>CAFAAO010000001.1_pt1 | contig 147386 bp, 145 predicted proteins | sample 7267621 | NCBI WGS metagenome assembly CAFAAO01 (sample SAMEA6813989, study PRJEB35770) | freshwater metagenome | biome: Freshwater; feature: Freshwater reservoir; material: water | place: Czech Republic | collected 2017-08-18 | depth 30m m
AGTAATGACTGAATTAGCAGATCACGTAGCAGCTATTGGGCGTCCGCTTAAGCGCAAGGAAGACGCTCGACTCTTAACTGGCAAGACGCAATGGACTGACAACATTCAATTGGCTGGTGCACTTCACATGGCAATCTTGCGCAGCCCAATGGGTCACGCCAAGATCACCAAGCTTGATGTTTCGGGTGCACTTAAGTACCCAGGTGTCGAAGCTGCATATGGCGCAGATGAGTTAGGTGACCTAAATGGATCTGTGCCATGTGTGTGGCCAGTAACTGATGACATGGTTGCACCTGACTTCCCAGCGCTTGCGAAGGGCGAAGTTCGTCACATGGGAGATTGTGTGGCATTGGTGCTCGCCGGTACTGCAGCTCAAGCAGCTGATGCCCTTGAAGGCATTGTGGTTGAGTATTCAGCTTTGCCAGCTGTTATCGACATGGATGACGCAATAAAAGACGGTAGTCCACTGGTTCACTCCGATAAGGGGACAAACAAGTGCTACACCTACAAGTTGCAACCACAAGGCGATGGCGCTTACGAAGCAGCCAAAGCCAAAGCGGATGTAGTAGTAAAGCGTCGTTTTGTTAACCAGCGATTGATCCCAGCATTCATGGAACCGCGCGCTGTTGTGGCCTCTCCAATGGGAACTTCTGGTGAACTAACAATTTGGTCTGCAACTCAGGTGCCACACGTACTTCGAGTACTTCTTGCTTTGGTTACAGGGGTATCAGAGAATAAGTTGCGCGTCGTTGCTCCAGATGTTGGCGGCGGCTTCGGTGGCAAACTCCAGTGCTACCGAGAAGAAATTCTCTGTGTTGCACTAGCAAACAAGTTAGGTCGGCCAATTAAGTGGACCGAAACTCGCAGCGAAGACATGATGGCAACTCACCACGGTCGCGATCAATTGCAGGACATCGAAATTGCTGCAACTAAGGATGGCAAGCTACTTGGCCTAAAGGTTGACCTCATTGCAAACATGGGCGCATACCTTCAGATCATTACGCCAGGTATTCCATTACTGGGCATGTTTATGTATCCAGCGATTTACAAGATGGATGCCTATGACTTCTCTTGCATTGGTGTTTTCACGAACACCACACCAACTGATGCATACCGTGGCGCCGGTCGACCAGAATCTACCTACGCCATTGAACGAATCATGGATGAACTAGCTAATGAACTTGGCATGGAGCCAATGGAATTGCGTAAGAAGAACTGGATCAAGCACGAAGAGTTCCCTTACACAACAGTCGCTGGTTTAACTTACGATTCCGGTAACTACGAAGCCGCTACTGATAAGGCCATGGCCTTATTCAAGTACGACGAATTGCGTAAGGAGCAAGTTGCGCGTCGTGCCTCTGGTGACAAAGTTCAACTTGGCATTGGCATCTCGACATTCACCGAAATGTGTGGCCTTGCACCTTCACGTACTTTGGGTGCATTGAAGTATGTCGCTGGTGGTTGGGAACACTGCACAATTCGCGTTCTGCCAACTGGCAAGGTCGAATTGGTAACTGGAACTTCACCTCATGGCCAGGGCCATGAAACTGCGTGGAGCCAGATCGCAAGTGACACTCTGGGCATTCCTGTCGATGACATCGAAGTTATTCACGGTGACACTCGTACCTCGCCTTATGGCATGGACACTTATGGTTCACGTTCGCTTGCAGTTGGTGGCCAAGCCATCCTGCGCGCCGGCGAAAAGGTAGTTGAAAAAGCTCGCTTGATCGCGGCCCATCAGCTTGAGTGCAGCGCCAATGACTTGGAATTCGATAATGGCGTATTTCGGGTTAAGGGTGACCCGTCAAAGGAGAAGGCAATCCAAGCAGTGGCATTCGAGGCGTTCTCTGCTCACGATTTGCCAGATGGTTTGGAGCCAACTTTGCAGGCTGAGTCAACTGTTGATCCACAGGACTTCAGCTACCCACACGGCACGCACCTTTGCGCCATGGAAGTTGATACTGAGACTGGCAAGAGCACAATTCGTTCTTATGTTTGTGTAGATGACATCGGAATTCAAATCAATCCATTAATTGTCGAAGGACAGGTACATGGTGGTTTGGCCCAAGGTATTGCACAAGCACTTTACGAAGGTGCGGTTTACGATTCCGATGGTCAGCTATTGACTGCTTCGCTAGCCGATTACTTGGTACCAGGAGCACCAGATTTGCCATCGTTTGTTACTGATCACACAGTGACACCTTCGACGACAAATCCACTTGGAACTAAGGGTGTAGGTGAAGCTGGCGCGATCGCATCAACCCCAGCAGTTATCAACGCCATAGTGGATGCGCTTCGACCATACGGAGTTAACGATGTGCCAATGCCGGCACTTCCAATGACAGTGTGGCGAACGCTTAACGCTGCTCGCCAAGGAGGCAAATAATGATTCCATCAAAATTTGACTACGTTCGGCCTAATTCAGTCGATGAAGCGGTTGCAGCCCTAAAGGCAGGTGGCGAGGACTCCAAGGTAATCACCGGTGGGCAGTCAATGCTGCCGTTGTTACGCCTTCGTCTTGCGGCACCTTCAGTTCTCGTTGATTGCGCTCGCATCGACGAGATGAAGGGCGTCAAAGACAATGGCGATTCAGTAACGATTGGCGCGGCAACAACTCACTGGGATGTGCTACATAACGACATCGTAAAAACTCATGTGAAATTGCTCGCAGATGCCACCGCAACTGTCGCAGATCCACAAGTACGCCATCGTGGAACTTTCGGCGGGGCATTGGCGCACGGCGATCCAGCCGGCGACTTGCCTGCGGTAGTTCTAGCACTGGATGCAACTATGGAAATTGCTGGCGCCAAGGGACGTCGTCAAGTAGCAGCGAAGGATTTCTTCGTTGACTACTTCACAACAGCTGTTGGACCAGATGAAATTCTGGTTTCAATCACAATTCCTAAACTTGGAAAAGGCTGGGGAACTTGCTACGAGAAGTTCAACCGCACTGCAAGTGGTTGGGCAGTAGTTGGAGTCGCAGCCGCAGTTAAGGTTGAAGGTGGCAAAATCACGGATGCTCGAATTGGCTTAACAAACTGCGCTGCAGTTCCTGTTCGTGCTTCCAGTGTCGAGTCAGCGCTTAAAGGCGCTTCGGCATCTGCTGCTGAAATCGAAGTTGCCTCACAAAGCGCGGCTGAGGGCACTCGTGCCACCAGCGACTTGGCAGCCGATAAGGAGTACCGCGAGCACTTGATGCGAGTAATAACTGCCCGGGCAGTTAGTTGCGCAGCTGGTGCTTAATTAGCTAATAAAAGCCCCAGGATTCCATGTGAATCCTGGGGCTTTTTAGTGTCTACAAGACACATTGGGGTTCGCACCCTAGAGTTTGTCTTTATGCACTCGATGTCAACCTTGGAACTAGTCCAGGAATGGGCCCTTATGTCGGCCTGGATGATGGCACCCTTGGCATTAATTTTGGCAGCTCGGACCCGACAAACTTTCGGGTTTGTGTTCCTAAGTGTCGTAGGATTCCTTGGACTTTGGGCAGTTATGGGTATTCCAATTGGTATCGCCATGTCATTGCTGCATAACTTCAATCACGCAGTCGTCAGCGCAGCACTTCTGGCACTTGCTGGGGCTTATCAATTCTCGCGTCGCCATGAACGTGCCGTTCTTAATTGCATGGAAACTTCAGATAGCAATATGTGGTTTGGGGTGCGCACTGGTTGGACTTGTTTTGTGGCGTGTGGGCCATTGATGGTTGGAGCGTTCGCTGTTATGCCTAACTCACCGTGGCTAATGTTAGCCATCACGGTTGTTATGGTTGCCGAATTCATTTCTAGTAATCGATTCGTCGTTGCTCGCTCAGTTGGATTAATTGCTGCCATAGCCGCGGCTGGAGTTTTATTTTTAGCCGGTCCAATTACATTTGGAAACTTTCCAACAGTTGGCCAGCACGAACATCAATAGTTAACCCTATTAACTTGGACGCTCGTCCATATCTTCACCAGTTGCAACGTCGCCTACTTCAATCAACACAATTTCATCTGGATGATTCGCTATGAAAGATCGTGCGCCCTGATCGCCGGTTGCGCTATTCGAAAGCTCTGGCCAAGAGGAGCGGGCAAACTTAACTGGATGGCCGCGCTTGCCGTCATAGCAAGCAACCACAATTTCGCCAGGGGAGTTCACTACACGTGCAACTGCCGTACCGGTAAGGCCTGGTAGATCAACCAAACTAACTAAGACTTCATCAATTTCAGACTCGCCATTTAAATGTTTCAGGCCAACTTGTAGCGATGAACCCATGCCCGTTGCCCAATTTGGGTTTTCCAGAACCGTCGCATTTGGTATTTCACCTAACCATGCGCCTAATACGACAAATACTGGGTCGCAGCCAGCTTCTGCCAAAACTTGCACAGCGCGATCTACTAGGCGTTGTCCGTTGTGGACATATGGCGCCTTTGGTCCACCAAAGCGCTTACCTTCACCAGCAGCTAAAACTAGGCCAGCAGTTGTCATCGAGGTGCACCCGGATGGATTGTGCCCTCGGTTTGTGCCAAATTCTTGCCAGAGCCACCCCAGCGATCTTGAATTATTTCCGCAAGGATAGAGATTGCAGTTTCTTCTGGCGTGCGAGCACCCAAGTCCAGTCCAATCGGGGATTTGATGCGTTGCAAGTCTTCTGGATTAACTCCAGCGTCAATTAGTCGGGCGACTCGGTCTTCGTGAGTTTTTCGAGAACCCATAGCGCCGATATAGGCGGCCTTAGTCTTCAAAGCCTCAATAACTACCGGAACATCAAACTTTGGATCGTGCGTCAAAATACAAATGACGGTCCGCGAATCAATTTCCTGATTGGCAAGCCAACGATGTGGCCAGTCATTTACAACTTCGTCAGCATCGGGGAAGCGCTTCTTGGTAGCGAAAACTTCGCGTGCATCACAAACTGTGACGTAAAAGCCAAGGAACTTACCTGCTTTGGCAACGGCTGCCGCAAAATCAATCGCGCCAAAAACTAGCATGCGTGGCTTAGGCGCAAAGGTGGAAACAAATATTTCAAGGTCACCTTCGAGGCGTTCGCCGTCCGAGCCGTAATGCAAGAAGCCTGTGGTACCCGATTCCAGCAAGCCCAAAACGTCAGCACCAACGGCAGAGTTCAGACGCTCGCTGCCTAAATCGCCAGCAGTGTGATCTGGCCAAACAACTAGATGCTTGCCAACATGTGCGGTGCCGTTCACAACGGTTGCAACTGCAACTGGCTGATCACCTTGAACACTTGCGAACAGGTCCGGAAGCTCTGGCCAGGTTTCCTTAGAAACTTGCTCTACGAAAACTTCCAAGATGCCACCGCAAGTTAGTCCAACAGCGAAGGCATCGTCATTGCTAATTCCATATTTTTCGAACTGCGGGACACCGTCGGCAATAACTTCGCCAGCAAGTTCATAAACCGCACCTTCAACACAGCCACCACTGACTGAGCCAGTTGCTTCACCTGCAGCATTCACCAGCATTGAAGCTCCAGCTGGGCGCGGCGCCGAGCGCCAAGTTCGAACTACAGTAGCCATGGCAGTGGTGTCGCCGGCCTGAAAAGCGGCGAATAATTCGTCGAGAACTTCTTTCAAGTAACTGTCCTTATTGTCGGTTGTTCTTAACCCTAAGGCAGATCAAGCCACTGCACTATTTGGCCAGATTCTGCGCCACCAGCAGGCAAGACTGCGTAGCCATCAGCCTTAACAAAGCCACGAAGCATTGAGGAATCCAGATGATCTAATGGCGTAACTGTATTATTACCAGATTCTGAACATAAAACTAACCGCACTTCTCGCGCTGGTCCCTTTAGTCCGGTACCCAAAATTCGCTCCTGCAATAGAGGTAACGCATTGCCGGTTGTGCCAGCAATTAACGAAGTAGCCAAACTGAGTAATCCAATAACTGCAGACTGCGGATTTCCAGGTAAGCCAATTAGGAATTGCTTGCCAATTCGCGCCATTAATTGGTGGTAGCCCGGACGAACTAACACTGCATCGATTATGAATTCGCCACCTGCATCAACAATTGCGTTATGCAGATGATCGACTGGTCCTGCGGCAGTGCCACCAGTTGTAATAATCAAATCGGCTTTTGAATTTGAAATCGCTGCAAAGTGATCCGGCAAGGTGTCAGCAACATGTCGCACCTCATTTAGTTCCGCCCCAATATGTGAAATCCACATTGGCAGTTGTGGCCCTAGCGAGTCTCTAACTTTGCCATCACGCGATGGTCCATCAATTAGGAGCTCATCACCGAAGATTAAAACGTCAACAACTAGTTTCTTAAAAACAGTTACGTGATCATTTCCGCCAGCAGCTGCCACACCGATGATCGCTGGCGTTAACTTTGTGCCTTTTGGAATTAGCACGTCACCCGTTTTAGCTTCATAGCCACTTGGTCGTACGTCATGAAAATAGGGAAGTGCGCCATCAGAATCCAAAATTCCAGCCGCGCCTGCGATCGCACTAACGGTTTGTTCAGCAACCGAACTTTCTTCATCTTTGAGTGCCGCAGTTGCACCTTCGGGCATAACAGCGCCGGTAGCAATATGCACACATTCGCCGGTGTTTAGCTTTGAAACAAATTCGTGCCCGGCGAGCGCATCACCAACTCGAGTCCAGGGCCCAGAGCCACTTACAGCCCAGCCATCAATTCGCGATGCGGCAAATGGCGGCATATCTCCGAGTGCGAAAACATCAGCTGCTAATACAAAGCCACCAGCTTGCGCAATTGGCAGGGAAATTGTGTCTGCCAAATCTGCAGCCTGATGCGACAGTTCCCTGGCCTGCTGCCAAGTAACCTCAAACTCTGGATTGGAACTCATAAGGCTATTGTTCTAGATTTCCACAATGCGATACGCAGAACCAAGGAAAACCCACTAAATACGGGCTTGCGCTATCGCAAACTGCAAATTCAAACAATAATGAACCCATGGCAAATGTTGCTCGCGCTTTCGTGACTACCGAAGTGATTTCGGTATCAGATTTAGCTGCAGCTGTGCGCTCGAATACTTCAGGTGCGGTCGTTACTTTTTCCGGAGATGTGCGCGACAACGATCATGGCCGAGAAGTCTCCTCGTTGGAATATGAAGCACATCCAACTGCCCAGAATTTATTGGAAAAAGTTGCCAGCGAAATTGCCGCTCGCCACGAAGTATTAAGCGTCGCAGTAGCCCATCGTCACGGTCCGATCCCAATTGGTGAGTCAGCACTTGTCGCTGCAGTAGCAGCCAAACACCGCAAAGCCGCTTTTGATGCGTGCTCAGATTTGGTCGACGAAGTCAAAGCACAAATTCCAATTTGGAAACACCAGGTTTTCGCAGATGGAACTGATGAATGGGTGAACTGCGCATGAGTGCATTAATCGACACATTTGGCCGAGTACACCGAGACATTCGAGTTTCCCTAACAGATCGCTGCAACCTGCGTTGCACATATTGCATGCCACATGATTTTGCGGCCTGGATGCCAACTGAAGATTTACTTTCTACTGACGAACTGATGACGATTCTTGAAGTCGGTATTGATGCCGGAATTGATGAAGTGCGATTAACTGGCGGCGAACCGTTACTTCGCCCAGACATTGTGGACATCGTGGCTCGCATCAATAGCCTGCCAAACCCGCCAAAGCTTTCATTAACAACTAATGGAATTCGCTTAGCTGCGTTAGCGCAACCGCTAAAGGATGCAGGTTTAGAGCGAGTGAATATTTCGCTGGATACCTTGAGTGCAGAACGTTTCAAGGCAATGACGTTTAGGGATCGCTTTGACGATGTCCTAAAAGGCATTAAGAGTGCCCGCGATGCTGACTTAACCCCAATCAAAATCAACACAGTATTAATGCCAGATGTTAATGATGACGAAGCAGTTGGCTTACTGAAATGGGCCCTCGATGAAGGACTGAAACTTCGGTTCATCGAACAAATGCCACTTGATGCCGGTGGGGTTTGGGATCGATCCACGATGGTCACCGCTGATGATGTATTCCATGCACTTAACCCAGTATTTTCCTTAACTGCAGTTGAGGCTCGGGGATCAGCACCGGCTGAAGAATTCTTGGTTAATGGCGGCCCGGAAACTGTTGGAATTATTGCAAGTGTCACGCGTCCATTCTGTGGATCGTGCGATCGCTTGCGCCTAACTTCAGATGGTCAGCTTCGTTCTTGCCTGTTTGCTACCAAGGAAATGGACCTACGTTCAGTACTTCGGGAATCCGACGATAGCGATGAAGCCAAGCGAGCTGAAATTGCTCTGCGTTTTGGTAAAACAGTATTGAGCAAACTTCCAGGGCATGGAATTAACGACCCAAGCTTCATCCAGCCAGCAAGGCCTATGTCGGCAATCGGCGGTTAGCCGATGCTGACATTAATAGGCATTGCCAGTTCAAGCACGCTAGCGTGCGAAGCAATCGGCGGTTAGCCGATGGCGGTAACAGTTAGGTTCTATGCCGCTGCCCGGAAAGCAGCGGGAATAAGCGAGATACAACTAGAACCAGCAAGTGCAATGCAGCTCTTGGACAGAGCAGTTGAAGCCCATCCCAATTTGGCTCAGGTTTTACCGCAGTGTAGTTTTCTCCTAAATGAAGTTGCGTTGCATGATCTCCGCACGCAAGTTTTAGATGGCGCAACACTTGATGTGTTGCCACCGTTTGCTGGAGGGTAATGTGCAAGGTATCCAAAATGTTGATTTCCTAATCGCGCTGTGCTTATTGCTTGGTGCGATTCTTTATACATCAGTTGGACACGCTGGATCGTCCGTTTATATCGCGATCATGTCGCTATTTGGTGTTCCAGCACAGGTTATTAAGCCAACTGCCCTGGTATTGAACATAATCGTTTCGTCATACACCAGCGTTAGATATATTTCGGCAAAACTTTTTGATCTAAAGTTATATATTCCACTAGCGGTCGGTGCAATTCCCATGTCCTTCCTAGGTGGTTCGATTGATCTACCTAGCGAGATTTATAAGCCCATCGTTGGTGCGATCCTGTTTTTTGCTGGAATTATGTTTTTGTTTCAGCTAAACCCGCAAGGCACTAAAGAGCCAAAGCATCCACCAGTTGCAGTGGCAGTACTAACCGGTGCAGCCATCGGATTACTATCGGGATTAACTGGAACTGGCGGCGGAATTTTTCTTTCACCGCTGATTATATTTTTCGCTTGGACAACTGTTAAAGGTGCGTCTGGTACTGCTGCACTGTTTATATTGACAAACTCAGTTTTTGGATTACTTGGGCACATCTCTTCGGTATCTGAGTTACCTGATGCACTGTGGCTGTATGCGATCGCAGTAGTAATTGGAGCTCTCATTGGAACCAGGTTAGGTATCAAGCAGTTCTCAAATGACGCAGTCAAACGTGCGCTAGGTGCCGTACTGCTCATTGCTGGTACAAAGTTGATGTTTAGCCTGTAATTCACCAAAGTTCTCAAGACAAACGTCAATCGGACTAAATAAACTGCAATTAGATAGCCATTCGCGAAAGGTGCCTCTAATGGAACTCGAACATTCATTTACCGTTCCGGCTGATATTGATACTGCTTGGAATACTTTGCTTGATGTAGAACGAATTGCCATGTGTATGCCTGGTGCAACTTTGATAAGCGTTGAAGGAGACACCTTTAAAGGTGAAGTGAAAATTAAATTGGGTCCCATCACAATGGTCTTTGGTGGCACCGCATCATTTGTCGACAAGGACGTAGCAAACCATCGCCTTGTTATCAATGCTTTGGGAAGCGAAACCAAAGGAACTTCAACAGCGCAAGCCACTGTTACCACCCAGCTTGTTGCCGAGAGCCCGACCCTAACGCGCGTTGACGTTAATACTGATCTAGCAATAACTGGCAAGCCGGCTCAATTCGGTCGCGGCGTGATGTCAGATGTTGCAGGTCGCATCATTGGTCAATTTGCCGGAAATCTTGAAGGCGTTATTGCTACTGGTTCTGGCGGTGCTGGCACCACAAGCACAGATGCGTCCGCACCGGCTGCTGCTACGCCCGCTCCAGCAGCAGATGCAATTGACATGATGGAAGTCGCTGGTGGGGCAGTAGCCAAGAAGTTGATTCCAGTCGTATTAGTTGTTGTTGCACTAGTAGCAGCCTGGTTACTTCTCAAGTAACCCCGCAAAATAAGGGTTTACCTAACTAACCCGTTGCCTTCATCTCGCTTATGAGTCGATTTGCGCGCATAATTGAGTAACGAACTCGGGAGGTGTCCGGTGCCAAAGATTCTTGCTTCACGTGTAGCTGATCTACAAAAGTCACGAACTCCCTATGTCCATGCCCGAGTTGTACTGGCAGAAAAGCCGACTTCAGCAAAGCCAGGAGACGAAGCGTTAATTTTCTCCGATGGAACTATCGAAGGCTTTGTTGGGGGATCTTGTGCCGAATCCACGGTGCGAACTCAAGGTATGTCCGTTCTGGGTGATGGTCACGCATTATTGTTACGCATCGCACCAATGCCAGAGCCAGATACCCAATCTGGAAAACGCACAGTACACAACCCATGTTTATCCGGTGGAACCTTGGAAATATTTTTGGAGCCCGTTATGCCCGCACCGCTAGTTGCAATTTTTGGAGATAGTCCAATTTCAGGTTCGCTAGTAAAGCAAGGACCAGGGGCCGGCTATGAAATGGTCGAATGGGATAACTCAATTGATTTGGCCAGCACGTTTGCAGTTATTGTCGCAGCGCATGGTCGCGATGACGAAACTATGTTGTTAGAAGCAGCCGTAACAGCGGGAGTTCCTTACGTTGGATTAGTTGCAAGTCGCAAACGCGGAACCGCAGTAATTGAAATGTTGAATTTAACTCCGGATCAAAAAGCATCGATTCATTCTCCAGCGGGTCTTGATATTGGTGCGCGCACTCCAGACCACATTGCACTTTCAATCCTTGCCGAAATGGTGCAAGCCGGAGCAAATTCGACCGAACCTAGAACACCAGCGCCAGTTTGTGAAACCGCAATCGATCCAGTGTGCAACATGTCGGTACCGATGGTTAAAGAATCTATTCACGCCGAATTTGGTGACACGACCGTATGGTTCTGTGCACCTGGTTGCTTGAAGGCTTACTCCGCAAATCCTGAATCGTTTCAGCTGGTTTAAGTATGGCTAATTCCTTTGCCTCACCAAGTGACTTGCAAGCCTCTTTGGCACAGGATGGCTACTTAGCCGATGAAGGCTTAGCAACTGCATTGTTTGTCGCAATGTCGTTGCCCCAGCCACTGTTACTTGAAGGTGAAGCAGGAGTAGGTAAAACCCAAGCTGCCAAATCTTTGGCCGCATTACTTAACACTCCGCTAATTAGATTGCAATGCTACGAAGGCATTGATGCTTCCGAAGCACTCTATGAATGGAATTACCCACAACAGTTGCTAGGTATTCGCGTTGCGGAATCTCAAGGTAAACCATTAACTGAAGAATCACTTTTCACTCGCGATTATTTAATTGAGCGCCCGCTAATGCAGGCTGTTGAACATCCTGGTCCAATGCCGGCAGTTTTATTGATTGACGAAGTAGACCGAGCTGACGAGGAATTTGAAGCGTTCTTATTTGAATTGTTAGCCGAAGGCTCCGTTACGATTCCAGAACTTGGAACGATTTTTGCAAAAGTTCCACCAATTGTGATTCTGACTTCGAATCGAACTCGCGATTTGCATGATGCACTTAAGCGCAGGTGTCTGTATCACTGGATCGATTACCCAGACATTCACCAGGCAACTGCAATAATCCGTAGTCGAGTCCCGAAAGCTACCGAAGATTTAACGGCGCAAGTTGCATCTGCGGTACAACGCCTTCGTTCACTGGATGTGCAAAAGCAACCAGGCATCGCTGAAGCCATTGACTGGGTTAATGCGGCAATGATTCTGGGACTGGATCGGATTACTGCAGATAACGCAGCTCAAACTTTAGGAAGTGTTTTAAAGTACCGCGAAGATCATGATGTAGCTCAAGCGCAAGGCTTGGGCTGGGTGGTTAATGGCTGACCTAGCGCACATTGTTGCAACATTTGGACAAGTGCTGCATGTGGCAGGAGTTCCTGCCACGCCAGAACGTCGAGCCCGCTTTGCACAAGCTGTAGTTGACATTGGACCAAGTCAAGTAACGGATTTGTATTGGATCGGACGGGTAACGCTGCTATCGAGCCGCGAACAAATCGAAACTTATGACTTGGTATTCAATCAAGTCTTTCGCGGCATTGTTGATCTCAAGGATGTTAACCAAGCAGCAGAAACCCCTAATCCGGAAAATGCCCGTGAGTCTGGCGATCAGCAACCAGCAAATGACGCGAGCTCACAAGAAAATCGCAATCAAACTGGCGCAGGGTCCAATGCCACACCAGGAGAGAAATCGGAGGAAAGCGATTCCGCTGAGCCACCGGCGCTTTTGGCTCCAGCAAGCGATGATGAACGACTGCAAGACACCAGCTTTTCCGAATGCACGCCACAAGAGTTGGACTTGATCGCAGCACTTGTTGCCAAACTTCCTTTGGTTCCGCCACGACGCCCAAGTAGGCGCAGTAAGCGACATAACAATGGCCAGTCAATTGACATGCGTGCAACAATTCGGCATTCGTATGCAACTGCAGGGGATCCAGTGGATCTGATGTATCGAAAGCGAAAGGATCGACCTCGGCGGGTAGTTCTAATTGCTGACGTCTCGGGATCGATGGAACCTTATTCGCGTATCTACTTACACCTAATGCTCGGCGCCGTGCGCGCACTTCATGCTGAAGCATTTGTTTTCGCAACTCGACTAACACGCCTGACTAGATTTTTAAGTACTGGTGACCCTGACATTGCTTATCGAAAAGTTGCGCAAAACACTCCTGACTGGTTTGGCGGCACTCGCATCGGTAAGACTCTGCTGGAATTCATTCGGGATCATGGGCAACGAGGTATTGCTCGTGGCGCGGTAATCGTGATTGTTTCTGATGGTTGGGAAACGGACGACCCAGAGGTTCTCAAGCAGGCAATGCAAAGATTGGCCAGACTTTCACATCACATCATTTGGGTAAATCCCCGCAAAGCAGCTGCAAATTACGAGCCGTTAGTTGCGGGTATGGCAGCAGCATTGCCGTATGTTGACACGTTCGTTAGCGGACATTCACTTCGGGCGCTGCAAGAAGTTATGGATGCAATTCGAAACGCCCAAGAGCGCACTACAGCAGAACTTGGACAGCGAGCTTCTTAATTAACAGCCACTTGCATAAGTTGCTTAAATCCAGCTTCGTCATCACCAGTAAGTGTTATTCGAGGATCTGAACTTTCAATTCGACCCCATAGATATAAGTCCATTGCAGCGGCATCGGCCGAGATTATTAGACGAGCATTTGAATCAACTTGGGTAGACGCAGTGACACTGGCTTTTTCACCGGTGAACTCTAATGTCCAATGTTTTTGTCCAGTTGAGGTGTGTGCAGCAATTGAAACAATTCCAAAATCAACATTGGGTGCTCCATCCCATGATCCAAGCAGTGGCAAGAAATCGAGGACTTCGTCAACTCCATCAAGAGCTAATAGCTCAGATATCTCTGGAGTTATCCCATTTGCAATTTGCGCATCAACTCGGTGGATTACCGTTTCGTGAGCCATTCTTCGAAACCAAAAGTCAACGGAAAAATCGTTGTGATGCCAGCTCCAAGTTGTACGCTCAGCGCGATCGGGATCAAGGGCATCTGAAATAGCAGAATGGCCGGCCGCAAGTAATTCCATTTCAGTTTCCGAGCCAGTTAGATACCTGAGATGTTCTTTATTCTCTGGGCGTTCGCTACTTTCAATAACAAACGCTTGGTGCAGATAAACCATTCCCATGTGTTTTGCCAAGGTATTTGTCTCCCATCCAGGACAGGTAGGCACTGGAAGTACTGGACCTGCAAGAGCCGTAACCATCAAGTTGTAGTCACTAGCAATGTGTTGCAGATATTGGGTTCTAGTTAATTCGGTTCCGGCGACTGATCTCATGTTCCTAAGCCTACGGATTAGACTTTGAGCATGTTCGCATCTTTGTCAGATCGCCTAAGTGCCACTTTTAAGCAGTTACGTGGGAAAGGTCGATTAACTGAAACTGATATCGATGAAACCGTTAGAGAAATTCGCATCGCATTACTTGACGCGGATGTTGCCCTGCCAGTTGTTCGCGAATTTTGCGCTCGAATTAAAGAGCGCGCCCTTGGTTCAGAAGTTTCTGCAGCGCTAAATCCAGCGCAGCAAATTATAAAGATCGTCAATGAGGAATTAATTGGAATTCTCGGCGGCGAAACTCGGCGCCTTCGATTGGCTAAAAATCCACCAACCATTATCTTGCTTGCTGGTTTGCAAGGTGCTGGAAAAACAACTTTGGCAGGAAAGCTTGCAGCGCATCTGCGCACTCAAGGTCATCAGCCGATGTTGGTAGCCGCTGACTTGCAGCGCCCTAATGCGGTAGATCAGTTAAAGATTGTGGGACAGCAAGCAAACACAGTGGTCTTTGCACCAGAGCCGGGTAATGGAATCGGAGACCCGGTTCAAGTAACACGCGATGCCATGAAGTTTGCTAAAGACAAACAGCACGATGTGGTCATTGTCGATACTGCGGGACGACTTTCGATCGACGCCGAATTGATGGATCAACTTGCCAGAGTTAAAGCCGAAGCTAAGCCGGATGAGACTTTGCTGGTAATTGATGCCATGACTGGCCAAGATGCAGTTAACACTGCCGAAACTTTTGCGCGCGACATTGGCATTGATGCGGTTGTCTTAACAAAACTTGATGGCGATGCCCGGGGTGGCGCAGCACTTTCGGTAGCAACTATCACCGGCAAGCCAATTATGTTTGCATCAACGGGTGAGAAGTTAACTGATTTCGAAATTTTCCATCCGGATCGCATGGCTTCTCGCATCTTGGACCTGGGCGATTTGCTAACCCTGATAGAACAGGCCGAACAAACACTTGATAAAGATCAAACTGAAAAGTTTGCGCAGAAAGTTAAAGATGGCGAAGATTTCACGCTGACTGATTTCATGCAGCAAATGCAGCAGATCCGCAAAATGGGATCGATGACAAAAATGCTTGGCATGTTGCCCGGTATGGCAGACATGAAAAAGCAGATTGAAAATGTTGATGAACGCGAGATTGATCGTGTGGAAGCAATTATTTCTTCAATGACTCCAGCCGAGCGCGAAGATCCAAAGTTACTTAATGGTTCTCGACGCTCCCGAATTGCAAAAGGTTCAGGCATGCAAGTCAGCGACGTCAACACTTTGATGGATCGGTTTGTTGTCGCGCAGAAAATGATGAAGCAAATGGCAAAAGGTGGTTCCGTTCCCGGCATGCCACCGATGCCAGGTATGCAAGGTATGCGGCCACAACAAAAGAAAGTTCAAAAACCTGGCAAGGGTGCAAAGAAGTCAGGTAACCCAGCTAAGCGCGCAGCTCAAGATGCTGGAATTGAATTTGAAGAACCAAGTGCAACGCTTACTGAGATACCGAGTGCTTTCCGAGACTTCTTAAAATAGAAATCGGATCTTCTACCTGCACAACAACAGTTGCATACTCATTACCCAGCAGATTGAACCTAATCGTGTGATCAGCAAGTTTTGCGCGCACATTCCAAAAATGCTTTATCCCATGGCGCTGTCGGTAAGTTCCAGCAATTACGCCAAACCCATAAGTTTGGGAAAATGTGTAAGTGCCCGGAGCTCGGAACCCTTTACATTCTTTAAGAATTTCCGAGCCAGTATCGATCGAGGCAATTTGGTCACGAGGGATGGTTACATCTTTGTGGGAGGCGTTCAACAACTTGTCCCAGGTCGAAAACTCAATAACTACCCATGATTCAGTTATCGAAACTTTAGGGAACATAGTTCTATTTTACCGCCAATTTAAAGGGTTCAAACGGGGCTAAATCCTTCAATTTCTCGATCTTTGCCTTGTCTGGCATGATTTATCAAGTAATCCCGACTTGGTAGCCGGCCCTCTACCCGCAACCTTGTTGGATTCATAGACATTAACTAGTTGCGCCCCCGCTGCAACAACGGTTTTATGTCACACCAATTATCAGGAGAAATAAAACTCGTGGCCGTAAAGATCAAACTTAAGCGCATGGGCAGCATCCGCAACCCGCAATACCGCGTAGTAATTGCCGACGCCCGTACCGCTCGTGATGGCCGTGCCATCGAAGAAATCGGTTTGTACCATCCAAAAGAAGAACCAAGTCTTATCAAGATCAATTCTGATCGCGTTCAGTACTGGCTAGGCGTTGGCGCACAGCCAACTGAGCCAGTTATGGTGCTACTCAAGATCACTGGTGACTGGCAGAAGTTCAAGGGCCTTCCAGGCGCTGAAGGAACATTGCGTGTCAAGGAAGCAAAGGTCGACAAGAACACCAAGTTTGCTGAAACCGTTGCAGCTGTTGCTAACGAACCTCGCACACCAACTATTCGTCCAAAGGTTGAAAAGCCGGTTGAAGCCGCCGCCGTCATAGCTAGCGATGACGTTGCGCCGGAAGTAAACACTGACGAAACCGCAACTCCAGCTCCAAGCGAAGAAGCAGTAGCTGAGTCAGCAGAAGCAGTAGTTGAAAGCATCGAAGAAGTTGTAGAAGAAACAGTGCAAGAAGTTGCAGAGGATGCCGCTGACGCTGTTGAAGCTTTAACTGAAGAGGCATAACCAATGCTTGACGAGACATTAGAACACCTCGTAAAGGGAATTGTTGATCATCCAGACGAAGTTGTCGTTCGCGAAAACAATCGTCGGGGTGCAACGCTTGAGGTCAAGCTCAACCCAGAAGACATGGGACGTGTAATCGGTAAAGCCGGTCGCACTGCCACTGCACTTCGCACTGTCGTGAACGCATTGTCCGACAAGGGCAATGTGCGCATCGACATTCTTGACGTCGACGGCAGGTAATTAATGCAGCTCGTAATCGGGCGCATTGGCCGAGCACATGGCGTGCGCGGTGACCTTTTCGTTGAACCAATGACAGATGAACCAGATCATCGCTACGTAGATGGAACGGTTCTGATGACTTCTGATAACACAACGCTCACTGTCGCCGCATCAAAATGGCACAGTGGGCGTTTTGTTGTTCACTTCCAGGGCATCGATGATCGAACTGCAGCTGAAGGACTTCGTGGTCTAACTTTGTCACTTGAAGTTGATCCCACAGAATTACCCGAGGATCCAGATGAGTTTTATGACCATCAACTAGTTGGACTAGATGTTGTGTTAGCCGATGGTTCTAAAGTTGGCGTGATTTCCGAAGTAATTCACCTGCCAAGTCAGGATCTACTTTCGGTTAATCGTGAAGGTGATACCGAAGTGCTGGTTCCTTTCGTGACTGAATTTGTGCCAGATATTGATTTGGCAACCAAAACCGTAACAATCACGCCACCACCTGGATTATTAAATGAACTGGATGCGATCGTTGTTCGAGACGAGGAAGTCTGATGTTAAGACTTGATGTTGTTTCGGTATTTCCTACTTACCTAGAACCATTGCGCCTTTCTTTGATGGGTAAAGCAATCGAAGACGGGTTACTTTCCTTAGCTGTCCATGATTTACGCGACCATGCGCACGACAAACACCAGACCGTAGACGATTCACCATATGGCGGTGGCCCAGGAATGGTCATGAAGCCTGAACCTTGGGGTGAGGCACTCGATGAATTAGTAACTGATGAAACGATTCTGATAATCCCAACTCCTTCTGGTCGACCGTTTACGCAGGCAATGGCACAAGAATTGTCTAACGCCAAGCACATCGTTTTTGCTTGCGGCAGGTATGAGGGGATTGACTCTCGAGTTGGGCAGCATTACCAAACTAAAATTCGAGTCGAAGAAGTTTCTATTGGCGATTATGTACTTGCTGGTGGCGAAGTTGCGGTGCTTGTCATGGTGGAAGCAATTGCCAGGCTAGTCCCTGGTGTGCTTGGAAATGAACAAAGTTTTGCTGATGATTCGTTTGCTGCCGGCGAGATGGCGAACTTACTCGAAGGCCCGGTATTTACTCGGCCACCGGTTTGGCGCGACTTGGAAGTTCCCGAGATTCTTACCTCAGGGGATCATGCAAAAATCGCAGCTTGGAAATATGAACAGGCCAAATTACGAACCGCGCAGAATCGTCCAGACTTACTTAATTAATTGCACTTTGGGATCGCCAAATATGTATTCGTTGAGTACGTAGTTAATCTCAGGCAACGAAAGCGCTTCGGTATATGCAGTATTCAAATAAAACTTTGAGAAGTCAGAGTTCTCGATAGCCTTTTTGGCTTTGGGATGCTTTAACTTGATGTACATTTTCGTGGTTATTTTGCGCCGCTCAAAATCGGTGCTTAGTTGACCACAGTTGTAGCCGAACAAAGTCATTGCTGCATCGGCTAACTCTGGAGTTGTGCGTTCAATAACTCCCATGTCTTGGACTTTCACCAGTGGCCGTAACGTGTCGCGTCGTTCCCAGTACTGCACGCAGGTTCGTAACCGATCTTTGGCATGAGCGTCGTTGCCATTAACATCAACGTAATTGATACTTAAGTCGTCATCGCGAACTAGATGAAAGTTTTGATCTAGGCGATTTTGCACCGACCATTTACGCCATGACCTAGGAACAATAAACACAATTAGATCTGAAACTTCTGCAGCTTTATTAAAGAAAGGGATTGATAACGAGTTATTCCGGCCAAATGGCGGATTCGTAATCGTAAGTAGTCCTTGTTTGGCAATGTTCTGTGCCAAGAAGTCACCACGTTTGATCTTTTTGTGATGCGGCTCAATGTCGTAACTGATTACTTTGGTTAGCCCAAAATTCTTTCCAGCTTCGATAAATGCACCCGTTCCACCGGCTGGTTCCAGCAAAGTGTGAGCAGCCAGATCGCCGACTCGCTTTGTTACGTTCTTAAGAATGGCCTGAGCAACATCCGGCGGGGTATAGAACTGCTCTTTGCCCGTGACTCGAGTATTACCCAATCGAGGTTTGGTGTTAGCAGCAGTAGAGCCAGGCATGAGGAAGCTTTCGATAGGTAACGCTATAAGCATATATATGAGCCCACGATTTCGTGGCATTCTGAGTGGAATTTGCTGGAAAGCCTTATGTTGTGGCAAACTCGAGTCCAGTTAGAACGTGACAGTACCGCCATAGAGGTGCTGAAACACTAAGTTCATAACGATCCCGGCAAGAACCTTAATTTGGGCTTTCGATCTATGGCGACTTGTCCTTGTGGAGTAATAATGCACTTTCTAGACGATGTAGACGCAGCCTCGCTGCGCACCGGAATCCCAGACTTTCGCCCAGGCGATAACGTGAAAGTTCACGTTCGAGTTGTTGAAGGCACCCGTTCCCGTATTCAGATTTTCCAAGGCGTAGTTATTCGTCGCCATGGTGGTGGACTTCGCGAGACCTTTACAGTTCGCAAAGTTAGCTTTGGAACTGGCGTCGAGCGTACCTTCCCACTGCACTCACCAATTGTTGAAAAGATTGAATTGGTCAGCCGTGGCGATGTTCGTCGTGCCAAGCTTTACTACTTGCGCGATCTACGTGGCAAAAAGGCCAAGATCAAAGAACTTCGCGACAACGATTAAGACTTTAGTAATTAAGGGCTCACCTGGTGGTGGGCCCTTAATTTTTTGTACCTAAAAGTATGATGAGAAGACCATGGGCCACAAAAAAGATAAATCCAAAAAGCAACCGAGTTTATTGCGGGAAATAGTTGTCGTAGTTGGCACTGCATTGATTCTGTCGATTTTGGTGCGAACTTTTTTGATTCAAGCTTTCTATGTTCCCAGTGCTTCCATGGAAGACACTTTGCAAGAAAATGATCGAATTATCGTTTCGAAAATTTCTACCCAGTTAACCGGAATAGATCGTTTCAATGTCGTGGTTTTTCATGATCCGGGTAGCTGGCTTGGTGAAGGTTTCCCAAATCCTTACGACACTCCAGTTGGCCGAGTCCTCCAAGCAATTGGAATTGTCCCAGCTAATTCGGGCAATGACTTAGTGAAGCGCGTAATTGGTGTTGCCGGAGACACTGTTGAGTGTTGCGATGCGCAAGGTCGCATCATGGTTAACGGCGTTGGTATCGACGAAACTTACATCAAGGAAGGAGCTAACACTGACCAAGTAACTTTTAGTGTGTTAGTTCCTGAAGGCCATGTCTTTGTTATGGGTGACAATCGCGGTAACTCGGAAGATTCAAGGTTTCACTTGGATCTAAATAACGGCATGGTTCCGGTATCCGAAGTTATTGGACGAGTCGCATTAAAGATTTGGCCGATGAGTCGAATCGGTAGGATAGAACATTAGCTTTACGACTCCGACACTGGACCTGGAACGCGAACTGATTGCATCTGGCGCACAGTATGTTGCTGGGGTAGATGAAGTTGGCAGGGGATCGTTAGCCGGGCCAGTCTCAGTTGGCGTCGCAATAGTTTGTTCGGATACCGGACCAGTCCCGACCGGGCTTCGGGACAGTAAACAAATCAGTCGACAAGCCAGAGAAAAATTAATTACTCCCGTCTCGGCATGGGTTGTGGAATATGCGATCGGGCATGTGGCGGCGAGCGAAATAGATCAAATTGGAATAGTTCCTGCGCTGCGCTTGGCCTGGGTCCGCGCGCATCAGCAATTAGCAATCAAGCCTGATCACGTAATTTTAGATGGCAAATACAATTGGTTAATTGAACCAGAATCAAATTTATTAACTGCGGTAAATCCGCCCATTTCTGAAATAGAAGTCCCAGTGACCATGCGAGTTAAGGCTGATGCAACGTGCGCTGCAGTGTCTGCGGCCAGCGTGTTAGCCAAAGTTGCCCGAGATGAACTGATGCGCGAAGCCGCTTTGATTTACCCAGACTTTGGCTGGGAAGGCAATGTTGGTTATGGGTCAGCTGAGCACATGGCGGCGATCGCTCGATTAGGCGCTACAGACTTACATCGAAAATCTTGGAACTTGCCTACCGGCCCGAGCAATTCTGACCAAGCCAACGCATAGGCTATTGCCATGTCGGCTGACGAACTGGAGCGCTACGAGTCCGAAATGGAACTCGAGCTTTATCGCGAATATCGCGACCTAGTTCACCTATTTAGTTACATAGTGCACACTGAGCGCCGAATGTATTTAGCCAATGGCGTTGATGTGCAAGTGCGCACCAACGAAGCTGGCGATGTTTATTTTGAAGTAACGCTAAGTGATGCCTGGATTTGGGACATGTACGGTCAAGCTCGCTTTGTTAAGAAGGCGCGCGTGCTGACATTTAAAGATGTCAACGTTGAAGAACTTTCTAAGCCTGATATGGAAGTTCCTTAAGAGTTTCCACAGCCTCGGTTGGTTCACAACTTGGCGATCATGAATATTGCTGGTAACTAATGCAACCAAAATTGCCATGTGCAACTGACAAACATCGAACTTGGAAAAATTGGCGAAGATTTAGCCTGTAACTATTTAGGTGACTTGGGCTTTGAAATCCTAGATCGCAATTGGCGAAGCGCGCGAGTCGAATTAGACATAGTTGCTAAAGATCACGGCACACTAGTTTTTTGTGAAGTAAAAACCCGTAGATCTTCGCGCTACGGTCATCCAAGTGAAGCGATTACTCTGGTCAAATTAGCGCACCTTAGAACTGCAGCCCTGCTCTGGCTGGGAACGCATCGAACTCGGTTTAGTGGAATTCGGTTTGACGTCATCAGCATTCTTTACCTTGACGAAAATTCTTCCCAGATTTCTCACATAAAGGGTCTGGACTAATGACTCTGGCGCGAGCTACCGGAGTAGTTGTAAATGGCGTCGATGGATTAGTTGTGGACATCGAGGCTTACTTAAGTCAGGGCTTGCCTGGGATGACCATAGTTGGGCTTCCTGATACCGCAGTCGGCGAAGCCCGAGATCGAGTTCGCGCCGCTGTATTAAATAGCAAGTTGGCTTGGCCAACCGAGCGACGAATTACTGTTGGACTTTCGCCGGCCTCAGTACATAAGCGAGGCGCAGCCCTTGACTTAGGTATTGCACTTGCGATCTTGGCGGCGTATTCCCAAATTCCGGAAATTGCGAACACTATTGCAGTTGGCGAATTGGCACTTGATGGCAAAGTCAGACCAGTTCGCGGAGTATTAGTTGCAGCGTTATGTGCGTACCGAAATGGCTTTGAACGCCTCTTAGTGCCGCATACCCAAGTAGCCGAGGCGCAATTAGTTCCGGGATTAACTGTGGTGGGAGTTTCTTGCCTGGCCGATGCAGTCACATATTTGCGCGGAGAACCAATCGATGTGCCAAGTGTTTTACCCATTGAAGTAGTAACTCCAGAGATTCCAGATCTATCAGATGTTCGGGGTCAAAGTAATGCACGTCATGCACTAGAAATTGCAGCAGCTGGGGGCCATCACTTGGCATTTTTAGGCTCTCCTGGTGTTGGCAAAACTATGTTGGCACAAAGATTGCCTGGACTATTACCGAAGTTAACTGACGACCAAGCTGTTGAAGTCACTGCTATTTATTCAGCTGCAGGAGCGTTGGCAACTGGGCAAGGTTTAATTCGAACGCCGCCATTTCAGGCACCGCATCACACCACGACTAAAGCGGCATTAATAGGTGGTGGCAGCAACGCAGTTCGGGTTGGCATGGTCACATTGGCTAATCACGGCGTGCTGTGTCTAGATGAAGCAGCTGAATTTGAGCGTTCAGTACTAGACGCGCTGCGACAACCATTGGAATCTGGTGTCGTTGCAATTGCGCGAGCTGGATTCCACACAATGTTGCCGGCTCGCTTTCAACTAGTACTAGCCGCAAACCCGTGTCCATGTGGCAAATTCATTGGGACGGGAGCTGACTGCAGTTGTTCTTCCCAAGTACGACGCAGATACATTTCGCGACTATCTGGCCCGTTATTGGATCGCATAGATTTGCGCGTGACTTTGGAGCGCCCAAGCTTGGCCGAACTCGATCCTAGTTTTGGCGACGTTGAGGACACTGCAACCGTTACAGCCCGGGTGCAACAGGCCCGCGCTCGAGCTGGGCACAGATATCGAGACCAACCCTGGCAAGTTAACTCCCAAGTCCCAGGTCCAGTTATGCGTCGTAAGTATCCAGTTTCAAGCGCAGCCCAGAAATTGCTTGTGCAAGATGTAACAGGACTGTCCGCCCGAGGCGCCGATCGGGTATTGCGGGTTGCTTGGACGATTGCTGACTTGCGAGGCCATGACATTCCAAATGAGACAGATGTTGCCGCCGCACTGCGTTACCGAGATGGAAATGGCTCATGGCACGCCAGCTAACTGATCGCCAAGCGCGACTAATCATTTCAATTGCTGGTGAGCCAGGGGATGAACGAGTTGGCCAAGCCGTTGCCGAATTTGGAGCCCAGGACGCACTAGATCGTTGGCAAAGTGGATTGGGCGCTGATGCCATGGTCAGATCCGTTTCCCAAGTAATGAATTCGCCAATGGTGGAACAAGCAGTCAAATCTTTAAATAGTGTTCGTGGTCGATTTATTACCCCAGCTGACCAAGAGTGGCCTGTTGCACTAGATGATTTAGATTCTTCTGGGCCGATCGGATTGTGGTGTGTTGGCGCTGGGTCACTTTCGAAATTATCTGAATCAAGTTTGGCTGTGGTTGGTGCCCGTTCGGCTACCGCTTATGGCCAGAGAGTTGCTAATGATCTGGGCGCCCAAGCAGCTCAGGAATCAGTAACAGTTATTTCAGGTGCTGCATATGGAATTGATGCTGCTGCGCACCGCGGAGTGTTAGCAGGGTCCGGAGCAACGATTGCCGTTTTAGCCTGCGGAGTTGATGTGGCATATCCCGTTTCACATCGAGGTTTACTTTCGCGCATTAGCGATACTGGCGTGGTGGTCAGTGAAGCACCGCCAGGTGCCAAGCCGCACAAGCACCGATTTTTGATTCGCAATCGGTTAATCGCAGCGCTATCCCAGGCAACAGTTGTAGTCGAAGCCGCACTTCGTTCGGGCTCGCTATCAACATCTAATTGGGCGCATTTATTGAATCGAACGGTGTGGGGGATTCCGGGCCCAATTACCAGCGCAACATCTGCCGGAGTTCACCTAGCAATTCGAAATAACTTTATGCGTATTGCTCCGAGCATCGGTTCCATCTTCGTGGATTTTCGTGGCACCCAAAGTTCCGTACAACTAGGAATCTTGGATGGCGCAATTGTTGGAATCCTGGAGACTGCAACAAAGTCGACCTACGAATTAGCAATGCACTTTGGCCCAGACGTTGATTTACACGAACTCCAAGCAACTTTGGCACTGCTGGAAGTAAGGCAAGTTATCACTTTGACCAATGCGGGTTGGCAGCTCATCTAAGGCAAGTGGGGCAAGTAACCCGTCATTAGTGGCCAATGTCCTTGCTATTTTGGCAACACGTTGAAACGGTAGAGGTATGGCGTTAACGCACTCGACTTTTAAGGCCGAAACCGATCGGTTTATTCAGTATGTCGAGTTAGAACTTGGCCGCAGCGCCAATACCGTTAAGGCATATCGCAAAGACTTAGATCATCTATTTGAATTCGTTCAAACTCGTGGCTGCAATGAATTACAAGACATCGGAATTGTTGAATTACGAGGTTGGCTGGCAGATCAGCGAGTTGCTGGCCTGGCATCAGCAACTATTGCCAGGCGAGCCACTGCAATTCGAATGTTTTTTGCTTGGGCAACTCAAACTAAGTTGATCTCAGATGATCCAGCAAGTGCATTGGTAATTCCAAAAGTGAGCAAACGCTTGCCACACGTGCTGCAGCGAAGTCAGGCCGAAGATGTTATGGATCGCGCCGCATTACGAGCTGATGATAATTCACCTGCTCATGTCCGGGATCTTGCAATCTTGGAATTGCTTTACGCTACCGGCATTCGCGTCGGTGAATTAGTAGGACTTGATATTCATGACTTAGATCAATCCCGACGCACGATTCGCGTGATGGGTAAAGGCTCAAAAGAACGCATGGTTCCCTATGGTGCGATCGCGGATAAAACAATTAATTCATACTTAGCAAATGCCAGACCAGCATTAGCAAATGACCAAAGTGGTGCGGCGCTGTTCTTGGGACAACGCGGTAAGCGAATTGATCAGCGCGTGGTTCGCGCTATGGTGCATGAAGTACTTTCGAGTTTGGAAGGCATGCCAGATCTTGGACCGCATGGCCTGCGGCATTCGGCAGCAACTCATTTAATCGAAGGTGGCGCTGACATCAGGGCCGTGCAAGAAATTTTGGGGCATGCCAGTTTGGCAACAACGCAGCTTTACACTCACGTATCTATGGACCGCCTCCGCGCAGTATTCGAGCAGGCACATCCGAGGGCTTAAACCCTCGGATGCATAAACGCTGCCACGAGCCTAATCGAGTGGGTGAATAAACACCGCCTAGAGCGTAGGCATTAACCGCACGCGCTTTTGAACTAGCGACAATGGATTTAGATAATTCTCGCCACACAGCAAACCCCAGTGCAAGCAACTCACGGCTTCGGAATTTGAGCAATGACTGGCACCAGGCTGCAGGGTGCCGATCACATCGCCAACTTTAACTTTGCTATTCAATTGAATCGAACTAAGAACAGGTTCATAAGTAGTACGCAACGCTCCGTGCCGAATCACCACCACGCCTTTGCCAGCAACATTGCCAGCGAAGGTGACAGTTCCAGATCCAGCAGCAAAAACGAGATCTCCAGTTTTCCCGACTAGATCAACGCCTCGATGTCCCGGTAGCCAGTTTTGGGCTGGGCGATCAAAGCCTGCCGCCAAGGTGTGTGGCTGCATTGGCCAAACCCAGCGGCCGGCACTATTAGCTGGACTAGCTAGGTTCAGGACACTGGAAACCAAGAGCCCAAAAACTAGGCTGAAAATTCGCCAATTCATCCCGCAATTTTGACGCTCATAGGCAGGGCAATGTGCCGGATGCAGCCTGCTGTGGAGCGGGCATGGGTGTGTTTTTAGGGCCCAGAAAACCCCGTAAACTAAGTCTTGCACCTAGCAATAGGTGACATCACAGGTTCAAGCAACGTGATTCGTTAGACCACCGGTCCTGGCAACAGGCGGTCTCCGACACCAGAACCAAGGGTGATCTCAACCGAGGTCACGCAAACCGCAATGAGGTTGGTTAGCGCCAGCCTAAGAAACAGGAGTACAACCATGGCCGTCGTATCGACGCGACAGCTGCTGGAGAACGGTGTTCACTTCGGACACCAGACCCGCCGCTGGAATCCAAAAATGAAGCGCTTTATTTTCACCGAGCGCAACGGTATCTACATCATCGACTTGCAGCAGTCACTTGCATACATTGACCGCGCATACGAATTCGTTCGCGAAACAGTTGCTCACGGTGGCACTGTACTTTTCGTTGGCACCAAGAAGCAGGCTCAAGAAGCAATTGCAACTGAAGCTACTCGCGTTGGTATGCCATACGTAAACCATCGCTGGTTAGGTGGAATGCTCACAAACTTCCAGACCGTATCAAAGCGCATCTCTCGCATGAAAGAACTTGAGCAGATCAACTTTGATGACGTCGCTGGCTCAGGTCTAACCAAGAAAGAACTTTTGGTACTTCGCCGCGAGAAAGAAAAGTTAGAACTAGTTCTAACTGGTATCCGCGACATGCAAAAGCTTCCAAGTGCAATTTGGGTTGTTGACACAAACAAAGAGCACATTGCTGTTGGCGAAGCTCACAAATTGAACATCCCAGTAGTTGGCATCCTTGATACCAACTGTGATCCAGATGTTGTGGACTACCCAATTCCAGGAAATGATGATGCACTTCGCGCAGTTGGCTTGCTAACTCACGTGATCGCTGACGCAATTGCTGATGGCTTGATGGCACGCGCTGCTGGCGCTGTTGCTGGTGCACCTGCAGATGCTGTAGTTGAACCACTTGCTGATTGGGAAAAGGAACTGCTAACTGGTGCTGCTGACGCTGCTCCAGCTGAAGCGGTAACAGAAGCTCCTGCCGCTGAATAAGCATTTGTAACTGTGGGCAGCCTTTGTTGCTCGCAGTTACTTAAATTTCATACTGACCCTAAAAACATAAAAGGAACTAATTCATGTCTATTTCAGCCGCGGATGTAAAAAAGCTTCGCGACATTACTTCAGCCGGAATGATGGAGTGCAAAAAAGCACTTGAAGAATCAGACGGTGATTTCGACAAGGCAGTAGAGATTCTCCGAATCTCTGGAGCTGCAAAAGCTGCAAAGCGTGGTGCCGAGCGTGAAACTTCAGCTGGAATCGTTGCCCAAGATGCTGGTGTACTTGTGGAACTACTTTGCGAAACAGATTTCGTTGCAAAGAGCGAAAACTTCATCAAACTAGGCGATGAGATTGTTGCCGCAGTTAAGTCTGCCGGTGCGAAAGATTCAACAGCAGCAGCAGCACTAACTCTTGGCGGCGGAAAAACCGTCGAACAGGCAGTTGCTGACATGGCTGTTGTAATTGGCGAAAAAATCGAACTAGGCCGCGTGGCTAATCACGAAGGTGACGTTGCGGTTTACATGCACCGTCGTTCCGCTGATTTGCCACCAGCTGTTGGAGTTTTGGTTTCCTACTCTGGTTCTGAAGAAGCAGCTCGCGCTGCAGCAATGCAAATTGCAGCAATGCGCCCAAGCTACTTAACTCGTGACGAAGTTCCAGCCGATGTGGTTGAAAACGAAAAGCACATTGCCCTTGAAACTGCGAAAGAAGAAGGTAAGCCAGAAGGCGCACTTCCAAAGATCGTCGAAGGTCGCGTCAATGGGTTCTTCAAGGACAACTGCTTACTAGAGCAGTCTTCGGTAATTGACAACAAGAAGTCTGTAAAGCAGGTGCTCGAAGAATCCGGCACAACTGTTACAAGCTTTACTCGCATTGAAATCAGTGGCTAATTCTTTGGTTTAGTCCTGAATATTTTGGCTCTTTTGGCGCTATCTCCTAGCTGTGATCCAGCAAAGAGGTAGCGTCAAAAGTATTTTTCGGGGTCATTGCAGACTTTCAGTCGGGCATACGGCAAGATTAAAGGCGTGAGCACATCTGATAAATCCAAAGAAATCTGGCCAGGTGTTCCGCAAGGTGGCTGGAAGCGCGTTCTATTAAAGCTTTCTGGTGAAGCCTTTGCTGGCGAAGGCAAATTGGGTGTTGACCCTGACGTAGTAAATGACATTGCGCGCCAAATTACCGAAGTCGTTCATACTGGCGCCGAAGTTGCAGTTGTAATCGGTGGCGGTAACTACTTCCGAGGCGCGCAATTAGCAGAACGTGGCATGGATCGGGCTCGCGCAGACTACATGGGTATGCTCGGCACAGTCATGAACTGCCTTGCGTTACAGGATTTTCTGGAAAAACAAGGTGTGGCAACTCGAGTCCAGACTGCAATCCCAATGAGCCAAGTTGCTGAACCTTACATTCCAGGACGAGCTGTTAGACATTTAGAAAAAGGCCGCGTAGTAATTTTCGGTGCTGGTCTTGGTACGCCGTATTTCAGTACTGATAGCTGCGCCGCTCAACGCGCCCTTGAGATCGGCTGCGAAGTGGTCTTGATGGCCAAAGGCGTTGATGGTGTTTACGATGACGATCCACGAACTAACCCAGCTGCAAAACGCTACGAAAATCTAAGTCATGATGACGTACTGTCCCAAAACCTAAAGGTTGCCGATGCAACTGCAATCAGCTTGTGTCGGGATAACGAATTACCAATTGTGGTTTTCAACCTTCTTGTTGATGGCAACATAGCGCGCGCTGTGCGTGGCGAAAAAGTCGGAACTTTAATTAAGACCAGCCACTAGAGGATTGAGTACACATGATCAACGACACCCTTAAAGATGCCGAAGCCAAAATGGGTAAGGCAACTGAAGTAACGCGCGAAGAATTCACAACCATCCGTGCTGGTCGCGCTAATGCAGCCTTGTTTTCTAAAATCATGGTCGAGTATTACGGAACCCCAACTCCATTGCAGCAAGTTGCTTCTATCCAGACTCCAGAGCCTCGCGTTGCAGTTGTCACACCTTTCGATAAGTCCGCACTAGGTGCAATCGAACGAGCAATTCGCGATTCTGATCTTGGCGTTAACCCATCCAATGATGGCGCACTCATACGAGTTCCATTTCCGCAGCTAACTGAAGAACGACGTAAGGAATTCATCAAAGTTGCCAAAACTAAAGCTGAAGATGCCCGAATTGCAATTCGCAATATCCGGCGCACCGCAAAAGAAGCTTTGGAAAAAATTGCAAAAGATGGCGATGCCGGTAAAGACGAAGTAGCGCGTGCTGAAAAAGCATTGGAAGATTTAACGACCAAGGCTGTGGCTCACATTGACGATATGCTCAAGCACAAAGAAGCCGAACTTCTCGAGGTTTAATGACCACAAATCAACCGGATTACGGCAAAGCTGGCCGTAACCTGCCAGTAGCTACCGCAGTTGGCCTTGGATTACTCGCAACGGTAGTTGCATCGCTATTTATTGATACCCGATACTTCGCGCTTTTGGCAGCATTTGCCATGACTTTAGCGGCTCGAGAATTAGGACCAGCACTAGTTGTTGGCCTGTCAGCTCGAATGAATATTTTGCTACAAGTTTTATCGCCAGCAATAGTCGTTGGGGCAGCCGTTGGTGGTGTCAATGGATTACTTTCCACATTCGTTGCTAGCTCGCTTTTGATCCTTGCGGTTCGATTACTAGATGGCCAAGAGGCCTATGTGCATCAAGCAACCAGATCAATTTTTGTCTTGGCGTATGCGCCGCTACTTGCTGGCTTTGCAGTCTTGTTGTCCACGCAAGAAAACGGGGCTTGGAAAGTTCTAGCCTTTATTCTGCTCACGGCCGCAACGGACTTAGGCGGCTATGCGGCGGGCGCTATTTTTGGGCGTCATCCGATGGCACCGAACATCTCACCCAAGAAGTCTTGGGAAGGATTTTTTGGCGCCCTGATTTTGCAACTTATCGTTGGTATTGCGCTGTGGCTTTATGTATTTGAACAGCCATGGTGGCAGGGCGCATTGGTTGGAATTGCCATGATGTTGACTGCAACCGTAGGTGATTTAGTCGAATCCATGATTAAACGCGACCTCGGTATCAAGGACATGGGTTCGCTCTTGCCTGGGCATGGGGGAGTCATGGATCGATTGGACTCGCTATTGCTAAATGCCTTCATAGCATGGCTGCTGTTTGGATTTTTTCTTTAACTAGCCTTTGCCCCGTAGTCTTAAGGCATGCCAGCACCCGGTGAGTTAATCATGGTCGAACCCAAGCGACCAAAGCCACCTAAGCATTGGTCAGACTGGACCGTGGCTGAGCGCAAAGCTCAAGTCGTAGAACTTGGTTTACCTGGCTTTCGTGCCGATCAATTCTCTCGACAGTGGTACCAACGATTAAACGATGACACTGCATCTTGGACAGATGTCCCAGCTGACATGCGTGAAGCTGTTAAGGATTTGTTGTTCCCAGACTTGATGACGAGTATCAAAGAGTTAAAGTGCGACAACGGAACCACGGTAAAACAGGTTTGGAAACTTTTTGACGGAGTGTTAGTCGAGAGCGTTTTAATGCGCTACACCGATCGCGTCACAATGTGTATTTCATCGCAAGCAGGATGCGGCATGAATTGCCCATTTTGTGCAACCGGTCAAGGTGGATTGACTAGAAACTTATCTACTGCAGAAATTGTTGAACAAGTTTTAGCCGGTGCCCGCTCACTTGCAAAAGGTGAAATCGAAGGCGGTATCGGTCGAGTAAACAATTTGGTGTTTATGGGTATGGGCGAACCAATGGCCAACTACAACAGCGTCATCGGCGCAATTCGTCGATTAACGGAACCTGCGCCAGCTGGCTTTGGCATGTCAGCACGTGGAATAACAGTTTCAACCGTTGGACTAGTGCCCCGGATGCGCCAGCTCGCCGAAGAAGGCATCCCAGTTACTTTGGCAGTTTCGCTGCATGCGCCAGATGATGAATTGCGCGATACTTTGGTTCCAATTAACACCAAATTTAAAGTTCAAGAAGTGTTGGATGCAGCTTGGTACTACGCCGATAAAACTGGCCGCCGAATTTCAATTGAGTACGCAATGATTAAAGACATCAACGATCAGGCTTGGCGCGCGGACCTATTGGGTGAAAAACTTGCTGGCAATCTAGTGCACGTAAATTTGATCCCACTGAATCCAACGCCTGGTTCGAAGTGGACTGCATCTCGTCCCGAAGATGAAGACGAATTTGTGCGCAGGCTAAAGAGCCATGGTGTGCCGGTAACTGTTCGTGACACTAGGGGCCGTGACATCGATGGTGCCTGTGGCCAGCTAGCTGCAGCCACCAAGAACTAGGCATTTAACTCTCACGTCTTACTAGATAGTGGTAGACACTTCCTATGAGTAATTACCAGCAGGCCTATGCCCAAAGCATGCACGACCCCAACGGGTTTTGGGGCGCAGCAGCGCAGCTGGTTAAGTGGGATAAAAAGCCAAAGATTATTTTGGATGATTCAAACGTCCCGCTATATCGATGGTTTTCAGATGGCATGCTAAACACCTGCTACAACGCACTTGATCGACATGTGATTGACGGTCGCGCAGATCAGCCAGCAGTTATTCACGAGAGCGCTATCACCGGTAAATCTTCAATCCTTACCTACGCCCAGATGCTAGAGAAAGTTGCGCGCTTTGCCGGAGCTTTGCGCATGACAGGGGTGGAGAAGGGCGATCGAGTAGTTATCTATATGCCTATGGTGCCCGAAGCCTTGGTTGCCATGCTGGCTTGCGCTCGATTAGGAGCGGTGCACTCCGTTGTTTTTGGTGGCTTTGCCCCGGCTGAGCTTGCCGCTCGAATTGATGATGCTAAACCTAAGGTAATTGTTTCGGCATCATGTGGCTTGGAGCCAACCCGAATCATTGAATATAAGCCGATGCTGGATGAATCAATTGCCTTGGCAACTCATAAGCCAGGCCGCTGCATCATATTGCAACGCGAGCAGCACTTAGTTGAACTTGGTCCACTTGATATGGACTGGAAAGATGCCATGGCTATGGCAGAACCAGCCGAGTGCGTTTCAGTTGCTGCTACTGATCCGCTTTATATTTTGTATACCTCTGGCACCACTGGTAAGCCAAAGGGAATTGTTCGCGATAACGGTGGACACGCAGTTGCCTTAACGTGGTCAATGAAAAATGTTTACAACATTGAAGCCGGCGACATGTGGTGGTCTGCTTCAGATGTTGGTTGGGTTGTAGGTCATTCCTATATCGTTTACGCGCCACTGTTCGCTGGGGCAACCACGATTGTGTTTGAAGGTAAGCCAGTTGGCACTCCAGATGCTGGAACTTTTTGGCGAGTAATCGAAAAATATGGCGTCAAAGGATTGTTTACTGCGCCAACAGCAATTCGCGCAATTCGCAAAGAGGATTACACTGGCGAATTCATCAAGAAAACTGATTTATCTAAATTTGAAAATCTTTTCTTGGCTGGTGAGCGTCTTGATCCAGATACTTATCATTGGGCTACGGAAAACCTCGGTGTCCCAGTCATAGATAACTGGTGGCAAACTGAAACTGGCTGGCCGATTGCCTCAAACTTGCGTGGACTTGAGCCGATGCCAATTAAGCCTGGGTCACCTACGGTTCCAATTCCTGGCTATGAAATTAAAGTTTTAGACGAATTGGGCAATGAGTTACCGCCTGGCACCGAAGGCAATATTGCAATCACACTTCCCTTGCCACCAGGAACTTTGCCAACGCTGTGGGGCGATGACCAGCGTTACATTGATTCGTACCTAACGGTTTTCCCGGGGATGTATGCCAGTGGCGATGGTGGCTATGTCGATGAAGACGGCTACGTCTACATCATGGGACGAACTGATGACGTAATTAACGTTGCAGGCCACCGATTAAGTACCGGCTCCTTAGAAGCAGTAGTTGCAACTCATAATATGGTGGCTGAATGTGCAGTGATTGGGGTAGCCGATGCCATTAAAGGACAAATACCAAAAGCATTTGTAGTTTTAAAAGCTGGAGCACAAGTTGATGCCGAAGAATTGCGCAAAGAAATTGTTGCCCTCGTGCGTAAAGAAGTGGGACCTGTTGCAGCGCTTAATGAAGTAGTAGTTGTACCCGGATTACCAAAAACCAGATCCGGAAAAGTTCTGCGTAAAACGATGCGCGGAATTGCCGATGGCAAGCAAGTAGACATCCCAAGCACTATTGAAGATGCCTCAATCTTGGACATTTTGCGGCCGTTATTGCGCCCAGAGAGTTAATTTAGGGTACTAATTAGCCTTGATAACTAGTACAAAAGTCATATAGTTAAGGCATGGCTCTTTCTCTTACAACTCGTAAATCTCTTTTCGGAATCAATGCCTTAAGTGCTTGGATTGGCCTTGGTATGTCGGTCATCATCGAGACTTTTGGCTTAGTTGAAGCTATTTATGTTGATGGCGGATCGCCAGTATCCCAATTCGGACACCAGGGTGACTATGCATCTGGGATAGCAGGCGCGCCAGAACGTCTAATTGACTTGTTTAGTTACTTCACGATCTGGAGCCAGGTCATGGTTGGTGTAGTAATGACGCTGCTTTATTTAAACCCAGGCCGCGATGGCAAACTTTTCCGGATATTCCGAATCGACAGTATTCTGATGATCACCGTAACCGGCGTGGTTTACAACTTGCTGTTAGGTCCGAATTACCCACCACAAGGGTTAAATCAAATTTCAAGTCCAATCGAGCACACAATCACGCCGATCTTGACCATTGCCATCTTTGTGATTGCTGGTCCACGCGGTTGGTTTAGCCTCAAGAATGTTTTGGCAGCCCTTGTGATTCCAATTGCCTATGTGTTCTACACCTTGTTCCGCGGTGCGATTATTGGAAAATACCCATATGACTTCTTTGATGTGGTTTCTTATGGCTATGCCTATGTATTGATTTTCGTGCTCGGAATTTTGACCGCCTCAATCATTGTGGCGGGAATTTATTGGGGTATTGATAAAGCCCTAACTAATAAACCAAAGTAGGCCTTTTGGTGACTAAATTTTTGATGAATCATAAGTGATTTAAGTTTTTTACCCACTCAGGGACTATGGTTGTAAATAAGCAATGGCCTGAAGGCTTTGAGATTAAAAGGGGAATCGTGGAAAAGATATCAGATACAGAAAAAGCTAACAAATTAGCTTTAGCTATAGCTACACAAGTTACCAAGGGCTGGCGAGTTGAAAGTCAATCCCCAGTGCAAGGCGTTCTTGTTAAAGGCAAACCAATTAATCATACGCTTCAGATCTTCTTGAGTGTTATCACAGCTGGAATGTGGTTATTCATTTACATTCCAACTTTTATTGTCAATAGAAGGCAGACGAAAATAATCCGCGTTGACGATTTCGGAAATACACTTTACGAATAGAGTTTAGTTTTGAAAAGCAAAAGCCCCTGAAGAATCGGGGGCTTTTGCTTTAGGTCTTTATGCTTTGTAGTCAGCGTAAGCTGCAATACCGGTAAGAGCCTGACCCACAACTAAGGTATGGATTTCGTTCGTACCTTCGTAGGTGTAAACGCTTTCCAAGTTGTTCATGTGGCGAATGATTGGGTATTCCAAAGTAATACCCGAGCCGCCAAGCATGGAGCGAGATTCACGTGCTACTTCAAGAGCCATACGCACATTGTTCTTCTTGCCAATGCTGACTTGCTCAGAACGCAGTAAGTGCTGGTCCTTTAGCTTGCCAAGGTGAGCAGCCAGCAACATACCGTTACCGGTAGCAATTGCCATGTCAGCAAGTTTCTGCTGAGAAAGCTGGAAGGCAGCTAGTGGTCGGCCAAACTGTTGGCGGTTTAGCTGGTAGTCAATCGCAGTTTCTAGGCAATCGCGAGCAGCGCCAACTACACCAAACAAGATTCCAAAGCGAGCTTCAGACAGACAGGACAGTGGACCGCGAAGAGTCTGTACTTCAGGTAATACTGCAGAGGCTGGCAAACGAACGTTGTCGAAGACCAACTCGCTAGTAATCGAAGCGCGAAGTGACATCTTGTGTTTAACCAGGTTCGCTTTAAAGCCAGGAGTGTTTGTTGGAACTACGAAGCCTTCAATGCCGTTATCGGTATGCGCCCAAACGATTGCAACATCAGCAATGTTTCCGTTCGTAATCCACATTTTTGAACCGTTGAGGATCCAGTCATCGCCATCACGCTTAGCATTGGTGCGCATTTCGCTCGGGTTGGAACCAGCATCGGCTTCAGTTAAACCGAAGCAACCGATTGCATCACCAGCTGCCATCCGTGGCAACCACTCTTGCTTCTGCTCTTCTGAGCCAAACTTCCAAATTGCAAACATTGCAAGAGAGCCTTGTACGGAGACGAAGGAGCGAAGTCCTGAGTCGCCAGCTTCAAGCTCAAGGCAAGCTAGACCATAGGAAGTAGCGTCTGTGCCAGCACAGCCGTATCCCTCAAGGTGCATGCCGAACATACCCATCTGGCCAATTTCTTTTGCCAATTCACGGGCCGGGAACTCGCCATCTTCAAACCACTGGCCAACGTATGGCTTCACTCGGTCATCGACGAACTTACGAACTGAATCACGCATTGCAAGTTGTTCGTCATTGAACAGGCTGTCAATTGCGTACAGTTCAAATGGATGTTGTGGAGCGGCCATTGCGTTTCCTATCTATGGAATTGGATCCAATTTATCACCGATTGGATCCAATCTGCAAACACCAAAACTGGTGATTTCCCACTAATTTACTAGGAAATCGTCAGCAATACTATGGCGATGCCCGCGCCGTAAAGGCCAATTACCTGATGACGCTCTAGGCGTTCTTTCAAGAAAATTCGAGCCAACAAAACGGTTATTGCTGGATAAAGCGCAGCGATCACTGAAACCAAAACCATTTGACCGCGCTGGGTAGCCATCATAAAAGTTACGCCACCCCAGACATCGAGGGCGCCTGAGGCCATGGCACGTTTATAGTCAACAGGTTGGTCGGCGATTCGCTTCCAATAAACCAGCATCGCCACAGTAAAGACAACCAGGGTAACAATGCGCCCAACAATGACTGGAGCAAGTCCAGAATCGTCAGGTGCACTACTTACGCCCAGTAGGAACCCTGCAAATCCCAGGCCGCCTAGGACTGCGTAGATAGCTGCAGTTTTTGTCAATGGATGTGTGGCATCAATTGTGGATCGGCTAACCAATCCAATTGAAATCATTGCCAGTAAAGCACCGATTGATCCGGTGAGCGTCAGGCGCTCGCCTCTAAACAAACCGACACAAAATGGAATGATTACAGCGATTAAAGCGGTAATCGGTGCCACTGCGCCCATCGGTCCAAGGCCTAGCGATTTCATAACGAATATGTAGCCTGCTATTCCTGCAGTTCCAGCAAATAAGCCAGAGATAATTGCTGGTCGCGAGAAGTCTGCACCTAGGAATGGCAAGGCAATCAGCAGTGAAATCAATCCAGTCACCACAGTTATTGGAAGTACTTTTAGCAGGGGACTATGGCGCGTAGCTAGTCCGCCAAAGTAGTCACCAAAACCATAAGAGAGTGCGCACCCAAACGCCAGCAAAATCGCAACCATAGCCGTGACTCTACTCTCGAAGCCAGGGTTTAATCGGAGATTAGTTAACTAGATTAGGCGCTATTACTAGGCCAAAGTTAGTAATGCAACGGCAGTAACGGCGCCAGCCATCCCAACATATTGATGGCGCTCAACGCGTTCATGAATTACGAAGTGGGCAACGATCAAAGTTACGGCTGGATATAAGTTTGAGATAACTGCCACGAACGCGAGTGAACCAGTGTGATTCGCATAGATGAAAGCAACTGCGGCTAGGGCATCGGCAACACCAGCTCCAATCGACATTCTTATGTCAGGTTTTGCCCCACGGACAATTTTCTTTCGAACCAGGAATGCTGCGGACAAAATAAGGATTAGCTGTGTAGTTCGCGTGCTGGCAAATGTTGCAACACCAACATCGCTTGGAGCATATGCCAAAAGCATGAAGAATCCGGAAACGACTACTCCAGATAAAACTGCCATCCGTACCATTTTTGCGGTTACCGGATGTGTGGCGTCTTCTGTTGATTTGGAAACTAAAACAATCGAGAGCATCGCAAGTACTGCGCCAACAATTCCAAGTGTGGAAACGTGTGTGCCCTTGAGTACGTCAACGACATACATGATCGTTGTAGAAATAATTGCGATGATTGCGCTGGCAATCCCCATCGGACCAATTGCTAATGCGCGATAGAAAACAAAGAAACCTGCTGCGCCAAAGAATCCGCTTGCAATTCCATACTTAATGGCATCAGGTGTGAAGTCGGCGCCAAGAAATGGAATCAATACATACACCGATAAAGTTCCCGAAATCAAAATCGCTGGTAACACTTGCATAATGTGTGAGCGACGCGAGGCAAGGGCGCCCCAAAAATCTCCAACACCATAAAGTGCAGCACTCAACAACGAAAGAATTATTGCGGTCATTTGCTTACTGTCCCAACAGTTTTGAAACGACGCCCGCAAGTTTTGAGGGTTTACCCGTTTTGTCTTCAGCGTGATCGGCCCGAGTCATTATTTGCAAGCCTGCGTTAGCGCCAATCCAGCGCAAAGGTTCAACTTCCCAATTCGGGGACTTGTGGTTTACCCAAGGTAGCCGAGTCAAGTTTGTATCTTGGCTGGTAATCAAGTCCGCCAGCGTTCGACCCGACAAGTTTGTAGTTCCGACGCCGTCACCTACATAGCCGCCAGCCCAAGCAATTCCTGTCTGGCGATCCAAGCCTGCCGATGCCATCCAGTCGCGAGCCACGCCAAGCGGACCACCCCAAGTATGAGTAACTGTGGCACCAGCTACTACTGGGAACAATTCGGCAAGCACTCCGAGCAAAGATGGATGCACACTTTCGTGCTGGTCGTATTCATCCCTAATTGAAGATCCAAAGTGATACGGTGCTCCGCGGCCACCAAAAGCAAAACGATTGTCTGCAGTACGCTGCCCATAAATAATCAAGTTTCGGAAATCGCCAAAGGTCTCGCGATTGGCTAACCCAATTTGCTCCCAAGTTTCGTTACTAAGTGGTTCAGTTGCCATCATTAAGGAATAAATCGGAACGATTTTTCGTTTCTGGCCCTGCAAAGATTTGGTGTAGCCCTCAGTTGCGCGAACAATGTAGCGAGCGCGGACTACTCCAGATTCGGTGGTGACTGCGCCCGGCGCAATTCTTGTGGCGCGAGTATGTTCATAAATTGTGGCGCCACGTTTCTCTACCAAATTAGCAAGAGAACGAACGAGTTTTGCGGGGTTAATTGCCGCAACATGTGGGGTGTAAGTAGCACCGAGCAAATTTGTAGCTTTTGCTCGCTCTTTAGCTTCCCCAGCACTAAGTAGCACGTAATGACTGGCATCGTAACCCCATTGCTCCCAATGGTGAATATATTCCTGAGCGCGTTGCCATTGCAGGGGCGTGCGCGCAAACGAAATGGTGCCGCCGCGTTGCCATTCGCAATCTATGCCTTCGGCTTTGACTACATTTTCAATTTCCGTAACGGTGTCGTGCATTGCATCCTGCATCGCGCGGGCTGATTCGCGACCATGAATTCGACCAAGCTTGTCGATTTCGGTAGGGAAGTACGCAGAACACCAGCCACCATTGCGACCAGATGCGCCGTAGCCGGCGACTTCAGCTTCGATGATTGCGATGTTTAAGTTTGGATCGCGCTGCTGCAAGTAGTAAGCCGTCCAAAGACCGGTGTAACCAGCGCCCACGATTGCAACATCAACATCAATGTCTGAATGCAGGGCATAGCGCGTTGAGGTTGCTAGTTCCTCTGGCAAAGTACTCCACCATAAGGACTTTGATCGGTAGTCAGTCATTTTCTAACTTTCTCGTTAGCGCTTCCAGTTTTTAATGTAGTCCGGAATCGGAATATTTTTTTCTGAAGTCAATGGATCGGCAACAGGAGATTCGAATACTTCTCGCATCGGAACATAGCCCGCCCAGATGTTTGAATAAATCGGATCCGTCAGGTCGCTGGGTACATCATCTGGATCACCTTCACTGACTTTGCAAGAAACCTCATCGAGTTTGAGGGCAAGCACCAAAGTTGCTTTCGATTCCTTGGGTGCAGCCTTTCGAGCCTCGTCAGTGCGACCAGGTAGCAAATGATCGGTAATTCGAATTAACGCGGCCTCTTTTTCATCGCCTTCAAGTACGTCACAAGATCCCAGGGCAATTACGCAGCGATAATGCATGCTGGATTCAAATGCACTACGAGCTAGCACCATGCCATCAAGCAATGTGACGGTAAAACAACTTGCTTGACCAGTCGCTAATGTCTTGAAGAGTCGAGACGCAGTTGATCCGTGAAATAGCACTCTGTCACCATCGCGAGCGTAACCAACTGGCATCACAAATGGCTGGCCATCGACAACGCAGGAAACATGTGCAACTAAACCAGCATCGAGAATATTGTTAATAGCTTCTCGATCTTTAACTGCTTTTTCAGGAAAGCGACGGACCGAAGTTCGGTCCGTCGCTCCTACTGGATTAGTCATTAGAGGATCTTTTGACCTTCGGTTAGCACGTGCCGCAAGATCTGTTCGATCTCATCGAATTCTGGCTGACCAATAATTAGTGGCGGAGCTAACTGAATTACCGGGTCGCCACGGTCATCTGCGCGACAATATAAACCGTTATCAAACAACGCTTTAGACAGGTAACCGCGAAGTAAGCGTTCACATTCATCATCGTTAAAGGATTCCTTGGTGGCCTTGTCCTTAACTAATTCGATTCCGTAGAAGTAACCTTCACCGCGAACGTCACCAACAATGTCAAGATTCTTGAGTTTTTCAAGCGTCTGACGGAATTGATTTTCGTTATCGCGAACGTGCTGGTTAATGCCTTCTTTGTCAAAGATGTCTAAGTTGGCTAGAGCTACTGCAGCAGAAACTGGGTGACCGCCGAAGGTGTAACCATGTGCAAAGTAAGTGTTGCCCTTCTTGAATGGTTCGAATACTTTGTCGCCAACTAGCATTGCGCCGATTGGGGAGTAGCCCGAAGTCATACCCTTTGCAGTTGTGATGATGTCTGGATCTACGCCGAAACGCTTCATCGCAAACATGTCACCGATACGTCCGAAAGCACAGATTGTTTCATCAGCGACGAAAAGTACGTCATACTGATCGCAAATTTCGCGAACTCGCTCTAGGTATCCCGGTGGTGGTGGGAAACATCCGCCGGAGTTTTGAACTGGCTCAAGGAATACTGCGGCAACTGTGTCTGCGCCTTCAAAAAGAATTGCTTCTTCAATACGATCTGCAGCCCAACGACCGAATGCCTTGATGTCATCTTGGTGATACTCGGCGCGGTAGAAGTTAGTATTTGGAACTCGGAAACCACCAGGAGTTAACGGCTCGAAATACTTTTTAGCATCTGGAATACCGGTAATTGCTAGTGCGCCTTGTGGAGTGCCGTGATATGCAACTGCGCGACTAATAACTTTATGCTTCATCGGCTTGCCGGTTAGCTTGTAGTACATCTTGGCTGCTTTCCAAGCGGACTCAACGGCTTCGCCACCACCAGTGGTGAAGAAGACACGGTTAAGTGAACTTGGTGCGTAGCTAATCAAGCGTTCGGCTAGCTCTACAGCCTTTGGGTGAGCGTATGACCAAAGTGGGAAAAAGGAGAGTTCCTGCATCTGCTTGGCAGCTGCTTCGGCAAGTTCGCGACGACCGTGTCCGATTTGAACCGTGAATAGGCCTGCCAGTCCATCGAGGTACTTCTTGCCGTGTTCGTCATAAATGTATGCACCTTCACCACGAGTGATGATTGGAACTTCGCCGCCATTTTCATAAGTTGAGTGACGAGTGAAGTGCATCCAGAGGCGATCGCGCGCCATGTCTGATAGTGCTGAGTTTTTAGTTCTATCTTCTAGTGCTGTCATTACGTATCCAATGTTTTTAGTTAGCGGGTTCCCCAGGTATAGCTCTGCTTGCGCAGTTTCAAATACATGAATGTTTCCGTGCGTCGGACCCCTGGAATCGCACGAATCTGACGATTGATCACTTCAAGAAGTGCTTCATCGTCTTCACAGACAACTTCGAGAATTATGTCGAAGCTTCCTGCCGTCAGGATGATGTAACTGATCTCATCCATCTCAGAAAGCACGTCTGCGACTGCTTCCATGTCACCATCAACTTCAATTCCGATCATCGCTTCGCGATTAAACCCGACTTGTAGTGGATCAGTTACCGCAACGATCTGCATAACTCCGGTTTCCAGGAGTTTGCTAACCCGTTGGCGAACTGCAGCTTCGGATAACCCAACAGCCTTACCGATAGTGGCGTAAGGACGACGGCCATCTTGCTGAAGTTGCTCAATGATGGCTTTAGAGACATCGTCGAGCACGGCAACTTTAGACATAACCCCAGTCTCAAGTGTTTTCGTAGGAAAAACAAGCGATTTCGTGGTTTTTTTTGAAAATAGATACGAATTTCGTAGGTTTTTCGAGATTTGAGTAAAGATATCGCAAAAAAACCCCTGACAGCGGGGCTATTTCATAGGTATTGTTTAATGAATAAACCAGACCCGACTGTTTTTAAAAGAGGAACCTCCAATGAGTCAATATCAAGTTCTTAACCCGGCAACCGGCGTAGTTGAACAAGAATTCGCAACTGCTACAGATGCGCAATGCCGTGATGCTATTACTGCTGCAGACAACGCACATAAGGCATGGACCAAAGTTCCAGTAGCAGAGCGCGCTGCAATAGTTCATCGCATCGGCCAGCTACATATTGATCGTCAAGATGAACTTGCTGCAATCATTAATCGCGAAATGGGTAAGCCATTAGCCGATGCTGCAGGCGAAGTTGAATTCTCCGGTTTCATTTACCAGTACTACGCCGACAATGCAGCAACACTGCTTGCTGATATGCCAATTGAATTATCGGATGGCGGCGGTTCGGCCGTTATGCGCAAGTCTTCAGTAGGAGCGATTCTTGGAATCATGCCGTGGAACTTCCCGGCTTACCAGGTTGCTCGATTTGCTGGTCCAAACCTTGTGGCAGGCAACACCGTTATCTTGAAGCACGCGCCACAATGTCCAGAATCAGCATTAGCCATTGTCAAGATTTTTGCTGATGCAGGTGTGCCAGAGGGCGTTTACGTAAACCTATTTGCATCTAACGAGCAAATTGCAGACATGATTCCACATCCAGCTATTCGTGGTGTCTCGCTAACTGGTTCCGAGCGCGCTGGCGCAGCAGTTGCCGAAATTGCTGGGCGCCACCTCAAGAAGTGTGTTCTAGAACTTGGTGGCTCTGATGCATTCATTCTGCTGAGCACCAAGGACATGGATGCAGTTATCGAATCTGCCGTAATGGCTCGCATCGATAACACTGGCCAGGCATGTAACGCTGCAAAGCGCATGGTTGTCGTGGACGACCTGTATGACGAATTTGTCGAGAAGTTCACCGCAGCAATGATGTCTGCTGAGATATCAAGCCCACTTAGCTCAGTGCGCGCTGCCGAAATTCTGGAAGAACAAGTTAATAGAGCCGTAAAGCAAGGTGCAAAGTTGGCAAGCGCCGGTTCCCGCAACGGTGCATTCTTCCCAGCTGGAGTACTTACTGAAGTAACTCCCGAGAACGAAATCTTCCGCGAGGAATTATTTGGTCCAGTTGCACAGATTCACCGCGCAAAGGATGAAGATGATGCAGTTCGCATTGCCAACGACTCTCAATTCGGTTTGGGTTCATATTTGTTCACCACTGATAACAAGCAGGCACTTCGGGTTGCGGATGCATTAGACACCGGAATGGTCTACGTAAATGGTGTTGGTATGGATGCACCAGAACTTCCATTCGGCGGTACTAAGCGCTCTGGTTTCGGCCGCGAACTTGGTCCACTTGGAATCGAAGAATTTCTAAATAAGAAGCTCATCCGTATCAACGGCTAAAAAGCAACAGGAAATGGGCATCTCTGAGTAGAGGTGCCCATTTTTTTGTCCAAAGTTTGATACCAAAATTTCTATGCCCTGATCCCTGCAATCAAATAGCTTTGTGCTTACAATGAAAGGGCAAGGGGATCACCTGTAGTGGTGGCCGATTGGCACTAGGAACTTAAGGCCTAGAGCGCATATAGAAAGGGACTGGTGGGATCCGGATTCGCAAAAATGCGAATACCGACAGAAAACAATGCTGGCGATTGTTGCCAGACACATCTGATCACCAGTGAGCCCGAAGCTCACCCAATCGTTTGGACTTTTGCAATGGTTTTTTCGAACATCCCTTCATCGCACGTTCTGCCTTCGCTGGCTGACGTTTGGGAAGGTTCTTATTGGCTTGATGACGAAGTTGAGCCAGAAAATGATGCTTCCCGAGTAGTTGGCAATTTAGCTGCTGATTTGTTGATTGTCGGCGGCGGATTCACGGGTTTGTGGGCGGCCATCGAAGCGAAGCAACATAACTCAAGTTTGGATGTTGTTTTGGTTGAAGGCAATGCCGTTGCGCGCGGTGCCACTGGCCAAAACGGAGGTTTCGTTGCAGCCTCGCTGACTCATGGTTTTGCAAATGGGTTAGAACGCTGGCCGAATGACATTGCAAAGTTATCCGCCCTCGGTCAAGAGAATCTAAATCAGATTGAAAAATTTGTCACAGACTACAAGATTGATTGCGACTGGATGCGCGTTGGTGAGATGGATGTTGCAACCGAGGAATACCAAGTCGAGGGACTGCAAGATTTCATTGAAGTAGCAAAGCCTTATGGCGAGGAACTTGTTTGGCTAGATCAAGCCGAAACCCGACGTCGCATAAATTCCCCAACTTACTTAGGCGCTTTATTTGATCCTGACAGTGTTGCGATCTGTGACCCAGCTCGATTGGCATGGGGACTGCGGGACGTTGCTTTGTCACTTGGGGTTCGAATCTTTGAACATAGCTTGGTCAAATCCCTAGATGAATCGGGCGACCGAGTAACTGCGAAAACCGAATTCGGAAGTGTAACTGCGCCTCGGGTATTACTTGCGACAAATGCATTTCCGCCATTGTTGCGACGCTTGAAGTATCTAGTCGTTCCGGTTTATGACTCAGTATTAGTTACCGAGCCTTTGAGTGAACAACAACGTCGTGACATTGGTTGGGCTGGCAATGAAGGGGTAAGTGATGCTGGAAATCAGTTCCACTACTACCGCCCAACTGCCGATGGTCGAATTCTTTGGGGTGGTTATGACGCTACTTATCATTACCGCAGTGGCTTTGGCCCGGAACACGAGCACTCATCAAAGTCTTGGCCAAAGTTAGCCACTCATTTCTTTTCCACGTTCCCGCAACTTGAAGGCCTGCGTTTTGAGTACGCCTGGAGCGGTGCAATTGATACCTGCACGCGCTTTAGTGCTTTTTGGGGCAGCGCCATGGGCGACAAAGTTGTTTATGTTGCGGGTTACACCGGACTTGGTGTTGGTGCTTCGAGGTTTGGCGCTGCGGTAGCAATCGATAAATTACTGGACCGACAAACGGATCGGCGTGAACTAGAAATGGTAAACACCTTGCCGATTCCTTTTCCACCGGAGCCATTTCGCGCTGCTGGTATCAACTTCACGCGTTGGTCCTTGAATCAAGCAGATCAACATCAGGGCAAGAGAAATATCTGGCTTCGGACCCTTGATCGCTTTGGTATGGGATTCGACAGTTAATCGAAGCGCTTTACGCGCCCCAGAATCAAACCTTCAGTGATTGCGCGGGCGGCAGCAGCAGCTCGGTTGGGCGCACCCAACTTATCTAAAATATGTTCGATGTGAGTTCCTACGGTGCGAGAGCTAATTTGTAGCGCCGCACCAATTTCTAAATTGGATAGGCCATTTGCAGCAAGAGTTAGTACTTCGAGTTCTCGGTGGGTAAGTGGGCCAACATCTGCAACGTCGAGCGAGATTACCGCAGACATAGGTTGGTTCTCCCCGCTACACGGCATCACACGAATTCTAAACATGTCATCATCTAGGTTCTGTGGCCAAATGAATGAACTCCAAGAATTCATGCTGGCATTTCGATGAGCGTAGGAAATTAATTCACTTCCAGGTTGAAATAAATCATGATCGGGAAGACCAGGTATGGCAATCGGATTTCCATCGGAACTTATTCCTACCGCAGTCTGTCCGGAGCCAATTAACATTGAGAGCCATTTGCCGGACTGCGTTTGATCTGCCATGTTTGCAAGCACGCTGCACAGGCTGCTAATTGCATCTCTTGCAATATCAGATGGATGTTCAATTGAAGTTGTAGAAAGATTAATTACGCCGGTGACTCTGCCATCAGTAGTGCGCAGACACATAGTTAAGCCTTCGCTGTAACCAGCTGGAACTAGCACATCACCAACAGCCCAGTTATCGAATGGGTCACCTGGCAAATCTTTCATGCGTACTGGGCGTCCAGTAATAGGCAGGGCCAGAGCATTCATTAGTTCGGTAAATCTTTGACTATGTAGGTGATCCAGGACATCAGATTCATATCCAACATTTGCTAGCGGAGTAACTTCTCCGGTAATTGGATGCAAGGTATTAATTTCGGCCGCATCAAACGGAATGATTTTGCGTAGCTCATCGATTACCGCACTTGCGCGTGCTGCTTGCGGAGCCTGCTCGGACGCAACCGCAGCCACTCGACCAACCACTTCCATGGCCTGAGTTAACGAGGGGCTAGACATAACGAAATAGTGCCAGAATTAAGGCTCACGCGGAGGTATTATTCGGAACCTAACCATTCCCCGTGACCAAATTGTTGTCTGAAATGACCATTTGGAGTTTGATAACAAATCCTTATTTTGCTGGATTTTTTTTCTAAAACTCGATATTGTGCTGTAAATATCCGCCATTTGACGGATAACCCAAGTTCCACTTTAAGAGGACTATTGACCCAATCGAGCGCGGACCCCGCGCTCCCTGTCATGCGTGGAGGACGAAAGTGATTCGATCCAAGACATTAATAAGGGCTGCCAGTCTGGCAGCCGCCGCAGCATTACTTGCTGCTTGTGGTGGTGGTTCTGGGGATGCCTCAGCAACCGGTGCTGCAACAGCCGCTGCACCAACCGGTGAACCGATTGTTATCGGTGCGCCATTTGCACAGTCCGGTCCGGCAGGTATTGCGGACCATAAAGATTGCTGGAACGGTACCGATCTAGCAATCGAAGAAATCAATAACGCCGGTGGTGTCAATGGTCGTCCATTGGAGCTAAGTGTTACTGATATCGACATTCTGACCCCTGAAGGCATTACAGCAGCATTCCAAAAGCTTGCTGCTGAGAAGGTCTCTGCAATTCAGTCTGCGTTCGTCCTTATCCCGCCACCAGCACTTGATGCTGCGGCTGCATATGGCGCACCATACATGAGTGGCGACACCAACATTGATGCCCAGAAGTTAGCTACTGCAGATCCTGTGAAGTATGGAAATTACTTGACTGATCCTGCCGAAACTTTCTACGGATCAGGATTCATTACATTCTTGACTCAGCTATCTGATAGTGGTGCATGGACTCCAACCAACAACAAGGTTGACATCATCCGTGGCGACACTGCTTACAACAAGAACATCGCAGATGCGACCGAAGCAGCAATCGCAGCTTCCGGTGGTAAATGGGAACTTGGTCAAGTTATTGACATCACAGGTGGAACTAAAGACTGGGGCCCAGTACTTGCTAAGTTGCAGGCTAACCCTGCTGGAGCAATCATGGTTGACCACTGGATTGGTGCAGAACTTGCATCATTCTCACAGCAGTTTGCTGGAGATCCAGTAGCCAACGCATTGGTTTACTTGCAGTACGGACCATCTCAGCCTGAGTACTTGCAGATTGCAGGCGCCGCAGCTGAAGGTTTCGTTTGGGGCACAGTAATTGGTGTTGGTAATAGCTCGGAAGAAGATAAAGCCTTCCGCGCGGCATACCAAGCTAAGTTCGGTGTTGATGACGTATCCATGGGTATGGTCTACACCGGCTGGTGCTACGACACCGTGCATGTATTGGCAAATGCCTGGAAGAATGTTGACCCAGCAGATTTTGCTGCAGTTAACGAGTACATCAAGGCAAATCCATACGATGGCGTAACTGGTCACTTGGACTTCTCCAAGCAGGCAGTTTCGATCTACCCAGATGTTGAAACTGACATCACCAAGGGTGCTACTCACTACTTCTACCAAGTACAGGGCGGCCGTCATACGACAATCGCACCTGATGGCGATGCCGAAGCATCATTCGTCAAGCCAGCTTGGATGCAGTAGTCAGATGCAAGTCCTTGCTTGTTCCAACATTTCACTTGAACTAGGTGGTCGTCAGATCCTTAGTGACGTGAACTTAAGTGTTGGTCAAGCAGAAGTTGTTGGTCTTGCCGGTCCCAATGGGGCCGGCAAGACTAGCCTTTTCGAAGTCCTTTCCGGAAGAAATTTAAATCACCAAGGCAAAGTTGAACTTAACGGCGTCGACATTACATCGATGCAGATGCATGAGCGAGTTAAGTTAGGTCTTGTTAGAACGTTTCAACGCCCAGTAGTTCCAGCAACACTGACTGTTGGTGAAACATTAAAAGCCGCACGAAAAGCATTTGATCCCAAGCCAAGCAGACTGCGCATGGAATGGGTTGCCGAATTTGTGCACCTAAATGCGCACATGGATACGCCTACTGGCGGACTTGAAACTTTAGAGCGCCGCAAGCTCATGCTGGCCTGCTTATTGGCGCGGGAACCTAAAATTGTTTTACTTGATGAACCAGCATCTGGTTTAACTGGTTCTGAAATTGATGAAATTGATTTAATTGTAAGAAAGCTTGCCCAAGAATATGGCATTTCAGTCCTACTGATTGAGCATCGTCTTGAGTTACTCGCAATGGTGGCATCGCGAGTACTTGTTTTAGATGTGGGCGAGATTATTGCCGAAGGTCCACCAGATTCAGTTTTCAAACTTCCAGCAGTTCGCGCAGCATATTTCGATGTTCCAATCGAAAGTTTGGCGGGAGCATAATCATGAGTCTGTTACATATGCAAGAAGTTTCTTCGGGTTATGGCACGATGCGGGTAATCCACGGCCTGAACTTTTCTATTGAGCCAGGCGAGCGAATCGGACTTGTTGGCTTAAATGGTCACGGTAAAACTACGTTAATTAGCACAATAGTTGGAATGACTGGGTGGCAAGATGGCTCAATTGAATTTATGGGCCAACAAATTGGTGGTCGTCGATCTCATGGTGTGGGTCGCAATACGCCAAAAATTGTTCGCTCTGGAATTGCAATTGCACCACAAGGCGATGCAATTTTCCCTGGACTTTCAGTTGAAGAAAATCTAGATAGTGGTGCGTATACAGACGGCGCTTGGAAAACGCGTAAGCGCCGCCGCGATGCGGTACTTGAAGTCTTCCCACCACTTCGCTCTCGCCTAAAGCAATCAGCAGGAACACTTTCCGGAGGTGAGCGCCGGATGGTCTCTGTTGGTCGCGCGCTTATGGCCGATGCCAAGCTTTATCTTGTAGATGAACCATCACTTGGACTAGCCCCAAAGATTTCCATCGGCTTAGTGGCAGCACTGTGTGAAATTGATTTAGGCGATGGGGCCATGTTAATTGCCGAGCAAAACTTGCCATTACTTTCAGGTAAGTGCGATCGAATTCTTGGTATGCACGCAGGCGAACTTAAAGAAGACGTTGGAGACGCTTTAGGCGACATCCCACCCGGTGCGGAGATGTCATGATCGAATTACTAGCCAGCGCATTAGTACTGGCTTCGATGTATGGCCTTGTTGCAGTTGGCATTTCACTAACCTGGTCCAGCGTTGGCATGTTGAACTTGGCGCAAGGATTTGTATTCACTGCTGGTGGATACGTCGCATATCTATTTGCGCAATACATGGCCAAAAACTTCAGTATTAGAGACGGACTGATTCTGTCCCTCGGTGTTGTAGTACTAGGCATGCTTGGCTCAGCCGTAGCTGGGTTATTAGTAGGTGGACTAGCTTTCTTGCCGCTTCATGATCGGATTAATTTCCCGGTTCGTGGACTGATCGCAACACTTGCAATCAGCATCATCGGCACGCAAATCTTTATGGTTATTTTTGGACCACAAAGTAAACCTTTGCCACAGATTTTTGGAATTAAGCGTCTTAAGTTTGGCGAGTTCAGCATTGCCTATGGCCAAATTGGAACCATAGTTGTGGCCACCATAGTTCTACTGCTCGTAACACTTTGGATGCGTAATAGCCGCCGTGGCTTACAGATGCGCGCGATGATGATGAATCCACTTGGCGCAAACATGGTGGGTGTTTCAGTGCGAACCACCGGAATGATTGCGCTGGCATTGAGTGGCGCATTGTCTGGCTTAGCGTCAGTTCTCTTGGGACAGATTTTCTTCGTTAGTCCAACATCAGGTGTGCAACCGTTAATTGTTGGCTTAATTATTTCGCTAGCTGGTGGACTTGGTTCGATGCCAGGCACTGTGGCAGCCGCAGTATTACTCGGACTTGTTGAGGCAGTTACCGCTCGCTACGCAGAACAGTCTTTGGTGCCTTTCGCGCAATTTGCATTAGTGATTGCAATTTTGACTTTCCGTCCACGCGGCTTAGGTGGCGTATTGGAGGATGTCCGTGAGTAACTCATCAGTTGGTCGCCGTCGGTTGATTCCACGTTGGCGCGTAAAGAGCTCATCGCTTTCTCGCAGATTCAGAGTGCCGGGAACTAAGCGCTCATTGCTGCGCTTCGAAGGCAGGTACAACCCAAAGACCTTGCAACGCGAATTAATTTTGCGTGACAAGAAGCCACTTTTTTGGCTAATCGGACTATTTGCGTTGGCATTCATACCTATCGCCATTGGACAGCAGTTAGTATTTTCGATCTTTGGCAGCATTTGCTTTTTTGCAGCAGTAAATGTCTTTTGGACTTTAATTATCGGAACCGCGGGACTGCAGTCATTTGCAAGTTTGGCAACCGTTGGTGTCGGAGCGTACGCAGCAACTTACTTGAGCATTACGTACGGCATTTCATGGCCAGTTATGCTCGTGATCGGAACTGCATTTGGCGGACTAATGGGACTGATAATTAGTATCCCAGCGCGCAGATTAGATGGCCTCTACTACGCATTGCTAACCATTGGAATCTCGGAATTTTGCCGAAATTACATAACTCAGTCTGATGCTCTTGGTGGTCAATTTAACGGTGCGCTATTTGGCGCCGATCGAATTGTTCCCGAAGAAGCCATGCAAACTACGACCGGGCAGACGATTGCATACCTAACATCGTTTGTAGTTCTCCTAATTTCACTTGCAATTTTTAGAGTGGTCAGTGGTGGTCGAATCGGAATCCTGCTGCGTACTGCACAATCTTCAAAGGAAGACGAATCCTTTGCATCCGCAATCGGAATTGACTTCCAACGAGCGCGACTACTTGTTTTTCTTATTGCCTCTGCAGCGCTGGGATTCGTTGGCGCTTTTTATGCAACAAATCAAGGCGGAGCATCACTTAGTTTGTTCAGCCTGGATCAGATGTTGCTACTGCTGGCAATGATTGTCATTGGCGGATTAGGTAAAGCTGAAGGCGCGGTAGTTGGCACTGTAATCGTGGTGTTCCTAAATCAATGGTTTACTTCCTGGGGACCATGGCGCATCGTTTTGGTTGGAATATTGATGCTGGCCTCTGTGCTTTACACACGTAATGGTTTGTTTGGACTTCGCCAGCAATTGATTGAGATCCGGGAGCGCCGCAAAGCACTTTCCCGTGCCACTCGCACCACACGTTATGGCGCTTTCTTACCTGAGCAAGGCCCAGAAATTCCCGATAAGGGTGTAATTGCCGAGCGTGAGTTTGAACGGGCAATTCGTGATCAACTTCGCGACTGGATCACTCCCGAAATCATCGAAGAGCATCGACTAAGCCCAATGGGACAGCATTCCGATCATTTGGAACGAATATTGAATTACTTCCGTAAGCAGCCAATTAGTAATAAGTATGTGGTTTATTGCGAAGAGTCTTATAAGGCATATCGCGTTGTAGCGCTAAGCGGTATTCCAGGAGTTCCACCGAGATCCGTTGACGACAAGACATATTCAAATCTCGACGAGGCATACCATGCGGTATTTCTACGTCGCATTAACGACTTAAAGTCACAGCACTAGAAGGAGAAATCACATGGCACAAGTATCAGTAACCGGCTACACGGATAAACCAAGTGTGGTTGAGGGCGAAACCGTTTCCTTCTATGTCACAGCAGACAATGCCACTGAGGCTCAAGTCGATATTGTTCGTTTGATACATGGTGATGAAAATCCCGAAGGCCCAGGATTCATTGAAGAGGTAGTTTCATCTGATTTTTCTGGTGTCAAGCAAGTTAAGAAGCAATTTGTTGATTTAGGAAATGCAATCCGAGTTCCTGACTCAAGCGGGAAACTAGCTTTAACGGATTCTTTGACGATTGCGACATACGTTTATGCCACAACTCCCGAAAAAGGTCGACAAGTCCTGCTTGGCAAATTTTCACTTCACGAAACTGCGGGCTACGCATTAGGAATAGATCACGCTGGACGATTAGCATTTTGGATTGCAGATGGAAGCGATACCGATGAGATAGTCTCGCAAGTTCCAATGGCACATCACACTTGGTATTTCGTGGCTGCCTCATTTGATGCCAAATCCGGTAAAGCGGTTTTGCACCAGGAAGCCATAGTCAATCCATACAACGGTCGATTGGGACGAGTTGCGCCCTTTGATCATTTAAGTTCAGTAGAGCAATCCCTGAAACTCAAAATCAAGAGTGCCACTACGGACTTCATGTGGGCAGCTGCTGGTAATTCGGCTACGGTCCGCGGCGCTTTCAAGGATTTACTCTTCAATGGAAAAATTGATCGATCCTATGTTTGGAATCGTGCGCTATCCCTTGCAGAAATCAAATCCCAATGTGGGCAAAGCCCAATTGCGGATGGGCTTGTTGCTGGGTGGGATACCACGATTGGTTATGGCGAAAACGGAATCGATGACATCGTTGTTGATGTAAGTGCCAATCAACTAAATGGCATTGGAGTCCAGCGTCCAATTCGGGCGATGACTGGATACAACTGGTCGGGAAAGCATGATGATTGGCGAGTTGCCCCACAAGAATATGGTGGCATTTCATTCCATGAAGATTCTGTTGTTGATTGCCAGTGGGATGTGACTTTCAGTTGGACGATTCCAGAAGGCTTGAAGAGTGCTGCTTACGCAGCTCGAATTCGGATAGGTGAAGCGGAAGATCACATTCCATTTTTCGTACGGGCGGCAAAGCCAAAAGCACGGATCTTGTATCTATTCCCAACCAGTTCATACCTTGCTTATGCAAATGAAATGATTGTTCACCACGTTCCAGTTGCGCAGGCGATTGGTTCACATCCAGCCGTGTTAACTAAGACTGAAGCAGATTACTTTCAAGATCCAAAGTACGGTCGATCTACTTATGACCACTACACGGATGGCGAAGGCGTTTGCTACACATCATGGCTGCGCCCGATTCTGAACATGCGTCCAAAATGGCGCTCATCAGCGATTGGAACCACTTGGCAATTCCCGCGCGACTTATCAGCGACAGCCTGGTTAGAGCATCAAGGCTATGACTTTGAAGTAGCTACCGACCATGACTTAATGCGTGATGGCTTGGATTTATTGAAAAACTATTCCGTAATTCTTACTGGCTCACATCCTGAGTACTGGAATGAATTCGGGCTAAATGTAATGGAGGAGTACATCTCCACGGGTGGCCGTTTGATGTACATGGGCGGCAATGGCTTCTACTGGGTTATCTCTTATCGTGATGGCGAACCAGAAATCATGGAAGTTCGAAAAGGTGAAGCTGGAATGCGCGCGTGGCAAGCAGAACCTGGCGAGTATTACCATGCAACTTCGGCAGAACGTGGTGGCATTTGGCGCAACCGTGGTCGAGCTCCGCAAAAACTAACTGGCGTTGGATTCACAACTCAAGGTTTTGATGCCTGCCATCCTTACTTCCGAATGCCAGATAGCTATCACAAATCCGTATCTTGGATTTTTGACGGCGTAGAAGGTGAAAAGTTTGGAGACCATGGCCTTGCTCTTGGTGGCGCTGCTGGTCTGGAAACTGAGCGCTATGACTTGCTGTTGGGCACTCCGCCTCACACTAAGTTGCTTGGCTCATCAACGAACTGGTCTGATAACTATCCAGGTGTACATGAAGACATCATGTTCCATCACCCAGGATTACTTGGCACCCAAAACCCAGCGGTAAGAGCGGATATGACTTACTTCACTGCAGGAAATAACGGTGCGGTATTTTCAACCGGCTCAATTGCTTGGACAAGTTCATTGCCGAGCTTTGGGTATGAAAATGACGTATCTCGAATTACTAAGAATATTCTTGATGCATTTTCTAAACCTGGTGAACTGCCAGGTGGGGCTTGGACTGAAGACGAAAAGTCGTGGCGTTAGTCTCGAAATAACTGCAAGGAGTATGAAATGTCTACTGGTTATGTATGGGAAGAGCTTTATGGCTGGCATGATACGGGTACAGCGGCCGGGTTACTAACTCCTGGCATTGACGTCCAGCCCTACCAACACTTCGAGAGCGCTGAAACAAAGATTCGTCTTGCATCTTTACTTGAGGTATCTGGCCTAACCAAGAGCTTGACTCGAATTCCAGCAGTTGCAGCTACCGAAGAGCAAGTGCTGCGAGTGCATACCAAGGATTATGTCGAGCGCATCAAGAAAGAAAGTGCGCAGCCCAAGGGTGGCGACTGCGGTGATGGTACTTCGCCATTTGGGCATGGTTCATTTGAGATTGCGTTACTTGCTGCAGGTGGCGCAATTGAAGCTACCCGCGCTGTGGTCAGCGGCCAGGTACGCAATGCATATGCTCTGATTCGGCCACCAGGTCATCACTCACGTCCTACTACAGGAATGGGATTTTGTATTTTTGCTAATGCTGCGATTGCAATTAAGTTCGCACAAACTGAACTGGGCGTAAAGCGAATTGCCACGGTTGACTGGGATGTCCATCATGGCAACGGCACACAAGAAATTTTTTACAGTGATCCAAATGTATTAACAATCTCACTACATCAAGATGGATTGTTTCCAGCAAACAGCGGGCACATCGCAGATCGTGGTGAAGGCGACGGCGACGGTTTTGCTATTAACGTGCCACTTCAGCCAGGTTCTGGAAATGGCGCCTATGTTGAAGCAATTCAGCGCGTAGTAGTTCCAGCCTTACGTAAATTCAAGCCAGAGTTAATCGTGGTGCCATCGGGATTTGATGCCAGCGCAGCTGATCCACTAGGGCGGATGCAAGTCACTCCAACTGGATACCGCGCGATGACGCAGGAGTTAATGGCAATTGCAGATGAAGTGTGTGATGGAAAAATAATCATGACGCACGAAGGTGGCTATTCACCGTTTTATGTTCCGTATTGCGGCTTAGCGGTTCTGGAAACCCTCTCTGGAGTAAAGACTGGGATTGCAGATTCGATCACCCCAACCTGGGATGAATTGCCGGGCCAAGATTGTCAGCCAGAGCAATCGGCTCGAATTGACCAAGTAGTCAGCGCCTTTAACCTCTAAATTGCCTTATTTCTAGGCATTTTTCCAAAGACTGGAAACTTGTCGGTCGCTAGCCTTATGCTGTTCGAACAAATGTTCGAAAGGCTTGTTATGTCCCGCAACTACGGTGCCAACACCAGATCCTTGGCTCAAGTACGCACTGATGCCGATGGTTTGCCCAAAGGCTTTAGTTGGCGTGGCCGCAAGTATGTGGTGCTAGCAATTTTGTTTACTTGGCTTGAAGCTGCGCCCTGGTGGCGCACTACGCGCCAGTGGCAAGTCTGGCGAGTTGAAGCAGATCAAGTCACCCAAAAAGATTCTGGAACTAGTGCCGGGGTTTATGACATTGCAACTAGTGACCAACGATGGTTTGTCCGTCGCCTAATGGATTAACGCGTAGCGGATTTGATGGAGGAAAAATGAGCGCCCAAACAACACATGAAGTTCAAGTAACGGTAGCCAGTATCGATTTATTGTCTGGCGCATTACGCAGTCTTGATACTGCTATCACTGCATCACGAGCTGGCGAGAAATATGTAGCTGCACATCTTGCCGCATTACGTGCTGCCGCGGCGCTACTAGCTGCTTATGCTCGGCCAAATAGCCGCAGACCAACTAGCGTTTGGACGCTAGTAACAAAAGTTGTGCCAGAGTTCACTGAATGGGCACAATACTTTGCTGCTGGCGCAGGTAAACGAGCTGCTGCCGAAGTTGGTCTTGGGGGAGCGGTAACTCCACGTGAAGCTGATGATTTAGTTCGCGATGCCCATGAATTTATTGATTTAGTTTCCGAAAAACTTGGTGTTTCGCGACAACTAACTTTGCCAGCTAATGTTGCAGCGCAAAGTGTGATTCCTGACAATGTCATTCCAATCAAGCGCCGTGCCGTATCGACCACTAAGTAAGTTGCTAAGCAAGTTATGGGGCAAGGATTCATTCATCTTCATGTGGCATCGGCACTATCGATGCGTTATGGCACAGCTACGCCACAAGACTTAGTTATTCAAGCTGCCGAATATGGACAAAGCGCCTTAGCGCTAACTGATCGAGATACGGTTGCAGGCGCCGTTAGTTTTATTCACGCCTGCGCTAGTGCCGGTGTTGCGCCAATTCTTGGCGTAGATATCGCACTTGAAACCCCACAGCCGTATTTGCCAACACCTGCACATGGTGGCAAATGGATTAAGCCAGAACGGCCACGTGTGACGCTATTGGCACACGACAAACTCAGTTGGGCAGGATTGTGCGCAATCATTTCGCTGGCTCATAAAAATTCTCGGGAAGATCCTGAAATTGAACGTGATCAGCTCCTTAAGCTAGCTGGTGAACACGGATTAGTTGCATTGCTTGGTCCGCGCTCTGACATTGGTTACAACATTCTTAATCGCAGACCAGATCGAGCGTTAGATTATTTAAATACTTGGCAAGGTCATGGCATTCGCACTTATTTGGAAGTTGTTACGCACTGTCAAAGTCCAGATGGCTCAAACCTTTCTGATACATTTGCGGCTCGCATGCTGCAGTGGGCAATCGTGCATCGAACACCTGCAGTACTTACCAACATGGTTCGCTATGGCCAGCCTCAAGATTCCCGAATCGCTGATGTATTGGATGCAGCCAGGCGCCAAGTCGCATTGAACACGCGAAATGGATTAACAAATCAAGCATTTCTAGCCTCATCAGCGCACATGTCAGATATCGCTCGACGGATTGCTGGCATGGTGGGTGACCCGCGCGATATTGGCCAAGCCTTAGTGCGCCAGACCATCGAACTTGGCCAAGCCTGCATCATTGATCCACAGGCTGATTTGGGCATGAACCAGGTTTATGTTCCCGAGCTTGCAAAATTATTGCCTGGCGAAACTCGTAGTGCCGACGCTATTTTGCAAGAACGATGTGAAGTTGGGTTTGCCAACTACCTAACTGACAACTCAGTAACAAATAGCGAAGATAGACGCGCAACTCGCTATCGCCTTGATGCAGAACTAGCAGTAATTCAGAAAATGGGATTAGCGGGTTATGTCTTAACTGTGGCGCAAGTTGTCGACATGATTCGACAAATGAAAGTTAGAGTTGCGGCTCGAGGTTCAGGTGCTGGCAGTTTCATTAACCATTTATTGGGCATTTCTGGAGTTGATCCGATCCAGCACAACTTATTAATGGAACGATTTGTTTCAACGCTTCGCCCAGGATTGCCTGACATTGATATAGACGTGGAGTCAGATCGTCGGATCGAAATTTATCAAGCTATTTTCGATCGATTTGGTGACCGGCGCACAACTTGTGTTTCAATGCGCGAAACTTATCGAGTCCGGCATGCAATTCGTGATGTGGGCGCAGCTCTTGGAATGCCACCAGGGGAAATAAATACTTTTGCTAAATCATTTCCACACATCAGAGCCAGACATATTAGAAGTGCACTTGCCGAGCTACCAGAATTGCGCCGAAGTGGAATTGGCATCAGAGCTGCGCGAGGCGACTTAGATCAATTCTTAGATTTAGTCGAAGGCCTAGATGGGTTACCTAGAAATACTGCGCTGCATCCCTGCGGGATAGTGCTTTCAGATTTATCGCTGCTAGCGCGTACGCCAGTGCAACCGAGCGCTCAAGAATTTCCGATGTCGCAGTTTGATAAAGATGATGTCGAACACATGGGGCTACTCAAACTCGATGTACTGGGTGTTCGGATGCAGTCTGCATTGGCTTATGCCATCCAACAGGTTAAGCAAACTGTGGGACCCAATGCCCAGGGCGCTGATGACACTGGAGTTATCAATTTGGAAAAAGTGCCACGAGATGATCCAAAAACTTTCGAATTAATTCAAAGCACTAAAACTTTGGGCTGCTTTCAGATCGAATCACCTGGGCAACGTGAGTTAATTGGAAAATTTGCGCCAGTTTCCTTTGGCGATCTAATTACAGACATATCGCTATTTCGACCAGGTCCAGTAAAGAGTGACATGATCACACCGTTTTTGCGAGCTCGGCAAGGCTGGGGCGCCACTAACTATATGCACCCAGATTTGGAGCCAATCTTGGCCGAGACCAGTGGAGTTGTAGTTTTTCACGAACAAGTTATGCGCATAGTTTCGGTAATGACGGGATGTTCACTAGAAGCCGCAGACCTAATTCGCCGTCGCATGGGCGATTACGAACAACTTGATGAGATTAGAGAATGGTTCTACAAGTCTTTGCGCACTAGGGGATACAAGCTTGAAGTAATTGAACAAGTTTGGGATGTCTTGCGGTCCTTTGCTTCGTTTGGATTCTGTAAAGCCCATGCTGCAGCTTTTGCACTACCTACATATCAATCTGCTTGGTTTAAAGCACATCACCCGGCAGCATTTGTGGCCGGAGTTTTAACGCATGATCCGGGGATGTATCCCAAACGACTCATAGCTGATGATGCTCGCAGTTTTGGTGTTGAGATATTGGGGCTTGATGTGAATCGTTCTAGTGATACTTATGTTGTAGAGCAAACGGTAACTGGCGAGTATGGAATTCGCATTTCACTTGCCGAAGTAAAGGGCATCAGTTCACAGGAAGTAGCTGACATTATTCATGCTGCGCCCTATTCGTCCTTAGCAGATTTTATCGCTCGCAGTAAAGCCTCTCGTCCGATAGTTGAACGCATAGTTTTAGCTGGTGGCTTTGATGCCTTGCATGGTCAAATAGTTTCACGCCGAGACCTGCTATTTCATGTCGCAGAACTTAGCGCCGAATTTAAACTTAAAAAGACTGTGCGCTCAGCAATCACGGATCAAATCTCACTAGGTATGCAAGAAATAACTTGGATTCCGGAATCGACAGGATTACCTGCCTTGTCACTGGCTGATCGGGTTAAGTATGAAATCGAAGTTTTAGGTATAGATGTCAGTGCTCATGTAATGAGTTTTTATCTCCAGATGCTAACTGAACTAAACGCAGTACCTGCTAAACATTTATTGCAAGCGAGATCGCAATCCAGTGTTTTGATCGCAGGGGTCAAGGTGGCTACTCAAACCCCGCCAATTAGGTCAGGTAAACGAGTGGCATTTATAACCTTGGAAGACTCAACTGGCCCAATTGACGCAACTTTCTTCGAAGAAGCGCAAGATCAATATGCCCCAGTGCTATTTCACTCTTGGCTACTTCTAGTAAGTGGCACAGTGCGCCGAACTGGACCGCGTGGGGTTTCAATTCTGGCTAATGGTTGCTGGGAGCTTTCGCAGGTTTATCGACACTGGAAGACTGGGGGAGTGAAATCAGTTTTGGATTTAATCGGGAGCACCCCAATTAACCAACTAGATCCAGTTGCGCCAACTCAAATTTGGGAACATGCCAGTGGATTTAGGTCCTCACCTTATGCAGATGTTCGACCCGCTGGTTCAGATATCGCACGTTCCATGCGATCAGCGGCAAAGATGGCACCATGAGCCGTTCCCAGTTAGATCGAAGCAATTCGGCTCGCGACCCAAAAGGTGACGATACCGACTGCAATATATTGCACATTGATATGGATGCCTTCTTTGCATCGGTAGAAGTTCGCGAAGATCCTCGCCTACATGGCAAACAAGTAATTGTTGGCTTTGATGGCAATCGGGGAGTCGTACTCTCTGCTACTTACGAAGCGCGAAAACTTGGGGTTCACTCAGCCATGCCAATGTCACGGGCCTTGCGACTCGCCCCAGATGCAATTGTGGTTGAACCGGATCACGAAAAATACTCCGAAGTATCCGAAAATGTAATGGCAATCTTTGAATCAATCACACCACTAGTGCAACCACTATCTGTTGATGAGGCATTTCTAGATATATCTGGTGCCCAAAAACTTATGGGAACGCCAACTCAAATTGGTGAAGTCATTCGCGCGCGTGTCAGTGATGAACAAGGAATAACTTGCTCTGTCGGTGTTGCTCCCACCATGTTTGTCGCAAAGCTGGCAACAAATTTCGCTAAACCTGATGGCTTACATGTAGTTCCAGCTGACAAAGTTATTGAATTTTTACATCCATTACCTATTGGTGCGCTGTGGGGCGTAGGTGAAAAAACTGCTGAACAACTTTCTCGACTGGGTTTAGTTTGTGTAGCGGACATTGCAAATACTCCCGTTAAAACATTGGCTCGAGTTATTGGTCAAGCCGCGGCAGAGCATTTATATGAATTAGCTTGGGGTCGAGATCCGCGAATTGTCACTCCAAATCAAGCCGAAAAAAGTATTGGTGCAGAGCGAACGTTTGACGCAGACCTAGATGACCCGGAGTTGCTACATGCTGAATTTCTCGATCTGAGTAATAAGGTGGCAAAGCGATTGCGAGCAGCTGATTACTTTGCGCGAACTATCACAATCAAAGTTAGATTTGCCGACTTTACTTCAGTTACTCGAAGTAAATCGTTGAGCTCTTCAACGGATTTAGCAACTGAAATATACGCAACTAGCAAAAGCTTGTTCGATGCCATGCAATTACAGCGGGCTCGGGTACGACTTGTTGGAGTTAGGGCTACTGGATTAGTGCCAGCCAGTGAGTCCTCAGTGCAACTGGAATTTTCCCAACGAGATTCTGGTTGGCGGGAAGCTGAACATGCCATTGACCAGGTTTCCCAAAAATTTGGCAATTCCGCAGTCAAGCCTGCCCGCTTGATTAAGCCAGATTCTTAAGGGGTAAACCTTAGTTTGACCAGAATTTACCTACTCTGAATGACTTTTCAGGTGGTTTGAGTTTCGCAAACTCCAAACCAGACGTAGGCTTACGAAGTAAGGGTTTTTAACCAAAAGTTAAGGGGGTGCACATGGCACTGTCAGATCACGAACAACAGTTGCTAGAACAGATGGAGCGCGCCTTAGCTTCTGAAGATCCAAAGTTTGCTTCTGCACTTCGCGGCTCAATGACTAATCGGGCAGCCACCAAGAGCATTGGTGTTGCAGTGCTTGGTGTCGTTGTGGGTCTAGGAATTTTGCTAGCAGCAGTAACCATGGCAATTCCGGCATTAGGCATATTGGGCTTTGTATCCATTGTTGCTGGTTTTTACTTTGCCCAAAAGGGAACTAAGGCCAATCAGAACTCTGAAAAACCAAGTCCAGGTCCAAAGCAGTCAACTACTGGTGGGTTCATGCAGGGACTTGAAGATCGCTGGGATCGCCGTCAAGACAACGGGTAAGTAAGCACCAAAACTTCAGGTAAGGCATGATTTACCTATGACTATTCATAAAGCTGACATTGGAAATTTTGCCGAAGACTTTGTTGTTGGAGATGTATACCAACACGCACTTGGTCGCACTATCACCGAAGCGGACTCAACTTGGTTCACGCTATTGACGGTGAATACTAATCAAAATCATTTTAATGAGCACTATGCCCAGATGAATCCAATTGCTGAAGGTCGCATCATAGTTAACTCAGGCTTCACTGTCGCACTCGTACTTGGCATGTCAGTACTTGATATGAGTCAGCATGCCGTTGCGAACTTGGGTTGGACTGACATCAAGTTAACTGCGCCGGTTTATGTCGGAGACACTATTTATGCTGAAAGTAAAGTTTTAGAAATGCGCAGCTCGTCATCTCGTCCGGACTTTGGCATTCTAACGATGCGCACTCGCGGAATTAATCAAGATGGCGTAGAAGTAATGTCGTGGGTTCGCTCGGTCATGATTCCAAAACGTTCCTCTGGAATTGGCCAAAATTACTTCCCAGAAGCAAACACTGGCCCGATCGAATAAAGCTTGCGTAGGGTTTTCGGCTTCCTAGTTACTGCAGGCGCACTTGTCCTGGCAGGTCTAGTTGGCTACTCATTAGTTTCTTCTTGGCTTAATCCGGCGCCATTAACAATTGAAAGTGTTGATGGCCGACCTCTTATTACGGCAATGCAACCAGAACTTATTTCAGTTCCTGCGACACTCGATAACAGTGGGTACGACGTCAGTTACCCGCAGTGCAAAAGTGAACTGCCAACTAAGCCAGTGGGTTTTGCCATTGTGGGCTTAAATGGCGGTAAACCATTTACAAAAAATAAATGTTTCGCTAGTCAGTGGGATTGGGCTCTTAGCCATGATGCAGTTGCGGTCTACATAAACACTGCAGACCCAGGCGACGAATCTGCAGTACGTTATGGAAAAAAAATTGCTAAGGATTCGTTAAAGCGATTGGCAAAATTTAAAATTGATCCTGGCACTCCAATTTGGCTAGATGTTGAAACGCATAACACTTGGTCGGGAGCAGAACGTGCCATCCAAGTGTTGACTGAGCTCGCAATTGAGCTAACTGCAGCCGGATACCCTGTTGGAATTTACGCCCCACCCGTTCATTGGTTTGAGATAACAGGAAATGCCAACCTGGGATTGCCGATTTGGTTAGCCCTTGGCCCGTATCCTGACGTGCCAAGTGGCGTTGCAGCAGCCAAAGCCGCCTGTAGCCAAAGCGCATTTGGCGGCAAAACTCCAGACATGGTGCAATTTGTTGCAACCGTAGATGGAATAACGCTGGACCGTAACTTAATTTGCGGCAATGCCACCGGATTAGTGGCACCAGCTAACTAAGGATTGACAGCCAAATAGGTGTCATCGTCAGGGTAAGGGAACCATTCTGGATCCGCTAGGGCCGTTGGCGCAATCATCACCATTTTAGAGTTTCGAAATATCTCCAGTCCTTCAGCGCCAAGTTCGCGCCCGGCGCCAGTGAACTTCCTTCCGCCAAATGGAATCGCATCATTGTCATTTAGCGGAGTGTTAACCCAGACAATTCCAGTTTCGATTTCATTTACAGCACGAAAAGTTTCTTCTAAATCAGTGGTATAAATATTTGCGCCCAGCCCCAGTTGCGAGTCGTTTGTGAATGCAATTGCCTGTTCAAAACTAGAGACTTTACAAATAGGAGCAAGCGGCCCAAAGCACTCGCCATGCATAACTTCCATATCGTGGGAAACCTTAAGAACCGTCGGTTCATAGAACCAGCCGGTATCAAAATTGGTGGAGCGGTTGCCACCGCATACGATCTGGGCGCCTTGCTCGATAGCCCGAGTTACTATTTTTTCGAATCGTTCAAGTTCCCGTTTTGAAGACATCGGTCCGATGTCAACTAATTCCAGCCCGCTACCTACTCGAAGATTTTGGGCATGCTGTGCCAACTTTAAAACAAATTCTTCATAAACATCTTCGTGCACATAAAAGCGCTCAGCAGATGTGCAAACTTGACCACAATTCAAAAAAGCTGCAAAAGCTGCGCCACGTGCGGCGGTATCGATGTCAGCTGAAGGCATGACGATAAATGCATCATTGCCGGAGGCTTCAATCAGCGCAGGCTTAAAGCGCAAAGCAGCTGTGGCGGCTACTGCTTGGGCCGCCTTAACACTTCCAGTGAACGCAATGGCATGAGTACTTTCATGACCAACTAAGTCCTGACCTGTTTGAGCGCCACCAGTTAGCACTTGAACTAGGCCACTGGGAAGGTGATCAAATGCCTGCATCGAATACAGCAGCGTCAAGGAAGTAATTTCCGACGGTTTGATAATGACGGCATTGCCAGCGGCAAGTGCTGCAGCAACTTGCCAGCCAGCTAGAAGTAGCGGGAAATTGTAAGGAACTATTGAAACAACAGTGCCGACTGGTTCTTTGATAACCATGTGGAGTTGCCCGGCAATTGCCGGGCCAGCAACACGACCTTGCTCGTGCCGGGCGATTTCGGCGTAATAGCGGAATGAAGACGCTGCTGCGCCACCTTCCCAATTTGACTCTCGAAATGGTTTTCCCATTTCTCGCGTTAAACATTCGCCAGTTTCCACCGAGAGTTCGATCATGCGATCTGCAACTTGGTGTAATGCGGTAGCACGATCTAGCGCGCTCATTGCCCACCATTGCTTTTGCGCCGCGTTTGCATAAGCTACGGCAAGATCGACTTCGGACTTGGTGGCATTTGCAAATTGGCCGACAATTTCTTCAGTAGCAGGATCAATCAAATCTGTCATGGCCCCAGTACTAAGTTGCCACTCATTTGCTATGTAGTTATGCCCCGATAGCTCACGCATCCGTTGTTGCACTGCAGTACTCAAGTCGACTCCTAATTTGTTCCAGGCTCAGCCCGCTCTTTGACTCTATAAAGCACTGATTTGGGCTAATTAAGTGGGGACTAGGGCTGTTTCGGCTTTGCGTTGAAAAATACCCCATTTTCCTCCACCCTTATTTCATTGAAAAAATGGTTGATATTTGTGAAAAATGTGAAATTTGGGGTCTAAATAGGGTTGACAGTGGAGCAAAAGGGAGTAATCTGGGACAACGAGGTGACCTGGGGAAGGGTTGCCATTGGTTTAAGTGGGTGTTAGCAGTGTTTCTAGGTACCCACACCCCAAAACTGGATGAAAAGGGCCGTGTAATCCTGCCGGCTAAATTCCGCGATCCGTTAACCGATGGCTTGGTAATGACCAAAGGTCAAGAGCGCTGTGTCGTTATTTGGCCAAATGAGCAATTTCAGGAATACGCAGAAGGCTTGCGTCGCCGTTCCCAAAATAACGAAAAGGTTCGGGCCTACACTCGAGTTTTCTTCTCGTCAGCTTTTGATGACAGCGCAGATAAGCAAGGTCGAGTAACAATCCCCGCTCCGCTTCGGGAATGGGCAGGACTGGATCGCGACCTAGTTGTAGTTGGCGCTGATACCCGAATCGAAGTTTGGGCAACGGTTGCTTGGAATCAGTACTTGGCTGTGCAAGAACCTGGTTTTGCATCCCTTGATGAAGACCTAATGCCATGAACTTAATTTGCTCAGTCCAAAAACCAATTGACATGTCAGTAGCAACTGATGCTGCCTGTGGCCTCTGGCCGTTGGCTAGAACCTGGCGCACCTTCCCCGGTGCCAGGCTCTCCAACGGCCAGGGACTAGAGGCAGCAGCAAGATTTGATGTGGCTTAATGTCCACATTCACTCACGTTCCAGTTTTGCGTCAACGCTGCTTGGATCTTTTGTCGCCAGCTATAAGTGCTGACGGCGCAGTGCTTGTGGATGCCACATTGGGATTAGGCGGTCATACCGAATCTGCATTACTTGAGTTTCCAAACTTACGCGTTGTCGGCATTGATCGTGATCCAGAAGCCTTAGCTCATTCCCAAGAGCGCCTTGCTCGATTCGCACCAAGGGTGGATTTCGCGCTAGCGGTTTATGACGAAATTGCAGAGGTTTTGGCGAATCTAAGTATCAGCCACGTACAAGGCATCCTCTTTGACCTTGGTGTCTCATCCATGCAGATAGATAAAGATGAGCGGGGATTCACGTACTCGCGAAACGCGCCTCTTGATATGCGCATGAATGGTACATCTGGTCAAACTGCAGCAGATGTTGTCAATACATATGACTATGCAAACTTGGCCCGAATTTTGCGTGAGTACGGCGAAGAGCGCTTCGCAAGTCGGGTTGCTAATGCGATAATTCGTGAGCGTGAAGTAGAGCCATTCACTACAAGTGATCGCCTTGTTACCGTCGTGCGAGATGCCATCCCTGCTGCAACTCGCCGAACTGGTGGAAATCCTGCAAAGCGAACTTTCCAAGCACTGCGAATTGAAGTAAACGAAGAACTCAGTGTGCTTGAACGCGCTATCCCGACTGCACTGGATTGCCTAGACATGGATGGCCGAATTGTCGTGCTTTCTTATCATTCACTGGAAGACCGCATCGTTAAGAATTCCTTCCGATTGGGTACCGAATCAAAGACACCAGTGGACATGCCTTTTGTGCCGGAGTCAGATAAGCCTTGGTTGAAGCTCTTGACACGAGGCTCTGAGTCAGCAAGTGACGTCGAGGTTTCCGAAAATTCACGTGCTACATCAGTTCGACTTCGCGCGGCGCAGCGAGTTGGAGTGGCAGCATGAGCGCAATGCCAGCTCGCACTCCAGCCCTCGCGCCAATTCCGCGCAGGTCGCGAACAATGCGCAAACTTTCTCTCGTTAAACCACTTATCAAGCCAATAGTGTCACCAATAGCACAAGCAATTCCGTTAGGTGTTCCGCAAGGAAGAGCTAGCAAGCGCACATTCTTGTTCATAATCATTGGAATGATAATTTCCGGCATGATGCTCCTGCTTTATATCAACACGCTCGCCGCACAGGCTTCATTCCAAAAGCACGCGCTACAAATTCAGTTGAGTCAAATGACTGCAGAAGAACAAACTATTGCTAGTGCAGTAGCAGCAGGTGAGTCACCAGCAAATCTACTAATGACCGCCCAAAAGATGGGAATGGTGCCAGCGCAAACACCAGTTTTCTTACGTCTTTCAGATCGTAAAATCCTTGGCACGCCAGTTCCAGCAGTAGCTCAGGTACCGTAATGAGCACATCAACACCGCAAAGTTCGCAGCGACCAAGCAATCCAGAACGCCGCACCGAGCAATTGCAACGTGGTCCTGTCATGTTAGAACTTGAAAGTCCGAGAAAAAGAATCAGGTTTACCACACTGATTTTTTTGATTGTGATGTCAATTTATATGACCCGACTAGTGGAATTACAAATCATTCGTGGCCCAGAATTGGCGGCAACAGCGCAAAACTCTAGGCTACAAACCTTGGCTTTGCCTGCATTGCGCGGAGACTTTACTGATTTAAATGGAATTCCAATAGCAACAACAGTGATGGCTCGTAACGTAACAGTGGATCCGACTTTAATCACCGATCCAGAGGGAACAGCTGCCGCTCTTTCACCAATCTTGGGAATTCCAGTTGCCGATATTATCGCCAGCATTACGGTTGACTCTAGATTTTCTTATGTGGCAAAACGCATTACTCCGGAAACTTGGAAAGCCGTTGCCGAATTAGAGATTCCTGGTGTTTTCAGTGAGCCAACTACGAATCGGGTTTATCCAAATGGATCATTGGCGGCCACCGTGGTGGGCTATGTCGGCGCTGAAGGCACTGGTCTTGGTGGTTTGGAGTACGGCCTGAACGATCAGCTAATGGGAACCGATGGAAAGTTAACTGTTGAGCGTGTCAATGGTCGTGAGATTCCCGCAAGTGAGCGCCAGAGCATCGACCCGATTAATGGCTTATCTGTTCGCTTAACTATTGATTCAGATTTGCAAGCGATGCTAGAGAAGACTTTAGGAGAGCAAGTAGTTGCAACTGGTGCCGAGGGTGGGGTTTCTGTAATCATGGATCCCAGCACTGGAAACATTTTGGCCATGGCTACTTACCCAACATTCGATCCGAACGATGCATTTGCAACTGATGACAGGGCTAAGCGAAACACAACCGTTACGGACGTTTTTGAACCGGGTTCTACTAGCAAAGTAATGACAATGGCATCAGTTATTGAAGAAGGTGGGGCTAACCCGGCTACACAGATAAAAGTTCCAAATCGCCTGAAGCGCGGTGGCACGTCATTTAAGGATTACAACGAGCATGGTGAATTGCACCTGACTTTGGCGGGTGTATTAGCAAAATCTAGTAACATCGGAACGATTCTTGCCTCCGAAACTATAGGCCAAGAGAAGTTATATGAGTACCTAAAGAAATTTGGGATTGGACAATCCACTGGGATGAATTTTCCAGGTGAAAGTACCGGATCCCTTCCAAACATCAATGATGAAAATCAATGGTCTGACACAACTTTCCCAACGCTTGCATTTGGCCAGGGACTATCCGTAAACGCAGTGCAGGCAACGAGTGTATTCGCCACAATTGCAAATGATGGGGTGCGCATGGTGCCGCGTCTAATTGCTGGATATTCAAATGCTGACGGCGTGTATGAGCCAAGCACAATTGATTCAGGTATTCGAGTAGTGAGTTCCGATACCGCAAAGACAGTTCGCGAAATGCTTGAAGGTGTTGTTTCCGAAGACGGTACTGCAAAAAATATGCAGATCCCTGGTTATCGCGTAGGTGGAAAAACTGGTACCGCGAACAGGTATGACCAAGCCACTGGCCGATATAGCGGCTATACCTCGTCATTTATTGGAATGGCACCTGCAGAAAAGCCTGCATTGGTTATGAGTGTGAGTATTCACAATCCAAAAACTAGTACTTACGGCAGCGTTGTTGCAGGTCCGGTTTTTAAGAAAGTGATGACGTACGCCTTAGCGCATAACAAGGTTCCGCCATCGACAACTAAGCCGCCTAAGTTACCAGTTGAATGGTAGGCGTGGTGCTCCATGACAATACGCCCAGCAAAAACTAAAACAACACTTAGCGAACTTTCTAAGCTGGTTTCAGGCAACTGTGTCGGTGAAGCTGAAGTACTGGGAATTTCTCACGACTCTAGAGAAATTGAGCCAGGCGATATCTATGTAGCCCTAGCAGGTGCTAACAATCACGGCGCAGAATTCATGGAACAAGCTATTGCAAACGGGGCAGTAGCAGTTGCTTCGGATTCGCATGGGGTAATGATTGCCCAAAAGCTAAAGTTGCCGAACATAGAACTTAATGAGCCTCGCGTTGACATGGCGCACTTAGCTGCACGGATCTATGGTCATCCCGAGAAAAATCTGTCGATCACTGGCGTGACTGGTACAAATGGCAAAACAACCACTACGCATATGTTGCGATCAATTTTCCTTGATACCGGCCATCATGTTGGCGTCATCGGAACTCTAGGTACCTACTTAGATGAAGAGTGCATACCGGGCGCACGTACGACACCTGAATCAACTGACCTATTTGCCTTACTTGCAGTGATGGTAGAACGCGGCATAACTCACGTTTTCATGGAAGTCTCTAGTCATGCCCTCGCACTTCATCGAGTAGTCGGGTTGAAATTTCAAGTAGCCATATTTACAAATCTCACCCAAGATCACTTAGATTTTCATGGTTCAATGGAAAATTACTTTTCAGCCAAAGCAAAACTATTTACTCCAGAATATTCCAAGTCATCCGTTATATGTATCGACGACAGCTGGGGACAAAAACTATTTTCTAGTATCGAAATTCCAGCAGTTGCTATTGGTAAAAGCGGTGACTGGGTTACTTCAGAGGCAACTTCAAATGCCAATGGAATGACACTACAAAATTTGCAGCTTCCGAACGGGGAATCGATCACACTTAAAGTGAATATGTTAGGTAGGTACAACGCTACGAACGCAGCCTGCGCGCTTGCCGCCAGTGATATCTTGGGCAACCCAATAGCCGCAAGTCTGAAAGCACTTGAACACATTCGGGCAATTCCAGGTCGACTTGAAAAGATTACAATTTCTAGTGCTGGAACTGCGATTGTTGATTATGCGCATACTCCAGATGCCGTTGCTACCGTGCTAACGGTAATTCGAGACGCCAGCCCACAAAAAATTATTACGGTAATTGGCTGTGGTGGTGATCGTGACTCCCTAAAACGTCCATTGATGGGGAAAATGGCCGCCCAATTATCGGATGTTGTAATTGTGACTGACGATAACCCACGATCTGAAAAACCATCTGATATTCGAGCAGCCGTGCTAGCTGGAACTGTCACAGGTAGCGCACAAGTTATTGAGATCGGCGATCGGCGCCAGGCAATTTCACAAGCATTGCGGATGGCACAAGCAGGAGACGTAGTTGCAGTACTTGGAAAGGGCCATGAAACTGGACAAGAAATAGCCGGTGAAGTTTTCCCATTCGATGATCGACTGGTAGTCGCCCAGGAGTCAGCCAATGTATGACTTAACACTCGGACAGATCGCTGACATTGTTGGTGGAGAGCTAGTAGGTAATGCAGGCTCAGTAATTTCTGGAATTTCTACAGATTCTCGCACGGTATCGGGCGGTGATTTGTTTTGTGCAATCGTGGGCAGCCGAATCGATGGTCATGAATGCACCGAGGATGCGATGGCCTCAGGTGCTGCTGCAGCCTTAGTATCCAAAAAAGTAGCGGGACCACATGTACTAGTTCCCAAGTCACCGGATGATCTAGACCCAGTGATTCATGCACTAGCAAAACTTGCAAAGCATGTCCGCAACTTAATGCTCAATATTGAAGTGGTTGGGATAACTGGTTCATCAGGAAAAACCTCGACTAAAGATATGATCGGCCAAGTTTTATCACACGCTGGTAAGACGCACGCTCCAGCGGGCTCGTTAAATAACGAACTAGGGTTGCCACTCACTATTCTTTCAGCTCCTGCCGACCTGCGTTACTTAGTAACTGAGATGGGCATGCGAGGAATGCATCAGATTACTCATCTATGTAGCATTGCTCAACCTTCGATTGGTGTAGTTACAAATGTCGGTCATGCCCACATCGGTGAAGTGGGCAGTGTAGAAAATATTGCCAAGGCAAAATCAGAACTAATTAGGGCGCTGCCGGCTGATGGAGTTGCAATACTGAATGCCGATGATCATCGAGTTAGCGCAATGCGGGGAATGACGCAGGCAACAGTATTTAGTTATGGATTTAGTGCCGAAGCGGATGTCCGGGCTGAACAGGTAGCGATCAATTCGAATGGAACATATAGTTTTGAATTAATTTATGGTGGCAACCGTGTGGCGACTTCAATCCCGATGCTTGGTGAGCACAATGTTGCAAATGCTTTAGCTGCCGCAACGGTTGGGTTAGCCGTTGGTATGGAGTTAGAAGATATCGCAGCCGCACTTACCGAACTTAAACAGATGAGTAAGTGGCGCATGGAAGTTATCCAGCTTCCAAAAGATGTGACAATTGTTAATGATGCCTATAACGCTAATCCAGAGTCCATGTCAGCTGCACTTGAAACTCTGGCAAGCATTCCGGCTGAAGGTAAAACTTGGGTAGTAGTAGGAAAGATGCACGAGCTAGGCGAATCGAGCAAGCAATTACATGAGCAAGTAATTTCGCATGCCAACCAACTTGAAATATCTAACATAGTTGCTGTTGGTGAGTCTGCTGATTGCTACGGCCTATTGGATTCCAGCGACTCTGCAGCAAAATCGGTGTGGTTGCCCGATTTTGCATCGGCTACCGACTACATTGTCAATGGAGTCAACTCTGGCGATGTGCTGCTATTTAAGGCCTCACGAGCTGAACAATTTGAGTTACTCGCCAAAGAAATTGAAGATCGCCTGCGCAAGAAGTGGAGCCAACCGTGAAGCTGGTAGTGCTCGCTGGTGCGTTAGCCACACTGTTTTCGTTAATTGGAACTCCGCTTCTTATTAATTTGTTACGCAAGCGCGGAATCGCTCAAGCAATTCGGGAATCAACAGAAGACGTCCATTACCCAGAGCATGAAAGCAAGCGAGGCACTCCTTCCATGGGTGGCGTAGCAATCGTTGGCTCCGTTGTATTTGCATATTTACTTGCGCATTTAATTCTGATGCGACCACCAACTGCATCTGGACTTTTGGCAATTTATTTAATGGTGGCCTTGAGCCTAGTTGGCGTTGCTGATGACTACCTAAAGATTTTTAAGCAACGCAGCACAGGAATACGAGCACGCACCAAGTTACTCGGCCAAGCGGTAGCTGCATTGTCATTTGGATATTTGGCTATGCAGTTTCCTGATGAAGGTGGCAATCTGCCTGTGAGTAACGCGATTTCCTGGGTGCGTGACACGGAGTGGATTTTGCCTTCGGCGGCCTTGCTGCTTTGGATTTGGTTTCTAGTGACTGGCATTACCAATGGCGTGAATTTAACTGATGGTCTTGATGGTCTTGCTATCGGTGCAGCATTACTTTCATTTGTTGCGTACACCGTGATGTCGATTTGGCAATATGGCCAAAGTTGTTTCTGGGGAGATATCCCTAGGTGTTACACGGTTCGAGATCCGCTGGACTTAGCAGTATTTTCAGCAGCTGTAGCTGGAGCTTGCTTTGGCTTCCTGTGGTGGAACTCAAGTCCAGCTCGAATTTTTATGGGTGACACTGGGTCGTTGGCATTGGGCGGCGGTCTAGCTGCCTTAGCGATAATGACACGAACTGAATTATTGCTTGGACTCATTGGTGGACTATTTGTACTAATCACACTTTCGGTAATCGCTCAAGTCGGATCATTCAAACTCACAGGTCGAAGAGTTTTGCAAATGGCGCCATTGCATCACCACTTTGAGATGAAGGGTTGGCCCGAAGTTTTGATCGTAGTGCGATTCTGGATTATTCAAGGGCTTTGTGTTGGAGCTGGAATGGCATTGTTTTATGCCGAATGGGTACGGCAGTAAAAATCATGACTTCCCTGAACTTAGATGATCTAAACCGCAACAGTGATTGGTCGCACGTGAGAGTATGCGTGGTCGGGCTTGGTGTTGCAGGATTCGCTGCCGCCGATGCCTTGGTCAACCTTGGATCCGAAGTAATTGTGATCGATGCAGCAACGGGCGAGCGCCAAAAAGAACGAGCGACAATATTAGAAATCCTTGGAGCAGATGTTCGTCTTGGTGATGACAGCAAATTGCCAGAGGGTATCGACTTATTAGTTCTTTCTCCTGGCGTATCACCCCTGGCACCGATTGTGGTTGCCGCACAGAAAATAGACCTGCCGATTTGGGGTGAGCTTGAGTTAGCTTGGCGCTTGCGTGATCCGAAACATCCCGCACCTTGGCTATTGGTTACTGGAACCAACGGGAAAACGACAACGACTTTAATGTTGGAATCAATCTTGCTTGCAGCTGGTAAACGAACTCTGGCGGCCGGAAATATTGGCCGCTCACTCGTAGAGGTTGTCATGGATCCAACACCATGGGATGTATTGGCAATTGAAGTAGGGGCACCGCAACTGCCATTCGTTCACACTATTTCGCCACAAGCTGCAGTTTGTTTAAACCTGGCTGAGGATCATATTGACTTATTTGGCACCTTTGCGGCTTACCGTGATGCAAAGGCCAGGGTTTATGAACGTTGCCAGGTAGCTGCAATCTTTAACGTCGCGGACGCTGAAACGATTCGCATGGTTGAACAAGCAGAAGTTGTAGACGGTTGCCGAGCAATTGGATTTACGGCTGGGATCCCTGACATTTCTATGGTTGGGGTTGTTGAAGAATTTTTGGTTGATCGCGCTTTCTTAGAAAATCGTCGCGAAGCGGCTTTAGAACTTGCCGAAATTACAGATTTAGCAATCCCGGCAGCTCACAACATTACTAACGCATTGGCTGCTTGTGCGCTTGCCCGTGCACACGGTGTTGAAGCTCGGGCTATTCGAGACGGACTTCGTGCTTGGCAACCCGCACCGCACCGGATTGCACACGTTGGTCAAGTAGCAGGTGTTGATTATATAGATGACTCCAAAGCCACAAATACTCATGCTGCAGCCACTTCGTTGGCTTCCTACAACTCGGTTGTCTGGATCGCAGGAGGCATGGCAAAGGGACAGGATTTCGATCAACTAGTTCTTGACAATGCCCATCGAATGCGCGCCGTAGTTCTATTGGGCGTAGACCAAGAACTGATTGCAGCAGCCCTAGAGCGACACGCACCGAATGTCCCAATTCATCGTGTAACTACAAAGGAAACTAATGCAATGGAGATAGTTGTTAGCAAGGCTGCGAGCCTGGCACTTGCTGGTGACACCGTACTTTTAGCACCAGGCTGCGCATCTTGGGATATGTTCCGAGATTACTCAGCTCGCGGTGAGGCATTCGCCGATGCTGTGGCAGGACTTAACAAATGACTACAACTCGACCCGTAAAGCGAAATAGCCCCGACGGCGGTCTATATGCTCGGCTAGAACATCCGATGCTGCATTATCAAGTTTTGCTTGGTGCAACTGGATTCTTACTTGCCCTAGGACTCGTTATGGTTGCCTCCGCCTCAAGTGTTTTTTCGTATCAACAAAACAACGGGAATTCGTGGGCATTGGCAACTCGGCAGTTAATTTTTGCCATCATTGGCGTGATCTTAATGATGGCAGTTTCCAAAATGCATGTAGATGCAATTCGTCGTTGGTCGACATTGTTCATGCTTGTTGTAGGCGCGTTACTCGTTGCTGTCTTGGTAATTGGAACTGCAGTTCACGGTCAAAAGAACTGGATTGAATTTGGCGGCCCATTTCGAATTCAACCATCTGAGTTTGCCAAGTTAGCCATAGTCATGTGGGGCGCAGACATCTTGGACCGAAAATATCATTTGCTTGAGCAGCGGGATCACTTATTAATACCTGTGTTGCCAGTCTCGGGGGCAGTTTTGGTCTTAGTTGTTTTGCAGGGTGACGTGGGAACTGCCATGATTTTGACGCCAATTATGGCTTCACTACTTTACTTTGTTGGGGCACCGCGAAAGTGGTTCATGGTTTTGGGAGCGGCTGGTTTATCTGCAATCGCTGCCTTGTCAATCGCAGCGCCATATCGAATGGCGCGCTTTACTTCCTGGTTAGATCCACAAGCTGATGCGCAAGGCACTGGCTTCCAAGTCATTCACGGACAACAAGCTCTCGGCTCAGGTGGCTGGTGGGGAGTTGGCTTAGGGGGTTCACGAGAGAAGTGGGGTACGTTGCCGGAGGCACACACTGACTTTATTTATGCAGTACTCGGCGAAGAACTCGGCATCATAGGAACCATCCTGGTTTTGTTTTTGTTTTGTGCAATCGCAATAGTGGGCTTGCGGATTGCGCGCGGTACTGATGAGGCGTTTATTCAAATAGCTTCACTAGGCATTGTTACCTGGATTATTACGCAGGCATTGGTGAATATCGGTGCCGTACTTGGTATTTTGCCAATTACTGGTGTGCCACTTCCACTGGTTAGTTATGGCGGGTCATCTCTGGTACCAACGCTGTTAGCTATGGGAATCCTGATGGCCTTTGCCAAGCATGAGGCCTACATGCAGGAACAGCGCTAGCGTGAACGTAGTCCTCGCAGGTGGTGGCACTGCGGGCCACATTGAACCTGCTCTCAACCTCGCCGATCAACTTAAGCTAATTGATCCTAAAATTAACATCACAGTTCTGGGCACTTCGCGCGGGCTAGAAGTTGATCTCGTTCCAGCTCGGGGATATCGACTCGAGCTAATCCCTGCAGTGCCGCTTCCGCGAAAGTTGAGTGGCGATTTAGTTACGTTACCCACTCGATTGCGTTCAGCTATTAAACAGACGCGCGATTTATTGCACGAATTGGAAGCCGATGTTGTTGTTGGTTTCGGTGGCTATGTTTCAATCCCGGCCTATTTAGCGGCAAGGGGCGAATTCCCAATTGTGGTGCATGAGGCAAATGCTAGAGCGGGATTAGCAAATCGTGTGGGGGCCCGTTTTGCTGATGCAGTCGCGGAAACGTTTACAGGAAGCTTACCGCGCGCAGAGCTAATTGGCATTCCACTTCGCAAATCTATAGAAACCTTAAATCGACGCGAATTGCGTAATTCAGCTCGAGAAAAATTTGGAATTTCAGACTCAACAAAATGTATTTTAGTTTTCGGCGGATCGCAAGGTGCCGTAAAAATCAATAACGTAATTAGTGACTGTGTCTCGCAAGGCGTGTTTGCAGATGTGGCTATATTGCATTCAGTTGGTCTAAAAAATGAATTCTCAGCCCCAGAATCAAATACCTACCGACCTCTTAATTACATTGATCGCATGGATCTTGCGTACAGCGCTGCCGATTTTGTTATTTCACGTGCCGGTGCAATGACGGTTGCAGAGTTAGCTGCTGTTGGGTTGCCAGCTTGCTTTGTCCCACTGCCAATTGGCAATGGCGAACAGAGCTTAAATGCCGGCCCAGTAGTTACTGCTGGTGGTGCGATGCTGGTTCCTGACTTGGAATTTTCGGTTGAGTATGTCCGAGACCAAATCATGCCTGTTTTGCTTGATGACAGGCGCCTGCAAACAATGTCCACAGCCATTGCCACATTGGGTCACCGAAATTCCGCATCTGCACTTGCAGACTTAGTAATGTCAGTAGCGCGAAAGGGCAAGAAATGACATTTCTAACGGGACGCGTACACATAGTTGGTATTGGTGGCGCTGGGATGAGTGGTATCGCTCGAGTACTTCTTGCTCGCGGTATTGCTGTTTCGGGTAGCGACGCTAAAGATTCCCGCCGACTGCAAGCGTTAAAGCCTTTGGGCGCAACCGTGTTCGTAGGTCATGATGCTGTGCAATTGGACATAGCCGGGGCAAAACCATCCTGCGTTGTTGTTTCAACCGCCATCAGTGCGGATAACCCGGAAGTGGTATCAGCTACTGAATTAGGAATCCCAGTAATTAATAGGGCAACTGCGTTAGCTGAATTGCTAATTGATTCCAGCACGATCTCAGTCGCTGGTACTCACGGAAAAACTACAACAACATCTATGGTTACAGTAATTTTGCAAAACGCTGGCAAAGATCCATCTTTTGTTATCGGATCCGAGATGAATGAATCCGGAAGTAATGCGCACCAAGGTTCTGGTGAATTATTTGTCGTTGAAGCCGATGAAAGTGACGGCACATTCTTGGTGCTTCCTACGACAGTAGGCATAGTCACCAATGTTGAACCAGACCACCTGAATTATTGGGGAACCTACGAGGCAGTAGAGCAAGCATTTGTAGATTTCATAGTTGGCACCAAAAATCATAATGGCTGTGCAATTGTGTGCGGCGATGATTCCGGAGCTAAGACCGCAACAGCTAGAGCACGTAAACTAGGCGCCAAAGTAATTACATACGGTCAGAATCCGGACAATGAAGCGATTTTAACTTTACTTCCATCTGCCACTGTTGGCTCTAAATTTACAATTACTTATCAAGGTCAGACGCATGGTCCAATTGAGCTACAGGTCCCAGGCGCACACAATGCATTGAACGCTACGGCCGCATTTGTCGCCACTTTAGAAAAAGGCTGCACCTCGCAAGAAGGCATAGCTGGACTTCAAAGTTTCACTGGAACGCATCGCAGATTTGAATTTCGCGGTGAAGTTTCTGGAGTTAGAGTTTTCGATGACTACGCACACCACCCAACCGAAATTGATGCAGTTTTGCGTGCTGCTCGGACAGTTGTTGGGAGCGGGCGAGTATTGGCTGCATTCCAAGCGCACCACTATTACCGAACTGCCTTGTTCTCTAAAGAATTTGGTCAAGCCTTAGGTCTAGCTGATTTCGTGGTTGTCCTTGAAGTATTTGCACCTGGTGAGACGCCAATCCCTGGTGCCTCGGGTAGCACTATGGCCAAGAATGTTCCACTGCCTTCCGACCAAGTTGTTTTTGAACCTTCATGGTCGTTGGTTGCAGCTCACCTTGTTAACCATGCCCAACCAGGTGACATAATCATGACTTTGGGCGCTGGTGACATAGGAATGATGTGTTCCGAAATTTTGACATTGCTAGAAGCTAAGTAATGTCGCAAACTGTTCGTCCAGCCACTCCAAAAAAAGTTCGCAAATCAAAAATGCCGTGGATAATTTGGCTACTAGTTGTGATCGTTGTCGCAACCTGGTGGAGTTTGTATCAGTCAAAATGGTTCATTGCTCAAGAAGTTAAAATAAGTGGAAATTCCAGACTCACAGTTGAGCAAATTGCTGCTGCTGCAGCAATTCCCATCGGTAATTCATTAATGTCGATAAACACAGGCACTGTAACTAGTCAAATAGTGGCGCTGCCGGAAATTAAGTCTGCAACTGTCGAGCGTGGCTGGCCACATTCAATTCTCATCACGATTACGGAACGAACTCCAATTGCAGTTGCAGCGACTGCTGAGGGATACAACTTAATTGATTCAGATGGGATGAACGCGGGCGTGGTCGCCGCTCCACCACCCGGGTTGCTGATCATTTCTGCACAGCCCGATAGTCCGGCTATGACAAGTGCCATTCAAGCCTTGGCTGCAATTCCAGCTAATTGGAAACTAATTGGACTCCGTGCGGTCACACAAGACAGCGTCATAGCGACGTTAGAAGGCGGAGTGGTGATCACTTTTGGTTCCGGGGAGCGCGCGTCAGACAAAGTAGATGTAGCTCAGGCACTGATGGAGAAGGGATACACCTTGATCAATGTCAGTGCCCCTGACGCACCAACCGTGTTGCCTTAACAAATTTAGACACGCCCGATGTCAATCACGCTAAATTACCTAGCCAACGCGTAACTTGTATCTGCCCTAGGTTGACATAACTTTAAGGCTCTAGATGAGGTTTAGAGTTTGTCACTTTCGGAATTTTATTTACAAGATTGTCGAGGAAGGCAAACATCATGGCCGCACCACAGAATTACTTAGCTGTTATTAAAGTTGTTGGTATCGGCGGCGGTGGCGTGAACGCGATTAATCGCATGATTGAAGCGGGCCTAAAGGGTGTTGAGTTTGTTGCAATAAATACCGATGCGCAGGCCTTGCTCATGAGTGATGCCGATGTAAAGCTAGATATTGGCCGCGACCGTACCCGTGGTTTGGGCGCTGGCGCTGACCCCGAAGTAGGTCGCCAGGCGGCCGAAGATCATCGCGAAGAAATCGAAGAAGTATTACGCGGCGCAGACATGGTTTTTGTTACAGCTGGCGAAGGTGGTGGCACTGGTACCGGTGGCGCACCGATAGTTGCCAAGATCGCTCGCGACATGGGCGCGCTAACAATTGGTGTGGTTACCAGACCATTTAGTTTCGAAGGTAAGCGTCGCTCGTCCCAAGCAGATGAAGGTGTGGATTCCTTGCGCACCGAAGTAGACACCTTGATTGTGATTCCGAACGATCGCTTACTTGAACTTGCCGATAATGGCATCAGCGTTATTGACGCCTTCCGCCACGCAGATTCCGTTTTGCTGCAGGGCGTCAGTGGTATCACTGACTTGATCACTACACCAGGTTTGATCAACCTTGACTATGCAGATGTACGCAGCGTCATGAAGGATGCTGGTAGCGCATTGATGGGTATTGGTTCCGCTCGCGGCGCTGATCGTGCCATTGAAGCTGCCCGCCAGGCAATCTCCAGCCCATTGCTAGAAGCAAGCATCGAAGGTGCTCGCGGAGTTCTTATGTCGATTGCAGGCGGCAGCGACCTTGGCTTATTTGAAATCAACGAAGCCGCTCGCATGGTGCAAAGCGCAGTTCATCCAGATGCAAACATTATTTTTGGTGCGGTAATCGATGACACCCAAGGCGATCAAGTAAAAGTTACAGTTATTGCGGCCGGATTTGATGGGGGCGCACCACCTTCGAATCGCTCAACTTCGCCTATGTCAAAGAAAGTTTTGGACGAGACGCCACTGGCTGCAGCTGTTGCAGTTGACTTAGCAGCTGACGGGCAGACACCTTCAATTCCAGTTACTCCAGACTCATTCTCAGATGGTGCCTTCAACTCCACGCATATTTCTGATGAGGACGATAACTTCGACAATTTATTTGGCGACGCGCCAGAAGCCAACGACCCTGTTGGCCAAGACGGCGATGACGACGGCGACCTCGACGTACCTGACTTTCTTCGTTAATCATGTCTACGCAGGTCTTTGACCGCGTTTACGTCTCTGACATCGAGATCGTTGCACTAACACGACATGGTGGCCACAGCATGGCGCCGTACGATTCGCTTAACTTAGCTAACTATGTGGGCGATGACGCTGTATCAGTTGCTGCTAATCAAGCTAATGTCGCTGCGCTTGTTGGTGCGAGCGGTATCGCTGTAATGAATTCTGATCACGGTCGCACGGTTCACGTTGTTGACACCTATGGGACGGCAGCTAGCGGGGATGGGTTAGTAACCAGAACCACGGATTTAGCGCTGCTTGCACTGGCTGCGGATTGTGTGCCGTTTGCCCTAGCTGACCCAATCAATCGAGTAATCGCTGTCGGTCATGCCGGCTGGCGAGGAGTGTTAGCGAATGTCATGGAAGCAACTATCCAGACTTTTGTTTCCGAAGGCGGGCAGCTAGAGCACACCCAAGCTGTAATCGGTCCAGCAATTTGCGCCCGATGTTATGAAGTTCCCGCCGAGCGAGTTGACATGTTTCGCCAGAATCAGACTGCGGCAGTGTCTGATCTAACGCACTTGAACCTGACAGCTGGAGTGCATTCGGAATTAAATCGAGCCGTGAGTCAAGTACATGTATTTGCTGGCTGCACCCAAGAAGATTCAAATCTATTTTCTTATCGACGCTCGGCTGGTTCACCAACAGGTCGTGGCGGTCTCGTTATTACATTGCCAAGTTCCTAGAGTTGTACCTATGGATCGCAAACTAGAGCTGCAAAGTAATTTGCATGATGTGCAAACTGAGATCCGACAGGCTTGCGAAGCTGCCGATCGCGATTATTCTGAGGTGACATTAATTGCCGTGACTAAGACTTGGCCAACATCCGACGTTAACTTGCTGGCTCAACTTGGTATTACCGATGTTGGCGAGAACCGTGACCAAGAGGCTAAGTCAAAACACGATGAGGTCTTGGCCGAGAACCTAACTTGGCATGCAATTGGACAACTTCAAACCAATAAAGCAAAAAGCGTTGCGAATTGGGCCGATGTAGTTCATAGCGTAGATCGGCCAGAACTTGTTTCAGCACTAGCCAAAGCAGTTGAGAACCGAACTCCAAAAAATGATTGCGTAAATGAGCTCGGTGTATTAATTCAAATTGAATTAGATCCAAATCCAAAGGACAGCAGAGGCGGAGTATTACCGGACCAGGCTGTGAAATTAGCAGAGTTGGTAAGTATCACTCCTGGCCTTCGCTTAAAGGGCGTGATGGGAGTAGCTCCGTTGGGTGGAAATGATGACGAGGCTTTTGCGCTACTTCAGCAGATTGCAATACCGATTCGACAAATTGATCCTGGCGCATCCTGGATCTCCGCTGGGATGAGTGCGGACTTTGCGACGGCTCTTAAATATGGCGCGACACACCTGCGAATTGGGTCCTCTATCCTCGGAAAACGTGCATTTAAAGGGTAAGTTCGTAAGTAATTACCCTGCAAGGAGCGAACATGGCTAAGGCAATGCGCAAAATGGCTGAGTACCTCGGTCTAGTCGATGGTGGCGAATTCACAGATGAATTTGGCGAATACATTGATCCTGAATATGCGAGCTATGAAGAGCAAACTCCGCTACGCCCGGTCACAGCAAATCAGTCTTATGATCGTGTTGCTGAGCAACCGCAGGCAACTTACGCAGCTCCAGTTCGCCACTCGGCACCAATTGGTGATGTGTACCGAATTACGACATTGCATCCAATCACTTACAACGATGCTCGCCGGATTGGTGAAGAATTTCGCGCTGGTACGCCAGTAATTATGAACTTAAGCGACATGGACGAAGCAGATGCGCGACGTATTGTTGATTTTTCTGCGGGCCTAGCATTTGGTTTGCACGGCAGTATTGAGAAAGTAACGAAAGGTGTTTTCTTGCTTTCTCCAGCAAACGTTGACATCGGCGCAGCAGCTCGCGCGCAACTGCGCGAAGACCCGTTCTTCAATCAGAGTTAAATTTTTACAACAGTGTCATCAGCCGCATCAGTAATTTCCTCATTATTAAATCTTTATGTCTTAATTTTGATAACCAGATTAGTTCTAGAGTATGTTTCTATTTTTGCCCGAGAGTGGCGCCCCCGCGGCCCAGTTTTATTGCTTTCCGAAACCGTATTTACTTTGACTGATCCACCGCTTAAGGCAATTAGGCGCGTAGTGCCAAATCTGCATATTGGTAGCGTTTCATTGGACCTTTCATTCATAATTCTGCTGTTTGCAATCACCTTCGTGCAAAGGATTTTGGCTTCGGCGTGATTATGATCGACCTGAATTTTGGCCCCTGGTTGAGCGCCGAAAAAACCAATATCCATAAGGATGAGTTTCACAATCTGAAGATTTATCCCTACTCTAGAAGTTACGAGTTTGGGTAAACCCCCAAAAATCGCAAAATACTTGCAAGACGAAAGGTTGACATTATGGCTCTGACACCAGAGGACGTGCGCAACAAGCAGTTCACTACCGTTCGATTTAAAGAAGGTTACGACTTAGACGAAGTCGATGACTTTCTTGACGAAATCGAAGAGTCCTTGTCAGCTGTCACCCGCGAGGCTGAAGACCTTCGTGCTGCTGCAAAAGGTGAAGTTCCAGAATCAATCCGGGAAGAAATTCGCTCACTTGAAGACGACAACACTCGGCTAAAGAATGAATTAGAACAAGCTAACCAAGCGGTTTTAGATTCTCAAACACGTGCTGAGGTATCAGGTGATGATGCAGCGAGTGATGAGGCTCTTAAATCAGCACACGCTCGCATTAGTGAACTTGAAGGGGAATTATCACAAGCTCATAGCGCTGTCGAAGCCGCAACAGCAGCTGCAGAAATTGCATCTGCTTCAGTGGACGTTGCTGGCGCGGTAGCTGCTGCAGTAAATGCACCTCCGGCTGAACAGGGTGTCGCATCTGTTCGCATTCTGGAACTCGCTCAGCGCACTGCGGACGAAGCAGTAGCCTCAGCACGCATCGAATCTGAGCAGTTGCTCACCTCTGCAAAATTGACTTCAGATGATTTAGTTTCCGAAGCTAAGGCCAATATTGCCAACATGACGCGCGAATTTGAAGCGCAACGAGTTGTAATGGAACGTCGCGTTGAAGAGCTGCGTGCCTACGAGCGCGAGTACCGCGGTCGCTTGCGCAGCTACCTAGAGGGTCAGCTTCGTGAACTTGAATCTAAGAACATCTCAGGAGACCGTCAGGTCACCGAAGACTAAAACCAAAAAACTAATGGCCCGGGAACTCCCGGGCCATTAGTTTTTACTAAGCCTTAATAATTAAGACCTTGAGTCCTAGCTCGTCATCCAATGCGGTGGCATTTGAAACTGTGCCCTGTTGCCAAGAAGTAGCAAGAACTTCAGCAGAAACCATTGCACTGTGTGCAATGAGTGCATCAGTGGTTACATCCATACTTGATTCCCAAACAACGGAAATGCGATCACTTATATCAAACCCGGAACTCTTACGGGCATCTTGAATTAAGCGCGTGACATCACGAGCGATACCTTGCCCAATGAGCTCTGGAGTTAAAGCCAAGTCCAGAGCTAATGATTCTCCAGAATCACTCGCCACAGTCCAGCCTTCGCGCGGCACCTCAGTTACAACAACATCATCTGGTCCAACCTCAAAAGTTTCACCGCCCACGACAACAGCGGCTTTGCCGGACTTTAGGTCAGTTACCAATTGCTTGGCATCTGCGGCCGCAATTGCGGCTGCGATAGCAGGGGTACTCTTACCAAACCTGGCCCCCAAGGTTTTGAAATTAGCTTTAAGGCTCACGTCAACTAACTCGGCGGTTCCCGACAAACTCTCCAGGTTCAACACATTTACTTCATCTCGAATTTGCGCCTGCAATCCCTCAGGCAAACTATCCCAGCCAGCTGCAGCCACGAGGGCCCGTTGTAGTGGCTGCCTTGTCTTAACACCTGAAGTGGCTCGAGCTGATCTACCTAGTTCCACCAAACGTCGAGTTAATTCAACTTGATCGCGCAAGGTGTCACTAATCGCTTCATCAGTCCAAGTCGGCCAGACGCTCATGTGAACAGATTCAGTGTCAGGTGTGGTGTAGAGATCTTGCCAAACTCTCTCAGTGATAAATGGCGTGAATGGAGCCATTACCTGAGTAACCACCTTGAGGCAGTGATGCAATGTGCTCAGCGCCGCATGGTCACCATCCCAGAACCTGCGACGCGATCTGCGGACATACCAGTTACTTAAATCATCCACGTATTCGGCGATGAAGCGACCAGCGCGTTGAGTATCAAATTGCTCTAATGCCAGGTCGACATCTCGAGCTAGGCGAGTGGCCTGCGAAACTGCCCAGTTATCTAAATCAGTTAGTCCGGTCAACGAAGCGGTAGAACTATCCCATTCGCTGGCGCGCGCATACAAACTCTGGAATGCCACAGTGTTCCAGTAAGTCAATAAAGTTTTACGAACCACTTCGGCGATTGTGCCGTGTCCAACTCTTCGAGCCTGCCAAGGCGATCCACTTACCAGCATGAACCAACGCAAGGCATCAGCGCCATGTTCATCCATCAAACCAATTGGCTCGAGGACATTACCCAGATGCTTACTCATCTTGCGGCCGTCTTCATCCAGAATGTGACCTAAGCAAAGTACGTTTTCGTAGGAAGACTCTTCGAAAACCAAAGTGCCAATTGCCATCAAAGTGTAAAACCAGCCACGAGTTTGATCGATTGCCTCACAAATAAAGTCTGCTGGGTAGCTCGCCTCAAACGTTTCCTTATTGTTTTCTGGATAGCCCCATTGCGCGAATGGCATCGCACCAGAGTCATACCAGCAGTCAATGACTTCAGGCACTCGTGTAGCTAGTCCAGAACATTCCGGACAAGCGAAAGTCACATCATCAACAAATGGGCGATGTGGATCAATAGTTAAAGTGTGGTCACCAGCGATTTCGGCTAACTCGTGTCGACCGCCGACACAAGTTAAGTGGCCCTCTTCGCAGCGCCAAATTGGAAGTGGTGTGCCCCAATATCTATTGCGAGATAGCGCCCAGTCCACATTGTTATTAAGCCAGTCACCGTAGCGACCCCACTTAATGGTTTCTGGGAACCAATTAGTTGATTCATTTTGCGCAATCAATTGATCTTTAATTGCAGTGGTCCTGATGTACCAAGATGGTTGCGCGTAATAGATCAATGCTGTGTGACAACGCCAGCAATGTGGGTATGAGTGCTCATATGGCAAATGACGATAAAGTAAGCCACTTTCTTGTAGTAGTTCAACTAATCGCGGATCGGCCGTCTTGAAAAATACTCCAGCAACTTCTGGGATACCAGCTTCAAAGGTTCCGTTCGGCAAAACTGGGTTAACTACCGGCAGCCCATACGAGCGACAAAGCGCAAGGTCCTCGGCGCCAAAAGCAGGCGCTTCGTGCACAATTCCAGTGCCGTCTTCAGTTGTAACAAAGTCAGCAAGCAGCACAGTATGAATCGGTGCATCTGTTTCTGGAAACTCAACCCAATTGAAAGGTCTTTTATAAGACGTGCCTTCTAAGTCACGTCCCTTAATTGTCTCTAGTACACGCGAGTCTTCGCCCAACACTTTTTCGCGAAGCGCAGCTGCAATAACAAAGTGCTCACCATCTGTAGCTTGTGCGACAACGTAATCCACATCAGCATTTACTGCAGCCGCAGTATTTGAAATCAAGGTCCACGGAGTTGTCGTCCAAATCAAAAGTGAAATTCCACTGTATTTTTCTGGCAATGGGCCACTAGTTACTGGAAAGCGAACGTAAACCGACGCATCAACCACATCTTCATAACCTTGGGCTAACTCGTGATCCGATAATCCGGTGCCGCAGCGCGGACAATACGGGGATACGCGATGGTCTTGCACCAACAGGCCCTTATCGAAAATCCGCTTTAAGCTCCACCAGACACTGTCGATATATTTCTCATCCATGGTCCAGTAGGCCTGATCCATGTCAACCCAGTAACCCATGCGTGATGTCATTGCTTCAAATTCATCAACATGTCGAAGCACTGATTCTTTACAGCGGGCATTGAATTCGGCGATACCGTATTTTTCGATATCTTGTTTGCCCGTGAATCCCAGTTCCTTTTCAACTGCTAACTCAACTGGCAAACCGTGACAGTCCCAACCTGCTTTGCGCGGGACTCGGTAACCCTTCATGGTTCGATAGCGCGGAAAAATATCCTTGAAAACTCGCGCTTCAACATGGTGAGTTCCTGGCATACCGTTTGCCGTTGGTGGACCCTCATAAAAAACCCAAAGTGGACCGTCATTGGTGCGAGCTAAAGATTTATGAAAGATGTCATTGTCTTTCCAATACGAGAGCACTTCATGCTCCATCGCTGGAAGATCAATTTTCGCGGGTACATCGCGGTATGCCATCAGTATTCCTGTCGCCTGTCAGTCGCCGCTAATGCCCTAAAGCACTATCGAACTAATCAAGGGACGAGATGACTGGTTAGCCATTCCCGCGGTACCACCCTTGTTGACTTTGCAATCTGCGACTAAAGCAATGTGCGAAATCCACTTAAGTTATAGTCAACGTGCTCGTTCTACTTGGTCAATTGACCGTTCTTCGAGGCAACTCAGAAGTGATATCTCGCAGTTCAGCACCCTTGGGCTCGCACCGTCCCCAATTCGCTCTTTTGGTACTGCTAGCTGCGCGATGTGTCTTCATCATCGTTTTGCCGACTAAGAGTAAAGATTACTGGGAAAACTCTCGAAATTATGCATTGGGTAATGCCTGCGCAATGTCTGCACTTAGGTCCTAGAAACCCAACAACAACTCAAAAATTGCCAGAAATTCGGTTTTGGCGTACCGTCAAGCGAGCTTTTGAAGTGCGACTCGGTAGAGTCTAGAGACTCGAACGTTATTTAAAGGGGTAAATCAATGGCTGCGAAACCAGCTAAGAAGGCACCAGCTAAGGCCAAAGCGGGCAAGAAGCCTGCCGCCACAAAGGCAACTAAGAAATCTCCTGCCAAGGTCGCCAAGAAAAAAGCTCCTGCCAAGAAAGCCCCTGCCAAGGTAGCCAAGAAAGCTCCGGCAAAGAAAGCGCCTGCGAAAAAAGCACCAGCAAAGAAGGCACCGGTTAAGCCAGTAAAGAAGGTAGCTGCACCAAAGCCTGTTGTTGTAAAAGAGCCAAAAATTACTAAGGCGCAACTTGCTGCGATCGCCAAAGCTGAAGCTGCTGCAGCTGCTGCGTTAGCTGGCCCTCCAGTTCAAGTTATTAACCCAATTGGTTCCGTTGGCTTGCCATCTGTGCGCAAAGCCATTCCAGGTAAGAAAGCAGCGCCAAAGCATCCAGTCGTGCAAGAAGATGAATCAAACTGGACCAAGACCGAATTAAATGCGGTACGCAAAACCTTACTTAAAGAAGCTGAAGAACTCTCCGAAGAAATTGCGTTAGCTGAACAAAGTTTTCATAACTTGATTATGGAAAGTGGTGAAGGCGCGGGAGACGATCAGGCTGATGCTGGAACCAAGACTTTCGAGCGCGAGCATGAAATTTCAATTCTTTCTAATAAGAAAGATTTGCTAGACCAAACTCATCGCGCATTAGAGCGAATTGATGCTGGTACATATGGTGCTTGTGAAAACTGTGGCAAGCAGATCGGTAAATTACGATTGCAGGAAGCAAACCCGCGCGCGACAATGTGTATGCCTTGCCGTGAGCGTGAAGACCGTTCCTAACGTCGTGTATCGTCGCCACCTGCTCTTAACCGCACTTCTTGTTTTATTACTAGACATCGCTACTAAAGTTTGGGCAGTAGCAAAACTAGAAAACCAAGCTGAAATTCCTATCATCGGAGAGTTTCTTAAGTTGTCATTTGTGCGCAATCCCGGCGCAGCATTTTCATTCGGCACCAGCGTCACTTGGGTATTTACATTAATTGCAATTGCAGTAAGCATTTCGATTTTAGTTTTAGCTAAAAGTGTCACAAATAGCGCCTGGGCAATTGCGTTAGGTGGATTGCTGGGTGGGGCATTAGGAAATTTAGTCGATCGAATTTTCCGTAGCCCGGAAGTTTTCCACGGTCATGTCGTGGATTTTATTTCACTGCCGAATTATCCAATGTTTAACATCAGCGATAGTGCCGTTGTCCTGTCATCAGTTGCGATGGTGATGTTATCTATTCGTGGCGTCGAATACCGCACGCCAAGTGCTTTTTCGGAAACCAACAATTCGGACCCATCATGATTCGTACTTGGCCAATCGACGAGTCACTTGACGGTGAACGATGTGATGTTGCTTTGTCTCGGCTAACTGGTGAATCGCGCGCTAGCTGCGTAACAATGATTGATGACAAACGAGTGACGATAAATACAAAAGTTGCGCAAAAGAGTGCGCGCTTGGCATTTGGGGATGTAATTGAAGTCGACTTGCCAGATCCTGACTTACATGATGCCGAACCAACTGTTGTGCTACCCATTGTTTTTGAAGACGAATCATTTGTCGTAATCGACAAACCTGCTGGCGTTGCTGCTCATCCAAGTCAAGGTTGGTCTGGACCTACTGTGACCGGGTCACTTGAGGCAATGGGAACGGTATTAACTACCTACGGGCCTTCGGAGCGAAAAGGTATTGTGCATCGATTAGACGTTGGAACTAGCGGCTTGATGGTTGTTACTAAATCTGAACTTGCTTACGTCAGTATCAAAGATCAATTCCGAGATCGAACAGTAGACAAGATTTACCACACTCTGATTCAGGGTCGCCTCGATCCAATCAATGGCACAATCGATGCGCCAATTGATCGCCACCCGACATCTTCATATCGATTTGCCATCATGAATGGTGGGCGTCCTAGCATTACGCATTACGACACTTTGGAATCGTTCGCCTACGCATCACTTCTTGAAGTGCATCTAGAAACTGGTCGCACTCATCAAATTCGAGTACACATGTCAGGTCTGCGTCACTCGTGTTGTGGTGACTTAACTTATGGCGCGGACCCAACACTTGCTGCCAAGTTAAAGCTGGATCGGCAGTGGCTGCACGCGGTACGACTTGGATTTGAACACCCAGTATCGGGTGAGCGCGTGACCTTCCATTCCGAATATGCACCAGATCTGGCTCGATCCTTGGAATTAGCCCGAAACCTATAGCCACGAATTCACCCACTGCCACTAGTTGTCACACGTCGCGGGTAACCTAGGGGAGCGTCCTTCCTCTCGCGTACTTAACCCTCTGCATTAAAAGGAACAAATTCTGTGAGTAACGACTCGTTCGTGCATCTACATGTGCACACCGAGTACTCCATGCTGGACGGGGCTGCGCGCCTAGGTGACTTGTTTTCCAAGGCCGACGAATTGGGTATGCCAGCCATCGCAATGACTGACCATGGCAATCTCTATGGGGCATTTGAATTTTGGAAAAAGGCCAAGGCTACTAACGTAAAGCCAATCATTGGTATCGAAGGATATTTCGCGCCACAAGGCCGGCAGCTTAGAGCGCCATTTGATTTTGGAACCCCCGCAGTAGATGACACTTCGCTAGATGGAGCTGGCCGCGGGCGTTACAACTACACCCATATGACACTTTGGGCTGAAAACAATGTCGGGCTACACAATTTATTTCGACTGTCTAGTAAGGCAAGTCTGGAGGGTTACTACTATCAACCACGGTTTGATGCTGAGCTGCTAGAAAAATATGGCAAAGGGATTATAGGTACCACCGGCTGTCCTTCCGGAGAAGTTAATCGTTGGTTGCAAGCTGGTAATTACGACAAAGCTTTGAGCACTGCAGCAACCATGCGAGATATTTTGGGGCAAGATAATTATTTTGTTGAGCTAATGGATCATGGTTTAGGAATTGAACGCAAACATCGCGAAGATCTATTAAAGATCGCCAAAACCTTAAACCTTAAATTGGTCGCGACAAATGATCTGCATTATGTCTATCCTGAAGATGCCCGGATGCACGAAGTTTTACTATGCATTGGCACTCGCTCAACCATGGATGATCCAAAGCGCTTCAAGTTTGATGCCCAGGACTTTTACTTAAAGACTGCGGCCGAAATGCGCGAGGTATGGCGCGAATTACCGGACGCTTGCGACAACACTTTGTTAATTGCCGAGCGTTGCAATATTAATTTTGTCGAAGGCCAAGACTTACTGCCAGCATTTGCGGTTCCTAACGGTGAAACTGAAAATACTTGGCTGGTAAAGGAAGTCGAGATTGGACTAAAACGTAGATTTAATGGCGGAGCCATTCCGCAAGAACATCTCGAGCGCGCAAAGTTTGAATTAGCAGTTGTTGAACAGATGGGCTTTCCTGGTTACTTCTTAGTAGTTGCCGACTTATGTCGTCATGCGCGTGACGAAGGTATTCGAGTAGGGCCTGGTCGTGGATCTGCAGCTGGTGCGTTAATTGCTTGGGCACTTGGCATTACGGAATTAGATCCAATTAAACACGGGTTACTGTTCGAGCGATTCCTAAACCCGGAACGTATCTCTATGCCAGATATCGACATCGACTTCGATGAACGTCGCCGCAGCGAAATGATTCGTTATGCGACTCATAAATATGGCGAAGAACGAGTTGCCCAAATTATTACCTACGCTTCGATCAAAGCGAAAGCAGCAGTTAAGGATGCCACTCGCGCTCTAGGATTTCCTTACGCACTAGGCGACAGAATCACGAAAGTAATTCCTCCTGGTGTCATGGGTAAAGACATCTCGCTATCGGGGATCTTTGATTCCGATCATGATCGATATGCGGAGGCTGGTGAATTCCGAGAACTCTATGAAGATGATGCTGATGTCCGTGCCGTTGTCGATACTGCTCGCGGTATCGAAGGCTTGAAGCGCCAACCCGGTGTACACGCGGCTGGGGTAATCCTTTGTAAAGAAGAACTGATAGATGTTCTGCCAATTTGGCGTCGTGATCAAGATGGCGCGATCATCACGCAATTTGATATGGGTGCTTGCGAGTCACTTGGACTTTTAAAAATGGATTTCTTGGGTCTGCGAAATCTGACAGTCCTAGATGACACTTTGCTAAACATCAAAGCAAATCGCGATGAAACTGTGGTTCTGGAGACACTCTCACTGGATGACAAGAAAACTTATGAATTACTCGCTCGTGGCGATACTTTAGGAGTATTCCAATTAGACAGTGGACCAATTCGTTCGCTGTTGCGATCCATGAACCCTGACTCATTCGAAGATATTTCTGCCGTCTTGGCTTTGTATCGACCGGGCCCAATGGGTGTTAATGCTCACACCGACTATGCAGATTACAAAAATAAGCGCAAAGTTCAAGTTCCAATCCACCCTGATTTAGCGCAACCACTAGCAGCGATCCTCGGTGACACCTACGGGCTAATTGTTTATCAAGAGCAAGTTATGGCGATTGCGCAAGAAGTTGCCGGCTACACCTTGGGCCAAGCAGATTTGCTGCGTCGAGCAATGGGTAAAAAGAAGAAAGAGATTCTTGATAAAGAATTCGAACCGTTCGAAGCCGGCATGAAGGAACGCGGATTCTCGCAAGTTGCTATCAATAAATTATGGGAAACTCTAGTTCCATTCTCAGATTACGCATTTAATAAAGCACACAGCGCTGGCTATGGCTTGGTCTCATATTGGACGGCCTACCTCAAAGCTAATTACCCAGCTGAATATATGGCCGCTTTGCTTACCAGCGTAAAAGATGACAAAGATAAGTCTGCTGTTTACTTAAATGAGTGCCGTCGCATGGGAATTAAAGTTTTGCCGCCAGATGTTAATGAATCAGATGTTGATTTCACTGCAATCGGTACCGATATTCGATTTGGTCTAGCAGCAGTGCGAAATGTTGGCGTGAATGTAGTTGAGTCCTTAAAAGTAAGTCGGACCAAAAAAGGTAGGTTCACTTCGTTTGGTGACTTCTTGGCAAAAGTTGATGTCCAGGTGTGCAATAAGCGCGTAATTGAGTCACTAATTAAAGCTGGCGCATTTGACACGCTCGGTCACACTCGACGCGGACTATTTGCAGTTCACATTGAATCTGTCGATTCAGTTCTTGATACCAAGAAAGCCGAAGCAATTGGCCAATTCGATTTGTTTGGCACATCTGAAGATCATTCTGATGATTCCATTGGTGGTATCGAAGTAAATATCTCGCTGGATGAGTGGGATAAGAAAACTTTGTTGGCTCAAGAACGCGAAATGCTTGGCCTATATGTAAGTGACCATCCACTATTTGGCGTAGAACATGTCTTGGCAATGAGCACTTCAATGCCAATCTCCGGAGTTGCCGAAGCCTCCGACGGATCAATCGTAACTTTGGGCGGCTTAGTTAGCAGCGTGCAGCTCAAGACCACAAAGCGATCCGGAGATCGCTGGGCTATTGTGGCGCTCGAAGATCTTGAAGGCGTTGTCGAAGTTATGGTCTGGCCAAATACTTTTAATAAAGTCGCTGCCATGCTAAATGAAGATGCCATTTTGTTAATGAAGGTCCGCATTGACAAGCGAGATGACGAAGGTCCGCGTGTGGCTGCACTGGAAATTTCAGTTCCTGACATAAGTGCTGCATATTCAGGTCCAGTAAATATCTACATTCCAGAAACCAGAGTGAATGCTGCGGTAATGGATTCGTTGCGCCAGATCCTTAGTGCACATCCTGGTACTACTGAAGTTCACTTAACGGTCGTACAAGCGGAAAAATTCGTATCAGTAAAAACCGATGACAAACTTCGAGTAGCACCTTCACCCTCACTGTTTGCAGACTTAAAGGCTTTATTGGGCGCTGCTTGCCTAGAAGCCCCGACGCTCCAGCCAACTTAAATCAATTAGTTATGTCGGCGAACTGACCCGATAAGAGTTCAGCAAGTGCCAACGGCGAAAGTTCAATATCAAAACCACGTTTGCCGCCACTTACCAAAATAGTTTCAAATAATTTGGCAGATTCTGCAATTACGGTCGGTAGTAGCTTCTTTTGGCCAAGTGGACTAATGCCACCCACAACATATCCGGTCATTCGGGCAGCTTGAGCTGGATCGGCCATACTTGCGCGCTTTGCACCTAGTGTTCGGGAAAGTGATTTCAAGCTCACCTGTTGATTTACCGGAACGATTGCCACGGCAAAATAATCGTCAACTGAAGCAATGAGCGTCTTAAAGACCTGCGCTGGATCAAACCCAAGTTTTTCGGCGGCCTCTAGGCCAAATGAGGTTGCTGCTGGATCATGTTGGTATTCGTGCTCAATGAACTTCACACCTGATTTAGCCAGCAACGTGGTAGCCGGAGTTCCTGTCGCCATATCAGTAAATTCTATGCCTTGAAATTCAAGGTAAACTTACAGATATGTTGTCGACATTGGATTTACGCGGTGGTTCCCGCCGGGCAGTAGACCTGCGCAACGTAGTGCCACGTGCGAAATCGGACTTAGATTCCGTTGTCGAGCAAGTTCGCCCGATTGTTGAAGATGTACGGGATCGTGGAGTAGTTGCAGTCCAGGAGTGGTCGGCAAAATTTGATGGCGTCACCGCGCCGCAAATTAGAGTTCCCCAGGATGTACTCGATCGATCGCTAACCGATCTTGATCCAGATATTCGTGCTGCCCTTGAAGAAGCAATTCGTCGGGTCAAAATTGTGCACGAGCACCAACGCCGTGGCGAAACAACAGTCGAGGTCGCGCCCGGTGGCACCGTTAGTGAACGCTGGTTACCCGTGCAGCGCGTTGGACTTTACGTGCCAGGTGGTGTGTACGTTTACCCAAGCAGTGTGATTATGAATGTTGTGCCAGCACAAATTGCTGGTGTGCCATCACTTGTTGTTTGCTCGCCACCACAAAAAGATTTTGGCGGTTGGCCACATCCGACAATTTTGGCAGCTTGTGCGTTGCTTGGCGTCACCGAAGTTTATGCAGCCGGTGGAGCCCAGGCGATTGCACTTATGGCTTATGGCGCAACAGATGAAATCGAACCAGTTTATTTGATCACTGGCCCAGGCAATGTTTATGTGACCGCCGCAAAGCGATTACTTAAAGGTTTAATTGGTATTGACTCCGAGGCTGGCCCAACCGAAATTGCAATTTTGGCAGATGATTCTGCAAATCCAGATTTTGTTGCAGCAGATTTAATCAGTCAAGCCGAACATGATGTTGTAGCAGCTTCAGTTTTGGTAACTGATAGCCCGGAATTAATCGCTAATGTGCGCGAGAGCCTGGAGCGACTCGTCCCAACTACCATGAATCACGAACGAATCAGAATTGCCTTAACTAGTCAGCAAAGTGCATTTGTACTAGTTGATGACTTAGAACATGGACTAAATGTAATTGATGCTTACGCTGCCGAGCACTTGGAAATTCACACTAGGGATGCTGCTGCAGTTGCGCGCCGTGTAAATAATGCTGGCGCAATATTTATTGGAGATTGGTCACCGGTTTCGCTAGGTGATTATGCTGCGGGATCAAACCACGTATTACCAACTGGCGGTTGCGCCTGCCACTCTTCTGGACTGTCTGTGCAATCATTCCTGCGTGGTATTCATTATGTTGAATACACCGAGGCTGCCCTTAATGACATTGCAAAAACCGTAGTTACTTTGGCTAATTCCGAAGGCTTGCCAGGACATGCCGCTGCAATAGAGATTCGATCACAGTGAATGATTTACCAATTCGCAGCGATCTAGTTGGCCGTTCACCATATGGGGCACCGCAATTTGATGTTCCGGTTCGACTAAACACAAATGAGAATCCGTTTGGACCATCACCTGAATTAGTTGCTGAGCTTGCCAAGGTGATTTCCAAAGTGGGCGCAAGTTTGAATCGCTACCCAGATCGCGACGCACTGGCATTGCGCGCGGATTTGGCAAAGTACATAAATACCGAAAGTCAGGGTGCAGTAACTGCGGAAAACATTTGGCCCGCAAATGGTTCAAACGAAGTAATGCAACAGTTGCTTCAGTTATTTGGGGGACCGGACAAATTATTAGTCACTTTTGCGCCGAACTATTCTATGTATGAGGACTATTGCCGAAATACTTTCACTAATTATGAAACCGCGAATCGCAATTCCGATTTTTCGATAGATCAAAAGATTATTGATCAAGTACTTTCTCGCAACCCAGATTTAATCGTGGTAACTTCGCCAAATAATCCAACAGGGACAGTACTAGATCCAGCTGAGCTAACTTATCTGCTAGATAATTTCAAGGGCGTACTAATTGTTGACGAAGCGTACGCTGAGTTTCGGCCAGCCGGTACGCCCAGTGCAATTTTAGAAATTCCATCTCATCCACGACTTGTTGTAGTTCGAACCATGAGTAAAGCTTTTTCATTTGCTGGCGCTCGACTTGGTTACGCAGTTGCTCAAGCAGAATTAATAGAGGCATTGCAACTAGTCAGATTGCCATATCATCTTTCGAAAGTAACCCAAGAAGTTGCTCGGGTTGCTTTGCAATTTAGTGCTGAACTACAAGGTCAAGTAAATCTATTGCGAAGTGAGCGAGACACGCTTGCAATTTGGCTGCGTGATAATGGCTTTACAGTGGCTCCAAGTGGGGCAAACTTCTTACTATTTGGTCCGTTTGGCGATCGCACGCAAACTTGGGAACAATTAGTAACTGAAGGTGTACTAATTCGTGAAACTGGCCCTGATGGCTGGCTGCGAGTAAGTATTGGCACACCAAAGGAAAACAACAAATTCAAGGCTGCACTACTAAAAGTAACAACAAACAACCGAAAGTGATTCCCATGGCACGCACCGCACATATCGAACGTTCCACTAAAGAGAGCTCAGTCTCAGTTGAGTTAAACCTCGACGGTACTGGACAGATTGACATTGAAACTGGTGTGCCATTTTTCGATCATATGCTTTCCCAGCTTGGTCGCCACGGCGGTTTTGACTTAAAGGTAGTTACAAAGGGTGATGTTGATGTGGACTCTCATCACACTGTCGAAGACACTTCGCTGGCAATTGGCGAAGCGATCCGTACAGCGCTTGGTGACAAAGTTGGCATTCGTAGATTCGGCGATGCATACGTGCCGCTGGATGAAACTGCGTGCCATGCAGCCGTGGACTTATCCGGTCGCCCATACTTGGTTCACGAACAGCCGGAAATTGTTGAATTGATCGGAACTTTTGATACCACATTGATTCGTCACATTTGGGAATCGATTGTGGCATCTGCGCAAATTTGTATTCATATCCGAATCCTTAGTGGTCGAAATGCCCACCACGTTAGTGAAGCGCAATTCAAAGCAGTGGCCCGAGCTCTGCGTGACGCAGTTGCTATTGATCCTCGCGTCACAGACGTGCCATCAACTAAGGGAAGCCTCTAACTCGTGACAACCGTTGTCATCCTGGACTACGGTTCTGGAAACGTTAGATCAGCACAACGTGCAGTTGAAACTACCGGTGCAACTGTTTCTATTTCTGCCGACTTCGAAATCGCTTTGAATGCTGACGCACTGTTAGTTCCAGGGGTTGGAGCTTTTGCAGCCTGTGTTGCCGGACTCAAAAACGTACGAGGTGACCAAATTATTGGCAGACGCTTAGCTGGTGGCCGACCAGTATTGGGAATCTGTGTTGGTATGCAGGTGCTGTTTGAAAAAAGTACCGAACATGCAGAGCTTGGATTCCATCCAGGCCTAAATGAATGGCCCGGAACTGTCGATCAACTGACTGCGCCAGTTTTGCCACACATGGGTTGGAACAATGTAGTTGCCGCTAACGAATCCCAAATGTTCGCTGGCATTTCAGATGAGCGTTTTTATTTTGTACATTCTTATGCAGCTCGAAAATGGGAATTGGATCCATACGAATTGCTTTCTCCGCCAAAAGTGAGCTGGGCCAACCACGGTGAAGATTTTGTTGCGGCAGTAGAAAATGGACCGCTTTGGGCCACGCAATTCCACCCAGAAAAATCTGGGGATGCCGGTCTGGCATTGTTGGGTAACTGGATATCGGCTATTAAGTGAGTCACACATGAATTCGGAGCACAAAGTGTCATCGTTGATTTTGTTACCTGCAGTCGATGTTGCTGACGGGCAAGCAGTTCGGCTAGTCCAAGGGCAGGCCGATAGCGCAACTTCATTCGGAGATCCATTGGCCGCAGCTTTGGATTGGCAGGCAAGCGGCGCGCAATGGATTCATTTAGTTGATTTGGATGCAGCATTTGGCCGAGGACAAAATCGTGAATTACTTGCCAGTGTTGTTGCGCAACTTGATGTAAATGTCGAGCTATCAGGTGGCATTAGAGATGACGAGTCCCTGCGCGCCGCTTTGGCAACGGGATGTCGCAGAGTAAATCTAGGAACTGCGGCTTTAGAAAATCCCGAATGGACCGCGCAAGTCATTGCTGAGTTTGGCGATCGCATCGCTGTTGGTCTAGATGTTCGCGGCACCGTTCTAGCTGCTAGAGGTTGGACTAAAGAAGGCGGCGACATTTGGCAGACTCTAGATCGCTTGGAGGCAGATGGCTGTCAACGTTACGTAGTAACAGATGTAACTAAAGATGGCACATTACGTGGGCCAAATCTTGAACTACTTAAGCAAATGTGCGCGCGCACCGATAAGCCCGTGATCGCAAGCGGTGGCATCGCAAACTTAAATGACCTGTCAGATTTACGAGCGTTGACTGACATTGGAGTAGAAGGCGCAATTGTTGGTAAGGCGCTTTACGCTCGGGCATTTACTTTGGAAGAAGCAATAACTGTTGCTGGACCACAAGGTTAGGAAATGTCGGTAGCGATCAGAGTAATTCCTTGCTTAGACGTTGATGCTGGTCGCGTTGTTAAAGGTGTTAATTTTGAAAACCTCAAGGATGCCGGAGATCCAGTTGAACTTGCCAAGCGCTACGGGGCAGCTGGCGCAGATGAATTAATCTTTCTCGATATCACAGCTTCAAGTAGTGATCGGGAAACAACTTATGAAATGGTAAAGCGCGCCGCAGATGAATTATTTATTCCACTAACAGTTGGCGGCGGCGTTCGATCTGTTAGCGATGTCGATCAGTTGTTGCGCGCAGGCGCAGACAAGGTCGGAATCAATACTGCTGGGTTGGATAATCCAGAATTAATCTCGCAGGCCGCAGCGCAGTTTGGCGATCAGTGCGTGGTGTTATCGGTTGATGTTCGCCGGGCCACAGGATGTCCAAGTGGCTTTGAGGCTACAACTCATGGCGGTAGAAATAGCAGTGGTCGCGATGCCTTGGAATGGATTATTGAAGCAGCCCAACGCGGAGCTGGGGAAGTGCTATTGAATTCCATGGATGCGGATGGCACTAAGAATGGTTATGACCTTGCGTTAATTTCAGCAGTTCGGGCAGTTGTAGATATCCCGATTATTGCTAGTGGTGGCGCTGGGAAGCTAACCGACTTTCATCCAGCAGTTGTTGCCGGCGCCGATGCGGTACTGGCAGCTAGCGTTTTCCACTTCAATGAACTTTCGATTCAGGATGTTAAGTCCGAATTACGTAGCAACGGCAACGAAGTAAGGTAATTTTGCTGATAGGCAATTTCGCCTAGTAAGTTCCAGCACGGCACAATAGGTACATGTCGACATCATTTCTCGAAACGCTGGCGTTTAATGACCAGGGCTTGATCCCTGTCGTTGTTCAGCAAGTAGACACTCGTGAAGTCTTAATGATGGCTTGGATGAATGCCGACACGATTGCGCAAACCCTATCTACCGGAAAAGCAACTTATTGGAGTCGCAGCCGTAGTGAAGTCTGGGTCAAGGGCGAAACCTCTGGAAACAGCCAGCGCGTAGTTTCACTTGCTGCTGATTGCGATGGCGACACATTACTTTTGATTGTTGATCAATCTGGGCCGGCTTGCCATACCGGTAGCCAAACTTGTTTTGATAATTCCGTAACGCATCCCGAGGTCAGTTAATGACTACGCCAAATTTAGAAGAATTTAGGAAACTTGCCCAGGGTCGTCGGGTAATTCCAGTTTTTCGTAAGTTACTTGCCGATGGCGAAACGGCACTAGGGCTTTACCGCAAACTTGCTGACGAACGCGCGGGTACATTCTTATTGGAATCGGCTGAACATGGCCGGTCTTGGTCACGATATTCATTTGTAGGTGTTGCAAGCTCTGCCATGCTTTCCGAGCGTGACGGTCAGACACTTTGGTCTGGCAAAGTTCCCCAAGGTGTTCCTGAATCTGGTGATCCAATTTCAGCATTGCGCGAAACTTTAGATGTGCTTTTCACGGCTGGTGTTAACGAAGGCCTAACTACCGAGTCCTTACCGCCACTAACTGGCGGCGTAGTTGGGTATTTGGGCTATGACATTGTACGACGCCTAGAAAAACTACCAAATGACACGATTGACTTATTACAGCTGCCCGAATTAGCAATGTTGGTTGCGACAGACTTAGCGGTGCTCGATCATAAGGACGGCACCGTAACGTTAATTGCAAATGCAATTAACTATGACAATTCTGATGAGCGAGTAGACGAAGCTTGGGAAGATGCGCAGCGGCGGTTGGCAGAGATGGAAGCGGCGCTAGGGGGACAAGCTCTAGCAAGCGTGGCATCTTTTGATCGAAGCGCCAAAGCAGAATTTACTCGAGAAACCCAAAGTAGTGATTACCAAGCTGCGGTGAGAATTGCGCAAGAACGCATTCACGCTGGAGATGCATTTCAAATTGTGTTAAGTCAAAGATTTGCCACAGAATGTCAAGCTTCAGCTTTAGATGTTTATCGAGTCCTTCGCGCGACTAACCCAAGTCCTTACATGTTCTTATTTCGAATTCCAGAACTTACTGGTCCCGGTGAAGCACTTGGTACCAAAGTTGCTTTTGATATTGTTGGTTCAAGTCCGGAAGCGTTAGTGACACTGCGTAACGGCGAAGCAATGGTGCATCCAATTGCTGGGACGCGACCACGTGGCGATACCCCAGAAGTTGACCAAGCAAATGCCCAGAGCCTGTTAGCAGATGCTAAAGAACGCGCTGAGCATTTAATGCTGGTGGATTTAGGTCGAAATGACTTGGGCAGAGTTTGCCTACCTGGCACTGTTGAAGTTACTGACTTTATGAGTATCGAAAAATACAGTCACGTAATGCACATTGTCTCAACAGTGATTGGCAAAATTGATCCAAAGGTAAGTGCTTTTGATTTAGTTGCGGCAACTTTCCCAGCTGGTACTTTGTCTGGGGCTCCTAAGCCGATGGCAATGACAATTATTGAAGAACTGGAAACGACTAAGCGCGGAGTTTATGGCGGTTGTGTTGGCTATTTTGATTTTGCGGGAAATGTCGACACTGCAATTGCGATTAGATCTACCGTTATTAAAAATTCAGTGGCTTATGTGCAAGCTGGTGCGGGAGTGGTAGCAGATTCAATTCCAGAAAGTGAAGATGCCGAGTGCCAGGCAAAAGCGATGGCAGTTTTAAATGCAATAGCCGTAGCAAACACCTTGACAGGCGCTAAATGAAGTTAACATTTCGAAACCTAGTCACAATTCAATTTCTGTTCTCGATAATTATTTTTATCGTTTTATCTCGAGAATGGGTAGCAGCAACCTACATTGAGCCGGGATTTCCTCAAGTTGATTTAAGTTTGAGCGCCAACCAGCTAGACCCAACTTTAAATGGCTTAGCGATCGCTGCAGTTGCCTCAACTCTTGGTGTGATCGCCACTAGGGGATGGGCACGTAAATTTGTAGGCGCCATTATTTTTCTCATTGGCATTGGAATTTTGTTTGCGACCCGGAGTCTGATTCAAAATTTGGAAAACCTTGTTAGCTCAGAATTAGCTCAGGCTGTTGGCCGAAGTATTACAGGTTGGACTTCGCAAACTACACATTATGCTTGGGTAGTTTTTCCATCAGGATTTATAATTCTTTGCTGCGGCGCACTCATTGCGACAAAGTCCTTTGACTCGCAATTGTCTGCGCGCTATCAGCGGGAACGTTCTAGCGCCAACGATCTAACCCCATGGCAGGCACTAGATCAAGGTATCGACCCAACGCTTGCGGATCCGACGAACCAATAGAATGTAGTTACCACCAAAATTTAGGAGTTCCAATGTCGCAAGCTCACGATGACCACGGCCACACGGTTGCTGCTTGGACCGCAGTCGGCATCACAATGCTTGCATTCCTGGTTGGTTGCATTGGTGTGGTAATTGTCTCGCCGACAGTCTTTTGGATTGGCGTGGCATTAATTCCTGTTGCTGGCATCGCCGGTAAAGTCCTGGCTCTTATGGGCTACGGCAAGCAAAGTTAAACTGGGTTTTAATCAATGAATTCTGTTCTGGATTCGATCATCCAGGGAGTGCAAGAAGATCTTGTGGCGCGTAAATCCAAAATTCCGCTTGAGACTTTACGCCAGATCGCAAACGATGTACCTCGGGCACTTCCAGCATCCCAAATTCTGCAGGCGCGTAACTTCAGTGTGATAGCCGAAGTTAAACGCGCAAGTCCAAGCAAGGGACACCTTTCCGATATCACTGATCCAGCCGAACTGGCACTTTCATATCAATCCGGTGGCGCTCAAGTTATCAGCGTGCTTACCGAAGAACGCAGATTCAGCGGCAGCTTGGCAGATCTAGATGCAGTTCGCCGCAAAGTGTCAGTGCCAATTTTGCGCAAAGACTTCATGGTTGATGAATATCAAATTTGGGAAGCGCGCGCCCATGGCGCCGATGTCATCCTGCTAATTGTTGCTGGGTTAACTGACCTGCAACTTAATTCACTGAATGCCTTAGCTCTTGAACTGGGAATGTCAGTGCTCGTTGAAATTCACGATGAGTCTGAACTTGCCCGCGCGCTGCAAATCCAACCAGCTTTAATTGGAGTAAATGCTCGTAACTTAAAGACTCTTGAAGTTGATTTAGCAACTTGTCACAACTTATTACCTCAGATTCCCTCAGGCATTGTGGGCATTGCCGAGTCTGGAATATCTAGCACTAATGAAGTCATTGACCTTGTCTCATCAGGGGCGCAAGCCGTATTGGTGGGCGAGGCATTGGTCACAGGTGGTACTCCTGCCGAAACTGTCGCAGAATGGACTCAGGCAGGCGAGCAGGCTCGCGAAAAATTTCTTATGAATCGTGGTTCTTGATGGCACCCAATGATGTGGTAGCAATGCCAGATTTGCGCGGACACTTCGGCAAATTCGGTGGTCGTTTTGTGCCAGAAGCGCTCATGGCTGCTTTAGATGAACTGGATGAAGCATTTCGCAAGGCAATGGTCGATCCAAACTTCTTGAAACAACTTCGTGACTTGCAAGTTAATTACACAGGTCGCCCTAGTCCAATCACGGAAGCCAAGCGATTTTCTGAGCATGCCGGTGGCGCCACAGTTTTGTTAAAGCGTGAAGATTTAAACCACACTGGCTCGCACAAAATTAACAACGTTTTAGGTCAAGGCCTATTAACTCAACGGATGGGCAAGACTCGAGTTATTGCAGAAACTGGTGCCGGCCAACATGGAGTTGCCACTGCAACGGTAGCTGCGTTACTTGGCTTGGAATGTGTCGTTTACATGGGCGAAGAAGACACCAAGCGCCAGGCGTTAAATGTAGCGCGTATGAAATTGTTAGGCGCGACCGTTGTGCCAGTAACAAATGGCAGTCGCACTTTAAAGGACGCCATTAATGAAGCCATGCGGGACTGGGTAGCTAATGTTGAAAACACGCATTACATGCTGGGCACTGTTGCCGGACCAGCGCCGTTTCCTGAAATGGTTCGCGATTTCCACCGCATAATTGGCGATGAATCCCGCGAACAAATGCTTGACCGATTTGGTCGGTTGCCGGATGTAGTTGCTGCTTGTGTTGGTGGTGGCTCGAATGCCATTGGAATTTTCACAGCTTTTATTCCAGATAGCGATGTTCGTCTACTTGGTTTGGAAGCCGGCGGCGATGGAATTGAAACGGGTCGACATGCTTCAACTATTGTGGGTGGCGCTGTTGGCGTATTGCATGGCGCCCGTTCTTACATCATGCAAGATGACGATGGTCAAACGATTGAGAGCCATTCGATAAGCGCTGGACTTGATTACCCAAGTGTTGGACCAGAACACGCTTATTTGGCAGACATCGGTCGGGCCGAGTATCGATCAGTTACGGATACTGAAGCGATGCAAGCCTTTAAGTTACTTTGCGAAACTGAAGGAATTATTCCGGCAATAGAAACCGCTCACGCCCTTGCTGGTGCACTAGAAATTGGTAAAGAGCTTGGACCTGGCGCAATCATTTTGGTAAACCTCTCGGGACGAGGCGACAAAGACGTTGAAACTGCCGCCAAGTGGTTTGGCATGAATCCATGAGTTTGTTGCATGAAGTTTTTGCACGTGCCAAAGCCGAAAATCGCGCAGTTTTAATCGCTTACTTGCCAGCTGGCTACCCAACTGAAGATGGCGCTGTTGAATGTATTGCCGCCATGGTCGAAGGTGGCGTAGATATCGTTGAGATTGGTTTTCCTTACAGCGATCCAGTAATGGACGGACCAACGATCCAAGCGGCAGTAAACATTTCATTAGCAGGCGGCACAAAATCTGCGACCGTGATCAATACCGTAAAGCGCGTGGCTGAACTTGGCGTGCCAACACTTGTTATGTCGTACTGGAATCCAATCGAGCGTTATGGGTTAACCGAGTTTGCAACTGATTTCTCTGCCGCAGGTGGCTCTGGCGTAATTACTCCAGACTTAACTCCAGAGGAAGCCCAAGAGTGGATTGCTGCAACATCCGATAAGAATGTCGAGCGAGTATTTTTAGTTGCACTTTCGAGTTCAGATGAACGTATTTCCAAAGTAGCCAACGTGACTACAGGATTTGTTTATGCCGGGGCAGTCATGGGTGTTACTGGAGCCAGAACTTCACTTTCTGATGCCATCGAAGGTTTAGTTGCAAAAGTACGGCGTCACACAGATTTACCGGTAGCAGTTGGACTAGGAGTATCCACTCCTGAACAGGCTAAAGAAATTGCTCAATATGCCGATGGCGTCATCGTCGGAAGCGCTTTCGTAACTGCAATTGAACAGGGTGGTCCGGCCGCGGCTAAAGCACTTGCCCAGGCTCTAAGTAAAGGTTTAACTCGATAATTTAGGTCTCGTTTGTAAAGTTTTGAACTGGTGAAAAGTGCGACATAATTAAAGTAATTAGTAGTGGTTCTCAAAGTATCTGGAGTTTTTGGTGTCCCAAGAAAACTTAAGCGCAAAAGCTGCAAAAGCCGCCGCAGCTGCCGCTCGTCAAGAAGCAGCAGCCATTGAACAAAAGCGTCAACGCAAGATTCGAATCATTGGCGGAATCGTTGTAGTTATCGTCATGGGCGCATTGATTGCAATCCCGCTTCTTTCAAATAAAGATGCCATCATTCCTGCGGATGCAGTTCTGCCAACAGGCGTAACCAGTGATACCTACGGCGTTAAAGTCGGCCCGGCCTGGACTGCTGCAGATGCAGACAAAATTCCAATGTTACAAATTTGGGAAGATTTTCAATGCCCAGCATGTGGAGCTTTTGAAACTGCTTCTGGATCTGCACTAAAAGAACTTATAGATGCTGGAAAAGTTAGAGTGGAATATCGACCAACCATATTTTTAGACCAGAAACTACAGGCTCAAAACACCGCTGCTGGAAATCCAAACTCTTCGCAGCGAGCAACATTAGCTTTTGGGTGCGCAGTAGATGCTAATGCGGCTGACGGTTTTCATGCCGGCGTATTCAAGGCTCAACCTGCCACTGAAGGTGGTGGTTACTCAAATGATGACTTATCCGCTATTGCAGAATCATCAGGGGTTTCTGGCGATGCACTTAAGGTTTTTAATGATTGCCTAAGTAGCGAAAAATATGCTGGCTGGGTCACGAGTTCGTATGGTCTATTTAACTCTGAGGGAGTTAGTTCAACGCCAACGGGAATTCTAAACGGACAAGAAATCTCAGGCGACGTACTATTCGACCCAGCTAAATTAACTGCGGCAATTGAAGCTGCAGCTAAGCAGTAATCGAATAATTCATAAATGATTTTTTTGCCGACTTACCTGCCTAGTCCTTCCCAAGGAGTTTGGCAGTTAGGTCCCGTTCCAATTCGGGCATACGCACTTTGCATTTTGGTTGGAATATTCTTTGCAGTCTGGCTTGGTAGCAGACGGTGGATGGCACGAGGTGGACTTGCTGGCCAAGTTGCTGATGTCGCGATGTGGGCTGTGCCATTTGGAGTAATTGGTGGTCGGCTTTACCACGTGGCAACGGACTGGGAACTTTACTTTGCCGAGGGCGGCAAAGGCTTCATGGGAATCTTTCGGGTGTGGGAAGGCGGCCTGGGTATTTGGGGCGCCATTGCACTGGGCGGTGTCGGGGCTTGGATAGGCTGCAAACGTTTGGGTGTGCCATTTGCACCATTTGCAGATTCGATCGCACCAGGAATTGCATTTGCTCAAGCAATCGGAAGATTTGGCAACTGGTTTAACCAAGAACTATTTGGTCGTCCAACAACTTTGCCGTGGGGTCTAGAAATTGATGCGGCTAACCGTCCAACAGATTTCACGCAGTTTGACACTTTCCATCCAACTTTTTTGTACGAAGCTATAGCTTGCGTAGCTATTGGACTGTTTGTGATGTGGGCAGACAAGCGATATGTCATGGGCCATGGTCGCGTCTTTGCACTTTATGTTGCGCTGTATTGCGCAGCCCGTGGGTTAATCGAAACCCTGCGTATTGACGATGCTCACCATGTCCTGGGAATTAGATTCAACGTCTTTACTGCACTCTTTATTGGGGCATTTGCTTTGATTTACTTGGTTCGTTCCAGTGAGCGAAACCCTGGTCGAGAACTTATGTCCGGCGGCAGGCTAGTAATTGCTGGAACTGCATCGACTGAATCTTTGCCAGCGCCCACGGCAGTAACCACGAATTCTGCAACTGTTAACTCATCGGCCACAACTTCTAGTTCCGAAGTTAAGCAACGCGGTCGTCGCGCTAAACCCAAGCGTTAAAGTTTGCCAGGCTTACGGTAGTAAACTTAAGTTCTACCGCTAGTTAGGAATCATCGTGCGTCGCGCAAAAATAGTTTGCACACTTGGTCCAGCCACAGCTACGCCTGAAATTGTGAAAGCCCTAGTTGATGCGGGCATGAATGTTGCTCGACTTAATCTTTCCCATGGTGATCATGCGGTTCATAGCAAGTCATATGAAATGGTCCGAAAGGCAAGTGTTGAAACGGGCCGCGGCGTTGGCATTCTGGCAGATTTACAAGGTCCAAAAATTCGACTTGGAAGATTTACTTCCGGTCCAGTCGAACTTAAAACTGGCGAAACTTTCACAATTACGACGCGCGATGTTCCAGGGGATGCAAATATTTGTGGCACCACGTATTCGGGTTTGCCAGGGGATTGCAAGCCGGGAGATCGAATTCTGATCGATGATGGAAAAGTTGGCCTGGAAGTAGTCGAGGTTACAAAAGATGCAGTGATCACCAGAGTTACCGAAGCTGGTGTTGTGAGTGACAACAAGGGAATCAATTTACCCGGAGTTGCAGTCAGTGTTCCGGCACTCTCGACTAAAGACATTGATGATTTGCGATGGGCGTTAAAGCAAGGTGTCGACATGATCGCGCTGTCATTTGTTCGTAGTGCAGCAGACATCAATGACGTGCATGCGATCATGGATCAAGAAGGTCGTCGGATTCCCGTAATAGCAAAGATTGAAAAGCCACAAGCTGTAGAAAATCTGGCTGAAATTGTGGCAGCTTTTGATGGAATTATGGTGGCTCGCGGCGACTTAGGCGTAGAGCTACCACTTGAGCAAGTTCCAATGGTGCAAAAGCGTGCAATCGCATTGGCGCGCGCTGCAACCAAGCCAGTAATTGTTGCAACTCAGATGTTGGAGTCAATGGTTAGCGCCTCACGCCCTACTCGCGCCGAAGCAAGTGACGTTGCAAACGCAGTCTTAGATGGCACTGATGCCTTAATGCTTTCCGGCGAGACCAGTGTCGGTGTTGATCCAGTGCACGTCGTGGAAACTATGAGTCGCATCATCTCCCACATTGAAGCTGAGGCCCTTGAGACTTTGCCAAAGTTGGCAGATGATGCCCAAGGAGAAACTGCTAAAGCCATGTGTTTGGCTGCCGTTGACGTTGCAAAGCATGTTGATGCAGTTAGTTTGGTTGCATTCACCGAAACCGGAAGCTCTGCTCGCTTAGTTGCCCGTCATCGAAGCCGCACTGGATTACTTGCATTCACACCTAATGAACATGTTCGAAATCAGCTTTCACTGGTTTGGGGCACGGAAACATTTCTTGCGCCTGGCGTTTCACATACTGACGACATGGTTGCCCAACTGGACAAGGTTTTACTGGATCTAGGGCGCTTTAAAATGCACGATCCGATCGTGGTTATTGCTGGTGTGCCACCAGGCGTACCTGGGTCTACTAACGGCATGCGCGTACATCGCTTGGGTCATGGTGCAAATAACGCCTAGGCGTTATTTGCACCCAATAAGTGCTGGGCAAATGTAACAACGCGTAAGCGTTTTCGCGCTCAATCCCATTAACCACGGCGAATGTGACCAAACCCAAGCCTGCCTGCTAAGGTAATCAAAGCTTGAAAGCACGCCATCCTTTAACACCTGTCCCGTGAGGCAGGAAAGGAGGTAGAAGATGACGCACGACTTTGAGCCGCAAGGACACGTAGTCCTTGATTCCAGCGATATCTCTCGCGCCTTAACTCGGTTAGCCCATGAAATTGTCGAACGAACTCATGGCGCCACAAATCTAACTTTGATGGGTATTCCCACTCGCGGCGCCGCATTGGCAATCCGCCTAGGGGAAAAGATCTCCCAAATTCAAGGGTCGCCAGTATCGGTGGGCGCAATCGACATCACGATGTATCGCGACGACTTACGGATGCGACCAGCCCGCGCCTTGCAACCAACAACCATTCCAGCCGAAGGCATCGAAGGCCGACTTGTGATCTTGGTCGACGATGTGCTTTTCTCTGGCCGAACAATTCGCGCAGCGTTGGATGCATTATCCGAACATGGTCGCCCGGAACTAGTGCAACTAGCAGTCTTGGTAGATCGCGGTCATCGCGAACTACCAATCCGAGCTGACTATGTTGGAAAAAACCTACCGACTTCGCAATCAGAAAAAATTCAAGTCCATCTAGTCGAATACGACGACATAGACGAAGTACGAATCGAGCGTGACGCATGAAACATCTTTTGAGTGCAGCTGACTTAAGTTACGACGACGCACTGTTGGTCTTGGATACCGCAAAGCAACTAGCTGCGGCCACCGAACAAGGTGTTGGTAAGTTACCACCGCTTCGTGGGCGCACTGTCGTGAATCTCTTCTACGAAGACTCAACCCGCACTCGAATTTCCTTCGAAGCAGCTGCTAAGCGACTGAGCGCAGACGTAATCAACTTCTCAGCCAAGGGATCTAGTGTGTCCAAAGGTGAAAGCCTGAAAGATACTGCACTGACGCTCGAAGCCATGGGCGCCGACGCAGTAGTAATCCGGCACAACAGCAGTGGCGCTCCGCATCGACTTGCAAACGCAGGATGGATTTCAGGCGGCGTAGTCAACGCCGGTGACGGTACACACGAACATCCAACGCAGGCACTGCTTGATGCATACACCTTGCGCAGCCACTTGCGAAACGGTGAAGGTGACTTAAAGGGATTAACCGTAACAATCGTCGGAGACATCCTGCATAGTCGAGTCGCCAGGTCCAATGTGCTTCTTCTTAATACTCTTGGTGCCAAAGTTCGCCTAGTTGCACCGCCAACACTGTTGCCTTACGGAGTTCAGGATTGGGACTGCGAAGTTTCCTACGACTTAGACGCAGCCCTAGAAGGATCCGATGCCGTAATGATGTTGCGGGTACAACGCGAGCGAATGAACGCGGCTTACTTCCCAACTGCGCACGAGTACAGCAATCGATACGGCTTAAACCTGACCCGCATGAATCGACTTTCGGAGCAAGCAATCATCATGCATCCAGGTCCAATGAACCGCGGTATGGAAATTTCCGCAGACGTAGCCGATTCCGCGCGCTCGGTGATCGTCGAACAGGTAGCTAATGGTGTAAGCGTGCGTATGGCTGTCCTGTATTTAATTCTCGGTGGATCGGAGTCCGAATCGTGACTAGTTACGTAATCAAAGACGTCTGCATTTTAGATGGCAAGCCAACCGACATCTTGGTAAAAGATGGCTTGATCGCTGAGATCGGCAAGGGTCTAAGTGGCGACCAAACCATTGACGGATCAGGTTGCATCGCATTGCCTGGCTTAGTCGACTTGCACACGCATCTGCGCGAGCCAGGGCGTGAGGATGCAGAAACCGTTTTATCCGGAAGTCGAGCTGCTGCAAAAGGTGGCTTCACTGCAGTGCACGCAATGGCAAACACAGATCCGGTTGCCGATTCCGCCGGAGTTGTTGAGCAAGTTTGGCGCCTGGGTCAAGAAGCTGGCTTAGTAGACGTGCGCCCAGTAGGTGCTGTAACTATGGGACTAGCGGGAACTGCGCTTGCCGAACTTGGCGCAATGGCCGATAGCGCCGCAGCCGTTCGAGTCTTTAGTGACGATGGCAAATGCGTGCATGACGCCGCGTTAATGCGCCGCGCCTTGGAATACGTAAAAGCTTTTGATGGAGTAGTTGCCCAGCATGCCCAAGAGCCTCGTCTGACTGAAGGCGCCCAAATGAATGAAGGCATCGTTTCTGGAAAATTAGGTCTGGCTGGCTGGCCAGCAGTTGCCGAAGAAGCAATCATCGCGCGCGATGTCTTACTTGCGCATCATGTTGATTCACGCCTGCATGTCTGTCACCTCTCGACAGCGGGCAGCGTCGAGATAATCCGGTGGGCGAAATCTCGGGGGATTAACGTCACGGCTGAAGTTACTCCGCACCACTTGTACTTCACTGACGATGTTGTTGAATCCTACGATCCAATTTTCAAAGTCAATCCACCACTTCGCACGCAAGCTGATGTAGCAGCAGTTCGCGCTGGGTTAGCTGATGGCACTATCAACATTGTGGCAACTGACCATGCGCCGCATCCTTCCGAAGATAAAGATTGCGAATGGACTGCCGCAGCATTTGGCATGACTGGCCTGGAAAGTGCTTTGAGTGTGGTTTATGAAACTATGGTGCAAACCGGATTAATGAACTGGGCTGCTGTTGCTGATCGGATGTCAACGCAACCGGCACAGATTGGTCGCGTCAGTGATCAAGGACAGCCAATTGTCGCTGGATCACCCGCAAACTTAGTAATTTTTGATCCCCGTGTCAGCGAAGAAGTAGTGGCACGAAATACTGCAAGTGCAAGTAGAAATACCCCTTACGCAGGACGAACCCTTCCCGGCAAAGTTGTTGCAACGTTCTATCGCGGTAAACCAACTGTGCTGAATGGAGAACTAAACGCATGACTCGAGCCGTCCTAGTACTTGAAGATGGTCAAGTATTTACCGGTCGTTCATATGGTGCCGATGGCGTTGCATTTGGCGAAGCTGTCTTTTCTACGGGAATGACTGGCTACCAAGAGACAATTACCGACCCTTCATATTGCGGTCAAGTTGTTGTCCAAACCGCCCCGCACATTGGTAACACGGGATGGAATGACGAAGATGACGAGTCACAGCAAATTTGGGTCGCAGGTTACGTCGTACGTGATCCAGCCCGGCGTCCATCAAATTGGCGTTCAACCACCAGTCTTGATCAAGCACTGAAAACGCAAAATGTAGTTGGAATCAGCGACATCGATACTCGCGCATTAACGCGCCACTTACGCGAGCACGGCGCAATGCGCGTTGGCATTTTTTCTGGCGCAGCTGCGCAGCAAGATGTCGAATCACTAATTAGCAAAGTTCGGGAAGTCCCAGAAATGGCGGGCGCAAGTTTCTCGGACACCGTTTCAACTAAGCAGACTTACGTAGTCCCAGCGGTAGGCACAAAGCGATTCCAAGTTGCTGCCCTTGACTTAGGAATTAAATCAATGACGCCTCACTTAATGGCCCAGCGCGGAATTGAAGTGCATGTTGTGCCATCCAACATCTCAGCTGAAGACTTATTGGCAGCTGGCCCAGATGGCATATTCGTATCTAACGGACCTGGAGATCCGGCTACTGCATCGCACGCTATTTCTTTAGTGCAGGCGACCTTAGATGCCAAGCGGCCATTTTTTGGAATTTGTTTTGGAAACCAAATCTTGGGTCGAGCACTTGGGTTTGGAACTTACAAACTTCGCTATGGCCACCGGGGGATTAACCAGCCAGTAATGGATCGTACAACTAACAAAGTTGAAATCACCGCGCATAATCATGGCTTCGCTGTTGATGCACCAATCGATCGAGATTCCCAAACTCCGTATGGCACCGTGCGAGTCAGCCATGTCTGTCTAAATGACAACGTAGTTGAAGGTTTGGAATGTGTTGATGTCCCAGCTTTTAGTGTGCAGTATCACCCCGAAGCTGCGGCCGGTCCGCACGATTCGGCCTACCTGTTTGATCGATTCGTTGAACTGATGGAAGGTAAGCGCTAATGCCACGTCGCAGCGACATTAAATCAGTTATGGTCATTGGCTCTGGCCCAATTGTTATCGGTCAAGCCTGTGAATTCGATTACTCCGGAACCCAAGCCTGCCGCGTGCTAAAAGCTGAAGGCTTGCGCGTAATTTTGGTCAACAGCAATCCGGCCACGATTATGACGGATCCAGAGTTTGCCGATGCAACTTACATCGAACCAATCACTCCAGAAGTTGTCGCAACAATTATTGAACGCGAGCGACCCGATGCCTTGCTGCCAACTTTGGGTGGCCAGACTGCGCTTAACACCGCTATCGCACTTTTCAAGAATGGCGTTTTAGACAAGTACAACGTGGAACTTATTGGCGCTGATGTTGATGCCATTGAGCGCGGCGAGAACCGCGAGATTTTCCGCCAAATTGTTGCTGACATCGGTGGCCAGAGCGCGAAATCTTTTGTTTGCCACACCATGCAAGATTGCCTTGATGGCGTTAAAGAACTCGGCTATCCAGTTGTAGTGCGACCGTCTTTCACGATGGGTGGGGCTGGCTCAGGAATTGCCTACGACGAACCAGACTTACATCGCATCGCAGGCCTAGGTCTGCAAGCAAGTCCAACAACTGAAGTTTTACTCGAAGAATCAATCATTGGTTGGAAAGAGTTTGAACTAGAACTAATGCGAGACAACAAAGACAATGTTGTAGTTGTTTGCTCTATCGAAAACTTAGATCCCATGGGTGTGCACACCGGCGATTCAATTACCGTTGCCCCATCCATGACATTGACCGATCGCGAATTTCAAAACCTGCGCGATTTAGGTATTCGAATCATTCGTGCAGTAGGTGTGGATACCGGTGGCTGCAACATTCAGTTTGCAATCAATCCCGAAGATGGTCGCATCATCGTTATTGAAATGAACCCAAGAGTTTCTCGGTCATCAGCACTTGCCAGTAAGGCAACTGGATTCCCAATTGCAAAAATTGCTGCGCGCTTAGCAATTGGCTACACCCTTGATGAGATTCCAAATGACATCACTAAAGAAACCCCAGCCTCATTTGAGCCAACACTTGACTACGTAGTTGTAAAAATTCCGAGATTTGCTTTTGAAAAATTCCCAGACGCTGATCAAACTTTGACGACAACTATGAAATCAGTCGGCGAAGCCATGGCAATTGGCCGTAACTTTACCGAGGCTCTGCACAAGGCATTACGTTCCATTGAGCGCAAAGAAAATCTGTTTGTCTGGTCGCAGGATCCTAAGTCAATTGAAATTGCAGACTTGCTCACCAAAATGAAAATCCCAACCGATGGTCGACTAAATCAAGTCCAGCTTGCACTTTGGGCCGGAGCCAGCGTGGAACAAGTTTTTGAAGCCACGAAAATTGATCCTTGGTTCTTGGATCAAATTGTGCTGTTGTGTGAAATTGCGCGCGAACTAAAGTCAGCAACTTCCTTAGATCGCCAATCAATTATCGCGGCCAAGCGCCATGGTTTCTCGGATGTACAGATTGGTCTGATTCGTGGAATTTCCGAAGCTGAAGTTCGCGGGATTCGTCACACTCTTGATGTTCGACCGGTATACAAAACTGTTGATACTTGCGCCGCCGAATTTGCCGCGCTTACTCCGTACTACTACTCCTCGTACGACCAAGAAACTGAAGTTTTGCCGCGTACTAATCCAGCGGTAATCATTCTGGGATCAGGGCCAAACCGAATCGGCCAAGGAATTGAGTTTGATTACTCATGTGTGCACGCATCGCTAACTTTGCGCGAAAAAGGCTTAGACACCATCATGATCAACTGCAATCCAGAAACAGTGTCTACTGACTATGACACTTCAAGCCGCTTATATTTCGAACCGCTAACCCTTGAAGATGTTTTAGAAGTTATTCATGCCGAGACTTTGGCTGGACCAGTCCTTGGTGTCATTACTCAACTCGGTGGTCAGACCCCACTTGGTTTAGCACAAGGCCTAAAGGATGCGGGCGTAACCCTGCTTGGTACAACTCCCGAAGCAATTCACTTAGCTGAAGAGCGCGGCGCCTTTGGTGAAGTGTTAGAGCGCGCTGGATTACCGTCACCAGAGCACGGCATGGCAACTTCGTTCGAAGATGCCCGCGAGATCGCCGATCGAATTGGCTACCCAGTTTTGGTTCGACCGTCCTTTGTACTTGGTGGCCGTGGCATGGAGATCGTGTATGACGAAACTATGTTGCACGATTACTTAACGCGAGCTGCTGAAGTTAAGCCCGAGCATCCAGTACTGGTGGATCGCTTCTTAGATGACGCCATCGAAATTGATGTTGATGCGCTTTATGACGGTACTGAGTTGTACTTGGGCGGCGTTATGGAGCACATCGAAGAAGCTGGAATTCACTCAGGCGATTCTGCGTGTTCGCTACCGCCTTACACACTTGGCCCGGCTGAGATTGAACGAATTCGCGTCTCCACACTTGGCATTGCCAAAGGTGTCGGCGTACTAGGACTTTTGAATGTTCAGTACGCGTTAGCAAATGGAATTCTCTATGTCTTGGAAGCTAATCCGCGCGCATCACGAACTGTGCCATTTGTATCCAAAGCAACTGGAATTTCCTTAGCTAAGGCAGCTGCGCGAATTGCAGTTGGGGATTCGATCGCAACACTTCGCAGCGAAGGCTTCTTGCGACCAGTTGGCGATGGTGGCGATGCTCCAGTAGGTAGCGCAGTTAGCGTGAAAGAAGCAGTGCTGCCATTTGGTCGCTTCATGGGCGTAGACACTGTCCTTGGCCCAGAAATGAAATCAACTGGCGAAGTTATGGGAATTGACGTTGATTTTGGAACGGCATTTGCCAAGTCTCAACTTGCTGCATATCGCGATGGATTACCAAAAACTGGTTCGGTGTTCGTATCAGTTGCAGATCGTGATAAAGATCAAGCCGTTGAACCGGTGCGCAAATTAATCGCAATGGGATTTAAGGTTATGGCCACTTCAGGTACGGCCGAATTCTTAAGTCAGCACGGAATTACTGCAACACTAATTGCCAAGCAACACATCGGTGCCACCGGCGAGCAAAAAACAACGGTGGAAGCAATCATGGATGGCGATATCGATTTAGTGGTTAACACGCCGTACGGAACCGGCGCTCGACGTGATGGCTACGAGATTCGAAAAGCTGCAGTTCTGGCTAACACCGCATCAATCACCACCATTCAAGGTTTCATTGCTGCAGTCGAAGGCATTGCCTCACTGCAAGCTGGTCCCATGAAAGTTAAATCAATTCAGGAGCACGTAGCTGAATTGAATGTATTACTGGCAGGTGCCTCATGAGTGCAAAGCAAATGCAATGCACCATTAAATCGATTGCTCCAGTAGGAAATTATTTACACCTAGTTTTGGATGCGCCAGAAATTGGCGAGGTGCAACCAGGTCACTTTGCGGCAGTTGCCGTAGGTGGCATCGGTGGGGGAATGCTGCTTCGGCGCGCATTTTCAATTCACAAGTCTGCACCAGGACAGAGCCTAGAGATTATTTTTGCCCCCCACGGTGAAGGCACGCAGTGGCTAGCCACCCAAAATGCGGGTGACGTCATTGATGTCATCGCGCCACTTGGTCAACCATTTGTATTACCTCGCCAACCAGTTGCTTGCGTGATTGTTGCTGGTGGTTATGGCGCAGCACCTATGGAGTTATTGGCGCGAGCACTGCGTAGCCGTGGCTGCCGAGTTGATGTTGTCCTTGGCGCTGCCACCGAAGCAAAACTCTTTGGCGTACTTGATTTAAAGGGCGTTTCCGATTCAGTAATCGTGACTACCGATGATGGCACTTCTGGGGTGCGCGGTCGAGTAACTGATGTGCTCCCAAACATCATCAAGCAAAACGGATCACAAGCGGTTTATGCCTGCGGACCGATGCCAATGTTGCACGCTGTCGCCCAAGTAGCGCAAGAAAATGGTGCGTTCAGTCAATGCGCAGTCGAAGAGTCCATGGCATGTGGCATTGGAGTCTGTATGACTTGTGTCTTACCAGTTGTAGGCGATGACGGTGTTACGCGCATGGTGCGCTCCTGCGTTGAAGGTCCAGTTTTCCGCGGCGATCGAGTCCGCTGGAATGACGTACACACCATTCCAAGTGATGCCTTTGGCGCGCCACGCCCAGGAGGTCACTAATGAGTCCTGACTTAACGACTTCCCTTGGCTCACTTCAACTAGCTGCGCCAACACTTACGGCATCTGGCTGCGCAGCTGCGGGAAAAGAACTTGCTCAATTCGGTGATGTCTCAACTCTGGGCGCTGTAGTTACCAAAAGCATCATGATGCAACCGCGTTCGGGTCGGGCAACACCTCGAATGGCTGAAACTCCAAGTGGCATGCTCAACTCCATTGGGTTACAAGGTCCGGGAATTGAAGTTTTTCTAGAAAAAGATTTAGCTTGGCTGCGCGAAAACAATGTCACCACGATTGTTTCAATCGCTGGCAATAACGTTGAAGAGTTTGGCGAACTAGCGCGAATTTTGGCAAAGGTGCCAGGCGTAGATGGATTAGAAGTAAATATTTCTTGCCCAAATGTGGAATCACGCGGGCAAGTATTTGCCTGCAATCCAGTCTCGGCTGCTCAGGTAATTGAGACTGTGCGATCGGTGTGGCATTCCGATGCGCCAGTATTGGCCAAACTTTCCCCCGATGTCACAGACATTGTCGAAATTGCGCACAGTGTTGTCGAAGCTGGAGTCGATGGTGTCTCGATGATTAACACTTTGCTTGGCATGGTCATTGACGTGGATGGCATGAAGCCAATGCTTGGTGGTCGCACCGGTGGCCTTTCTGGCCCAGCAATCCGCCCGGTTGCAGTTCGCGCAATTTATCAAGTGCACGCCGCCATTCCACACTTGCCGATTCTTGGGATGGGTGGAATTCGGACCGGTCATGATGCGCTGGAGTTCATCGCGGCTGGCGCAAGTGCCGTAAGTATCGGAACTGTAGTTTTCGGGGATCCATCCGCGCCATGGCGGATTGAAGCTGAACTAGGCCAAGAGCTCGAATCCCGAGGTTATAACTCACTTAGCGAAGTCATTGGCCTCGCGCACCAGAATTAGAAGGTTGAAAAATGTCTAAAGCCCCAATCGCAGTAGCACTTGATGCACCAGATCTAGCAACTGCGCGGGAGTGGGCAAGCGCCGTTGCGCCACATGTGCAGGTGGTAAAGGTTGGCCTAGAGGTATTCCTGCGTGATGGGCACGATGCTGTTCATGTTGCCCGCGAAGCAAGTGGCTGTGACATTTTCTTGGATGTTAAATTGCACGACATTCCTGCCACAGTTGCTGGCGCAGCTCATGCGGTAGCAAAACTAAATCCGAAATACTTAACGGTGCACGCTTCTGGTGGCCAAGACATGGTCAAAGCAGCAGTTGAAGCACTCCCAGATACTTACGTCACTGCAGTTACGATTCTGACTTCACTTTCGCAGGATCAACTTGCTGCTATGGGTTGGAATGGATCGGCACAAGACATCGTGCGACGCCTGGCTGCGCAATCAGTTGCCGCTGGCGCTCGGGCAATCGTTTGCTCGCCGCAAGAAGTATCAGCAGTTCGAGCCGAAGTCGGTCCAGAGATAGTTTTAATAACTCCAGGCGTACGCCCAGCCGGTTCGGATGCCGGTGACCAAAAACGTATCGCGACCCCAGAGCAAGCACTGGCTGATGGCGCGAACTTATTGGTTATTGGTCGCCCGATCACAGCAGCTGCGAATATCGCTGAAGCCGCCCAAGCCATTGCCAGTAGCATAGGCAAATGGCCGTACCAGTCTTAACAAATGAGCAACGCATCGCAGCGTCTGCCAAGGCTGTTGAAGTTCGCATAAAGCGTGCGGCATTGCGCCGACAATTGAAAGAATCTCAAATTTCATTTAACGATGTTTTGGCAGTAGCCGAAAGTGATGACATTGTTTCCGGAATGCGCGTAGTAACAATTTTGGAATCACTTCCCGGTATCGGCAAAGTTAAAGCTGCAACACTTATGGAGACTTGTGAAATTGCATTCTCGCGCCGCATGAAAGGTTTAGGGACCACACAGGCTCAAAAACTGCGTATCGCATTAAATGGCAGGGCTTCATGAGCGCACATCTTGTTGTGTTATCTGGGCCAAGTGGCGTAGGTAAATCCTCGGTAATTCGAGAAGCATTAAAAGAATTACCAGAAACCTGGCTGTCAGTTTCAGCAACCACTCGGGCCCCTCGGCCAGGTGAAGTTCATGGCGAAAACTATTTTTATGTCAGCCAAGCTGAGTTCGATCAAATGATTGCAGACGGCGAGTTATTGGAATGGGCTGAATTTGCCGGCAACCGTTATGGCACTCCGCGAAAATCTGCCGAAGAAAAATTGGCGCAAGGCATTCCAGTTTTGCTGGAAATTGAAGTGCAAGGTGCCCGCCAAGTGCGCGACTCAATGCCTGCAGCCGTTCTGGTTTTCCTAGAGCCACCAGCATGGGCAGATCTAGAAGCTCGCCTTGCCGGCCGGGGGACTGAGACTGCCACCGAAATTCAACAGCGCCTCGATGTTGCCCTAAAAGAGTTGGAATCATCGGGTTTCTTTGACCATGTGATCGTAAATGACGACGTTTCGCGCGCGGCTCGCGAGTTGATACAATATCTCAAGTAAGAGTTTTCCCAAATCACTGATTTACAAGGAGTCCAACGTGACTGCAGCTGCTCCAGAGGGCATCACCAATCCACCGATCGACGAACTTTTGGCCGTCGCGGACTCCAAATATGCATTAGTTATCTACGCAGCCAAGCGCGCGCGTCAGATCAATGCTTACTACTCCCAACTAGGTGAAGGCCTACTTGAATATGTTGGCCCACTTGTTGAGTCCGGCAATCAAGAAAAGCCATTGTCAATCGCACTTCGCGAAATCAACGAAGGCAAATTGACCATCGAACCGGAAACTGCTGCTTAAGTCGGTTTTTCCGACCCATAGTTATCGGAACTTTCCGTGACTTCCGTAGCACGATCAAAATCACTGAACATAGTCCTTGGTGTCAGCGGCGGCATTGCCGCTTACAAAGTTGCATCCATACTTCGCTTGCTAACTGAAGCCGGCCACAATGTTCAGGTTGTCCCAACACAAGCTGCCTTAAATTTTGTGGGCTCAGCAACTTGGGAAGCACTTTCTGGTAATCCGCTTATTTCTGAAGTTTGGGATGATGTCGCTGACGTGCCACACGTTCGCATCGGCCAATCTGCTGACCTTGTTCTAGTTGCGCCAGCAACTGCAGATTTACTTTCCCGCGCAGCCAATGGCGCCGCCAACGACTTACTTACAAATGTTTTATTAACGGCAACTTGCCCAATCGTTTATGCCCCTGCAATGCACACCGAGATGTGGCTCAATGCGGCAACTCAAGAAAATGTCGCAACACTGCGATCGCGCGGTTGCATTGTGATTGATCCAGCCGAAGGTCGCTTAACTGGTGACGACAGTGGACCAGGCAGACTTCCAGATCCTGAAGAAATAGTTTCAGTTGCAATGGGTGTACTAAGCGAACAAGATTTGCTTGGCCTTGACATCGTAATCACCGCAGGTGGCACGAGAGAGTTCTTGGATCCAGTTAGATTCTTGGGTAATAGTTCTAGCGGCAAACAAGGTGTTGCCTTGGCAGTAACTGCCCGCGACCGCGGCGCCAAAGTTACTTTAATTTGTGCCAACATTTCAGTGCCGCTTCCGGCTGGAGTAACTGTTGTTAGCGCCGTGACTGGCGATGATGTGCATGCCGCAGTCATGCAGGCTTCCCAGGCTGCCGATGTAATTGTGATGGCAGCTGCAATTGCTGATTACAAACCAAAAGTTACCCAGAACTCCAAGATGAAAAAATCCGATGACGGTTCATCACCAACGATTGAATTAGTTCGAACTGTTGACATTTTGGCTGACTTAGTTTCACACCGTAATACCTCGCACCCAGATCAGGTAATTGTTGGTTTCGCCGCCGAAACCGGTGATGATCGCGGCTCGGTCCTGGATCACGGCATCGCAAAATTGCAACGTAAGGGCTGCGACCTTTTGGTCATTAACGAAGTTGGACCAAACTTGGCATTTGGCACTGACGACAATGAAGTCACGATATTGACCCGCGAACCTGCAACTCAAACCAAAGTTTCCAAGACCTCTAAAAACCAGATCGCACAGGCCATTTGGGATGCGGTAAGTGCCATTAGGCACTAGGTCAACCCTGCTTGCAAGGTGATAGCAACAAGTGCAACCAGTTTGGCGATTGAACCGCCCAACCTGCTAAAGTTTCTTAAGAATTGCGCACTTGATCAGGAGCCCCTAAGTATGCGCGCAGTCACATACTTATTTACTCTCTAGCAAAGGCAATTACATGTCAGGTCGTTTATTCACTTCTGAATCCGTAACTGAGGGTCATCCAGACAAGATGGCAGATCAGATTTCTGATGCCATTCTTGATGATCTATTAGCGCAGGATCCAAAGAGCCGCGTTGCAGTAGAAACTATGCTGACCACGGGCCAGATCCACGTTGCTGGTGAAGTTACCACAAATGGTTTTGCAGATGTTATGGCATTAGTTCGTACCGTAGTAAATGAAATCGGTTACGACAGCTCCGAAAAGGGCTTCGACGGTAACTCGTGCGGCATTTCTGTTTCTATTGGCGCCCAATCACCTGACATTGCTCAAGGCGTCGACGATGCTTTCGAAGAGCGCGTTTCCGGCTCGGCAGATCCACTAGATCGTCAAGGCGCCGGTGACCAAGGACTTATGTTTGGTTACGCATCAGATGACACTCCAGAATTAATGCCACTGCCAATCACAATTGCACATCGCTTAGCTGAGCAACTAACTTCAGTTCGTAAATCAGGCCAGATGGATTACTTGCGACCAGACGGCAAGACTCAAGTAACAATCGAATACGACGGTGATCGTCCAGTTCGTCTCGACACAGTTGTGGTTTCGTCTCAGCACGCAGAACACATTGATCTTGACAAGCAGCTTTCTCCAGAAATTCGCGCAAATGTAGTCGAACCAATTTTGGCAAGATTCGATATCGACGCAACCGATTTCAAACTATTGGTTAACCCGACTGGCAAGTTCGTAGTCGGTGGCCCGATGGGTGACGCAGGCTTAACTGGTCGCAAGATCATTGTTGATACTTACGGTGGTATGGCTCGTCACGGTGGTGGCGCGTTCTCCGGTAAAGATCCATCAAAGGTTGACCGCTCCGCCGCATATGCAATGCGTTGGGTTGCCAAGAACGTAGTTGCTGCTGGCCTTGCTAAGCGTTGTGAAGTTCAGGTTGCTTATGCAATCGGTAAAGCACAGCCAGTAGGCGTTTTCGTAGAAACATTCGGTACCGGAACAGTTCCAGAAGAAAACATTCGCCAAGCCGTACTCAAAGTATTCGACTTGCGTCCAGCAGCGATCATTGCTGACTTGGAACTTTTGAACACTAACGTTGTTAAGTACCGTCCAACCGCTGCCTATGGCCACTTCGGTCGCCCAGGCTTCACATGGGAACGTACTGATCGCGCTGAGTCACTTCGGGCCGCTATCTAATTGCGGTTCAACTACTAAAGGCCGCTCTTTTAAAATTTCACCTAAGGCATTGACGTTTGCTTGGCCTTGTGTGAAACGAAAGCCGAACCTCTAAAAAGCAGGTTATGCCAAAATTTGAAGGCAGAACCTGCGTGTTCGGCGCGTTTACACACAAGGGTAAGCACGCAAAGTGTGGCACTTCCTGATGCACCCAATTTAAAGTCATACTCAAGTGAAAGACTGGCTGGGTGAGCGACGATCAACTGAGCCTGGTCCCAGGCAAGAAAAAGCGAGTTAAGGCCGAAGTGCCAATCGCTACCAACTTGCCCGTTGCTCAAATTGCAATCGACAGCCAGCTGCCGCACTTAGATCGGGTCTTTGACTATGCCGTTCCAGCCAAGTTTGAAGCTATAGCCCAGCCGGGTGTCCGAGTGCGAATCCGATTCGCCGGCAAACTCACAGATGGTTGGTTGATTTCCCGAGTTCAGGAAAGCGATCACCCGGGAACTTTAGCCGCAATTACTAATGTGATATCCCCGGAAATTGTTTTGATCCCGGAAATTCTTGAATTAGCTCAATCAGTTGCCGATCGTCAGGCTGGCACGCTTTCTGATGTATTACGAAATGCAGTTCCCAATCGACATGCTGGTGCTGAAGCTACGCAATTTCCACCAGCGGGTGAGATTGCTGAAGTAACTACTGATGCCTGGACCGACTATGTCGGTGGCGAAGCACTAATCAAGCGAACGTTAGCTGGCGAACAACCGCGAGCGATCGTAACTACTGGGGGAGATAACCCAGCAACTTTGTTAGCGCAATATGCAATGGCAATCGCGCATGGTGGCAAGAGCATAGTAATCACCGTCCCAGACCGTGCTGCAATTGATCGAGTCTTGCAAGAGTTAGCGAATTTACAGTGTCCAAAATCTGCGATTGCAGTTCTGGCGGCTGATGATGGCCCATCCGCTCGATACCGGAATTGGTTAGCAGTGCTTCGAAGCAGTTCGCGAATTGTGATTGGCACTCGCAATGCCATTTTTGCTCCAGCACATAACCTTGCTGCGGTTTGCATTTGGGATGACTGGAATGACACGCTGGCAGATCCACAGGCGCCATATTGGCATGCACGTGATATTGCAGTTTTACGTAGCGCGCAACAAAACATCGCGTTAGTTCTAATCGGCGCAACTATGTCTGTAGAGGCATGTGCGCTAATGCCATGGGCAGTTCAGGTTGCCAAATCACGGGATCAACTTCGCACCGAGTCGCCAAAAGTTCGTAGCGCGCTAGATGAGTCTGGCGAGAAAATGAATCCAGCTGCGGCTGGATCACGAATTCCTTCCACCGTGATGCAAGCCATGAAGAGTGCCTTAACAAAAGGCCCAGTTTTGGTTTTAGTTTCGCGCACGGGTTACACCCCACGAATTACTTGCGATACCTGTCGCACTTTGGCAACTTGCTCCGAGTGCAGCGGACCATTGATGCAAACAGCTCGATCAAGTGCGCCAGTTTGTTATTTGTGCGGTCACATTGAATCGAATTGGCACTGCAAAAAATGCAAAGGCACTTCGGTGCGAGCTGCTGCAGTTGGTAGCGAACGAACTGCCGAAGAATTGGGTCGCGCGTTCCCAGGCATTCCAGTTAGATCTTCAACTAGCGATCACATATTGCGTACCGTAGATTCGCGACCAGCCATTGTCGTAGCCACTGCTGGCGCAGCACCGATTGCTGCTGATGGGTACGCCGCTGCCATGCTGCTTGATGGCAACTCAATGTTGTCTCGTCCAGATTTGTCAGCAAGTCAAGATACTTATGCCAAATGGAATGAGTGTGTTTCGCTTGTGCGCGAGGATGGGGAAGTCGTAGTCGTAGCTGATTCAACGCACCCGGCAGTGCAAGCTTTGATTCGTCATGACCCAGCCGGCTTTGCGCAACGCGAACTCGAAGAGCGCACCCAAGTCGCGTTACCTCCGGCTATCAGGCTGGCTGCGTTAACAGGTGAACCAAATGATGTGGACGAAGCAGTTGCCATGCTGAGCTTGCCGGCACAAACTTTAATCCGTGGCCCAGTTCCTGACAAAAATTCCCAGGTTCGGATGCTGATTTCCTGTGATCGTCGATTAGGCATAGAACTTTCAGCGCAACTAAAGGCAATGACCGCAGCCCGAAGCGCAAAACATAAGGGTGGATCGGTGAACGTACGGATTGACCCGCTGAACCTCTAAACTTAGAGCACAGCAAAGTTCATTGAAGTAGGTGTCACATGGCCGTAAAGCCCGTTCGGTTATTCGGTGATCCCGTTCTGACAACGCCAGCTGCTGAAGTTACAACTTTTGATAAAGAACTTCGCCAACTAGTTGCTGATTTAACATTGACAATGCAAGAAGCCCCAGGTGTTGGCCTTGCTGCCCCGCAAATTGGCGTTTCACTTCGAGTGTTCACATATGACGTCGATGACGAAGTTGGACATTTAATTAACCCAGTTTTAGATCTATCCGATGAAATTCAAGATGGCCCAGAAGGCTGCTTGTCGCTACCAGGATTAACTTTCGATACTCAGCGCGCGATGAACGTAGTTGCTAAGGGTATGAATATGTACGGTGAACCAGTAACCATAATCGGCACTGAACTACTGTCGCGATGTGTGCAACATGAAACGGATCACTTAGATGGTGTGTTGTTCATTGATCGCCTTGACGCACTTGCTCGCAAAGAGGCGATGAAAGCAATTCGTGAGACCGAATGGTTTAACGACTCTAATCCCACAGTTAAAGTCAGCCCACACACCATGATGAATGGTTTTTCTTAATCGTGCGTATTGCATTTGCCGGAACACCACTTGCCGCGGTTCCTACTCTGACTGCGCTATTAGCTTCTGAACATGACGTCGCATTTGTTGTTACTCGACCAGATGCACCAGCCGGCCGAGGTCGTACCTTAACTGCCAGTCCAGTTGCTGAAGCTGCTGGCGTCAGTGGCGTGCCAGTATTAAAAACTGCTCATCTTGCTGAACATAAAGAGCGGTTCGCTGATGTTGATTGTGTGATCGTAGTTGCATTTGGCGCGATGGTGCCGCGTGAATTGCTTGCAGCACCCAAGCACGGTTGGATCAACGTGCACTTTTCGTTATTGCCACAATGGCGCGGCGCAGCTCCAGTGCAGTACGCAATCCTCAGCGGCGATGAATTTACTGGCGTCACAACATTTCGAATTGACGAAGGCTTGGATACCGGACCGATACTTGCTTACCTAACTACACCTATCCAGCCAAGTGAGACTTCAAGTGAGTTACTTGATCGACTTTCGATTGAAGGTGCACAGTTAGCTCTAGCAACGCTAACTGGAGTTGAAAACGGATCGATTCTGCCATTGCACCAACCGATAGATGGGATTTCGCAAGCGCCAAAAATTACAGTTGCAGATGCACGAGTTCGCTGGAACGAACCTGCACTTGCAATCGAGCGTCGAATTCGTGCGGTAACAAAAGAACCAGGTGCCTGGACTATGTTTGGCGAAACCCGAATCAAACTAAATCCAGTTACAGTTTTGCCACAAGTTACCGACTTAGCTCCTGGTCAAGTCGAATTACGTGATGGTGAAGTTCTTGTTGGTACTGGTAGTCACGCAGTCGCGCTTGCTGAAGTTCATGAAGCGGGCCGCAACATCACGCCAGCAAAAACTTGGCTTGGAAATCAAACTTCACCTGTGGTGTTTGAGTGAAACAATCTGGTACTACCAGGCGAGTTGCCTATAACGTTCTGCAGGCCGTTCACGAAAAAGATGCCTATAGCAATTTAGTGTTACCTGCCGCGCTCGATGACTTAGGTGTTTCGGCGCGCGATGCTGGACTTGCTACCGAAATTACTTATGGCACATTACGTCGGCAAGGCACATTAGATGCAGTGATCGATGCTTGCGCATCTCGTACTGACTCTATGGATAGCTCGGTACGAGATGTCCTGCGCGTTGGCGCCTATCAATTACTTTTCATGCGCATCCCATCTCATGCTGCCGTAGATGAAACAGTCACATTGGCTCGCGAAGTTGCGGGGATGGGCGCATCAAAATTTGTTAATGCAGTACTTAGAAAAATCTCTGCAAAGTCTTGGGACGAGTGGCTTGCAGAACTTAGCGAAGGCAAAACACCGGTTGAAGTTTTGGCACTTGAATATTCGTACCCAGTTTGGGTGATTCGTAGTTTGGCCGATGCGTATAAGTGCGACTTAACTTCAATTCGGGAAATTTTGGCAGCTGGCAATGAACCAGCCCCAGTTTCGCTAGTTGCAAAACCAGGCCAAGCAACTGTCGAAGAACTCTTGGACTTGCCACATGTTTCGCCAGGCATCTGGTCGCCACTTGCAGCGACCATGCTTCGACCAAGTGGACCAGACGAAAAGTGGTCCACTCGACCAGGTGACATCGAAGCAGTTCGTGATAATCGCATTGGTGTGCAAGACGAAGGCAGTCAACTAGTTGCATTAGCTCTTGCCAATGTTGAAATCCAAGGACCGCAATCACACTGGCTCGACATGTGCGCAGGCCCAGGTGGCAAAGCAGCAATTCTTGCTGGCTTAGCGGATGCAGCAGGGGCAGACTTCACAGCACTTGAGCCAATTGCAGCCCGCGCACACTTAGTGAGTAATTCACTTTGGAATGCCCCAGGCGATCTAAAAGTACTTGTAATGGATGCGCGCGAATTTGAATCTGATGTTGAATACGATCGCATTTTGGTGGATGCCCCATGCACCGGACTTGGCGCGCTACGCCGTCGCCCAGAAGCGCGCTGGCGCCGACAACCAAGTGATGTGCCTCCGCTAACTGCGTTGCAACAAGAACTATTAACTAAAGCAAGTGAACTAGTTCGAGTCGGTGGGGTAGTTGGGTACGTAACCTGCTCACCGCACTTAGCAGAAACCGATTCCATCGTGGCCAATTTCTTAAAGCGAAACCCAAATTTTGAAGCACTCGATGTTTCGCCGGTTCTGCCGCAACTGAAATTGCCAACAGGTTCGCTAAGCCTTAGATTGCGACCAGATGTGCATCACACAGACGGTATGTTTTTAGCCCTTTTGCGCAGGACCGCATAGCTCCTGGGGTTTGGCTAGGCTTAAGGCGTGGGTATTCGAATTTCGCCAAGTATTCTCTCGGCTGATTTCGGCAATTTAGTTGCTGAATGTCAGCGAGTATCCGATGGTGCCGACTGGTTACACGTCGACGTTATGGATAACCACTTTGTCCCAAATTTAACTATTGGTCCAGTTGTTGTGGAATCAATTATCCGAGAAGTAACGACTCCAGTTGACTGTCATTTAATGATCAACGACCCAGATCGCTGGGCACCTGGATATGCCGAGCAAGGCGCCAAGAGTGTGACATTTCATGTTGAGGCGGCAACAAATCCACGCCAAGTAGCGCGCGACATCCGCAAGCACGGCGCTCGCGCCGGCATGGCAATAAAGCCTGGCACTTCAATGGAGCATTACGAAGATTTATTTCCAGAACTCGACATGATTTTGATCATGACTGTTGAACCAGGTTTTGGTGGACAGTCATTTATGGCTGATCAACTTCATAAAGTTAAGCGCGCACGTGAATTAGTAAAGAATCTCGGACTTGATATTTGGATTCAAGTTGATGGCGGGGTAGCACTCAGCACAATTGAGCAGTGCGCAGATGCTGGCGCCGACACTTTTGTTGCCGGCTCTGCGGTTTACAACGCTCCTGATGCAATTGAAGCAATTGCAAATTTACGCAGCAAAGCACAAAGCGCTACCGACGCGTCGTGGTGGTGCGGAAACTAATGTCACATGATTCATTCATGTCTCGCGCGATTGAGTTAGCAACTAACGCTGACTTAGCGCGAGATGTAAACCCAGTTGTTGGCGCAGTAATCGTTGATGCCAGCGGCGCCGTCGTAGGCGAAGGTTGGCACAACGGAAGTGGCACTGCGCATGCAGAAGTCATGGCCATCGAACATGCGGGTGTAAAAGCAAAAGGCGCAACACTTTATTGCACACTTGAACCTTGCAATGCCCAAGGCAAAACTGGACCTTGCGCGCAAGCAATTATTATCGCCGGAATTACTAAAGTAGTTGTTGGTCAACGCGATCCAAATCAAAAGATGTCAGGCGGTAGCCAAACTTTAATCGCTGCTGGAATAGAAGTAGTAGATGGTGTACTTACCGAACAAGCCAAAGCGTTAAATCGCTCCTGGAATTTTGCGCAAGAACATAATCGACCATGGGTTATTTGGAAAACTGCCACAACCCTTGATGGTTACGTAGCCGCCACAGACGGCACCAGCAAGTGGATCACTGGGGAACCAGCTCGCGAGCGCGTACAAGAACTTCGGGCAAGTGTTGGTGCGATAGTTACTGGCACCGGCACAGTATTAGCTGATGACCCACTTATGACCGTTCGTAATTTTGCCGAAGCTGATCAACCATTACGCATTGTTGTGGGAGATCGGGAGCTGCCAAAAAACGCGCAGATATTTTCTGGCACAAAACCCGGAGTTCAGTTACCGGGGGATTTGTCCGAAGTTATCTCCAATCTTTGGAAACAACAAGGTGTCCACCGAGTACTAGTCGAAGCTGGCTCCCACTTGTCCCAATCTCTGTGGAGCGCAGATCTAGTAGATGAGGTTTACTGGTTCCAAGCACCAGTTCTGCTCGGTGCTGGAAAGCCAGCAATTGGAAATTTTGGCGTCAATACCCTTGCTAATGCGCCTCGATTTCCCGATTACCAAGTAGATCGTGTTGGATTAGACCTACTTGTGCATTTCACAACTCGTTAAGGCGGATTATGTTTACCGGAATTGTCGAAGAACTTGGTCGCGTAGCCGCGATTCAAGAGCTGCCTGACAATGCAATTCGCATCACGATCGAAGGGCCAATGGTACTTAGTGACGCCAATCTAGGTGATTCAATTTGTGTAAATGGCGTGTGCCTTACTGTTGCCCAGCAAGACGGTGATGAATTTACCGCTGATGTAATGAGCGAAACCATTAACCGAACCACAATCGGCGATCTAATCGCTGGCGCACAAGTTAACTTAGAACGCCCGGTTACTTTGAGTACTCGCCTGGGCGGACACTTGGTCCAAGGTCATGTGGATGCAGTCGGCACAGTCAGCGCTCGGGAACATTCGGAAAATTGGGACGTAGTGACAATCACACCTCCAAAAGATTTACTTAAGTACGTAGTTGAAAAAGGCAGCATCACTATTGATGGCACTTCATTAACAGTCTCTGCCGTTACTGACTCGACATTTTCAGTCTCGCTAATTCCTGCGACCCTAGAAAAGACCACGCTTGGCATTCGGCAAATCGGGGATCGGGTAAATCTTGAAGTCGATGTACTTGCTAAGTATGTAGAGAAGTTAGTGGGCTCCCGATGACAAAATTAGATTCCATTGAAGATGCAATCCTGGCAATTCGCGAAGGAAAGCAAGTTGTAGTTGTTGATGACGAGGATCGCGAAAACGAAGGCGATTTAATTCTGGCTGCAGTGAAATCCACACCAGAAGCAATTGGATTCATGAATCGTTATACCTCCGGCGTGATTTGCGTGCCTATGGAAGGTGAAGCTTTAGATCGCCTCGGCTTGCCACCTATGACGCACATAAACGAAGACCGCAAGGGAACTGCATACTCAGTCAGCGTGGATGCTCGCGATGGCATCGAAACTGGAATTAGCGCAGCCGATCGTTCGCGCACAATTCGAGTGCTTTGCGACTCAGCTACTGAACCTTTCGAGTTAACTCGCCCCGGACACGTATTCCCACTTCGCGCGATGCCTGGTGGCGTACTTCGTCGACCCGGACATACCGAAGCTGCCGTTGATTTAGCTCGCCTTGCTGGACTGACTCCAGCTGGTGTGATCGCAGAAGTTGTCCATGACGATGGCTCAATGATGCGCGCGCCCGCACTTCGCGAATTTGCCGATCAACATGGTTTAGTAATGGTTTCCATCGCAGATCTAATTGCTTACCGTCGTAAGAACGAATCACTTGTTGAATTAGTTGCCACTGCTCAATTACCAACTGAATTTGGAGTATTTGATATCTGTGGCTACCAAGGAATTCTTGATGGCCTAGATCACGTTGCGATGCGAATCGGTGAACTTGGTGATGGCGAAGATGTACTCGTGCGAGTTCACTCGGAATGCTTAACCGGCGATGCGCTTGGCTCATTGCGCTGCGATTGTGGACCACAACTTAAAGCCGCGATGCGTGCAGTAGCGCAAGAAGGTCGTGGCATCGTGCTTTACATGCGTGGCCACGAAGGTCGGGGCATTGGACTACTTCACAAACTTCGCGCTTATGCGCTGCAAGATGGTGGCTCCGACACCGTGCAAGCAAATCTTGAACTTGGACTGCCAGCAGACTCGCGTGACTACGGAACTGGGGCGCAGATTTTGGTGGACATGGGCGTTAAGTCAATGCGACTACTTACAAATAATCCAACTAAGCGCGCTGGCCTAGAAGGCTACGGCCTAACTATCACCGAGCAGGTTCCAATTGAAATTGAACCAAATGATTTCAACATGGCTTACTTAACTGCCAAACGAGATTCCATGGGACATGACTTGCATTTTGGAGACGTGAAATGAGTCGCTCCGGAATTCCAGAATCCGTAGTCACAGGCTTTAACGGCTCGCGCGTTGTGATCGTGGCTTCGTCGTGGCACACCCAAATTATGGACGGTTTGATCGCAGGTGCTAGTCGAATCATTCAAGATGCCGGCATCACACCAGAAGTCCATCGGGTGCCAGGAACTTTCGAACTTCCAATTGCGGCTAAAGCAGCAGCTTTGGCTGGAGCAGACGTAGTAGTTGCCCTTGGGGTAGTAATTCGCGGTGGCACTCCACATTTTGACTATGTTTGCTCGGCTGCAACTGATGGCTTAACGCGCGCTGCACTTGATACCGGCGTGCCAATGGGCTTTGGCGTATTGACTTGCGATGACGAGGCCCAAGCACTTGATCGCGCTGGCCTATCAGGAAGCTCAGAAGACAAAGGTGCCGAAGCAGCCAGTGCCGCGATGAATACTTGGACGGTTTTGCGCACTATTCACGGCGAGTAAACTTGAGGTGTGAAAACCTTTGATGAGCTCTTTGCTGAACTAACTTCGAAAGTCGCTGCCGGTGATACCAATTCCGGAACAGTTGAGGCGATTTCGCAAGGCGTTCATACAGTTGGCAAAAAAGTTGTTGAAGAAGCGTCCGAAGCTTGGATGGCTGCTGAGCACGAAAGCAAGGATCGGGCTGCCGAAGAAATTTCGCAGCTACTTTATTGGACTCAAGCCCTCATGATCGCAAGTGATGTTTCACTTGATGACGTCTACCGAAAGTTGTAATCATGTTGCGAGTTGCTGTTCCAAATAAGGGTCAACTATCTGATCCAGCGCGAGAGATGTTACGCGAAGCTGGCTATGCTGCAGCTGCGAACACTCGCGAGCTAGTAATCCAAGATCCAGAAAATGACGTTGAATTCTTTTTCCTGCGCCCACGAGATATCGCGACCTACGTTGGGCGCGGCACCCTTGATGTTGGTATTACTGGCGAAGATTTATTGTCTGACTCAGGTTCGAAAGCAACTACGATTTTGGAACTTGGTTTTGCGCCATCAACATTTCGATTAGCTGCGCCTCAAGGTTCGGCAAAATCTGCTAAGGATCTTGCGGGTAAGCGCATTGCAACTTCCTATCCGACGATTCTCAATAACTGGCTTACTGCCCAAGGCATCACAGCTGATGTGATTGGACTGGATGGCGCAGTAGAAAACGCAGTTCGCTTAGGTGTAGCCGATGCCGTGGCCGACGTAGTTGCAACAGGGACAACTTTGAAACAAGCTGGCCTAGAAGTTATTGGCGAACCAATTTTCAAGAGTCAAGCCGTTTTGATTTCCCGGAGCAATATCGAGGATCAAAACGCCGTTGACGTTTTCGTTCGTCGCTTACAAGGCGTAATTGTTGCTCGCGCCTACGTTTTGGTGGATTACGACATTCCAAATACTTTGATCGATAAAGCTTGTGCGATCACACCAGGAATTGAATCACCAACTGTTTCTTCGCTACACGATTCTGCTTGGTCGGCAGTTCGCGCCATGGTGCCACGCAAACAAGTGCACGCCGTGATGGATGAGCTTTACGATCTGGGAGCTCGCGGCGTAATCGTTACCGATATTCACGCCTGTCGAATTTAACTCCCATGGCAACGGACTTCACTGGCGCACAGCTGCCCGAATCTGATTTTGCAAACGATGATGGCTCGCCAGATCCATACATCCGCTCTGTACTTCGCAACTATGCCCAAAGTGCAACCGCCGAGTCGGCTCGCAATCTGTTAGATGCCCTGCTCGATGCGCGCTTGTTAGTTCCAGTAGTTGCTGAATTGGATTCCATGGAAGCGGGCGTAGAAAAAGATAGCCACATGACTTCCGTTGAGTTCCATGCTGCTGATGGCCGTCGCGCGCTTCTGGCATTTTCCGGCTCTGACAGTTTGGAAGCTTGGGATGAATCAGCCAGGCCAATTCCACGAATTGCATACACAGTCGCGCAAAGCACAATCGAGCAAGGCCTTGACGCGTTAATCATCGATGTTGGGGGACCGGTGCCAACTGCAATCGATGGCACATTGCTGTCACTGCTAGCAATTGGTCCAAATCGCGAAGCGTTACTAGATGAAACTTTGGACGAGGTGGTAGCAGCGTTAGCGCAATTAACTGGAGTAAGCGCCGCTAGCTGGGATGACACTGACGAGGAAGTCACCATAACTCTTTCGATTACCGAGCCGATTGCAACCTTGGGCAGCTCCATCACCGAGATCATTGCTGGTAGCGACCTAAATGCCCTTTTAGATCGACCTCTTGAGGTTGCAATAACCAACGACTAGAGCAGTTAGCCAGTAATGCCTTAGATTTTGGGCAATTTGGGCGATTATGAGTCTGACTGGCCAGCCTATAAACTCATACCTGACCGACCCGGTGATTCTCGGATCGCTAGGTCACACAAGCGGACATTGTTCCCACTCGCATCGCCCTTATGGGTGTCGAGTTGGTCTGGAAACAACGCGAAAGCGTTGTGTGCACTCGTGCATCCAGTTGAACCCTGTTTGTTTGTAGCCCGTCAACAACAGGAGGACATATCAGTATCGAACCCCGCATCAACGAGCGGATTCGTGTGCCCGAAGTACGTCTTGTCGGAGCTGCTGGAGAGCAGATCGGCATTGTCGGTATCGAGGATGCATTGCGATTAGCTATGGAAGCTGATCTTGATCTTGTAGAAGTTGCACCTGAAGCCAAGCCTCCAGTCTGCAAAATTATGGACTACGGCAAGTTCAAGTACGAAGCAGCCGTTAAAGCTCGTGAAGCACGAAAGAACCAAGTCAACACTGTCATCAAGGAAATGAAGTTACGTCCAAAGATTGATCAGCATGACTACGAGACCAAAAAGGGTCACATCGAACGGTTCCTTTCACAGGGCGACAAAGTCAAGATCACAATCATGTTCCGTGGTCGTGAACAGTCTCGTCCAGAACTGGGTTACAAGTTGTTGCAAAAGTTAGCGACCGACATCGGTGAAAGTGCCGTTATCGAATCCTCACCTTTGCAAGACGGTCGCAACATGACCATGGTGCTCGCACCAGCTAGAAAAACTTCTGGTGGCAAAGCTGCAAAGCCTGCCCCAGCTAAAACTGAATATCAAGCTCCGGTAGCGCAAGCACCTGTCGCCCCAGCTCCAATAGTGGAAACACCAGTAGCACCCGCTGTTGTTGTTGAAGCGCCGGTCGTTGAAGTAGCAACTTCAAGTTCCGATGCCAAGGCGACTAAAGCGCCTGCATCTGCTGCATCGGCAGCGGTGGAAACACCTGTTGTTGAAGCTAAGCCAGTTGCCAAGAAAGCAGCAGCCAAGAAGGCACCTGCAGCGGCAGCCAAGAAAGCTGCTGAAGCTAAGCCCGCAAAAGCTCCAGCCGCAAAGAAAGTAGCAGCAAAGAAAGAGCCAGCGGCTAAGAAAGCGCCAGCAAAGAAGACTTCGAAGGAAACAAAGAAGTAACCAAACTTCTTGTCTTACCCAAGACAAGCAAAGACAGGCAGGAGAGAAACATGCCAAAGAATAAGACCCATAGTGGTGCCAAGAAGCGATTCCGCGTAACTGGATCCGGCAAGTTGATGAAGGAACAGGCAAACAAGCGCCACCTTCTGGAACACAAGTCGAGTCGTCGCACGCGTCGTCTCTCTGTTGACCAAGTCCTGTCCCCAGCCGATACAAAGAAAGCAAACAAACTCCTCGGCCGTTAAGCCGCAGCAGTTTGTTTTAGAAGAGGAGATTTGTCATGGCACGTGTGAAGAGAGCCGTTAACGCTCAAAAGAAGCGTCGTGAAGTACTTGAGCAAGCCAGTGGTTACCGTGGACAGCGTTCCCGGTTGTACCGCAAGGCTAAGGAACAAGTTACGCACTCGATGGTTTACGCCTACAACGATCGTCGTTCCCGCAAGGGTGACTTCCGTCGCCTTTGGATTCAGCGCATCAACGCTGCAGCTCGTGCCAACGGCATGACCTACAACCGTTTGATCCAGGGTCTAAAGCTTGCTGAAATCGAAGTTGATCGCCGCATGCTTGCAGAGATGGCAGTTAATGACCCAGCAACGTTTGCGTCATTAGTACAAACTGCTGCAAAAGCATTGCCTGCTGAAGCTGCACCAAAGGCTTCTGCCTAATCGTGCAATCAAGCGAAGTTCTAACGAACGTGCGCGCGCCTAAAGTGGCGCGCGCACGTCGTCTTTTAAAGCGTGGTTTCCGCGAGTCCGATAGTTTATTTTTAGCTGAGGGTCCACAAGCTTGTCGTGAGGCCGCCTTAGCTGGAAAAGTAACTGAACTATTCCTGACGCAAGAAGCTTTCGATAGATATTCCGACATTGTTAATGTCGTTGAGAACTCTGGTGCCACAGTAACTATTTGCACAGCCTCGGTTATCGAACAATTCAGCAGCACCGTGACTCCACAAGGCATGACTGCAGTAGTTCGAATGTGGGAACAAAATCCAGCTGAAGTATTTAAATCTGGCGCCAAACTTGCCGTTGCATTAACCGCAGTTCGCGATCCCGGCAATGCTGGATCAGTAATCAGAGTTGCAGACGCAGCGGGCGTTGATGGCGTGATCATGTCGAATGACTCAGTAGATCTGTTTAATCCTAAAGTTGTGCGAGCATCCGTTGGCTCACTGTTTCATCTGCCAATTGCAATTGGTCAAGATTTAGCAGAAACCATTGCCAGTGCTCGTGAAGTTGGAATGCAAGTGCTCGCGGCTGATGCTGGGGGAGTTTCGCTGTACAGCGAAGTCCAATTAGCCAAACCAACTTTGTGGGTATTTGGTAATGAAGCGTGGGGGATTCCGCAAGAAGTTTTAGATCTAGTTGACCAAGTTGTAAGCATTCCAATTTACGGTCAAGCCGAGTCTTTGAATCTTGCAACCGCAAGCGCAGTGTGCTTATACGCAAGCGCGCAAGCCCAGAACGCTTAGTTCACTAAATATCGCGGTGCTTACTTAACGCAAGTAGGCTTGATAAATCGTTCTGATCCATAGGAGTTTTAATTTGTCCACCTCACCTGTTCGCGTAGGGCTACTTGCGTATGGAGCTATTGGAGATGAACATAACCAGGCTGTACTTGCTACGCCAGGTGTGACGCTTACCGCAGTATGCGACACAAATTCTGAACGACTTGCAGCAGCATTGGTGATTTCTCCAGATGCAAAAACTTTTGCTGACGCTAACGACATGCTAAGTTCTGGCGAAATTGACCTTGTTGTAGTTTCCACGCCACCCAATAGTCATTACGACTGGGCAAAGAAAGCGCTTTCCCAAGGTATTCATGTCGTTTTAGAAAAACCGATGGCATTAACTACTGAGCAGTGCGATGAATTAATGGCTTTAGCAAAAGCATCTGAGTTACTTCTAGTGGTCTACCAAAACCGCCGTTACGACCTGGATTTCCTAACTATGAAACAGTTAATTGACTCAGGTGAAATTGGCGAAGTATTCCATTACGAAAGTTTTGTCGGCGGCTACTCCAAGCCTTGCTCATATTGGCATTCAGATGCAGAAGTTTCCGGTGGCGCAATTTTCGACTGGGGCAGTCATTTCATTGATCAGATTTTGTCGATCCTGCCTTCGCAGGTTTCACATGTCTCAGGTTTAAACCAAAAGCGGGTTTGGGATCACGTAACAAATGCAGATCATGCGCAAGTAACCATTAATTTTACCGACGGAGTGCAAGCAACATTTGTTAATTCTGATTTAGCAGCAGCTCGCAAACCTAAGTTTTTTGTCCTGGGCACGAAAGGGGCAATAGTTGGAAACTGGGACTCCTCAGCAGGAGATTCAGTTGCAGATCTGCCAGCGATTATTTCCTTGAATCGAGCCGATGGCAGTTCCGAAGTAATTCCTTATGTTTCGACAACACCATTTTCCTTCCATGTTTCGCTTGCGAAGTTTCTCAAAGATGGCGTCCCAATGTCGGTTTCAGCAAAGCAATCGCGCGACGTGGTAGCGATAATGCAAGCTGCTGAAGAATCAGCTCTAAACAATGGAATTCCAGTTTCACCGACACTGCTTCGCTCATGACAATTAAGTGGGGATTTCTCGGAGCCAGTTGGGTTGCCTCAACTGCGTTAGTCCCTGCAGTTTCTGATGCAAACAATGCAACACTTTACGCAGTTGCTAGTAGAGACCCAAAGCGATCACAGGCACTAAATCCCAGCAAGGTTCACGCAAGTTATGAAGACATAATTTCTGATCCTGAAGTTGATGCGGTCTACATTTCACTTGCAAACCATCTTCATCTTGAATGGGCGACTAAAGCACTAAACGCTGGCAAACATGTTCTTTGCGAAAAACCACTTGCCACTAGTTACGCGGAAGCGAAATTAATGTCGGATGCGGCCACGGCAAACGACAGACTTTTAGTCGAAGCAATTTGGACTCGGTGGCATCCGCGGTTTGCCCGCGTCGTTGAATTAGTTCAAAAAGGTGACATCGGTCAGTTACAAAATATCGATTCTGCGTTCACATTCCAAGCTACGTTTACCGAAAACTACCGGTTAGTGCCGGAAATGGGCGGTGGCAGTTTGTTAGATGTGGGACCGTATCAAGCCCATGTCTGGGCAGCGCTGGCACTAAAGTCAGCCGAATTTAAAATTCAATCTGCCTCTGCAAACTTTGGGCCAACGGGAATCGACCTAACTACCCAAGTCAGCGCAGCCATTACCGAATCTTTAATGGTTACTGCTTTGACTTCATTCGAACAGGATGAAAAACAATCGCTTGCGATTTCTGGCGAAAGTGGAACGATCGAGTTTCCGCAGGGCCAGGCCTTCACATCTTGGAAAGAAGCCAGCTCAATTCAAATCGGTGACCACGTGGAAAACTTCGCGCCGGTCGATCCTTTTACTTTGATGATCGAGGCAGTCGGGAACCGCATCAATGGCGAATCAGTCTGGTTACCAAGTTTGCGCGAATCCCTTTGGGTCATGGACATGCTCGACAGGATTAAGGCCTTTTCCCGATAAGATTGCTCTCGTGAGCGCCCCAAATAAGTCCTTTGACCCAGTAGAAGTAACAACGCTGTCTGCTAAAGCCCTGGCTGGGTTTGTAAAGGATGCGGTTTCTGCAATTTCCGCAGCAAGTAACTTGGACGAACTTAAAGAGGTGCGCTTAGCTCACACTGGCGATCGCTCACCGCTATCTTTGGCAAATCGCGAAATTGGCGCGTTACCACCTGCTGCTAAAGCCGAAGCCGGCAAGCGAATGGGCGAGTCCCGTGGCGCGGTAAATGAGGCATTAGCAAAGCGCACTGCGGAACTCGAAGCCCTGCGCGATGCCGCATTACTTGCCGAAGAATCCGTCGATGTAACTATCGCAACTGGGGTTCGCGCTCAAGGTGGACGTCATCCATTAACAACTATTCAAGAACAGATCACAGATGTTTTCGTGGCACTTGGTTACGAACTTGCCGAAGGTCCCGAAGTTGAATCCGAATGGCTTAATTTCGATGCCTTAAACATCGCGCCAGATCATCCAGCTCGCACTATGCAGGACACCTTCTTTATTGGCAGCGAAGATTCCGGGATCGTACTTCGCACCCATACCTCACCAGTGCAAATTCGCTCCATGCTTACGCGCGAATTACCAATTTATGTAATCTGCCCGGGCCGAGTTTTCCGCACTGACGAATTAGATTCCACGCATTCGCCGGTGTTCCATCAAGTCGAAGGTCTAGTTGTCGATAAGGGCATCACTATGGCTGACTTAAAGGGAACTTTGAATCACTTTGCCCAAGCCATGTTTGGTGAAGGCATTGTTACTCGACTTCGGCCTTCATACTTTCCATTCACTGAACCATCTGCTGAAGTTGATTTACAGTGCTTCGTATGCCGGGGCGCATCAGTTGATAACCCAGATGCGCCATGTCGCACTTGCCGCAGTGAAGGTTGGATCGAATGGGGTGGCTGTGGCATGGTCAATCCAAAAGTTTTAGTGGCATCAGGTATTGATCCCGAGGTTTACACCGGCTTTGCCTTTGGCATGGGTCTGGAACGAACTTTAATGTTCCGTCACGGCATTACTGACATGCGCGACATGGTCGAAGGCGATGTTCGATTCACTCGCGCATTTGGATTGGGCGTCTGATGAAGGTCCCAGTTTCCTGGTTACGCGAGTTTGTTGATATTCCCGAAGCGCTTTCTGGCCGCGAAGTTTCTGACTTACTTCTCGGAGTTGGCTTTGAAGTCGAAGGCGTAGACACCGTTGGCGATGTGCGCGGACCACTTGTAGTTGGTCGCGTAAAAAGCGTTGAAGAACTCACTGATTTCAAAAAACCAATTCGCTGGTGCCACGTCGAAGTCGGCGCTGCAAATGGCAATGCTGATACTCCGGGAATTCGTGGCATTGTTTGTGGCGCTCGCAACTTCGCCGAAGGTGACTTGGTTGTTATTGCACTACCTGGCACAACACTTCCAGGTGACTTCACAATTGCCACGCGTGAAACTTACGGCCATGTTTCCGATGGCATGATTTGTTCAGTTCGCGAACTTGGAATTGGCGATGAACATGATGGCATTTTGGTTTTGCCCGCAGGCTCAGCTACGCCAGGTGATAACGCATTCCCAATTTTGGGTCTAGGCGATGAAGTTATGGATTTAGCAGTAACGCCCGATCGTGGATATGCATTGAGTATGCGTGGCATGGCTCGGGAAGCTGCAATTGCCCAAGGTATTTCATTTACTGATCCTGGAACCCAACTTGCGCAATTGCCAGAGGCTGGGGGATCTGCAGTTCAAGCAGCAAGCGATGATTACCAGGCCTGCGACCTATTAGTTTTGCGCACCCTGGGTAACTACAACCCTGCGGCGCCAACTCCAGATTTCATCAAGGCTCGACTTGCTGCCGTTGGCGTGCGTTCTATTTCACTTGCAGTTGACCTAACTAACTATGTGATGTTTGAACTAGGTCAACCACTTCATGCATTCGATGCTGACAAAGTGACCGGAACTATTCGGGCTCGACGCGCCAAAAAGGGTGAAGTACTAGAAACTCTTGATGGCGTAACTCGTAACCTGACACCAGAAGATTTAGTAATTGCTGATGATGCGCGCGTATTGTCACTGGCTGGTGTCATGGGTGGTGCTTACAGCGAGATCTCAGATGCAACTACTCGTGTAGTCCTTGAGGCAGCGCACTTCAATCCAACTGAGATTGCTCGCATGAGTCGTCGCCACAAACTATCCTCGGAAGCATCGCGTCGCCTAGAGCGCGGAGTCGATCGCATGCTGCCACCAGTTTCATCAGCGCGATTCGCAGAACTCTTAATGGCACATGGCGGCGCAACTTTTGAAGGAACTTCCGGTGTTGAACAGGCACCAAACCCAATTGTGATTGCTTTTGATCCGCAACTTCCCGGACGCATTGCAGGGCATTCTTACGACGCTTCGAATGTCGAAAAGATTTTGATGTCACTTGGTTGCGTTGTTGATAGTTCAAAGAGCCTGTGGTCAGTTCGCATTCCGTCTTGGCGTCCAGATCTAGCTGCAGCTATTGATTTAGTCGAAGAAGTTATCCGAATTGATGGATATGAAAACGTGCCAGCAACTGTGCCAACTGCGCCTGCGGGTCGAGGCCTTACGGAATTACAAAAACTACAGCGTCGTGCCGGACTGCATCTTGCGGGTCGGGGACTAGTTGAAGTTCGCAATTACCCATTCGTAGGGGTAGCTGAATTTGATGCACTTGGAATTCCAGCTAACGATTCTCGTCGTCACGCAGTCCAGCTAGCGAACGCCTTGTCTGACGAGCAGCCATTGATGCGAACCACATTGCTACCAGGATTGACCGGAGCGCTAGCCCGAAACATCTCTCGTGGCTTTAATGATGCTGCACTATTTGAAATTGCATCAGTTAGTTTGCTTTCCGCTGATCAAAGCGCAACTGGTGTAACAAATCCACCGCGCCCTTCAGTACTCCAGCGACCAAGTGCAACTGACATTGCCGCTCTTGAGGCATTGTTACCTGAGCAGCCACTTCACTTGGGCGTATTGCTGACGGGTGCCCTTAAGCCTGCTGCACTTGGGGTTAAGCAAACACCAGTTACGTGGAGCGATGCAATTGATATTGCGCTAGCTCTCGGTATTGAACTAGGCGTTGAGATTGAAGTGGCTACTGGTGATTACGCACCGTGGCATCCAGGACGTTGTGCCGCGCTTTCGATCAATGGCGAACAAATTGGCTATGCTGGCGAACTTGCGCCAAGGGCTTTGGAAAACTTAGGTCTTCCAAAACGCGCAGTTGCATTAGAGCTAAATCTTTCCGCATTACTTGCCGCCGCAAATGTAGTTGCATCCGCTCCTGCAATTTGGACTTTCCCAGTTGCCAAAGAAGACATTGCACTTGTCGTTAAAGCTGATGTTGTGGCTACAGATGTTATGAAAGTAGTGCGCAATGCTGCCGGGGAGTTGCTTGAGGACATTCGCTTGTTTGATGTCTATGAAGGTTCCCAAGTTGCAGATGGCCACAAGTCTTTAGCCTTTGCCCTTAGATTCCGCGCCCAAGATCGCACGCTTGCCGCCGAAGAAGTAGCTGCTGCCCGCCAAGCTGGCGTTGATGCTGCAGCCAAGGCCTTCGGTGCCACGCTTCGCTAAAGCTTTTTTACCCCAGTCAGTAGCAACATAGTGATGATCGGGACATCCTGAACAAAGTGCATGATCCAAGCCCACCCAAGACCGCCGGTATCAAACACACTTTGGGCTGCAATTACACCAAGAAAAGTCGCCATTGCAACGCCAGATAGCTTTCCTGGATTGCCAAAGTAATGTGGAATTCCAAAAAGCAATCCGGAAAGAATCACGACAATAACGGGACCAGCAACATTGGTCATTGATTGCATGATTGCCGCACGGAAAATTAGTTCTTCAGTGAGGGCATTCATGGCCGACAGTGGTAGCGCGAATAAGGTGAAACGAAGCAGTAACGACTTATCGACTTCTTTTCCTCTAACAACCTGCATGTACACAACGAGTGATGTCACCGCGAACGCAATCAGCGTGAATGCACCGTAGTTCGCCCCTATGAAGTTATCTGCAGGAGCCTTAAGATCACCCAACCTATAAATTGAAGTGTTGGGGCTCGCGGCGAGAGCCATTGAGCTGATTGCAATTGCCCCAAGCAACGTGATGATTTGGTAGCGGACAATGGACTGGCTCCGCTTGCCAACAGTGAGCAAAAAGAGCGCGCCAACAATGGGTAAACCGATTCCGAGTAACCAAGCCACGCCTGAAGCCTATCCCCTCAAACCTTAAAGTATTGTGTATTTATGCGATTATGCGTATAATTATGCATATGAGTAACACCATTACTAAAGCAGCAATTGTTGGGGCCTCGGGTTACGCCGGCGCAGAACTGATTCGAATCATTCACGCCCACCCGTATTTTGAATTGGGAGCCCTTGCTGCCGGAGCTAATGCTGGTGCCAAGCTCACCGATGTACACCCACAATTTTCCAGCGTTGCGGAATTAGCATCCAAGGTATTTGTTGCATCCACGCCAGCCGAACTAGCCGGCCATGATTTAGTTTTTCTTGCGCTACCACATGGTCAATCTGCTGAATTGATTGCACAACTTCCAACGGATATTCAAATCGTAGATCTTGGCGCAGATTTTCGGTTAGAAGACGATAAAGATTGGCACACCTATTACGGGGGAGCGTACGCCGGATCTTGGACTTATGGAATTCCAGAAGTCCATGGCCAACGCGCAAAAATTTCGGGCAGCACTCGGGTTGCTAACCCTGGTTGCTACGCAACTGCAATCGAACTTGGCTTAGCGCCGTTACTTGGCGCAAACCTAATTGAAACTAACGACATCATTGTGGTGGCAGCATCCGGAACTTCGGGTGCTGGACGTACTGCCAAAGTAAATTTGCTTAACAGTGAAGTCGCTGGCTCTATGTCCACGTACAAAGTTGGTGGCACCCATCAGCACACTCCTGAAATTGAACAGATGCTAAGTCATGTTGCTGGAGCTGATGTGCAGATTAACTTCACGCCAATGTTGGCACCAATGCCAAGAGGTATTTTGGCAACATTAAGCGTTAAAACTTCCCAAGGGGCCCCAATGCTTCGCACTGCAATGCAGGATTACTACGCAGGCGAGGCATTTATCACTGTATTGCCAGAAGGCCAACTTCCAGTTACAGCATCCACGCTTGGTTCTAATGCAGTTCACATCCAAGTCGCCAAAGACGATCGCACTAATCGCGCCACAGTTATTGTGGCAATCGATAATTTGATTAAGGGCGCAGCCGGACAAGCCGTGCAAAATGCTAATTTGATTTGCGGGTACGACGAAACAACTGGGCTTTCGGCAATCGGGGTTGCGCCATGACGGTTGTAATCAAGTTTGGCGGGAACGCCATGGTTGATGCACATGCGCTACAAGCGTTTGTTTCTGGGGTTAAGGATTTGATAAGCGCTGGAGCAAAACCAGTTGTTGTGCATGGTGGTGGCCCGCAAATTTCTGCCGGGCTAAAGGCTGCAGGAATAGTTTCTGAGTTCAAAGGTGGCTATCGCGTAACTACCAGTGAAGCCGTCACTGTGGTGCGAGACGTTTTGGTTAACCAAGTAAATCGTGAGTTAGTCCAGCACTTAAATGCCAGTGAAGTTTCCGCAGTTTCAATGCCAGGTGATGTTGATGGGTTGTTAACTGCCGAACATCGCACGGTACTTGTTGACGGCGTACCAACTGATATCGGATTAGTTGGGGAAGTAGTTGCAGTTGCTGTAGATCAAATCAATGACGCAGTCGCAGGTGCCCAGGTGCCAGTAATTTCAACTGCTGCCCGCGCAGCTGACGGACAACTGTTTAACGTCAATGCCGATACCGCAACTTCGGCTGTGGCGATTGCACTGGAAGCCAGCGAAATGATCATGCTTACTGATGTGCCTGGGGTTTACGCAAACTGGCCAGATCGCGATTCTTTGATAACCAAGATGACAGCCGCGGAACTAACAGTTCTGCTGCCCAAGTTAGAAACCGGCATGGTTCCCAAGATGGAAGCCTGTTTGCGAGCAATTGCCGGCGGCATTCCGTTAGTTCGGGTTGTCGGCAATTTAACGGATCAAGGAACCCAGGTGATCGCATGAGCGAGACAACTCAAGGTCAAGATCGTTGGAACGCATCGTTAATGCCCAATTACGGCACCCCAAACTTAGTTTTAGATCATGGCAAGGGTGCCACAGTCTGGGATGTCGATGGCAAGAAATACATCGATTTCTTAGCAGGTATTGCAGTTAACATTTTGGGTCATGCGCATCCAGCTTTGATCGAAGCAGTTACCAAACAAATGTCCACCCTTGGCCACACCAGCAACTTTGCGGCACATCGGCCTGGGCTAGATCTAGCTGAGAAACTAATTGAAATTTCAGGTCGTCCCGGAAAAGTTTTCTTCTGCAATTCCGGTACCGAAGCCAACGAAGCGGCAATCAAGCTATCTCGCTTAACTGGGAAATCCCACATCGTTAGCTTGCATGGAAGTTTTCATGGCCGAACTATGGGAGCAATCGCACTTACTGGACAGCCAAAGAAGTACAAACCATTTCAACCACTTATGCCTGATGTTTCCTTCATAGCGCCAAATGATGTTTCCGACTTAGAACCGGGCATTAATAGCAAAACTGCTGCGCTTTGGCTTGAGCCAATCATGGGCGAGGGCGGCGTCATGCCACTTACTTCGGACTACATGAACGCAGCCAGAGCAGTCACGACAAAGCACAATGCAATGTTTGTAGTAGATGAAGTGCAAACGGGCATTGCTCGCACTGGATCGTGGTTTGCATATCAAAATGTTGGAGTAGATCCGGATGTGCTGCTACTTGCCAAGGGCCTAGGTGGCGGATTTCCAATTGGCGCCATGATTGCCTACGGCGAATACCCAGACTTAATGACCCAGGGACTACATGGCACCACTTATGGCGGCAATGCCGTTGCTTGCGCGGCAGCGCTTGCCGTCTTAGAAACCGTAGAACGTGAAGACTTAATGTCGCGCGCAAAATTTATCGAGTCTGAATTCGTATCCCGTATTTCAACCGCTCCTGGAGTTGAGCAAGTCCGTGGGGCTGGCGCAATGCTTGGAGTAGTCCTAACTCATGAGAATGCAGCTGCTGTTGAAGCAAAGTCGCGTGAGCTTGGCTTAATCATTAATGCCCCGCTACCAAATGTGTTACGCATCGTTCCGCCATTGGTAATTACGGATGCGGACCTACATGCAGGTATTGAGTTATTGACTCAGGCTCTTGGGGAGTGTGAGCAATTATGACGAACCGAGCATCACGTCTTGCCTTGATCCAAGAAATAATTTCCGTCAATAACGTTTCCTCACAAGCCGAAATAGTGTTATTGCTTGCTCGCAAAGGTGTGACTGTAACGCAAGCTACGTTAAGTCGTGACCTGGAGATTTTGGGCGCTGTAAAGATTACAAAAGGTGCCGCTGGCTTGTGTTACGCAATCCCAGATGATGGCACCGGAGCACCGATTACTAGAGATGCTTCTAGATTGGCGCGCGCAATGACTGAACTTGCAGCCAGTGTTGATTACTCAGCAAACATTGTTGTGGTTCGGACTTCACCAGGTGCAGCAAGTTACTTGGCCTCAACTATTGATCGCAGTGGCTTGGATTCGATCATCGGAACCGTTGCCGGAGATGACACCGTGATGTTGGTAACTCGCGACCCTGCTGGGGGAGCATCGGTGTGTCAGGAACTTCAAGACTTAGCTAGAGCGTAAACAACCGAGACAATAGAAGTGAATTAAGGGAGAGCAATCGTGAGTAGCAACACTAGCGACGCCAGACTTTGGGGCGCACGTTTTGCATCTGGGCCGAGTGATGCCATGGCGAATTTAAGCGCATCAGTTCACTTTGATTGGGTGCTGGCACCTTATGACATTGCGCAAAGTAAAGCCCACGCTCGAGTCCTACATACCGCTGGCTTACTTACCAAAGACGAGCTAAAGACCATGCTGGCGGGCTTAGACACTTTGCTCGAAAACGCTGCATCCGGAAAATTCATTCCAACCCCAGCCGATGAAGATGTGCACAGCGCACTCGAGCGCGGTTTGATCGAAACGATTGGCCCAGAAGTTGGTGGCAAGCTGCGTGCGGGCCGTAGCCGTAACGATCAAGTTTCTACTGACTTGCGTATGTATCTGCGTAATAACGCTCGCCTGCTTGCTGTGGCGGTCTGTGAACTGCAATCAGCGCTGTTAGCGCAAGCAACTGCGCATGTGGATCATCCAGCCCCAGGCTTCACGCATTTACAGCATGCCCAACCCGTTTCCTTCGGCCATGAATTAGCAAAACACGTTCACGCCTTAGCTCGTGACCTTGATCGCTTTGCCGATTGGGATAAGCGCGCAGCTAAATCGCCAATGGGTAGTGGCGCATTAGCCGGAACCAGTTTGGATCTAGATCCAGAAGCCTTAGCAAAAGATCTTGGATTCACTGGAGTAGTCGAGAATTCAATCGATGGCGTAAGTGATCGCGATTATGTTGCCGAGTTCCTGTTTGTGACTGGCTTAATTGGCGTGCACTTATCCAGGCTGGGTGAAGAAATCTGCCTTTGGACTTCACGAGAATTTGCCTGGGCAACGTTAGATGATGCTTGGTCAACTGGCTCCTCGATCATGCCGCAGAAAAAGAATCCTGATGTGGCAGAACTTGCACGCGGAAAGTCCGGTCGGTTAATTGGCCACGTAACTGCAATCCTGACTGTTCTAAAAGGTTTGCCTTTTGCTTACAATCGCGACTTACAAGAAGACAAAGAAAGCGTGATCGACGCAATCGAGACTTTGCAACTTTTGTTACCAGCAATGACTGGCTGTGTTGCAACTTTAAAGTTCGATACCGAAAAGATGTTGGCCAGCGCCCCGGATGGCTTTGCCCTTGCTACCGACATCGCAGAATGGGTCGTTCGTCAAGGTGTGCCGTTTCGCGAAGCCCATGAAATCGCTGGCGCTTGTGTTCGCGAAGCTGAAAAGCAGGGGACCGATCTTGCTGGTTTATCAGATGCCCAATTCGCTGCAATTCATTCAAGCCTGACGCCTGCAGTTCGCGAAGTGCTCACCGTCCAGGGATCTTTGGATTCTCGTTCCACAATCAATGGAACTGCGCCAGCATCAGTGCGCAAGCAACTGGCAACGGCAGAAAAGAATATTGCAGACCTAAAGAAATGGTCCGCAAAACTCCCACATGCCATCTAGAAATTTAATCTAAGCCTAGGTCTTTGCGGACTTCCGCTAAAAGTTCGGCGTTGGCAGGATCATTGAGATCAATTAGAGGACCTTCTTGCTTGACGACTTCTGACTCAAGCTCGTTGCCAAGAAATTCCTCCAAGTATGCAATATCCTCCAAAGTCTCGAGGGCATCCATAAGAACCTCATATCGATCATGGCTGATCAGTACTGCTACGCACTCAGATTTAGATTCTAAAAATATTGGTTCCAGAGCGGATTGATCCACGAGTGAATCTAATCTCTCTGGAACTTCAGATAACGGAATTGATTTCATGCGGACAATTCTGGCAGACAAACCGCGCGGATAGTTTGGGATTTACTCGCAGTATCCGCAAAGATAGACATATGACTGACATCTTGAGCGAATTGGGTTGGCGCAATCTAGTTGCCCAGCACACCCCGGAATTGCCTGAAGAATTGGCAACGGGTCCGCTCACTTTGTATTGCGGCTTTGATCCAACGGCGCCAAGTTTGCACATGGGTAACTTGGCTCAAATCGTCACGATGTCACGCTTCCAAAAACTTGGCCACACACCAATTGCATTGGTCGGTGGCGCAACTGGATTAATTGGTGACCCGAGCGGTAAAAACGCGGAGCGCACTTTGAATACGACCGACACAGTCATGCAGTGGGTTGAAGGCATTCGCAAACAGCTAGAACCATTCTTTGATTTCTCTGGCAGCAACGCTTGCATCATGTCCAATAACTACATCTGGACTCATGACATGGACGTGCTGACTTACTTGCGCGACATCGGAAAGCACTTCAGTGTCAATCGCATGCTTGATAAAGAATCTGTATCTGCTCGACTAAATGGAGCCGGTATTTCTTACACCGAATTTAGTTACCAGATCCTGCAGTCCTTGGACTTCTTGGAGCTTTACCGTCGCCACGGTTGCACTTTGCAAATCGGCGGCTCGGATCAATGGGGCAACATTACTGCGGGAACTGACTTAGTTCGCCGAGTCGAAAGCGCTGCGGTTAATGGCTTAACTACGCCATTAGTTACTAAAGCTGATGGCACAAAGTTTGGTAAAACTGAATCGGGAACCGTTTGGTTAGATCCAGAACTTACTTCGCCATATGCGTTCTACCAATTCTGGATTAATACCGATGATCGCGATGTGCAAACTTTACTTCGCACATTTACGTTCCGCACTCAAGAAGAATTAGCTGGGCTCGAATTAGCAACAGCTGAAAAACCACAAGCTCGCGAAGCCCAACGCACACTCGCAGATGATGTAACAACTCTTGTTCATGGCGAGCATGCAACTACGCAAGCTAAAGCAGCAGCAGCTGCATTGTTTGGTCAAGGTGAATTGCGCGAACTTGATGCAACAACACTTGACGCGGCAATGCGCGAAGCACCAAATGCATCAGTGTCACTAAATGGCAACGCACCAACAGTTTCGGAATTGTTAGTTGCATGTGAGTTAGTTGCAAGTAATGGCGCAGGACGCCGCGCAATTGCCGAAGGCGGCGTCTCAGTTAACAATGTGAAAGTAACTGATGAAAATGCGACCGTAAGTAGTGATGATTTCTTGCACGGTAAGTGGTTAGTCCTTCGCCGCGGCAAGCGCACATTCGGCGGAATTTCCCTTACTAAATAGGGTTTTTTAACTCTTTCAGAACTTCAGCATTTCGGCCGATAGCTTGATGAACTTAGGCGGATTTGTAAAAAACCCAGTAATGGTCTAGGTTTCATCAAGCAAGACAACTAAAACCTCGCTTATTTAAAGGGAATCGGATTTGACCCGAAACCCCGATATGACTAAGTTAGGAAAGTCGCCCTGAAAACGACCCAACAAAATTGGGAAGAATTCTTGCGCGTTCGTACCTTGAGAACTCAACAGCGTGCCACAAGTCAATACCAAAACCCCGTATTGGGTGGCTTTTGCCATCCCAATCGGAAATTCCTTTGGTAATTAACAACATAAGCAGATCAGCTTATTTGTCTATTGCCAGTGATACATCTCTTCGATGTGTCCCAGCCTTCGAGCTGGAACAAAGACATTAACGGAGAGTTTGATCCTGGCTCAGGACGAACGCTGGCGGCGTGCTTAACACATGCAAGTCGAACGATGAAGCCGAGCTTGCTCGGTGGATTAGTGGCGAACGGGTGAGTAACACGTGAGCAACCTGCCCCTAACTCTGGGATAACGCTTCGAAAGGAGTGCTAATACCGGATATGAGCCTGGAAGACATCTTCTGGGTTGGAAAGTTTTTCGGTTAGGGATGGGCTCGCGGCCTATCAGCTTGTTGGTGAGGTAAAGGCTCACCAAGGCGACGACGGGTATCCGGCCTGAGAGGGCGACCGGACACACTGGGACTGAGACACGGCCCAGACTCCTACGGGAGGCAGCAGTGGGGAATATTGCGCAATGGGCGAAAGCCTGACGCAGCGACGCCGCGTGAGGGATGAAGGTCTTCGGATTGTAAACCTCTTTCAGCAGGGACGAAGCGAAAGTGACGGTACCTGCAGAAGAAGCACCGGCTAACTACGTGCCAGCAGCCGCGGTAATACGTAGGGTGCAAGCGTTGTCCGGATTTATTGGGCGTAAAGAGCTCGTAGGCGGTTAGACACGTCGGATGTGAAAACTGGGGGCTCAACCCCCAGCCTGCATTCGATACGGTCTGACTAGAGTGTGGTAGGGGTAACTGGAATTCCTGGTGTAGCGGTGAAATGCGCAGATATCAGGAGGAACACCGATGGCGAAGGCAGGTTACTGGGCCACCACTGACGCTGAGGAGCGAAAGCGTGGGGAGCAAACAGGATTAGATACCCTGGTAGTCCACGCCGTAAACGGTGGGCGCTAGATGTGGGGACCATTCCATGGTTTCTGCGTCGCAGCTAACGCATTAAGCGCCCCGCCTGGGGAGTACGGTCGCAAGACTAAAACTCAAAGGAATTGACGGGGGCCCGCACAAGCAGCGGAGCATGCGGCTTAATTCGATGCAACGCGAAGAACCTTACCTAGGCTTGACAT
>CAFAAO010000002.1_pt1 | contig 123183 bp, 105 predicted proteins | sample 7267621 | NCBI WGS metagenome assembly CAFAAO01 (sample SAMEA6813989, study PRJEB35770) | freshwater metagenome | biome: Freshwater; feature: Freshwater reservoir; material: water | place: Czech Republic | collected 2017-08-18 | depth 30m m
CCGAGCCTTACACATACGCCCCAAGTACATCTGGTGGCGCATTCTCTTCACAAACTGGACTTACTTCAATTGATCATTCTGCAATTTATAACAACAGTGCCTCTAAAGATGGTGGCGCAATTTCTGTAAGCGGACCATTGAAGATGTGGAACAACACAGTATTCAATAACACATCAACTTCCGGTTCAGGCGGCGCTGTTTCAATCTCGGGGACAACCGACATCGAATCTCTAATTTTGAACAACACGTTCCGCGGGAACTCAGCCAATGAAGGTTCTGCGCTGTATTCCGAATTCGCTCCGGTTAGAAGTACCGGTTCGCTTTACGTTGAGCAATCCTGCAACGTGTCAAAGGCAAGCGAAGGTTTGCGTAAATTTAACGTTACGGCTGGTTCTACCCCGAACCCATTGCCAAGTGCGTCACCTTCAACTTTTCCATTAGATAGCTGTGGAACAACTGGCGACGCAGAAACCAGCACAAATGTTCATGTATCGGTTGCCTCGTTAAACATTCAAGATGATGCCGCCGTTAACACGGATGCCCCAACAAATACTGGCTCGGTTCGCACATTTGCGCTGGGCGAAGGTAGTTCAGCAATCAACGTGTTTACTGCAACTGAACTAGAAGAATTAGACGAACCAGCATTGATCAATGATGACGCTCGTGGGGTAGCACGTAAGAATGCCGCCGCAGGTATCAAAGTAGATGCAGGTGCCTATGAATACGTTGCAGATACTGCATCTGTAATTACTACAGACGGAGTGTCCGCTACATCTGCAGGAAAAGCGAATCTACTTGGAAAAGTCGACACTAACGGATTAGCTCCTATCGAATATGGCTTTTACTACTCGAAGACCAATCCAGTTGATTGCAGCACTGTCAATTTAGACAGCGTGGATATTGTGCAAGTAACAGATCCAGCTGTAGGCGCATCAGTTTTCACCGACAGTGATGTCACTCCAGTAGACATGAGTGCTGAGGTAACGGGATTAAGTTCAAGCACCGTTTATTACTACTGCGCTTACGCAAAGACCGCAGCTTCAGATGGTTTCCAATTTGGCGCAATTTACCAATTCACAACCTTGCCAAATGTGCTGACATTGGAGTTAAACCTTGCTGCCGGATCAGTTCTAGACGGCGCTTCAACTGAAGCATCAGGTTCGGGCTTAAAGCCAGGATCGACTGTGGAATTGTGGCAGTACTCAACGCCAAAGTTGATTTCAACATTCACAGTAGAACCTGATGGATCATTCCGTGGCGAATTTACGATTTCAGGTTGTGAAACTGCAGGCGATCACAAGTTTGTAGTCACAGGATTTGCTCCGGATGACACAGTTTTGACCGATGAGGTATTTTTCATTCTTGATCCAAACTGTAAAGTTCAGGCTGATTCAGGAACTCCGCTACTTGACGCAAAAGTAACGGTAGAGTCAGTTCTATTTGCTAACCGTTCAGCCAAACTCACTGCAAAGTACAAGGCGATTCTGCGTGCCTGGTTGCCGCTACTTAAGGATGCAAGCACCATAACTATTAGTGGCTTCACAGAAACTTTGCAGCCAAGTCGCAGTGCAATTCGGGCTTGTAAGAAGCTTTCCGAGCGACGCGCTAAGGCTGTCCAGAAGTACTTAAAGTCACTAGGCGTAAACGTGAAATTCGTTCTCAAGGGCTATGGCGCCACCAAGGCTACAAGCAAGAAGCAAGCTTTGAATCGCCGCGCAACCATTACGTTCCCGATGATTTACGGGAGATAACCAGTAAAGGTACGACAAATCTATCCGTTATTCAGAAGCTAGCACCAAGGAATTTAGAAGCATGACTATAAGGCAGAAGATCTCTTCCCTAGTTACCATTTCCCTTGTTGGGGGCCTTGTCGGACTTTCAAGTTCTCCGGCACAGGCAGTTGCACCTGTAGGTGCCAACTTCGTAGTAACTGCTGCGGATCTTCACTTTATTTCGGATCAGATTAGAATTTCCGAAGCCCATGCAACGCGGCTAACGTCAGCTACAACTAAGTACACCGTTAATGACCAACCGATTGTGACCGCTTGGGATACGCCACTAGTTCCAAACTCAACTAGTGTCTTTGATATTCCAAATCCAGATTTACCATGGGGTCTGCGACAAGTAGACGGCCGAAACAATAACTTAGAGACTGGGCGCGGAGAGTGGGGAGCAAGTGACACCCCGTTCCCGAGATTAACTGCCGCTCGGTGGCGAGAAATTCAAAATATACCGTCCAATGATTTTGGCGCGACTCCCACCAATGGCTCGTACAAACCAGTTGCAGGTGTCACTGCCATAGATGCTGCACCTCGACTAATTAGTAATTTGATTGTGGATCAATCGGAATGTAATCCCGCCGCAATGAGGGCTGCGAACAGCCAAGTTACTTTTGCGCCCTGTGGAGCAGCAGCCACAATTATCGGAGCTAGTGCAACTTCAGAGAGTTTGACATTCGAAACTAAGTTGCCACACGGTCTTTCGGTTGGAACTAAAGTTTCAATTTCTAACGTAGGTTCCGGTTACAACGTAGATGGGGTTGTGACATCTGTAGTAGCAAATTATGTGGCTCCAATTGACCCTTTGCCTGGCAAATATACTTACCAGTTCTCAATCGCTAATCCTGATTCACCAACAGTGCCAGATGCAATCCCAGCAAGCACCGGCAGCGTAGTCGCCATTGCAGTTCCTAATCCCGTAGCCTCAGCATCGCCGGCACTTGTCGATCTAGGCGCAGATGTAACCAGGTTTAAAACTGATCAGAAAATGACAAACGTTTCACCGAATGGAAACACTTCGCCAACTAGTGGAATCTTTACGATTTTCGGCCAGTTCTTTGACCATGGGCTGGACCATGTTGGTAAGTCATCCACAGATCTCGTATACATGCCGCTGAATTCTGATGATCCACTTTATTCATCAGGGAGCCCGACGAATTTCATGGCTATGGCTCGCACCATCTTGGGAAATGGCCAAGTTGAATCACCAGGCATGGAACCAGCTGGAGATAATTCAACTACTCCTTATATAGATCAAAACCAGACCTATACTTCACATCCTTCCCACCAGGTTTTCTTGCGTGAGTACACATTTATTGGCGGCTTACCCAAGCCAACAGGTGATTTCTTGGATGGCAATAATGGAACCGCTAGTGACCCTGCAAAGGGTGGACTTGCAACTTGGTCAGACATAAAAACTCAGAGTGCAACCAAGTTAGGTATTGAACTTGTAGATACTGACGTGTTTGACGTGCCGTTGCTACTTACAAATGAGTTCGGAGCGTTCCTCCCTGGCCGCAATGGCCTGCCAATGGTCGCGGTGAAGGCTAAAAATGCTGGAGATGCCCCTCTTGTGGCAACTGGATCATTTGGTTTTCTAGAAGGTAGTTTGACTGCAGCTATCACAACTGATGGCACCCTTTCCGTACCTATTTATGGAAAGGATGCTGTTACCGGAAATGAAGTAATAGTTGTTCCTGCTGGCAAGCCGTATACAGCCATTCGTACGGGACATGCATTCCTTGACGACATAAATCATTGTGCTGTTCCTGGGAGTTCTTCTCGTAGTACTGGTGATTGCACCAGCATTCTTGATTTCAATACCACGCCGGCTGGTTCGTTTTACAGCGCATCTTTACTTGGTAGTCACTTCGTCACGGGTGACGGACGAGGAAACGAGAACATTGCGCTTACTGCCATTCACTCTGCATTCCACAGTGAACATAACCGGTTGATTGATGATAAAACTTTAGGATACAAGCAAGTTATTGTTGACGAAGCTAACACAATGACTGGCGCTGCCAAGCGAACCTATATGTCTGATTGGGTCAATGAGACTATTGCTGCCAACGTAACACCTTGTTTTGATGCGTTGACGCTAGAGCCGTATCGCGTTCCGGGAGCTAACGGAAACTGTGCCTCACTACTTAATCGCACCGATTTAACTTGGAATGGCGAACACCTTTTCCAAGCTGCTCGTTTCGTAATGGAAATGCAGTACCAGCACATCGTATTCGCGGAATTCGTTCGCACGGTCGAGCCCGCCATTGCGGCATTTGCTGGTTATGACATAAATGTCCGAGGCGATGTTTACGCGGAATTCGCCCATTCGGTCTACCGCTATGGACATTCACAGTTAACAGATACGGTTGATCGAATTGATAGCAACGGGAATGCTTACCCGGACTCGTTATTCAATTCCTTCCTGAGTCCAGAAAAATTTAACACCGGCCTTAATGACGCACCAATCTCTGCAACATCCGCAACAGGTGACGTTTTTCGAGGCATGTCAGGTCAGCGCAGTAATGAAATTGATGAGTTTGTTTCCAGTGATCTGAGAAATAGCTTGCTCGGAATCCCGCTGGATTTAGCATCGATAAATATCGCACGTGGGCGTGACGCCGGTATTGGTTCTTTAAATCAAATCCGCCGCGATCTAAAACTTACGCCGTACGACAATTGGTACGATTATGGCCTTGCATTGCGTAATCCGGAATCCCTAGTCAATTTTATTGCCGCATACGCAACGGCGGACACTACATTGGGCGCTTCTGTAACAAGTGAAACAACAGTAAATGGAAAGCGAGCTGCGGCTTACAATATTTTGGAATTGGCACACGCGGGCGATCCTGACGCCACAAACTTTATGTTTGGCTCTGTCGGAACTGCAACCACCGGCGTCGAAAACATCGACCTATGGGTCGGCGGACTTGCGGAATCTCCAGGCGTTTGTCTTGCAGCCGCTTGTCCACTGCTTGGCGAGACGCTAGCGACAATTTTCCGCCGCCAAATGGAAGACTTGCAAGCCGGAGACAGAATGTACTACTTGTCTCGACTGGTAGGCACAAACCTATTGGTTCAGGTCGAAAGTAATACTCTTGCTGAGTTGTTTATGCGTAACTCTGATGCAGAAAATCTTCCTGCGCTAATTATGCAGACTGCTGACTATTCGGTTGCAGCTACCACAGAAGCAAGCGGCTGCCCATCCGTTGTAACACGCGACTTGGTCAGTAATTCGGTAGTTACTGGCATTGTCCAAATGATCAGTGCACTCGATTGCCGTCTACAGTATGTTGGCCCAGCAAGAAAAGATGTCGTCTATGGCGGCGGATCCGGTAATGACAATATCCGAGCTGGAAATGGCGACGACACAGTTCGTGGCAATGACGGCAATGACTACGTAAACGGTGGAGATGGAAACAACCAGCTGTTTGGTGGACACGGAAACGATGTTCTAATTGATGCTGGAAATAGTTCAAGTATCGGAGTTCTTAACGGTGGCGACGGTAATGACGTACTGGCACCAGGAAATGGTGCAAAGGGAAGTAACGCTGGTAGCGGCGATGACGTAGTTATTGCTGGCGTAGCTCCTGCTGCTGGATTACTCGGCTTAGGCGACGATAAATTCTTGGGTAGTGAAACCGGAGATGATGCAGGCACAGGTGATGACGGCAGTGACTGGCTCGAAGGTCACGGTGGGCTCGATGCACTTATTGGCGACGCAGGAGCAGTATTTGGAGTAGATACCGTCAAGTTTGCTACTGATTATTTGTGGGGTGGCAGTGCCAATGACAGTCTTGATGGCGGCGGAGCTAGCGATATTCTTGGCGAAGGCGATGGCGGAGCAGGTTCAGATACCCTGCTTGGTGGCTTTGGCTGGGACTGGGTAACTGCACAGGGTTCAATTGCTGGGGCAAGTTACGACGGATTGTGTGGAAATGCAGTACCTCTTAGCCCTGTTGGAACACCGGGTGTAGTTCAGTGTCCTGCCGGATTCGTCGAGACATTCTTAGATGCAATTGAAGGAATGGTTGGTAGTAGTTTTGATGACTACATGCGCGGTGATGATTCACTTACATATGCAGTCACTCCAGGTATTGCAAATTCAAGCAACGAATTAATTGGTAGCGATTTTTATAAACTTTCTGAAACTGGAACTCGAGTTCCAAACGGACTAGGTACTGTACTCGGAATTAATCCAGCTGATAATGCAACTGAAGTTGTCCGAACTGGAAATATCATGCTTGCTGGCCCAGGTTCTGACGAACTTATGGGCGGCGGCGGCAACGACTTTATTTTTGGTGATGGCACTCAGACGGTAGAGCTTCGCGTCAAGGTACCAGCAGCCAATGGTGGCGGATTTGCTTATGTTCAAAGCATGAATGACCTTGTTGGAACTCCTGCCAAGTCAGTCAGAGCGATGCTGCTTGACCAATCACTTGATCCAAAAGACTTAGTTCCTGTAACTAGTTACAGCCGCGGAACTCCAGCAGTTGGTGAAGTAGATACTGCCGTTTATAGTCTGAGTTTTGCGGACTATACCTTTAGTAAGAATGCAGATGGCTCGGTCACTGTTACCCAGGTAACGCCAGCAGCTGGCGGCGGCGTCAAGTCTGATGATTCAGATCGCCTATTTGGAATTGAGCAAATCAAATTCTTGAATTCAGCAAATACGTTAATACCGACCACGGTATCGATCGCTAATGGTTTCGTACCGTCTGCGCCAAATGCTGTAGCAGCCGTTTCAGCAAGCACATCAACAGCGCTTGTTACCTGGACCGCACCGACTTATCCAAACGCCGTTTTTGCTGGACCAATAACGAGTTATACCGTTGCTGCGACATCCCAGGCTCCAGGAGCTAGCTTGACGCTAACGGGAAATACAACTGGAAACGGAACTCGAATTCGCTACAACGTTAGCAACCCTGCGGGCGCGAATCAGATTGTTACCGGCGACATAGTAACAATAACGGGATTCGTAAATGGCGAACTGAACCTCACTAATGCGGTTGTTAGCGCGTCGAATACCGCGCGTGTTGACATACTTTCAACCTCAACTGCTACCGAAGCAGCCCCGGCTGGAGCGCAAATTGTGAAAGCACGGGTAGCGAATACTGCCAATGCAACAGCTCTTTCAGCTACTTTGACTGGCTTAACTCAAGGCGTTGCTTACAATGTTGCGGTACGGGCGAACACAACGGTAGCGCTAGCTCCAATTGGCGGCGAGTTCTCCACAAATGTTTCAGTAACACCAAGTGCCGTTCCGCCTTCACAGCCATTAAATGTTTTGGCGGTTAATGCTGGACCTACATCGGCTTTGATTTCCTGGAATGCTCCTAGCGTTATTGGTGACGCTTCAGTGCTGCAATATCGAGTGAACCTAAAAGATGTAACGGCATTTCCGAATGTCGACCTACTTGATGTTTGCGCTGCAACTAATACAGCTAGGACCTGCAGTGCTACGGGCCTAACAAAGGACCATACATATCAGGTTACGGTTACCGCAATAAATGCGTCGTTTGAAGGCTCAGCTACAACTCCAATCACCGTTGTACCTACCGATTTACCAAACCCAACACAGCCGCGGAATCTAGTTTTAACTACTGCTGGATCGGGACAAATCACAGCTGAATGGACTGCACCGTTGTATGACGGCAATGGAGCAACTCCGAATAGGTTGTCATATGTAGTAACTGCTACTTCACCAGGACAAACAACGCGTACGTGCACTGTGGCAGCAGCAGGTGCCCCAACTTGTTTGGTAACTGGATTAGTTAATGGCTCTACTTACACGATGAGCGTCGTTGCCACTAACAACCTTGCAGCCTCGTCGCCGGCTTTAACTGGAACCATCATCCCAACCAACGCCACTTCACCGGGACAACCTACTGCAGCGCAAATTGGCGTACCGACGGGGACGACTTTGCCAGTATCTTGGACCGCACCAGCCGTAAATGGAAGTTCACGCTTGAGGGGTTATCTGGTGCGCGCGTACACGTCAGCATCCGGCGGAACTCCAGCTGCGACTTGTTCGGCAATTGCACCGACCACAACTTGCGATTTGACTGGACTGAATTATGGAACTGCATATTGGGTAGCTGTTTTAGCACAGAATGCGACTTTGACGAGTACTGAAGTGACGCTTCGTACGGTTACAAAGTTCACAACCGGCTCTAGTGTTGCCACATCTACGATTTCGTCCTCAGCATCAACATTAATTGCCAATGGCACGTCAACTTCGACAATTAGTGTGCAAATGAAAAATTCTGCAGGCACGAATCTTTCTACTTCAGGTGGCACCGTACTCTTGTCTAAATCCGGAACTGGAAATGGTGTCTTAAGTGCTGCAGTTGAAGGTGCAAATGGAATTTGGACTGCAACCTACACCACAGCTGCTGGCGGTCCGGTTACACCAGTAGTTATTTCAGGCACATTTGAGGGTGTAGCAATTACATCTACTGCAACTATCGCGCTTAATTCACAGGTGGCATCTACTTCTAGATCAAATTTGCAACTTGACTTGTCTACATTAGAAGCGAACGGCGCAAGTACATCACAAGTGACGGTCACTTTGTTAGATGCTGATGGCATAGCTATTGGTGGCGCAGGCACCAAGCCTTCGTTTACCGTTACTGCTGGTGGCGGCACCATCTCGGGGGCATCTATCGCTTCGCAAGGTAGTGGTGTTTGGACCGCAACATACACATCTCCAACTTCGGGTGCAGCTGCTACACCATTGATAACTGCGTATGTTAGCGGCGTAGCTCTAACTACTACGAGAAATATGACGCTAACGCCACAGGCAGTGAGTCTGTCAAACTCAACTGTTAATGCTTGTACGAGTGAGACACCTTGCATTGGTTCTGCACTAGAACTTGAAAGCGATGGAGCTTCAAGTAGAACTATTCAAGTGCAACTGAAGGACTCTAACAATTCACCTTTGATTTGGAACGGTGGGAACTCAGCACTGTCAATCGCCGCAGCACCTGGTGTGATAACTAACCTTCATTACGTTTCGGGTGGCATGTGGGCAGCTACTTATACAAGTCCACTTGATCAGGTTGGCGATACTCAGGTAGTGGCCAGTTACAACTCTGCATCGATTACGAGTGAAGTCACAGTAACCCTGATACCGAGAGTTATGAGCATGGCGAATGCTTTGATAGTTGCCGGCAATTCGGCGACTGTATCCGCTGAATATGACATCGACGTCTCGGCAACCATTCCGGTCAGAATTTGGCTGCGAAACTCTAATGACGTCAGTCTTGGCAGAGACATGCACTCTAAGGTTGCGTTCAGATCGCACTCAGGTAGCTTCACCGGTATTCAATACCACTCATGGACTGACACTGTAGTTGATGGGAACACAATCGTTGGTGATTATTACAGCGCAGAGTACACGCCTAGCGTTAAAGTCGTGGGCATCATTTCTCTCGGTGCTAAGTATGACGGCACTGATTTACCTGAAGCTGCTGAAGTTAAAGTTGTAGGCTCCAATCTTGTTGATGTCGACAAATCAGTAATTTCTGTTTCGGATGCAACGCTTGAAGCTATAGGTTCGAATTTCACAACAGTCACACTGCAGTTAAAGAATTCCAACAATGAACCATTGACACCAAGTGATGCCTGTGCGTCATTTGGCGTAGCATTCGAATCCAATTTCCCAACAAGTGCAATTTCAGAAAAAACTTGTGATTCAGGAACTGGAATATGGAGCGCGAAATTCACTCCGACAGATGATTCATCTGGCACCGCCATAATTTCAGCAGAATTGTCGGATGCTGCGACTCTTGCCACGTTTAGTAATTTGACAATGAGCGAGACTGCCACACTCAACGTCATTGGAAAGCAAGCAAATCTCGATGAATCAACGTTAACTAACTTAGGCGCGAGTGAGCTTCTGGGTGATGGAACATCTCAGACAACGCTTTCACTACAACTACGCGATTCATTGGGCAACCGACTACTTAAGTCCGGTGGCACGGTTGAATTCCAGACTACGTTGGGCACAGTTTCTGCTGCTGTTTATGACGAAGCAAACGATGTTTGGTTGGCGACTTATACCGCACCTAGCAACATTGCTGGCAATTCAGTCATTAGTGCGTTGATCAACTCGGCTGAAATTGCCTCAACTGTAACCCTGAAAATTAGTGCTATCCAGCCAGTCTCGCAACTCGGTTTAAGTGCGCCGGCTGTAGCTAGCAAGAATAAGTACTATTCAGTGAAGGTAACATTCCCAGCTAAATTTAAGTCGGCGAAGACGACCATTACCATTCGTAAGGTTTCTGGAACAAAAGTTGCAAGCTCTTCGAGTACCCAAACGAAGAAGTCAAAGGCGACTGTAAAGGTCAAGATTCCAAAGAAGTTGGCATCGGGCACTTATGTGGTAACGGTTACCGTAAAGGTGGGCAAGACAACCTATACAAGTAGTCAGCAGACGATTCGAGTTAAGTAGCCCCAGTAATTGCTGACCATGGTTTAGCAGCCGGTAAGTTACTTAACTATTAAGACTGGAAATGCGAAGGGTATTTCAATCCTGGGTACAAAGCTGCAGTTAAATTCCAACGCTCAGCCCCCTGGAGCAAAACTGTCCATCAAGTCCAAAGCTCGAGACATGAATATAGATCCAAGAATTGGGCAAAAGTATTCGACAAACTGGACATAACCACCTGAAACACCATAAATCTACGTTGACTTGATAACCCTCAAAATGGGATGTTTGTTACGCAAGTTACCAATGTTTCTGCTGTGTTTAGTAGGGACACCTTCCTCAAGATAGGTGAAAAGTAATGACAAAGTTATTCGCAAAATTCCAGGCCTCTGCAAGTCAAGATCGCGGCGCCACAGCAGTTGAATATGCCCTACTTGTAGGTCTAATTGCAGTTGTAATCATCGGTGCAGTTACAGCTCTTGGCGGTCAATTATCCACCCTATTTACAACCGTCAAAGATGCACTTGCGGGTATCTAAATAACTTCCCGCCCTAGAGGCATTCATGGCTTTTACAAAATTTAATCGACGTTCGCCTTCGAATGAAAAAGGGGCGGCAGCGGTCGAGTTTGCAATAATTCTTCCGTTGTTGCTCCTTCTAATTCTCTTGATGATTGATTTTGGGCGATTATTATTTGTGGAAATTAGCCTCAATTCTGCAAGTCGGGAAGCCGCTCGCGGCAGTTCCCTAACTATGTCAGATTCGCAAGTAACGAATCTGGTTCTTGATTCCGCTCCCGGTGTTGCCGCACTCGCTGCATTGGGCAGTTCACCCTTGGTTGTAAACATCCAATCTTGCAGCCCATCGGTCTCAAATGAAACCACAACGGTAAGCGTCCACGCGAATTTTCAGTGGATCACACCTATAGAACTTGTTCAGATCTTCGACCCGAATTCAACTCTCATTGATGGATCTGGTCTTGGAATGGATGTCTATGGGCGAGGCCAAATGTTATGTTCCGAGTCATAGCTAAATTGCGCCGACACCCAAGTTTAGAAAAAGAAGACGGCGCAGCGACAATACTCTTTACAATCATCGTCCTAATGGGTGTAATGGCTGGACTATTCGCGCTTGTTGTTGATGGTGGGCAATTGATGCTCGAGCGTCGAGTTGTGCAAAATGTTGCTGATGCATCTGCACTATACCTAGGACAAAACTGCGCCTTGGGACAAAACTGCGCAACGAATGATCCAATAACTTACGCTCAAAATAATTCACCGGACTTGGCAACAGCAATTTCTGAAAAATGCGGAAGTTCACCATTGCCAGGATGTGGGCCGCTTAGCGGCAATTCAAAAGACTGCCAAACTAATCCAGCACCAACATCTCAATTCGTCCGAGTTCGCGCGGAAACTGAAACCGTAAGCGGTGGAACAGCGCTGGCACCAGCATTTGCCGGGATCTTTGGAGATGGCAATGTGTCCGATGGAAGTTGGACGATGCGGGCTTGCTCACAGGTTACTTGGGGCAAATCCACGCAGGCAAACGTGACTCTTCCATTAGCAATATCAGTCTGTAATTATGCAACACCTACCGGTACAACTGGTGGCACGAATAAATTGATCCCGCAGTATTCCCCGGCGAATGTAAGCTGTACCGGAAGTTCGAGCCTAGACGGATTGCCACTAACTGGTACAGATGCCGGATTAGCAGTTGTGGCAATTCCAAACATGGATTCAACCTGCACTACTGGTACTCGGGTCAATGTCGGTGATGTAGTTGACTACGTCGTGCCAGGAAGTATGTCAACAGTTTGTGCTGGTTTAGTAACGAGACTCAAAGCAGCGATCGGTCAACAGAGCTATATTCCAGTCTTTTCTACGTCGTACGTAGCAGGAGGAACTAGAAAAATGCAGGTTGTTTCCTTCGTACGATTCAAAATCATGAGCCTTAAGTATGGCGGTGTACTTAGTGGCACACCAACTTTCACGTCATCTGCGTGCGCTAACCTCTGCATCGTTGGTCAGTTCACAAAAGGTGTAACTCCAATCGGAAAAATTTCCACAAGTTCATCTGTTCCTGCATTGGGCACCATGGCCGTTGAGTTGATTCCTTAGAAGGGGACATTATGAAAACCACAACCAGATACCTATTAATTGCCGCGATTATTGCGGGTATTGTTGCGATCCTGGTATTTCGCGCAAATTCTAGATCCGAACTTACGCCACAGCCAACCGCAGCAGCAACAAGTCAAATAATTCCGTCAGGAACTCCTGAGCCAGTGGCACCCGCCGCTTTAGGCCCACTTGCAGTTCCGTCAGGCAAGATTGCAGTATCTGTTGAGTTATCTGACGCAGCACATGTTGGCAGTTTTCTTCGTCCTGGCTCGTTCATAACTATCTTTGACACAGTTGCTTCCGTAACACTTGGCACCACTGGACTACCCGTTCGTGAAACACGGGTGCTTCTAACAAAGGCGGAAGTTATTGGTATCGCCGGCTATACCTCTGCCGAAGAAGTCGATGCCGTAATAAACGATTCGACTAAGTTCTTAGTCACAGTTGCAGTTACTCAGAAAGAAGCAGAACGACTAATTCACGGTATTCAATCCGGTGCGCTCTACTTCGGTTTGCTAAGTACTGATACAAAGATTGTTCCGGGCCCTGGTGTAACTGATGAAACTATTTTCTCAGGAGTGAATTAATGGCTGTTGTCCTAGGCATAAGCTCTGAAACCAACGAGAGAATTAAATTCACATTAGGCGAAGACACACAATTTGTAGATTCGGTTGCGCAACTAGATGAATTTCTATTGGCTAATCCGAGTGAGCAGTTAGTAATTGTTGGTCCAGACGTTGATCTAAATGTCGCAACAAATCTGTCTGAAAGGTTTCGAGTTTCTCGCCCGAGCCTTGGAATTCTGCTTACTCGTCGTCGTGTTGATCTTTCTGTTTTGAATCAAGCCATTCGTTCTGGCATTCGCGAAGTGATTAATGTTGATGATTCAGCAGAGATCCTTAAGGCAGCCAAGCGGTCGCAGTCTCTCTCTAGCATGTTTTCAAATTCGCTAGATACACATTTACTCCCGAAATCAGGCAAAACCATTTTGGTTTTTTCTGCCAAGGGTGGCTGTGGCAAGACAACTATTTCAACAAACCTTGCGGAATCACTCGCAGCTACATCCGGTGGAACCGTCTGCTTAGTCGATTTTGATTTGCAATTCGGAGATGTCGGTATTGCACTTCGAATTAATCCAAGTAAGTCAATCTCAAATGCTGTTGAAATGAAGGATCACGTAGATAAGCAGGCACTTTCGTCTCTAGTAATAAACTACAAACCAAAATTTGACGTGCTGTTAGCACCCCCAAATCCCGTTGATGCTGAGTATGTAACTGGTGAGTTATGTCGAACTGTTTTAACTCAGCTTCGCGAGATGTATGACTATGTCGTTATTGATTCATCTCCGGCATTTACAGATGTGATTCTGGAAGCTTTTGATATCGCAGATCATCATCTATTGATAACAACTCTCGATGTTCCAACCCTGAAAAACCTTCGAGTTTCAAGTAGCACCCTAGATGAACTTGGTCTGCCCACTAGTAAACGTATTGTGATTGTTAATCAAAGTGACCTAAATGCAGGGCTAACCGTTCAAGATGTAGAGCGTTCGATAGGAACTTCGGTAGCCATTCAAATACCTGCAAGCAATGCGGTACCAACGTCAGTGAATCGCGGCGTAACTCTTTATGGCAGCGATCCAAAGCATCCTGTAAGCCGTGCCATTCAATCTTTGACAGACCTGATCCTCGATAAACCTAGTCAAAATAGGGGTCGAAGAATTCTGCGCAGACGAGGTGGCTCTAAATGACTTTGGCAGATCGCCTATCAAGAACTGATGCCGCTGATGCGAAATCAGTAATTGCCGCAAAAAGTTTGCGTCAGATTTCACATGACATTGCCTTTGATGATGAACGGGACATAAAGTTCCGCGTCCATGAGGAACTCATTGAAATATTAGGTCAGCAACTTTATGGTGATCAGGTTGATTTAGAAATACTTGAAAAGCATGTATTTGATGCAACAACCAAGGTTCTAGACGCAATCGATCGGCCACTTTCTGGCCTTGATCGCGCGCGCATGATGCAAGAAGTTACTGATGAAATTTTGGGATTGGGTCCGCTTCAGCCGTTATTACGCGACCCAAACATTAGTGAGATCATGGTCAATAGATTTGATCAAATATATGTGGAACGCGACGGAAATATTTTCCCGTCACCTCTAACTTTTGCTAATGAAGAACATCTTCGCCGCACCATAGATCGAATTGTCAGCAGTGTTGGCCGTCGCGTGGACGAATCAAGTCCTATGGTTGATGCTCGCCTAGCTGACGGTAGCCGAGTAAATGCAGTAGTGCCACCAATCGCCTTAGATGGCTCCTCGCTCACAATCCGAAAATTTAGCGAAGATGCCTTTACAAGTCGTGATTTGGTGGCCATGGAAACTATTACACAAAAAGCTATGGATGTGCTGGCTGCCTGCGTGCAGGGCAGATTAAACATGGTTATCAGCGGCGGGACAGGTTCCGGTAAAACCACAACTCTAAACGTATTGTCCTCGTTCATTCCAGATGACGAACGGATCATCACGGTCGAAGATGCTGCTGAACTCTCACTAGGTCAACCTCATGTGGTTCGTCTGGAAACCCGACCTTCTAATACCGAAGACAAAGGTTTGGTGACAATTCGAGATCTAGTTAAAAATTCACTTCGCATGCGCCCAGATCGAATTGTTGTTGGCGAAGTTCGAGATGGTGCTGCTCTTGACATGTTGCAGGCAATGAACACTGGCCATGATGGTTCGCTAACAACGGTTCACGCAAACACTACCCGCGATGCACTTTCCAGAATTGAAACTATGGTTCTAATGGCTGGTATGGATCTGCCTATCAGAGCAATTCGCGAGCAGATAACTCATGCCATCAATGTTGTTGTGCAACAGTCCAGGATGCGTGATGGCTCGCGGCGGATTACAAAAATTAGTGAAATCACCGGCTTAGAAGGTGAAACCATCGTGATGCAGGATCTATATTCTTTTGAATATTCTGATGCCAATACACGAGGAGTCGTAGGGCAACTACTGCCGACTGGAATCATGCCTGAATTCCTAGATCGATTGGCACAGCGAGATGTGCAACTATCAGCGGAGTATTTCCGAAGATGAGGCGATGGCTATATGCCTTACTAGCTTCGCTCGCATTTATGTTGAGCCCTACAGGTGTCGCCACTGCAGGGGTGACACCTACAGACACGGTCATTTTAGTTTTAGATGCCAGTGGCTCGATGAAGGGCGAAAAAATGACGTCCGCTGTTGAGGTTGGAAAAACATTTTTAACAACAGTTCCTGCTGGTATAAAAGTTGGATTAGTCACTTTCAATTCACGAGACATTGCAGTAATTCCACCCACTTTAGATTTTAATGTCTTAAGTGAAGCCTTGAGTGCAGTAAAGCCAGAAGGCAACACGTCCCTTTATGACGGAATATTATCTGCCATCGATTCGATCGAATCTGGTTCAACAGCAAGAATTGTCGTATTAACTGATGGCGATGACACGGCCAGCAAATCTATTCCAGCCGAAGTAGTTTCCGCAATTACTTCCAGCAAGGTCTCACTGGACGTTGTAACTGTCGGTGATGCAACTAAAGAAATCGATGTACTTCAAGAATTTAGTCAAGCAGGTGGTGGCCGACTGCTTCAAACAAAGGATGCCGCGCAACTCACCGATGTGTTTACCAAAGTACTGGCATCCCCACCACCTGTACCAACTCCAACCGCTGTTGTACCAACTCCAACAGTTGCCGAACCAGTCATTGTCGAGTCCAACAGCACTGCGTTAGACCGTGCGTTACGGGGCGCGGCAATTACTGTCCTAGTGGTTCTAGCGCTATTCGTTGGCGTGCGTATTTTCAAGCGTAGAAAAGATACCCAAAAACTTGATGATGCTCTCGATCCGTATGCGACAACGTTGCTTCCGCATGAAGCCTCCAATCAAAAATCTCGCAGTGAATTTGAACCCTCTGACCGAAAGAATCGTCGACCTAAACACGTAACAGTGGCGCTCACAAAATCACAGTATTTTCCAGGTATTGCTGACAAACTCGATCGTGCTGGTATCGCAATGAGCGCCGAGCGCTGGATAATCTCTTGGACGCTAGGGAGTTTGCTATTAACTTTTGGCTTGATGCTCATTTCTGACTCAATTGCAATCAGCGCAACCCTTGCCCTGCTAACTACATTTTTTATTCAAAATACTTTTCTGAAATCTCGCGAAGGTGCGCTTAAACGCGAATTTGAAGAGCGATTGGCGGACTTTTTAACCATCATTGCAAGTGGCTTAAGAGCGGGGTTGTCGTTCGCGCAAGCCGTCGAATCTGCAGTCGGTGATGGCTCCGGTGAAGTTGAGCGTCAAATTCGCAGAGCTTTAGCTGAAGTACAAGTGGGTTCGACACTTGATGCAGCACTTATGCGAGTGGCCAAAAAAATGGATAGTGACGACCTGTCGTGGACGATTGCCGCTCTTCGAATCCAACGAGAAGTTGGTGGAAATCTATCTAAGATCCTCGACACGGCAGCTGTCACTATTAGAAATCGCGCTGAATTGAAACGCGAAATTCGCACCTTGTCGGCGGAAGGTCGCATGTCTGCTTATGTGCTAGTAGCACTGCCACTTGGAATATTTGGATTCCTGCTATTGAGTCGACGCGACTATGTGAAGATCTTTTGGACAGAAACCATCGGAATCGTCATGCTTGCCATGTTCGTAATCCTAGTCACCGCCGGGTGGTTCTGGATTCGTTCCGTAGTGACAGTGAGGGTTTAGCGTTATGTCAGCTCTATCACTCGCACTAATCACAGGCGCTCTAACATTTGTAATTTTGGTTTGGCTATTCTCGATGGCAACTAATAGAAAAAAGATTAAAAATGAAAGTGTCGTTACAAATTTACTGAATTCATATGCACCTGAAGCTGAAGATTTGTCCACAAACCTTTCTCAGATTAATCAGGGAACGTTGATAGATTCAATCGGGAAATTCATAATCTCCGAGGGCTACCAGAAGCGAATGCGTAACCGCCTAGTGGCAACCGGAAAGCAAGATATAAATGCTTATCGCGCGCTAGTTAGAAGAAAAGTCTTCGGAACCATAATCGGACTTTCTTACGGTTTGCTCACTCAGTTAGATGGTGGCTGGCGCGGAGTAGTAATCATCGCTATTGCTACCGCGGCGGGATTCTTTTTACCTGATGTCCTTACATATAACACTGGTACAAAAAGATCTTTGGAGCTTGACCAAACTTTGCCTGATGCGATCGACATTTTGAATCTGTGCGTAGAGTCTGGATTAACCTTTCAGGCCTCAATGGCACAAGTGTCATCAATCCTTGAAGGCCCCATTTCAGATGAATTTGCTCGAGTATTACGTCAGATGCAGTTGGGGCAATCAATGATTTCTTCACTTCAAGACTTAGCCGCCAGAAATAATAATGACGATTTGAGTCGCTTTGTTTCGGTAATCATTCAAGCCGATAAATTGGGCATTCCGATATCCGCGGTTCTGCACGAACAGGCACGCGAAATGCGAGGAAAGCGACGAGATCGTGCTCGCGAACAGGCACAGAAAGTCCCGGTAAAGATTTTGATGCCAGTAATGTTGTGCTTTCTGCCTGGTATTTTCATCGTAATTCTTGGCCCAGCTGTGGTTTCGATTGTTCGCGCCTTTGCCGGCATGTAAAGATTAACTATGGGTATGGATGTACTTTGGCTTGCGCCAATGCTCGTTTTTTTAATTGTAGGTGGTCAATTAATTTTGATCGACTATCGCTCTCACCGACTCCCGAATCGACTCGTGGCAATTTGCACGGCTGGCATTCTGATTTTCCAGTTTGCTTTTTGCTTTGCTGCAGGATCGGTGAGTGAGCTGTCGCAAGCTGGGCTAACAGCGGTAAAGATATTCGCAGTTTATGTCGGTCTCTACATGGTGAGTCGTGGCCAATTAGGTATGGGAGATGTTAAGTTTGCGATCCCAGTCGGCTTGATTATCGGGTGGTTCCAGCCGGACGCCTGGCTGATTTCATTAATGACGACATTTCTATTGGCGGGAATATTTGCTCTAGTTGGACTGTTTTCTCGAAAACTAGAGAAAAAGAGCTACATCCCATTTGGGCCATTTATGTACCTTGGGTCAATCTTGACCCTATTTATAGGGCTGCTTTTCGGCCAATAAAGGGCCAGTTATCCACAGAAATTTCTCCGAATTTGCAAAATAAACCCTTCAGGCTATGCTAAATCTACTTGAGTCCACCCGACTCAAGGTATCTGATGCCAGAGGTTTCAGGTGCGGTGAGTCGGGTATGACTTGAAGTGAACACCCTTACTTGGAGGAAAAAATGGCTAAAGCCGTAGGTATCGACCTGGGAACCACTAACTCAGTGGTCTCAGTACTTGAAGGTGGCGAACCCACCGTCATAGCAAACGCAGAAGGCGCACGCACTACACCCAGTGTTGTCGCATTCGCGAAAAATGGTGAAGTCCTAGTTGGCGAAGTTGCCAAGCGTCAGGCCGTCACCAACGTAGACCGCACTATCCGTTCAGTTAAGCGTCACATGGGTGACACAACTTGGAATGTTGATATCGACGGCAAGAAGTACAACGCACAGGAAATTTCTGCTCGTATTTTGCAGAAGCTAAAGCGCGATGCTGAGGCTTACCTTGGCGACACCGTTACTGATGCAGTCATTACGGTCCCGGCTTACTTCAATGACGCCCAGCGTCAAGCAACTAAGGATGCTGGTCAGATCGCAGGTCTAAATGTCTTGCGTATCGTCAACGAGCCAACTGCTGCAGCTCTTGCATATGGTTTAGATAAGGGCGACAAGGACCAAACAATTTTGGTATTCGACCTTGGTGGTGGCACGTTCGACGTTTCACTTCTTGAAATTGGCGAAGGCATCGTAGAAGTTAAAGCCACAAGTGGCGATAACAACCTCGGTGGCGATGACTGGGATCAGCGCGTAGTCGATCACTTAGTTACTCAATTCAAAAATTCAAACGGTGTGGATCTTTCTGCAGACAAGGTTGCACTGCAACGTCTGCGTGAAGCTGCCGAAAAAGCAAAGATTGAATTGTCGTCTTCACAGTCGGCAGCAATTAACTTGCCTTACATCACAGCATCTGATGCTGGTCCACTTCACCTTGACGAAACTCTAACTCGTGCAGATTTCCAAAAGATGACTGCGGATCTAATCGATCGCACTAAGTCTCCGTTCAACCAGGTCATCAAGGATGCCGGCGTTAAAGTTGCCGACATCGATCACGTAGTTCTAGTTGGTGGCTCCACTCGTATGCCAGCAGTAACTGATTTGGTTAAGGAACTTACCGGTGGTCGCGAACCTAATAAGGGTGTTAATCCTGACGAAGTAGTTGCTGTAGGCGCTGCGCTTCAGGCTGGCGTACTTAAGGGTGAAGTCAAGGACGTTTTACTTCTTGATGTGACTCCACTTTCACTTGGTATCGAAACCAAGGGTGGTCTCATGACCAAGATGATCGAACGTAACACCACGATCCCAACAAAGCGTTCGGAAATCTTCACAACTGCTGAAGATAACCAGCCATCTGTTTTGATCCAGGTATTCCAGGGCGAGCGTGAAATGGCGGCTTACAACAAGAAGCTTGGAACTTTCGAGCTAACTGGTTTGCCACCGGCACCACGCAACGTGCCACAGATCGAAGTTGCTTTCGACATCGATGCCAACGGTATCGTTCATGTCTCTGCAAAGGATTTGGGAACTGGCAAGGAACAGTCCATGACTATCACTGGTGGTGGCGCTCTTTCTAAGGAAGAGATCGATCGCATGATGGCCGATGCTGAATCACATGCTGAAGAAGATCGTCAGCGTCGCGAAGAAGCTGAAGTTCGTAACCAAGCTGAATCATTGGTCTTCCAGACCGAGAAGTTCCTTGAGGAAAGTGGCGACAAAGTTCCAGCAGATGCCAAGGCAAATGTTGATGAACCACTAGCTGAACTTAAGGCCGCTATCGCAGGCGAGAACATCGAAGCCATCAAGGCTGCGGTTGAGAAGGTTGCAACTGCTAGCCAGGCTCTAGGTGCTGCGTTATACGCAAACACTCAGAACGAAGCCGGCGAAGCTGCTCCAGCAGGTGAAGACGATGTCGTTGACGCTGAAATCGTAGATGAGAACGAAAAGGTATGAGTGACAACGACCCAGGCGCAAACCAAGCCGAGGGCGTAAAGATCACAGATAAGCGAAAGCTTGATCCAGAAACTGGAGCTCCTCGCACACCTTCGGGTGAGCAGGAGACTCCAGTTTCGGAGCAAGAAGTGCCAAGTGATCCAGTTGTTGAGTTAGATCCAGTAGCGGAATTAACTGCTGACTTACAACGCCTGCAAGCTGAGTTTGCGAATTATCGCAAGCGCGTAGAACGCGATCGCGAAACTACTCGTGACCTTGTGGTCTCAAATACCTTGGCCGATCTGTTACCAGTAATTGATGACATTGGTCGGGCTCGCACACACGGTGAACTCGAAGGTGCATTCAAAAGTGTCGGCGAAGCTTTAGAAACCACGGTCAGTCGACTTGGCCTAAAGCCATTTGGTGCACCTGGTGATGAGTTTGATCCAACCAAGCATGAAGCAATTTCGCATGAATACAGTGCTGAAGTTTCGACTTCAACTTGCATGAATGTGTTTCAGCCCGGTTATGAATTTAATGGCCGAATCATTCGCGCTGCGATCGTAAGTGTGGCTGATCCCCAGCCAGCAAACGTCGAGCAATAAACCGCCTTAGCAACTTCAGTATTAGGAAGGAGGCACCATGAGCGTAAAAGATATGTACGAAAAGGATTACTACAAAATCCTTGGTGTTTCCAAAGATGCTGATGCCGCAACTATCAAGAAGGCATATCGCAAGCTTGCGAAAGATCTTCATCCTGATGCCAACTCTGGTGACAAAAAGATTGAAGAGAAATTCAAAGCAGTCAGCGAAGCCTATGACGTAGTTTCTGATACCAAGCGTCGTGCGGAATATGACGAAGCTCGACGTTACGGAGCTGGCGGCCCAATGGGAGGTCGACGTGGACCTGGTGGACCTGGTGGATTCCCTGGTGGTCAAAACGTAAACGTCGATGACTTATTTGGTGGTGGAGATCTTTCCGATATTTTCGGGGGGCTATTTGGCGGCGGCGGTCGGCAACGTGGACCTAGAAAAGGTGCGGACTTAGAAACTTCGATAACGATAAGTTTTGAAGATTCAATACATGGTGTCACTGTGCCGCTGCGACTAAATACTGGAACGGTTTCTGCACGTATTCCAGCTGGGGTAAAAAATGATCAACGAATTCGTTTAAGAGGCAAAGGCCAAGCCGGTGAACCAGGGGCGGCTGCAGGTGACCTTTTCATTAATGTGACCGTTGCTTCGCACCCAGTTTTCGAGCGTGACGGTGACAATTTAACAGTTACGGTTCCAATCAAGTTTGATGAGGCTGTAAATGGCGCAGACATTAAAGTTCCAGTCCTTGATGGACCAGCAGTAACGATTCGAATTCCAGCTGGCACCAAGACTGGCGCCAAATTCCGCGCTCGCGGTAAAGGTGTTGTGCGCCCAGAAAAATCTGGCGACTTAATTGTTTCGGTCGACATTGCCGTTCCACTAGATCTATCAAGTGCAGCGCGAAAGGCACTCGATGAATTTGCCGCTGCTACTGCGGACTTTGATCCACGCGATGAATTGATGCGCAAGACTGGCAACTTATCTGAGGCTCGAAAGGGATCTGATGATTGATTTTGAGCATGATGACGAAGTTCCGGTTTACGTAATCTCAGTAGCCGCGCAGTTAGCAGGCCTGCACCCGCAAACTCTTCGGCAGTATGACCGACTTGGGTTAGTTTCACCTGGTCGTTCAGTTGGCCGGAATCGCCTTTATTCCTTAAAGGATATTCAGCGCCTGCGCGAAGTAACCAAACTTTCCAATGAAGGCGTGACTCTTTCTGGAATCATGCGAATTTTGATTCTAGAAGAACAACTCGAACGCGCACTCAAAGAAAATATCCGATTACGCGAAGCTATGGGGCCATCAACTGCAGTTGTGGTTTGGCGCCCAAATCGTAGAGCGTAATAGTGACGGCTTTAATTACAGGAGCTACTGCTGGTATCGGTGCTTCTTATGCGAAGCAACTTGCCGCCTCGGGCAGTGACTTGGTGCTCGTTGCTCGTGATCTAACTCGGTTAGAAAACCTAGCAAGTGAACTGAAGTCAACTCATGGCAATAAAGTGGAAGTTCTACAAGCTGATCTCTCGGATCGCGCGCAATTAGATAAAGTTTGTGCTCGGGCTGCGCAAAGCGACATTGACTTAGTAGTTAATAACGCGGGCTTTGGTATCAAGCAACCTTTCGTTGGTGGAGCTATCGAAGCAGAACAAAACTTACTTGATGTTTTGGTAATCGCAGTCATGCGAATCACACATGCCGCAATGCCAGGAATGTTAGAGCGCGATCGTGGTGGAGTTATCAACGTCAGCTCGGTCGCTGGCTGGATGTCTAGTGGAACTTACAGTTCTGCCAAAGCTTGGGTAACAAGTTTTAGTGAAGCACTTGCCACGCTACATAAAAAATCCAACGTCCATGTAATGGCAGTTTGCCCTGGCTACACCCGCACCGAATTTCATTCTCGCGCGCAAATGGATACCGAAACTATTCCAAATTGGATGTGGCTTGATGTTGATGCAGTTGTTGCAAAGTCCTTGAAGGATTTCAAAAATGGGAAAGTAATTAGCGTGCCAGGCCTGCAATACAAATTGTTGAGTTTGATAGCGCAATACTTACCGCGCCCAATTGTGCGCAAACTTTCCGTTGCATCGCGCGGCTAAAACGCAGCTAAAACTTCTTGTGGCGAATCGGTTGTAACTTTCCAACCACGTAATCGGGATTGCAACGAAGCTTCTTTAGCAAATTCATTTGCTGCATCTGTAATCACAACTGTCACCGGAGCATCGGGCCAATCTCCGTAGTCACCACCAATAGTTGGCATGACTGGATCAATTAACACGTAACCAACAGCGGGCCGGCGTAGCGATCTACGACTAAATCCAATCGCAGGTGCATGGACTGAGGTTTCGCCTTGGAATACTAAAATTAAAGGCTCGGCAGTTGAAGCCAATTGCGCTGCCACATGAGTCACCCAACGGATTGCTTCATTCGGCGGGGAAACAATTAATGGCGTAGCCGATAGTGACACCCGCGCTGCCACTGTATTAATACAGTCAGTTTCAGGCAGGAACGCAATGGTGGTCACTAGATAACTGTGCCATGTCCGCAACCAGGTCTGCCACCTACGCTGAATGCGAAAAACCCCTTATTTCTGGGGGTCCTGGGGATCTCGATTTGCACTCTAGGGGGGAGAGTGCCAACAATAGTATTAGCACTCGGAACCCCCGAGTGATAACCCAAAAACTCTGGGGCTTTGGCCCTAAACGTTTGGCACAAAAGGAAAAAACACATGTCGAAGATGATCGCTTTCGATGAGGAAGCCCGTCGCGCACTTGAGCGCGGTATGAACACACTTGCAGACGCAGTCCGCGTAACGCTTGGCCCAAAGGGTCGCAACGTTGTTCTCGAAAAGAAGTGGGGCGCACCAACCATCACAAATGACGGTGTCTCCATCGCCAAGGAAATTGATCTTGAAGATCCTTACGAAAAGATCGGTGCAGAACTAGTTAAGGAAGTTGCCAAGAAGACAGACGATGTCGCTGGCGACGGAACTACAACTGCAACAGTTCTTGCTCAGGCACTTGTTCGCGAAGGTCTACGTAACGTAGCTGCCGGCGCAAACCCAATGGTGCTAAAGCGTGGAATCGAAAAGGCCGTTGAAGCAATCAGCGCCGAACTTCTTGCTATGGCACAGAAAGTTGATTCCAAGGAACAGATCGCAGCAACTGCATCTATTTCTGCAGCTGATCCACTAATCGGCGAAATGATCGCTGAAGCAATGGACAAAGTTGGCAAGGAAGGCGTTATCACTGTTGAAGAGAGCAACACATTTGGTCTTGAGCTAGAACTGACTGAAGGTATGCGCTTTGACAAGGGTTACATCTCGCCTTACTTCGTTACCGATGCTGAGCGCATGGAATCTGTTCTTGAAGATCCATACATCTTGATCGTTAACTCAAAGGTTTCTGCAATCAAAGACCTACTTCCAATCTTGGAAAAGGTTATGCAGTCCGGTAAGCCACTTGCCATCATCGCTGAAGATGTTGAAGGCGAAGCACTTTCCACACTTGTTGTTAACAAGATCCGTGGCAACTTCCGCTCAGTAGCTGTTAAAGCCCCTGGCTTTGGTGACCGTCGCAAGGCAATGTTGCAAGACATAGCAATCTTGACTGGCGCACAGGTAATCAGCGAAGAAGTTGGCTTGAAGCTTGAAACAACTGACATCGAACTTCTTGGTAAAGCACGCAAGATTGTTGTTACCAAGGACGAGACCACAATTGTTGAAGGTTCCGGAGATGCAGACCAGATTGCTGGCCGCGTAAACCAGATCCGCGCTGAAATCGAAAAGTCTGATTCGGACTACGACCGCGAAAAGCTCCAGGAACGTCTGGCCAAGCTTGCCGGTGGTGTTGCAGTTATCAAGGCTGGCGCTGCAACTGAAGTTGAACTTAAGGAACGCAAGCACCGCATCGAAGATGCTGTTCGCAACGCAAAGGCTGCAGTTGAAGAAGGTATCGTCGCCGGTGGTGGCGTTGCTCTTCTACAGGCATCCGAAAAGGCGTTCGCCAAGTTAAATCTTGAAGGCGAAGAAGCAGTCGGCGCGAACATCGTCAAGGTAGCTGTTGAAGCACCGCTAAAGCAGATTGCAATGAACGCTGGCCTCGAAGGCGGAGTTGTTGCTGAAAAGGTTCGTAACCTTGCACCAGGCTTTGGCTTGAATGCTGCAACTGGAGAATACGTAGATCTAATCAAGGCTGGCATCATCGATCCAGCTAAGGTAACTCGCTCTGCGCTTCAGAACGCTGCATCAATTGCTGCACTATTCCTAACAACTGAAGCTGTTATTGCTGACAAACCTGAAAAGGCTGCACCAATGGCTGGCGGCGGCGACATGGGTGGAATGGACTTTTAGTCCATTCCAATAGGAACTGAATGGACTTGGATCGCGTAAGCGAGACAAGGGGCTTCTAAAAGGTTTCTACCCAACAAGAACTAAAAAGAACGACCCCGAGATTTCTCGGGGTCGTTCTTTTTAGGAAGCTAATTGGTTACTGGCGACTTGTCGTCACTTGCGAATTTTCGCTGAGTTGAAATCGCAGAATCAAGTTCCGACAGCACTTTTTCGTAAAGCGCAATCATGTCATTCATGCTTGGAATATCTGCCAGGCTCGGACGTGGCGTATCCATGTCCGATAATTCCTCGTTGCTACTGATAAATTTTTTACTCATTATTCACATCCCCGTGTACCACAATCGTACATTTCAGACACCTCACACGCAACCAAAATAGCCGATTGCGTTATTAGGGGGGTTAATCCTGTGTTGGTGTCCCATACAGCAAGTCATCAGCATCTAGGATTCGGTAGGCATAACCCTGTTCAGCCAAGAATCGCTGTCGATGGGCAGCAAAATCAGCATCCACAGTGTCGCGCGTGACAATTGTGTAGAAGTGCGCGGAACGCTTGTCACCCTTTGGACGAAGTATTCGACCTAGGCGCTGGGCTTCTTCTTGGCGCGAGCCGAAAGTGCCACTGATTTGAATAGCTACACCAGCCTCAGGTAAATCTACAGAGAAGTTAGCAACCTTAGAAACTACGAGGACTCGAGTTTCACCTTCGCGGAAAGATTGGAATAAGCGCTCACGTTCCTTAATGGGAGTTGCGCCAGTAATCGTTGGCACGCCTAAGTGTGTACTGATTTCATCGAGTTGATCTAAGTACTGGCCAATTACCAAAATGTGATCGTCCGGATGCAAGTTAACTAAATGCTCAACAACGCGGTTTTTGTATGACGTAGTACTTGCTAGGCGATAGCGCTCTTCAGGTTCTGCCATTGCATAAGCCAGGCGTTCAGCATCTGGCAATGTCACGCGAACTTCAGCACAGTCAGCAGGAGCGATGTAACCCTGGGCTTCGATGTCTTTCCAAGGTGCGTCATAACGTTTCGGGCCGATTAGTGAAAAGACTTCGCCCTCCATGCCATCTTCGCGAACTAAAGTTGCGGTTAGCCCAAGGCGGCGACGCGCTTGGATGTCTGCAGTAAATCTAAATACAGGCGCGGGAAGTAAATGGACTTCGTCATAAATGATCAAACCCCAGTCACGTGCATCAAATAATTCCAAGTGAGCGTAAACCCCTTGGCGACGTGTGGTCATAACTTGATATGTAGCAATCGTTACTGGACGAATTTCTTTGCGAGCACCAGAGTATTCACCAATTTCTTCCTCTGTGAGTGTGGTGCGCTTTAGTAATTCGGCTTTCCACTGCCGTGCCGAAACTGTATTTGTAACCAGAATCAAAGTTGTCGCGCCAGCAAGAGCCATCGCAGCAGCGCCAACGATAGTTTTTCCAGCACCACAAGGCAGCACAACAACACCAGAGCCACCGTGCCAAAAACCTTCAGCAGCTTCGCGTTGATATGTGCGAAGCTCAAAGGAATCTTCGGCCAGCGCAATTGGATGAGCTTCGCCATCAACATAGCCAGCTAAGTCTTCAGCTGGCCAACCTAGTTTTAGTAAGGCTTGCTTGATGTTTCCGCGCTCACTTGGATGAACTGCGATGGTGTCTTCATCGATGCGCTTACCAACTAGCGGCTTGATTTTCTTGGAATGCAAAATTTCTTCCATGACAGTGCGATCATTTGCAGTCAAAATCAATCCGTGGACGGGATGCATGTGTAATTGCAGGCGACCATAACGAGCCATAGTTTCTGCGATATCGACTAACAGTGCATGCGGCACTGGGTAACGTGAATATTTTAAAAGTGTGTCCACAACAGATTCGGCATCATGTAACGCAGCACGCGCGTTCCATAAACCAAGTGGTGTGATGCGGTAGGTGTGGATGTGTTCTGGAGCGCGTTCAAGCTCGGCAAATGGTGCAATCGCATGACGGCATTCGCTGCTTAATTCATGATCTATTTCTAGCAACAGCGTTTTATCACTTTGGACGATCAATGGGCCATCAGTCATCAGCCATTTCCTTCTTCGTCAACGTTCTCGGCAAGTTCGGCGCCAGTAATGCGCGCAATCGTAAAGGTGCGAACTTCATTGGTACGCACATCAAAGGCTGTTAAGAAACCGCCAGAAATAGTCAGTGGTTCAACGATTCGCTCACTGGTCATGCCACCTTTGTCGGCATATCCAATCCAAACCTCTTTACCTTGGGCCAAGGCGTTATTTAATAGCGTCAAAGTTTGGGAAGTAGTTGTCCGAGGACCATTGGTTGCTGCTGGCTTACTGGCGTCAACTCGCTCACCGGCGCGCAGTGCCTTCACAGCAGCTGTAACCAATCGAGAAGATGGCCCAGTAACCGTAACGGGCGAAGGTGGGGACTTAACAGAAGTGCGCTTGGTATCCGGGCGGTGAATAAGTACTGTGCCTTCAGCGCTCTCCGCCACTGGGGCATAACCACAATCACGAAGTTTTTCCAGGACGATGTCGGCTGGGGAAGAGCTAACGACAATTCCAGGCGCCAGTTGGCGGAACTTAAGTGAAGCTAAGCGTCGGTCTGCTTGCACGGTGGCAATCAATTGCTCGTCATCACACCGTAAATAGATTGAGGCAACACCAACACGTAGTACACCATGTTTGCGGGCCACATCTTCGATCATGTAAGTCAATGGTTGGGGAAGTGGCGTGCGAGATAGCCCAGCTAAGAATTCAATAATGTCGTTGGCAGCTTGACCTTGATCTAGCGCGCGACGAATTGAGTTTTCGGTAAATCGATAAGTGGTCGCAGCTCCAGTTGATTCCACATCAGCCAGGACCGCCATAGTTCGACGTTGATTTGCTGGCAGCCGCCCAGGAGCCAGCGCTGTTAAATCCGCTTGCACAATGATGTGATCAACTGGATCGGGCAGTAGTGCGCCTAATACCTTGGTTGGATCCTGTCCTTGCGAAACTGATTTTCCAAAAGATGTCAGCGCACCTAGCGCAGTAATGCCCAGTGCTGCAGCTTCATCCAAAACTGCTGACACTGCAGCCGCGCGAACTAGTGATGAGCGACGCGGGCGATGCCAATCTAAGTGATCAGTCAAGATTGCCGCACTCGTGGTTGTGCCATCAGGCAGGCCAACATAAATGTCTAATAGCGAAATGCGAAGTGGATTGATAAAGCCGCGTTCCACTGCAGAAGTTAAGGCGTTGATTCGTTCTGCTCCATCGCCACCAACAACGTGTGCAGCTCGAGCCGTATCCCGCCAAGACTGCGCCAACACGGCCCATCTTGAAGCATCATCAATACTGAGCCAGCGATCATAAGCAGTAGTTGGTAACCAACCATCTGAAGTGTCCGCGCCTAATAGCCCGGAAGCAAATGCAACTTCAATCACTAACGCAGTTAAGTGTTCCGAAACTCGCAACAAGTCTTTCGCAGTTGCTAAATCGCGAATTGCTAAACCACCTCCGCGCAATTGTGATGGCGGTTCAATTGACCAAGCTTCAAGCAAAGTTTCAACGAGTCGGACAAAATCCAAAGCCGCATGAGCACCAGTGTCATTAATTCGTTTCACATCTACTTGACCAAGAATTGGTTGGCCACCATCAGTCTTGATTTCCCGCATCAACAAACCATTACGAAGCGCCAGAGAAACTTCACGCGGCACTACAACTGTTGAATCATTAGTTGGCACAATCAATTCCTGGGCGAGTAACCACTCAAGTGGTGACTTAGCGTCTTCGATTCGCACGGAACGATTGGCTTGGCGCATTGTGCCAGCCGGGGTTCCCCACAAAAGTTGATTCATGATATCGCGAACTTCATCTGGACCACTTGCCAAAGTTTTGGCCGCCAGAGTTTTCTTTGCTGCGTATTCGCGTACTTGCCTGCGCGAATCTGCAAATGACGCAGCAAGTCCACATGGATAAGATCCAAATGATTCACGGGCAACACGAACTAAATGAAGTTCTTCGTCATCACCCCAAGCAATTGCGCTGGCTAACAGTCGATCGATCGCCGCATCGATTGCAGATTCGTGATAACCAACAGCGCCAACTAATCCAGCGTGCACATCCGTTCGTGAAGCTGGATCAGGTAAGGCAGCAAGGACTTCACAAACGCTTAATTCAATATGATTCAGCGCATCGAGTGCGGCACTGACGCTTGGTGAAGTTGTTGCCCGAACAGCCAATTGACCTAAGTCAGTTGGAACTGGGTGCAGCAAATCTGGGCGCGTTGCGAATAAGACTTCAAGTTGTTCGTCACTTCGCTGGCGTAAGTCATCGGCTAATGAGCGCGGTCTCATGACTGTTTCAGCCTTTTTGGAAGTGCCCATCTTTACACGTTACGCGGTTTATGGTGTCCAGCGCTACTTGAGAATTGTCGGTTTCGCGCTCTCGCCGGAGCCCAAAAATCGCTGGTTTGGGTGGATTCGGACTTTTCATCTACCCTTGAGTAAGGCAATCGTTTAACGAATGTCACATTAAGTCACCAGCGCAAGGAGAACACCGTGCCTACAGGCAAAGTGAAGTGGTACGACACCGAGAAGGGCTTTGGCTTCCTTCAAACGGATGAAGGCGAAGAGGTATTTTTGCATGCCTCCGCACTCCCAGCTGGAACTCTAACTTTAAAGAATGGCACCCGCTGTGAGTTTGGTGTGGCCGATGGCAAGCGCGGCATGCAGGCCCTTTCGGTTCGAATTCTAGAAGCACCACCGAGTGTTTCCAAGGGTGGCCGTAAAGATGCTGAAGATATGGCAATTGTTTTGGAAGATGTAATCAAGTTGCTTGACGGTTACGCCAGCAACCTTCGTCGTGGACGTTACCCAGATGACAAGCAAAGTGAAAAGCTTGTTGCAGTGCTTCGCGGCGTCGCTGATCAGATTGATGTTTAGTTGAACACAAAAACCTCACCCGTCGAGATTGCTCGACAGGCATTACTTGAATCCATTCCCGCCGATCACGTTGGCGCGGCTTTGGATTCCGTTGTTGAGCCTTCAGAAGATTCCTCGGTAGCGATCACCAGCTACACCTTCGAATGCACCTCTCCTGGTTATCCAGGTTGGTATTGGGAAGTCAGCGTTGCCGAAGTAAATGGACAAGTTGATCTTTCCATTAGCGAAATAAATTTATTGCCAGGCGCCGCTGCATTAGTTCCAGCGCAATGGAAGCCTTGGGCAGAACGTGTTGAACCAGGCGACCTAGGTGTTGGCGATTTATTGCCTGCTCCGGAAAACGATGAGCGCTTAACTGCAGGCTTTACTGCTATCGCAGACTTGGAAGATTTATCCGATGACTTAGCACCATTACATCCAGCGCAATGGGAACTTGGTTTAGGTCGCGAAAAAGTTTTAAGCACTGTTGGACTAGAGCGCGCAGTTGATCGTTGGTTTGAAAAACTAAACGGACCGCGTTCAGCAATGGCAAAGTCCGCACCTGCGCAATGTGGGTCGTGCGGCTTCTTGGTTCCAGTTGGCGGATCTATCGGTCAAGTATTCGGTGTTTGTGGAAATGAATTCGGCGCAGCTGATGGCCAGATCGTGGCAACAACTTTTGGTTGTGGCGCACATTCCTCAGTCCGCATTGAAAATGCCACTCCAATTCCGGTTGTTGATCTAGTAATTGATGATCAGGCTGACGAGCAAAGTGATTCAAGTGACTTGCCAGATTACGTAGCTGATCCAATCGTGGATCAAGACGATAGCGATGACTTCGAAGCCGATGAAATGCCAGAGCGTCAAGAAGCTGCTGCGGAATTTGCAATGAAAGAAGCAGTCGAAGCCATGGAAGCTGCAACGGAAATTGTTGAGCTGGACAATCTAGACGCCGATGATGCTGAGCAGGAAATTTCTGACTTCTATGGCGACGCAGAAAGTGACGCAAGCGAAGAGTCCCGATGATCGGCTTGATCTTGGCTGCTGGCGCAGGCCGGCGACTTCGTCCCTATACGGACACACTTCCTAAAGCACTTGTGCCATTGGATGACACTCGTTCGGTGATGGATCTAACACTTAAGAATTTTGCTGAAGCGGGCCTAAATGACGTAGCAATCATCATTGGTTATGCCGCTGATCAAGTTCGAATTCGCCAACAAGAATTAGAAGAGCGCTATGGCGTAAACATCGAATTGGTGTTTAACGATAAAGCCGAAGAGTGGAACAACGCTTATTCGCTGTGGTGCGCGCGCGATGTTTTGAAGGCCGGCGCAATCATTGCCAATGGCGACACAATTCACCCAGTCTCGGTTGAAGAATTACTTAAGGCCCAAGCGGATGAATTCATCACATTGTCGTTAGATAACGTGAAAAAACTAGCTGATGAAGAAATGAAAGTTCAGTTAAATGAACGCGGTGGCGTGACGCTTATTACTAAGTTGATGGACCCAAGTACTGCAGCCGGTGAATACATCGGCGTGGCTCGAATCCCTGGATCACTGGCCAACGATTTAGCAGATGCCTTGCAAGCAACATTTGAGCGGGATCCAAATCTGTATTACGAAGACGGCTTCCAAGAGATGGTCAATCGTGGCGCTCACATTGCAACAGCTGCAATTGGTGATGTGCCCTGGATTGAAGTAGACACATTAGAAGATCTCGAGCGCGCGCGGGAGATCGTATGTCACTACTAACTCGCAGTTTTCCAGCTCCGTTACATGTTGACATTTCAGCCGGCGCGATCAATCGCCTACATGAAGTAATCAGTGATACTCGTATCGCTCCAGACGCGCGCGTCGCCGTAATCCTGTCGACAGGATCGGGTGTGCAATTTCGGGCGCAAATTGAAAAGCAAATTTCGCACGCTGATTTCTTTGAATTAGCTGATGGTAGTTTGCAATCTGCCGATGACATTGCAGGCAAACTCATGAACTACTCCAGCGTTGTTGGTGTTGGTGGTGGCAGAGTATTAGACGCAGCAAAATATGCAGCCAGCAAGGCAAACCTGCCAATGATTGCGGTCGCGACAAACCTGGCGCACGATGGCATCGCATCGCCGGTGAGCATTTTGGAACATGATGGCACGCGCAGCAGTCACGGTGTTTCAGTACCCGCTGCAGTACTTATTGATTTAGACATTGTGCGAAATGGTCCAGTGCGGTTCCTGCGTGCTGGTATTGGTGATGTGCTCAGTAATTTAAATGCTGTTGCAGACTGGGAATTAGCTCGAGAAATCAACGGCGAAGAAGTCGATGGCTTGGCTGCCTCCATGTCTCGCACCGCTGCCACAAGTTTGTTAAACCATCCCGGCTCGATTGATGATTCAGGTTTCTTAACCACACTTGCTGAAGGCTTAGTGCTATCTGGATTAGCAATGGCAGTCGCCGGAACATCGCGTCCATGTAGTGGCGCCTGTCATGAGATTTCACATGCGATTGACATGGTGTTACCGGAAAAATCAGCTCCACATGGCGAGCAAGTCGCGGTAGGTGCATTGTTTGCAACTTATCTGCGCGGGGCAACTGACGAATTCGGACAACTACATGACGCTTTGTTTCGCCACGGCCTACCAACTTCGCCAAAAGATCTTGGCTTAACAACTGAGGAGTTCGCACAGGCAGTTGCCTTCGCACCACAGACTCGGCCAGATCGATTTACAATTTTGGAGCACAAGAATTTAGATCAAGCGCAGCTGTTGCGTGTTGTATCCGACTTTGTTGCTGCACTTTAGGCAGGCTTGAAGCATGGCAGTAATTGGTTCACGTCGACTTGCAGACAAAGTCCTTGACGTAACCATTTTTATCCTGGCCGTTGATTCACTGGCTTATTACACGGCTCGATACATCACAACTAGCGCATTAGTAGTTGCTGGAGTTTGGCTAGCTTTTGCAGTTGTGTTGTTCGCAGTTTTGAAGCGCATCACAGATTCCGGATTTTATGGCGAACCAGTTCCAGCGCCTTATGTAACGAGTGATCCAACCTCCATTCGTAGTAATCCATTGGCTAGGAATGCAACTTGGGCTGGCTTAGTTTTCGCAGGCTTTGCCTATCTATACGTAGATAAGCGATTGCCAATTCTGAATTCTTCGCAATGGGCGCTGGTTATCTTGGCACTTGTTGCGATTGGCGGTGTCATTGCATTTCGCCAAGCAAAAGCATCGGGCGCAACACCAGCGGATTACAGAACCTTCCATTGGTTTGCTTGGGTAATTGGCGCAGGAATGGCCGTGGTGGCATCTGCAACACTGCGACCACAAAGCGATGACACAAATTATCTAAATCTTTCGACCTGGATTGCCGAACGTGGCACGTTGCCAACTCGCGACACGATTTATAGCGATCAAGTTTTTGCGACCAAACCACTTGGTTCGGCATGGGAATCGATGTGGGGAGTATTTGCTAATGTAACTGGAATTTCAGCGCCCACCTTGCTTTATGTAATCGCAGTTCCAGTTCTCACCATACTTAGTATTTTTGCGTTAGACCGAGGCATGCGAAGTATGCATGTTCGACACACTAACTTTGCATTACTGATCGTAAGTCTGTTCCTACTTCTCGATGGCAAGAACATTTTTTCTTTCGGCGTCTTTCACGGGCCAAGAATTTGGCAAGGTAAATCATTCTTTGTTTCGGCTGTTATTCCATTATTAATTGGCGCTGGAATTGTTTGGGCACGATCGGGTCGACGAAACGATCTGGTTAGATTTTTGCTCATCGGATTAGGCGCGGCTGGACTAACAACAACCGCAACGATGTTGGTGCCAATGATTGTTCTTGTGATTGCGGCTGTCGTTGGTTACCAGCGCGGAATTAAAGATGCGGGCTGGACTTTGCTAGCAATGTTGCCACCGCTTTATGTCGGTCTAGCATTTCGCGGTTCGTATGAAGATGAGCAAGCCTTAGGGGATTGGGCTGGAAATGTTTTAGCTTTTGCGCAGCCAGCCAAATTGGTTTCTGGGATTTCGCAACTTTCTGATCCGAATGAATTTGTGCGTTGGATGTCACGCCCACCATTACATGCAGCGTTATTCGCCTTAGTTATGTGTTGGGGCTTTATCGGTGCAGAGTCGCGCACAGCGCGTCGAGTGATCGCTGGGTTGAGTGTGATGTGGGCGATTGTGTATTTGCCGCCAGTTCTTGCGCTGATAGAAAAATTTACTGGCGTACAAGCAATCTCGTGGCGCTTCTGGTGGTTGTTGCCGATTCCAATGTTGGTCGGTGCTGCAGCTTCTGCGGTTGCAACTGGGTTGATTCGCATAACTAGTGTTAACAAACACCGGACGTTATCGCTAGTGCTTGCTCTTGGAGTTTTACTTGCCTTGATTGTGATTCCAGGAAAGCCAGTTTGGAATTCGAGCCTAGGTCAGCTAAATGGACAAAGTGCTCGCTTGATGTGGCCGCCAGGGTGGAAAGTGTTTGGCGGCTATCAAGAAGCTAAAGAAATTCTGGATCAAATTGCCCAAGACGGTGACACGGTTGCTGCTAGATCCAACATTGAAAAGTCCTTAGCTGCAACCACGGTTCGGGTTCATCCGGTGTTGCCGAAAATTAGTTGGTTTACGCAAGCTGGCGGCTCGGATGCAGCTGCGTCGTTGCCGGATCGTCTTCAGATTCGCCAGTTCACTTCAACTCAGCCAGATCCCCAATTACCGGACCTTAATTTGGTCGATCTCCCAAATGCTCTTGAGCGTGTTGGAGTAGATGTGATTTGTTTAGATGCTGATCGCACCGCGGATATTGATTTAGCAAAGTCGTGGGGTTACACCGATGGCGCACAGATCGTTAAATACGACGCTGGCCGCGGCCAATGGTGTGGTCGTAAAAGCTAATTAGCTTTCGACTTTTCAATTCGAGCCGCGCGCCGCTTGGTGTAACGCATCCCAAGTAAGCCAAGGATGATTCCGGCAACACCGATGGCGATCCAGTTACTCCGACCAGCCTCTTCAAGTTGATTGCGCATCAGGACCATGATCAGGGTCGCAACGGACCAGATCACTGTGCCTATTGTGACTGCTGTGATTCCATTTACTTCAAGTGGCGCAAGTTCCTTTTTTGGGTGCTGGCCACCAGCGGTTTGGTTGGATTCGCTCAGAGAGTCTGCATGGTTACTCACACGTAGGACACTAGCGTGTCGTTATGGATACCACTACAAAGACACAGGGCACCTCGGGCTGGGATCGTTATTTCCACATGACCGAGCGTGGCTCCAATTTAGGGACTGAAGTACGCGGCGGCATTGTCACTTTCGTGACTATGGCTTACATCGTGGTACTTAACCCACTCATCGTCGGTACCGCCAAGGACATCAATGGGAATTTCCCAGGTGGTGGCCAGGACATCGGGGTAGCAATTTCGCTAGTAGCTGCTGCTACTGCGCTGGTTGCTGGCTTGATGACCATCTTTATGGGCGTGTACGGTCGTTTCCCTATCGCTATTGCTGCCGGTCTAGGACTGAACGGATTCTTGGCATTTGGCCTTGCTCCTTACATGACTTGGCCACAAGCATTTGGCTTAGTAATCATTGAAGGCTTCATTGTCTTGATCTTGGTACTAACTGGATTCCGTACTGCGGTCTTCCATGCAGTTCCAGATGCACTGAAGTATTCAATCGGTGCTGGCATTGGTTTATTCATCGCATTAATTGGTTTGGTAGATGCTGGCATCGTTCGTGGTGGCGTACCGCTAATTACCTTTGGTGTTTATGGTGAATTAGCAGGCTGGCCAATCTTTACGTTCGTGTTCGGGCTTCTCCTCATGGTCGTGTTGGTTGCCCTACGCAAGCGTGCTGCAATTCTGATTGGCTTGTTAGTCACAACAGTTATCGCAGTGCTTTTGGAAAGCACCCAAAAAATTGGTGGCGCAGAAACAGATCCGAGTATGCCGGGTCTCGAGAACCCAACAGGCTGGGGTCTGAATGTGCCAGCGATTCCAAAGACCTTAATTGGTTATGTAGATCCAACTCCACTTTTTGACATCGACATCTTCGGTGCCTTCGGTGCGATTGGCGCATTGGCTGCAGGTCTTGCTGTGTTCTCACTATTGCTGAGCGATTTCTTCGACACCATCGGAACTGTTACTGGGCTTGCTACTGAAGCAGACTTGATGACAGCTGATGGCGAAGTTGAGCACTTGGGTGCGATCCTGACTGTTGACTCTGTTGCAGCGATTGCTGGTGGTATGGCTGGAACTTCATCCAACACCGCTTACATCGAATCTGCATCGGGCATCGGTGACGGCGCTCGTACAGGTATCGCGAGCTTGGTAACTGGCGTGCTGTTCTTGTTAGCGATGTTTATTGCACCGCTAACAAAGATCGTGCCTTACGAAGCAGCAGCTCCGGCATTGGTAATTGTGGGCTTCTTGATGATGACCCAGATTCGCCATATCCCATTTGATGATTATGCAATTGCGATTCCATCGTTCTTGACGATCATCTTGATGCCATTTACTTACTCGATCACAAACGGTATCGGCGCAGGTATGGTTACCTTCGTTGCTATCAAGGTCGCACAGGGCAAGTCAAAGGAAGTTTCAGGATTGATGTGGGTAATCGCCGCAGCATTCATGATCTACTTTGCAGTGCATCCACTAAAGGAAGCATTCGGCCTGTAAGTAACTAAAGTCTTTGGGGCGCACTGTGAAAAACGGTGCGCCCCATTGCTATGTCCTTGAGCAATGTCCGATTTAGGAAATTCATAAGTTATGGTTAAATCATGAATTCTCGTACGCGTCGCACGGTGACCATCGTTGTTTTAGTTAGTTTTTTCCTTGCTGTTATGGCAGCAGCGGTAATGCCTTATCTATAAGAAATAAGACCTGAAGAAAACTAGTGCGATAACTTAACGGGCCGCAGCGAGGCAATTGTGATTGCCAGAACCAAACAAATTGGCACGAGCGCATATGCACCATGAATTCCAATGTGATCAGCGACCGCGCCCAATGCAAAAGGTGCAACACCACTTGCAAACCCAGTACCAATTGAAAGCTTGCCGCCGCCGCGATCTGGTCGGCCACCACTGGCACGAAGTGCGCGTTCAAAACCAAACGGGAAATGCAGTGACATCCCAAGACCGGTAATAGTTAGTGAAATCAGCATTACTAACCCGGAATTTGAAAGCCAAAATCCTAAGAAACCAAAAAACGAAAGAATCAAAGCGCCGCGATACAAAAATTCTGAATCAAATTTTGCAGTTAACCGAGCGCCAATCAAACGGCCAACTGACATGCCGCCAACAATTGTGGCCAAAGCTGCAGCACTTGCACCTTTGGTTAATCCACCTTGGGTCGATAAAACCTCCGGCGCCCAAAGCAACATTGAAAACTCCATGCTTGCGGTGAAAACCAGAATTAACCAAGACCACCAAAAAAGACTTGGAAAGGCACCTGGCAAATCATGATGATCCGAGACCTCATCTTCGATAGCGCGCGGCCCATAAAGATCAGTATTTTTGCCACGGATTAGTTCAATTAGCAAGACCCCAACAACAGCGACTTGAATCCCTGGTCGCCAACCCCAACCAACAGTCACACCAATGCCCACCATGACTGGTGCAAGCAAACCAATTGATGAGGCAACGGCATGCAATTCACTAATAGCTGCAGGGGCTGCTTGTTTTTGTTGGTATGCCAAGTAAGAGGCAGTGCCTTGAATGATTAAGGATCCAGCGCAAGTTGTGAATGCAACGCCTATCAAAGTAAACGGCAGGGATCGACCTAATGTGAAAAACAAAATTCCGGTTGCCAGCAGCATGGAGGCGTATCGAAGCATTAAGCCACGACCGGTTCGCTTGATGATTGCTCCAGTTGCAAGTCCTGCAGTTACTGAGCCAACTGACATTGCTAGCGAGTGAAATGAAACAACTGTGCGAGAAAGATCTAAATCTTCGCGCAGGAACTGCATAGTTCCGCCAAAACCAAAGATGAACCAGCCAAAACACGTAGCTTGTAAATAAGAAATCCAGGTGGTTTTATCTCGAACTGGTCGGCGTAAGGTCACTTACTAACTGTACTCAAACGAATTAATTAGCTAGCTGTGCGATCACAAAATCGATGGACTTAAGTAATTGCTTAACATCACTTGGGTCAACAGCAGGAAATACCGAAATCCGAAGTTGGTTGCGACCGAGTTTGCGGTATGGCTCAGTATCGACAATGCCATTAGCGCGAAGTACTTTGGCAATGACTTCAGCATCGATAGATTCGATGAAATCAACCGTGGCAACTACTTGGGAACGCTTTGCTGGGTCGCTCACAAAGGGACTTGCAAACTCACTTGCCTGCGCCCAGTCATAAATCGCATCAGAAGATTCTTTAGTGCGAGCAACACACCAATTCAAACCACCATTTGCATTGAACCAACGAATTTGTTCGTTCATCATCACGATCGTTGCAACGGCCGGAGTGTTATAAGTCTGATCCAAACGCGAGTTTTCAATCGCAGTCATTAAATCTAGGAAGGCTGGGATGTAACGACCCGATGCCTTAATCTCTTCGGCGCGCGCAATTGCAGCTGGTGACATGATCGCCACAAATAATCCACCATCAGAGGCAAAGCATTTTTGTGGACTGAAGTAATAGACATCTACTTGGGATAAATCAACTGGCAGACCACCGGCACCAGATGTGGCATCAATAAGGACTAGCGCGTCTGCGTCAGCACCTGCTGGTCGAACTGGTGGGATGGCAACACCAGTTGAAGTTTCATTGTGTGGTGTGCAGTAGGCGTCTATTCCTGGTTGGGCGACAAAATCTGGAGCATCACCGGGATCGCTCTTGATTACTGATTGCTCACCCAAAAACGGAGCTGCTTTCGCACTACTTGCAAACTTTGAGCCGAACTCACCGAAAGTCAAGAACTGTGCGCGATCACGTAGCAAACCAAAAGTTGCGATTTCCCAGAACGCAGTCGTGCCACCATTTCCAATTACGACTTCGTATCCCGCTGGAATGGAAAACAACTCGGCTAAGCCAGCGCGCAGGGCAGCAACTTCATTTTTAACTGGCTTCTGACGATGGCTAGTACCCAATACCGTTAATGACTTATCAACCAAAGCCTGGATTTGCTCGCTGCGAATTTTCGAAGGCCCCGCGCCAAAGCGACCATCAACAGGTAACAGCTCGGCAGGAATTTTAATTTCAGGGATTTGGGCCATTTTCCAAGTTTAGATTAATTCTGCGATTGCTGACTGCCAACGATTTGCAGCAAGAAAATTACGGGGAAAGGCGGATTACCTTCCATGCTGAAGCATCAGATAGATCACTAGAAGAACCATTCTTAACAAACCGAAGCCGATCATGCAATCTTGAGCGACGGCCTTGCCAAAATTCGATTGTGGAGACGGTAATTAAGAATCCGCCCCAAACATCTGGCAGTGGAACCTCAGAGCCTTCTGGATATTGAGCCTCTAATTCCGCCATACGCTTTTCTAAGATTTCTCTGGAATCAATTACTGAGGATTGCGCGCTGACAATTGCGCCAAGTTTTGAACCATGTGGCCGAGTTTGAAAATACGCACCTGATTCTTCGCGCGAAACTTTTGTTGCTGTGCCAATTACATTTACTTGGCGATGCAGGGGATACCAAGGAAAGGTAATGCTGACTTGCGAGTTAGCAGCGATTGCGCCGGCTTTATCCGAACCGTAGTTGGTATAAAACGTAAGTCCGCGACTATCAATGCCTTTGAGCAGAACTGATCGCGTCGACACGACGTCGGCATCATTACGCACTGCAATTACCATGGCATTTGGTTCAATCAAAGCCTGCGGACCCACCGCAACAGCTTCGGCTAACCATTTGTTGAACTGGGCAAGTGGGGTGCTGGCTAAGTCAGCTTCGACTAACTGATCCTTGTCATAGACAATTCGCATGTCCGATGGATCTGGCGTATCGATACTCATGCCTTTAGTCTGTCGCAGATTTCGCCCTCGTGCTTCCCGATAGTGGCAACCGAATGTCAGCCTTGGCGTGCGCTGTGCCAGAGTGTGTAAGTGCCCAAGCTGCTAATCGACCTCACGCCGCTTCGGGAAATACCTGCCTATCGTCGAATCTTTACTGCCGTTTCGATCAGCAACATCGGCCAGCAAATGACTGCCGTTGCTGTTGGCATCCAGGTCTATTCCATGACGCACTCTTCATTTGCCGTCGGCTTGGTTGGTCTGTTCCAACTTTTGCCACTGCTCGCCCTTGGACTTTTTGGTGGGGCAATGTCGGATTCATATGACCGGCGAATGATTGGATTGATTTCTGCAGTAGGTATGGCTACCTCGAGCGTTTTATTGCTAACCCAGGCGTTGCTCGGTAGCCAAGACGTTTGGCCGCTGTATTTGTTTGTCGCGATGTCATCAGGGTTCTTTGCTATCGGCAATCCCGCGCGGCAATCGATCATTCCGCGCATCGTGCCCCGCGAACAATTGCAAGCAGCAAATTCACTTTCCATGCTCACGTGGAACATTGGCTTCACACTCGGTCCGCTCCTGGGCGGAATCTTGATTGGCATTACTGGAAAGGTTGCCGTTGCTTATGCCGTAGATGCAGTTGCCTTCACAGTGATGATGTGGGCGATGTGGGCGCTACCGAAATTGCCACCAATGGCTGGAGCACCTTCGAAACCAAATCTTTCTAGCGTGAAAGAGGGCTTAAGTTTCTTAAAAGGTAAGCGCAATGTCCAGATGTCGTTTTACTTAGATATCGTCGCGATGGTTTTTGGGTTGCCGCGCGCATTGTTTCCAGCTATTGCACTGCATTGGTATGGCACCTCGATCGCATCATCTGCGGCAATCGTTGGCATGTTAACTGCAGCTCCGGCATTAGGCGCAGCGATCTCGGCAATCTTCAGTGGACCTTTGCATCGAATCTATAAGCAAGGCACTGCAATTGTTTGGTCAATCGTTGGCTGGGGAACTGCAATCACAGCGTTTGGCTTAACGCGGAATTTGCCGTTAGCTCTTGTGTTACTGGCAATCGCCGGAGCGGCCGATAATGTCAGCGCGCTATATCGAACCACGATGTTGCAAGTTGTCGTGCCTGATGAATACCGCGGGCGCTTGCAAGGACTATTTACTGTCGTCGTTGCCGGCGGCCCAAGACTTGGCGACTTTGAATCCGGAACCGTTGCAGCAATTGGTGGCGAACAATTTGCGGTTGTCAGTGGCGGCGTTGCCTGCATAATTTTCACTTACGTACTGGTGCAATGGCATAAGCCGTTTATGAAGTATGACTCCCGCGAACCAGTTGCTTAGCTATTCAAAATCGCGAATGAGTTCGGATTCATCTTCGCGCTTAGCACCATAGGACTGGCCAGGTGGCAGCTTCAAAGTTGAAAGCAAACCCAACATCAAGAACCCAGCTGCGTAGTAAGCCGTATGTTCCAGCGCGTCAGAAAATGCCTGCGAGGAAGCGGCTTGAATCTCCGGAGATCCTGGTGGATTAGCTAAACCTGGAATTGCAGTTCCCGCGGACTGTTCAACAATTTGAGCAATTTGTGTGGAAACTTCAATCGGCGCTCCAGTATTAGCAACAGCAACTTCGGTGTTGTCATAAAGCCCAACAAACAAAATAGTTCCCAGCACTGCAGTTCCCATCGCGGAACCAATTTGGCGCGCAGTGCTTTGAGTACCAGATGCCTGGCCACTCTTTGAAGCGGGAACGTCGGACAAAATCAAGCCGGTTAGTTGCGCAGTGGCATAGCCAACGCCAGCGCCATAAATAAATAACCAGATACCAAGGATCCAACCACTTGCACTTGGCGAAATTGTTAAGGCAATTCCTAGGATGCCAACAATTTCCAGCACTAGACCAAGTCGGGCAACGAATCTTGGATTGCGACGATTGGCAAGTATCGCGGCTGTCGGCGCGGCAAAGAATGCGCCAATGGCCAAGCTAGCAAGTAATCCACCTGCGCCAAGGGCTGACCAACCTAAAACACTTTGCATAAACAACGGCAGCGAGAACAAAATTCCAAACTCACCAAGGCTGACAATCAAACCGGCAAAGGAACCAAAGCCAAATGTTGGAATCTTGAATAACTCAAAATCAATTAGGACTGACTTGCCAGCTGCGGTGCGACGAGTTTCAAATACATACAACCCAACCAAACCGACCACAGCCAAAATGAAGGCATAAGCAACCGGTGACCAATGCCCTGTGACCCAGGTTCGGCCTAAGAATTCGGAATCTTTGGTTGCGTTCCACCAGCCATAGTTACGGCCTTCAATTAATGCAAAGATCAACGCAGCAATACCGACAGTAGATAACACTGCGCCGACCCAGTCCGGTGCGCCTAAATCATCTTCGGCACGTGACTTTGGCACAAACTTCCAAGCACCGATTGCTACGAATAGTGAAATTGGCACGTTAATCCAAAATGACCAGTGCCAACTAAAAGTTTGAGTTAACCATCCGCCAAGTAATGGCCCAAGCGCAGCCATGCCACCGATGATCGAACCGTAAAACGCAAAGGCAATTGCGCGGGACTTACCTTTATACAAGTCATTAACAATTGAAAGTGAAGTTGGCGAAATCATCGCTCCGCCTAGACCTTGCAATGCCCGAGCAGCAATCAAAGTCCCGGCTGAAGTTGATGTCGCAGCCAAAATGCTGGAACCAGCAAAAACTAACCCGCCCAAGATAAATACCAAGCGGCGACCATATCTATCGCCCAAACGTCCTGCGACAATCAAGAACGCGGCAAACGTCAACGCATAAATCGCGTTGATCCATTCGGCATCAATTGAGTCAATCCCCAGATCAACAATGATGGTTGGCAAAATTACATTGACGATGGTGGCATCCATAATGATCAAGGCCACACCAAGGCCAATAAAAATCATCGGGGTCCAGCCAGCGGCCGGCTTATCGTTTAATTCCTGATTCGAAACAGTTGCGCTCATGAATTCAGGCTAGCGAAGAACTTAGCGAGAATCAGTTAAGTCATTCACCCTTTGGATTATGGGCTTGTTGGACACCTTTTGGTAATTTACCTAAGCGATCTAATGCTTCTAAGCGCTCGGCGGCATGATCCACAATCGGCTCGGGGTAGCCATGATCTAAGCCACCTAAAACTTTCCAAGGTTCGTGCACAGCGCCGTCTTGGATATGCGAAAGCTCAGGAATGTATTTGCGCACGTATTCGCCATTTGGATCAAACTTGATGCCTTGCCCAAGTGGATTGAACACTCGGTAATACGGCGAGGCATCTGTGCCACAGCCCGCAGTCCATTGCCAACCATGACTGTTGCTAGCTAAGTCGCCATCTAGTAACCAGTCAAAGAAATAGTTCGCCCCGCGTTGCCATTCGATATGCAAATCTTTTAGCAAAAACGAAGCCACCACCATGCGGACTCGATTATGCATCCAGCCCTCGGTGCGTAGCTGGCGCATTCCGGCATCAACAAATGGATACCCAGTTCGTCCTTCGCACCAAGCTGCAAACTTTTCATCTGCAAGTTTTCCAGTGTCGTATTTCATTTGCTTATAGAGCGGATTGAAATAATCAGTAATTGTGTCTGGACGCTGGAATGCAACCTCGGCGTAGAACTCACGCCAAGCAATTTCTTTGCGGAACACTTCATGACCTTTACTGTCGCCCAGGCGCGCCAGCAATGTGCGCGGATGAATTTCGCCCCACTTCAAAGCAATACTTAATTTCGAAGTTCCAGCAAGGTCCGGGCGATTTCGATCTTCGTCATAGTTTTCAATTGGCCCGGCCAAGAAAGTTTCAAACAATTCCAAGGCTGCAGCTTCGCCAGCTTTTGGAATCACAACTCCGCGAGTATCTGGACGATCGGGATAACCATCGCAAGTTTCAACACCAATCCAATTTGGCGCCTTGGTCGCATCGCCAGCTGGTGCGCGCCAACCGTGAATCAACCATCGTTTATAAAACGGGGTGTAGACCTTGTAGTAAGTTCCATCGTCTTTGGTAACACGTCCTGGTGCTACGGCATAACCCGATCCGGTCTGCACAAAATCAATTCCCGCTTTGGCCAAAGTTGCGGCGATCTCGTTATCGCGCACGATTCCATAGCCTGAGTAATCCGAAGCGCAGTGCACGGACGTGGCGCCAAATTCTATGGCTATGGCAGGGATGACTTCTTGGGCCTTGCCATGGCGAAGCACGAGGTTATCTGCCAGCGAGGCATCCAAACTTCGCAGCGAATCGATTAGGTAGGCCTGCTTGGCGGGACCCCAAGTTGGCCAAAGCGCTGGGTCTATCAGGACTACTGGAACCACGTTGCCATCGCCTGTGGCCCAGGCTGCCTCGACAGCCGCCACCAGAGCTGGGTTGTCGTGGATGCGCAGATCTCGCCGAAACCACAACACTGTCGCCATGTCACAAAGTTATCGCCAGGCTCTCAGACGCGCATTAGGGGCGTCCAAAGCTTGGAATCCGTTCTATGACTAGCGAAATGTCCGAATCTGGCGTGTCGTCGCGCTGGGGCATATGTCACAGGGTTTATCCCACATTATGAGAAATAGCGCTGAAAACCCATTGTTTTGGTTGACTTATCCACAGGCTAGCCCAGATTTACCCTTTATTTACCAAGTCAAAAACCCTTACAAATAACCAAAAAGGTAGAATTCAAGGGTAGGTCCTACCCGGGACCGACCAAAGCAGGGCGCCAAGTCTCACCACCTGCTGCGGGACACAAAACTTTGGTGAGTGTGGGGGAACCACAGGTAAGCGGTCCACAAAGGACCTTGGGGTAAAGCCAGGAAACTGGCCGGCTGACTTCCCAGAGCCGCACCCGACAGCTCACCCCACCGGCGCTGGGAGACAAATGTCTATTGCACGTCCGACGGCCATGATTCGCCGCGCTGTTGCGCTGCCGATGGGCTTACTCGACCGCGTGGACGCTCGATTTGATGCTGGATTTACCCGTATCGACTCCCTAATTACTCGAGGCATTCAATCCACAACTGAATTAACTTCAAGCCTTGGCCAAGGCGTAGCCGGCAAAGCTAAGGCAACAGACAGAGCGCTCGATCAACGCCTTTCTAATTCGGATGCCAAAACCAAACTTCGGATCGCAAAGTTTCACACTCGCACCCGCAACTTAGCTAGCGTTACCCAAAACTTAGAAGCTCGCCTTGATGCGCGCTTAGTTCGAAATCTTCATACTGCAGATCGCATCAGCGCGATCGTATCTAGTACGGCTTACGCTTGCGTTCCAGCAAGTGTGAGATTGGCCGAACGGATAGATAACAAAGTTACTCGCGGATTTAGTCGAGTTGATAATCGTGTAACCAACGTGGCAAACCGTGCGCAGCGTCGACAAATGAAAACTCTAGATTTAGCCCATCGCAGCGCTATGCGCATTGACCAAAGAATTCAAACGGATTTCAATCGCGCCGATGTTCGCATCGACGCTGGCATTGATCGCACAGTTACTGCAACGCATACTGCGGTCGCTTATTTTGTGGCAGCCACCAATGCCACCGACACTCGATTGGCAAACGCCGTAACTCGAATCGACGCTCGAGTGGCAAATCGCGTAAACCAGCTTTCGCATGCAGCGGCCACAACCGTGAATCTGGTTAACACCAAAGCTGCGGCCTTTGAGCGCACCATGGACCTGGGTATCACTCGGATTGATTCCCGAGTGCAGCACCGAGTAAATCAAGCCGAGGCCTTCAAAAATGCTGCGATTGCAAACGTGACTGCAACTGACCACGGTTTGGATCGGGGATTAGCGCGAGTTGATCGCAAGATCAACTACCGAATTTCTCAAGGCGCTTATGCATATGCGGCTGCCACAAGTAAGGCCAGCAATCGAATGGCAACATTCGATGCGAACTTAACTTCTCGCCTTACCACGGCAGATACCCGAATCGATACTGCAGCGGCCACAATCGTCACTGCGGCAACCGGAGTCGCACACTTTATTATCGATCGAACAGACGATGCCGATGTAACTTTGGCAAAGTCGCTTTCGCGAATTGATGCTCGAGTAGATGCCTTTGTGCTGGAAACCAATGGCCAACCTGCCCATGCTGGCAAGCGTGCCTCGGCAGCGCCACCATGGGTAGCAACATCTCTTACATTGGTTTTGGGAACTTTGGGAGCAGCAACTGGCGCATCAGCAATAAGTGCCAGCCAAACTCCAATCGATATCGACAGTTCAGTCAAAATCGAAGCTGGCGCGGCTAAAGATGCCGTTGCTCAATACTTAAGCGTGCGCGAGTCCTTCCAGGCACTGCAAGCGGATAGATCCCGCACAATTCAAACTCTGGAAACAGAGATCGCTGCCGCGCAGGCACGCATTGGAACAGTAAGTATTGACGGTGGCACCGTAATCGATGTTGCCAATGACTACAGTGGCGTGCCTTATGTTCGCGGCGGCACTACTCCTAAAGGCTTTGACTGCTCTGGCTACACCTCGTATGTCTTTGCCAAACTCGGAATTGATTTGCCTCGTACCGCAGCTGCGCAGTCGCGCTGGGCTGACAAGGTATCGGCTAGCGATCGCAAAGTCGGCGACCTGATGTTTTGGCATGGAAGCGGTGGCGTCTATCACGTAGGTATTTACGCAGGTGATGGCAAGATGTGGGATTCTCCATATCCTGGACGCCGAGTTGGCAAGAAATCAATTTGGGGAAATCCAACTTATGGTCGTGTGCCAACTTCCGCAATCAATGGCAAAGCGATTGCTGAAGTTGCGGAGAAGACCGCAGAACTTGAAGCCGTTAAAGCCGCAGCACCACAACTTCAAATAACAATCTCGCCGCAGAATTTACCTGAATCTGATCCAGCCTCGTAGACGTTGGTAGGCAACAATCCCGGGATGTTTACCGCTGGGATCTATTTAGAGGTTTTACGGGTTTACAGTTAACACAATTACTGAAGTTAGTAAATGCCTGGTCCCTGGCGCCGAGCCATCCACGCTCAAACTAGCTACTGTGCCTGAAACCCCGCCAACGCTTTCACCAGTTACGGTCGTTACGTTTTTAAATCCTGACGCAGTTAGCGCATCGGTTGCCTGCTGTGTGGTTAAGCCCACGATTGATGGGAATGTGTTGTAACCGGAAGCAAGGCGAATCCACAACTTAGTTCGCGTTGTTCCCAGTAAGTCAGCGATTCCAACTCGAGTTCCAACTACATTTGCCCCATCAATAGCGGTAGCAATTGCCGCAGGTGTGCCAGGCGCTAGGACTGAATCTATTGGAGTGCCTACCGTCGCGCTAACGTCGTAGCCTTTTGCCAATAGTGGAGTTCGAATAGTGGTAATGCTCGCGCTATTGGCCATAGTGACAACTGGGTTGTAGCGATCACGAGTCACGTTAGCTACCTTGGTTAGCGCAACTGGGATAGGAATGATTTGGTTTGCGCGAGACGTTGAAATTATGTCTGTAACCCATTTTGGTGTTGCACACATCGCAGTGCTGGTGCATGGGTTTGTCATAGAAACTCGCATGTTTCCAGATTTATCCTGCATATAAATGCCATCACCATTTGCATAGTTTCCATTTATCGAACCATTTGTTAACTGAGCACCTGGTGCGTTTCGGCTCCAGTTGAAGTATTCGTATTCAGTTGGTGAAAGTGGGTATCCAGCTGGGTTATCGATGTAGACAATCTTGTGCTCACCTGGCTTTAGAACCAAAGCGCCAAACTTATTCTTATTCTGCATCCATGTGCCAGTTACTGAATTCCAGAAAAAATTGAGTGAGTCATCTCGCAGTGACCATCCAGTTAAGTCCATAGATGCGGTTGTTTGGTTATAAAGAATCACATATTCGCCGAAAGCCGGTTCAGTGTCGGAACCAATTGTTGGTGCATTTTGATTGAACCAAATTAGTGGTGCCTCGCCAACTGCGGGACCACAGAGGCTTGGGTTCCAAAGACCAACGCCACGAGCCTTGGCATCGTTCATCAAGTCAAGGTATTCCTTGTTATGAACCCATTCGGCAGCGTTTGGCCACCACATAGACCAGCCTGCTTTAAGTTGTTCAGTCTGGACGTCAATATCAAAAGCGCCAGTGGCATTATTCAATTTGTAAACGCTGCGTGTAGGCCGCGCACCACCACCAAAGTTATTTGTACCATTCGTCAGCGAGCGTAATTGCACAATTGTGATTTCTTCCGGCATCAAAGACTTGAAGTTTTCGTAAGCCTGGGTGGCGCCACATTGTGCAGGGTTTGATCCCTTTTTCATTTCCGGCGTCTGTAAACCTATGTTTCTAACTTCAACTAGCTTATTTGCCGTTGTCTTGACGTGTGTCGTGTCACCGTCTTCGTGCATGTAAACAATTCCACATTCCCAAACGTGCTCAAGTGCACCTGATGCACTCACAACATCAGTTCCGGCGCCACAATCCAAAGTCGAAATATCATTAATCAACCAAGCATATTTGGCATCTAACCGGATTACTTTTGCTTGAGCAATATCGCGCAACACCGTTCGCCTGGCTACAAGCGAGGCTGCTTTAGTATTCGCTAGCTTTGCCTTTTTTAGTGCCGCGGCGGCTGCTTTGCTTTTTGCTTTAGCTTTTTTACTGGCACTTTTAACGTTTCGAACCGATGATATCTCGGCTGCCGCAGTTGCTTTTTCAAGTGCTTTAGCTGCCTTAGCCTGTGATTTAATCGCGGCAGCCAAATTCTTTTCTTTAGTCGTCAGATCTTTACTAGCCTTGTCGAGAGCAGCCTTAGCATTTTTTTGCTCAGTAGTTAAAACTTTTTTCTTAGCGCCAATACCTACGGAGACTGCGTTAGCTGAAGTTGTTGGAACCATTGCCACGCCAGCAATCAGCGATACCGATGTTGCGCAGGCAACGACGAATCTCATTACCTGGGAGCGCTGGCTCATCTCAAATCCTCGTAGATCGCTTGGGGAAGTGGCGCGAACGCCTCGATCTTTATTAAACATAGCAATTTTGTGGCCGAGTCACACCTGTCACACACCCAAGGAACGGCCAATTTTGGGTTAAATCCTAATGTTTAAATGCTTGAAATTGCTCAAACAAAGTCCTAATCTGGTCGAAATTAGCCGTTGGGGATGCGGATTAGTTAACGGGGTGAGTCATGCGGCTACTTGGCTTTTTTCAAAATACCGGCTCAAATTGTCCTGCAAATCATCAAAAGCAACGCGTGCGACTCGTCTTGAGCACATTACTGGCCATGTCCTTCATTGTTTCTGCCCCGCCCATCTCAAAGGCTGTGACCCTGCAGCCAATGTCCATTGCCTATGAGGGGATAGTTTCGGGCAACGTTGCCACAACTGGTAATAGCGTGCTTACTTGTTCCACCTCAGCCGGAGCCTATGCGTCGCAATGTATCGATGCACGAAAACGATCTGGCAGTCGCCTTAATAATGACGACTACTCGATGATCAATTTCAAGGTTCCTTTTGGTCAGTTAGCTGAAGCAAACTATTTCAATGCATCGAGTGGATCGATTGTGATTCCTGCTGGCGCAGTCATTAAACATGCAACATTATTTTGGGGTGGATCGATGCGCTTGAACACTGGCGATGTCGGTGCTGTTAACCCGAGCGCAAAAGGATCAGTACTATTTTCGCGGCCAGGTGATGATTGTTCTGGCTTCGGTGATCCGTGCGCAGTAACTGCCATCGCTTCCGATATTGCCCAGATCAATCCGACATCAAACTTAGGACCGTATAGAGCCAGTTCTGATGTCACTGCCAAGCTCACGGATTCATCACTTACTTGGACTATCAATGGACCACACAAATCACTTAACGTCTCTGTTGCAAACATTCAAACCACAACTGGTCGCGATAAAGCTGCCGGCTGGGGAGTAATTGTTGTTTATGAAGACTCACGTGAAGCACCACACCATATCCGAATCCTAAAAGGCTTAGCGCAAGAATCCTTAGTTGAAGATGATGAATTTATTTTCGATGGCTTCCAAACTGCTGCAACTGGCAACGTGCTAACAGATTTTGGAATAATTGCATTTGATGGCGATGCCAGCAATGCAACCGATTCGATTTCCATGATTGATGCAGGAGGTAGTGCCATCATTGCCGATGGTGTAAATCCAGATAACAACATCGCCAACAGCACAATTTCTATAGGTGGAATTATTTCGCCATATTTAAACAATTCTTCTGTCGATAGATCGAAAAATACCTTTGGTGTAGATGTCGATCAAATTTCAATGGTGAATGGTCTAAGTCATGATGTGGTGAGCGCAAAGCTCTGGCCATCAGTTAGTGGCGATTCCTTTTACATAACAGGACTTGCTCTATCAAATGAAATAACTTCACCGGATGTGCACCTAACTAAATATGTATCGTCAATAACAGGTGGTGATCCGGATTTAGTTGAATCTGGCGACACCATCACTTACACAATCACAGCGGAAAATTCAGGCCAAGCAAATGCCAGCACCTTAGAAGTGCGCGATGTGTTGCCTGCTGATCTAGATGTGACTGGAAGCACCGGAATTGATTGTGTAGTCATTCCATCAGGAGAGATTTGCAAAGACATTGGAACCTTGAATGCTGGTACGGAAATTTCATTTACGATAACCGGAACATTAAACGGCGCATCCATTACGACCACAGGAGCTTTCGATAACCGCGTCACTGCAGAATTTGAAAGCACACTTGGCCCGCAAACTGCAGTATCAGAAGTTGTCACTGTTGAGTATGGAACAACAACTGCAGATCTAGCAGCTGGAGTTTCGTGGAGTAGAGATTACATCCAGGCAGGACAGTCGACAACAATTACTGGATCAGTTACCAACCTTGGCCCAGCCAGCGATTCAAACCCATCTCTGGAGTTAACTGCTCAAGAAGATGCGCTCCTAACTGTCGCCAACATTCCGTCGGGTTGCACTAAAACGGCGCCAACAACTTTGACCTGTGGAGCGTCAGCTCTAGGAATCTCGCAAGCAAATGCGCTAGAACCAGGCATGACTGCAAGTGTTTCCTTTATCGTTACTCCAGCCAAATCAACTTCCTCGATGCAGGTTTGGGCAACGACTAAAACGAGTGTGGCTGCGGGGGATCCAAATCCAGATAACGACACTGCAGAGACAATGCTCTATGTCAATCACAAGCCGAAAGCAAAAGATGGCAAAGCAACCGCAAAAACTGGTGGTTCCGCCATCCAAATGTCACTTGCCACAAAAATTTCAGACAGTGATGGCGACGCATTGCATGTCAGGCTTGGAAGAGTTAAGCACGGAAAAGCAACCGTTAATGGCGACATCGTTACATTTACCCCGCCAAAGAAGTGGCATGGCATCTTTAAACTTCGCTACTACCTAACCGATGGTAAAGGTGGCACTGCAAAAGCTTGGATCACAATTAAAGTGGTAAAACAGGGAAGTGGTTACACCGGCAATCGGTGCCTTGTTACTGGGTGTTAATGGACAGACTCGCCAAGTGAATCAAGGTGGTGCTGCACCATTTCACCCACCCAATCTCTAAGCGGAGTTGTTGTGGACCAATCCAGTTCACGCTTTGCCAGAGATGGATCAATTCGAATTTCTCTTCGTTCATCTTTTCGTATCAGGGATTCCTTAAACGTAATGTAGTCGTGCCAATTTTCGATCCCGACATAAGAAAATGCTTCCCGAATTATTTCCGTTAAATTCGTTGATTCGCCACTAGCAAGAATTACATCTCCTACAAATTGCTTCGATGCAATTGAAACTAACCCAGCAACAATGTCCCGTGCTGAACACCAGTCTTTCGCCACATCTATGTTTCCAAGCTCAATGCGAGTATCGAGACCTAACGAGATTCGAGCAACACCGTTGGCGATTTTCCCTGTTACAAATTCAACGGGCCGAAGGTAAGACTCATGATTGGAAAGAATTGCGTTTGTAGTGGGAAGTCCTGTTTGGCGGGCAGCCCTGCAAAGTAGGTAGCCTTCTGATTTGGATTGCGCGTATGGAGATTGTGGCTCAAGTGAACTTGATTCTGTGATTACACCTTTAGCTGCATCATAAATTTCAACCGTGGCTGCATTTATGAAGTGGATATTACTAAACTGCGCATCCGATAAAACCTTAAGAAAATTTTCAACTCCACCGACATTAACGGATTTGGTTAACTCCGGATTCTCAATTGAAAATCCAACGGAACTGATTCCTGCCAAATGAAAGATGACCTCGGGTTTGGCGGATGCCACAACTCGCTTGACTGAATCAAAATCTGTGATGTCAAGAATTTCTACCTGAGAACCATAAAGTGGATAGTCTTCACTTAGAACTTCCGATGCCAATTTAGTTCCGACTAAATCCCAATTAAGAGCAAGAAGTTCCTCGGATAATAAAGTCCCATCTTGTCCAGCTGCCCCTGTTATCAATGCGCGCATTGGAGCCAAACTTAAGATTGCGTTTCGATTCGAAGGTCATTTTCGACCATCATCGTTACAAGTTCCTCAAACGATGTTTCGGTTTGCCAGCCAAGCTTTTCCTTTGCTTTAGTTGGGTCTCCGATTAGTAGGTCAACCTCGGCCGGTCGCATAAAAGCTTCCGACTGTGTTACGTAATCCTGCCAGTTAGAAATTCCGGCAATTGAAAACGCGAGTTCTACAAGCTCTCTGACCGCGTGGGTTTCGCCAGTCGAGACAACGTAGTCATCTGCAACTTCTTGTTGGAGCATTAACCACATAGCTTTTACATAATCTCCGGCAAATCCCCAGTCGCGTTGGGCATCAAGATTTCCCATAACTAACTTGTCTTGTTTGCCAGCTGCGATTCGGGCAACTGATTGCGTCACTTTCCGAGTGACAAACTCAGGACCGCGACGTGGCGATTCATGATTAAAAAGGATTCCGGAACTGGCATGGAAGTTATATGACTCACGATAGTTAATGGTCATGTAGTGGCCAAACACTTTCGCCACACCGTAAGGACTGCGAGGCCACAACAATGTTGATTCGCGCTGTGGCACATCTTGCACCTTGCCGAACATTTCGGAACTTGATGCTTGATAAAATTTTGGTTTTCTTGATCCACCCACAGTGTTAATGCGAATGGCCTCGAGCATGTTCAAAACGCCAAGCGCAGTGACTTGCGAAGTTAACTGTGCTTGATCCCAGGAATAGGCAACATATGAAATAGCACCAAGGTTATAAACCTCATCCGGTGCAGCAGTATCTAATGCACGGAATAGACTTGCGGTATCGGTCAGGTCACCGTTGATCAATTTCACTCCAGGCAATTCGGAGCGAACTAAATCTTCCTTTGGATTGTTCTGTCCACGAATCAGTCCATAGACGTCATAACCTTTTTCAAGCAGGAGCTCGCCAAGATAAAGACCGTCTTGTCCGGTTATTCCAGTGATTAGTGCTGAAGCCATGTTGGAACTTTCGCTTAAGAAATGTGCTGTTTAAAGGGTAGTGCAGGCCGATGCAAATTCATCATGCCCAACCTAAAGCAGACTATTTATGGCTCAATTGCCAAGCATCCCAGGCGCTAGACACAATCTCTCGCAGTCCTTGCTCGCTATTCCAGTTCAGGATCTCTGCAGCGCGGGATACATCAGCAACTAAAGACGCAGGATCGCCTTGTCGTCGCGGCGCAACTATCGGATCAATCTTTTGGCCGGTAACTTCGGAAATCATCGCCAGTACTTGAGCTACTGACGCACCGTATCCAGTTCCGATGTTTATCGGCAGATAGAAGGGTTGAGCTGTAACGACATGTTCCATGGCGTCCATATGAGCTTTTGCAAGGTCTTGCACGTGAACGTAATCCCTAACGCAAGTTCCATCAATGGTTTCGTAGTCATTGCCAAACACTTGTGGTTGTTGTCCTCGGTCCAGCGCATCGAAAACTATCGGGATTAAATTGAAGATGTATTGATCTCCAAGATCTGGACGCCCCGCGCCAGCAACATTGAAATAACGAAGCGAGATTACTTTCGCACCAGTCTCGCCTGAGAATGCCTCAGATAACCTTTCGCATTCAAGCTTGGTTTCTCCGTATGGGTTAATCGGAGAACACATCGTTGATTCGGAAATTAGGGAATCTGAAGATTCATTGGGCTCACCATAAACTGCGGCACTTGAGCTAAAGACTAAATTCTTCACATCATGTTTAGCCATAACTCCAAGTAAGTTTTGGTAGCCAACGACATTTTCCTGCCAGTAATAGTCTGGTCGCTCAACCGACTCACCAACACGTTTTTTAGCCGCAATGTGGACCACACCTTCGAAATCATGTTCTTGAAAAAGTGCCTGCAGGCTGCTTGTGTCTTGGAGCGAGAACTTTCGTAATTCGATTTCTGATTTAAGGCGAGTTGAAATTCCAGTGCTGAGATCGTCAACTACAAAAGTTTTAAGACCTGAGTTTGCGGCTTGCGAAACCACATGTGCGCCTATGTATCCAGCACCACCGGTAATCAACCAAGTCATGACTGTGGCCAGAAAATATCAAACGATTGCACACTAAACTATAGAACATGGAGTCAACCGTCTTTGTAGTCGCTTGTCCGAAAGGATTTGTGACGGGTGGTCCGGAGTGCCTACATCAGCTTGTCAATGCGATCAACAGTTTAGGAAGTGTTGCAGTGCTCTGGGATCCAGAAGAATCTCGAAGTGACGCGATACCGGCCAAGGAGTATGAAAGCTATGGGTGCACATGGGACTCTGAGGGACCTAAGCCTGGTGATGTAGTTGTTTTCCCTGAAGTTATGACAGAGTTAATTCCTAAATATTACTCTAAAAACCTTTGTGTAATTTGGTGGTTGTCGGTTGACAATTTCATAAGTACGAGTCAATTACCAATCGAAGTGATTCGGGAATGCTACCCAGATCTAATTCACTGCTATCAATCAGAGTATGCTCGTAATTTTATCGAAATGCATGAATTGGGAAATCAGCTGGCATTATCAGACTACACAAATTTGGATTTCATAACGTTTGCTTCTACTTTAAAAAGACATGAATGCGATCAAAGCTCAAAAAAAATAGTTGCAATAAATCCTGCTAAAGGATTTGAACGCACAGAAATAGTAATTAAAAAATTCCCAAGTAAAAAATTTTTAAGGTTAGAAAACATGTCACGACCAGAAGTTATGGATGCTTTAGCTTCTTCAACCTACTATCTTGATCTGGGCACTCATCCAGGAAAAGATAGATTTCCCCGCGAAGCAGCATTGCTGAATTGCATTGTCTTAACTAATACGCGAGGCGCTTCGGACAACGACATTGATATTCCAATTGACGTAGAGAGATTCAAAATTGATGACTCATTAGATGGCTTCGAATTGGAACTTCTCTCCATTGTGGAAGCTATGGACTTTAACATTTGTACAAATTTAGAGATGCAGAGTACCTATAGAAATAAAATTACTAATGAAAAAAAAGTTTTTGATGAAGAGGTAACAAAATTCATAGAGTCAATTGAAGTAGAAATCTCACTGGTAGACGTAGGAATTAGGAATTCTTTATTGGATACACATAACTTTATGATGAAAGTTATTCAGGAGCGCGACTCTGCACTGCTTCAAGTGGCAGAAATGAATAAATCAATGTCTTGGAAAGTGACTCAACCAATCCGATTTTGTCTAGATTTATTCAAAAATCTATACAAACACTAAGCATTTTTAACACGCATTTTGAAAATACCGATGGAATGAAATTTGGATTTTGCATCTAAATGTCTAAACCTTCGCAAGTGGCCCCGGCATGATTCGAACATGCGACACATGGTTTAGGAAACCACTGCTCTATCCCCTGAGCTACGGGGCCAGTCAATGAGTTAAATCTAGTCCAAAATCCCAGGTCTAGGTTCGTGCTCAATAAACACACTTGGCAACTCATGTCTTCTAGGTTTGTACTCAGGGACAAAGTACAGATAGCGCTAAAACTGTTTTCCTTTAATTAGAACAAGTACATTGTCATCAGTATCAGGGCGCAAAGCGCTCATGTCGATAACGGTTCCGTGAATTTTTCTGACGTCGAGAACCACGCGCCAGAAATCAATCAGACTCGAATGAACATCCTCAATAACGTAACTTCCGTTCGGAGCCAAGAGTGGCAGCATGCTCAAAACAGTGAGGATGTTTGCATGAGGATCATGGAAGCCATCATCAACAATTAGATCGAAAGGACCGTAGCTCGCTATTTGTGTGGAAAATACATCAAGGGAGTCGGTATCCGTTTGATCTAATTGGAATGCGATTTCCGAAACAGAGGCGAATGCTTCTTCATCTATGTCCCCGCCGACGATTACCGATGTTGGGTATCGCTCTCGCCAGGCTTGCAAACTCCCACCCGGCTTCAAGCCGGCGTAGGGGAATTGCCCTAAAGAACCAATTCCTATTTCGAGTATGCGTGGTGATTCGATACCATCCAATTGATCTTCATAAAATTGCGCGTAGCTGTGTCGTTGATTTTTATCACTTCCGTACGTATCGAAACTCTGACCCAGTTTGGAGTCGTTAGAATTGCGCGTGTAATACGTAACTGGAGATGCCTCAGAAGCAGCTGTTGCTAAAGCCTGTTTCACATAGTCGTGAAGTCGATTTTCACGTTCGTGTATAACGTTTTTGAGTTGAGCAATTTCAAATTCGGCACCTGAACTTCGCATCAAAAAGTTATGAATTTTAGATCGGAAGTCACTCGGCAAGAGTGTCCTATATAAACTTCTAGAGAATCTTAAAATCATTTTCTGCCCCGTGTTACTTAGGATTTATATCTAAATTTAGGGAAATTATGTCCTTTTCTGAAATATGGCGCAACTTCATTGTCGAACATCGTAAGCGCAGAGGCAATTGCCATGTGCATGTCTAAATACTGATAGGTGCCAAGTCTGCCACCAAACCAGACGTTGTTTTCGCTAGCAACTAGGTCACGATACTTAGCCAGAATTTCTCTGTCATTCTCAGTATTAACTGGGTAGTAAGGTTCATCTTCGGGTCCGGCAAAACGAGAGTACTCACGTGATATGTATGTAGATGCATCCTGGTAATTGCGTTCCGGATGGAAATGTCGGTATTCATGGATCCGAGTGAATGTGACGTCCATGTCTGAATAATTCACAACAGATGTGCCTTGATAATCACCAGTTGAAATAATTTCATCTTCGAAGTCAAGGGTGCGCCAAGTGAGCTGACCAAATTCAAAATCAAAGTATCGATCTACCGGACCGGTATAAATCGTTGGAGTACCTGCAGGGATTTCGTTTCGGACGTCAAAGTAGTCAGTATCTAATTCAATGCTGATGTTTTTGTGAGCTGCCATCTTTTCAAGCCAGGCTGTATATCCATTCAGCGGAAGTCCCTCGTACTTATCATTGAAGTATCGATGCTCATCTGTGAATCTCACCGGAAGCCGATTTATGATTTCGGCTGAAAGTAACTTTGGATCGGTTTGCCATTGTTTCGCGGTGTAGTTCTTAATAAACGCCTCATATAGTGGCTGGCCTATAAGGGCAATGGCGCGGTCTTCTAGGTTTTCTGCTTCAGAAACATTCTCTGAATTTGATTGGGTTTCGATAAAAGCTTTTGCTTCCTCTGGAGTGAAATCTTTATCGAAAAATTGATTAATCGTAAGCAAATTGATAGGCAGTGGGTACAGTTCACCTGAGTGCTTTGCCCAAACTTTGTGCACGTAGTCATTGAAAGATGTAAATCGATTTACGTATTCCCAAACGCGTTCATTTGAAGTGTGGAAAAGATGAGACCCGTATCTGTGAATTTCAATTCCAGTAGCAGGATCAATTTCGCTATATGCATTACCACCGATATGTGACCGACGCTCGATAACCCTGACTGTTAGATCCAGTTCAGTAGCTGCTCGCTCAGCAATTGTGAGCCCAAAGAAACCAGAACCTACGACAATTAAGTCAGCCATTTATCCTCTTTGATAGCAGGGGAACGATGTAATTCTACCTATGTGTTCTAGGCTACTTGGAGAGCGATAGGAATTCATTCATGACTTTAGACATAGCCTTACCTTTCTATGGTGATGTGGATTATCTAAAGCAAACCGTTGCCAGCATTCTGACCCAAACTGATCGCAATTGGCGCTTGATTGTGGTCGATGATGGGTATCCAGATGATTCAATTCCAGGTTGGTTTGAGTCGTTAAATGATTCTCGAATCAGTTACCAGCGAAATCCAAAAAACCTTGGGGCAAATGGTAACTATAGAAAATGCATTGAACTTGTTACCTCTGAATTCTGCCTAATAATGGGTGCCGATGACATCCTTCTGCCAGCTTTTGTTAATAACGTGAATCAGATTATTGAATCTAACAAGGACATCGGTTTCCTGCATACCGGTGTTGAAGTAATTGATGAAACTGGCAAGACGATAAATTCTCTAACCGACCGTATAAAAACATTCGTCAGACCAAACGGCAGCGAGGATCAGTTACTCTCGGGTGAGCAAGTAGCAAAATCGTTAATGCGCGGTAATTGGATGTACTTCCCATCTATTGTCTGGAATACAAAGCTGTTACAGCAGGTTGGTTTTAGATCTGATCTAAATGTTTGTCAGGACTTGGGTCTTGCAGTAGACATGCTTTTACTTGGTAAGCCAATGTATGTTTCGAGCCAAGTTGTTTTCCAGTACCGTCGTCATTCTGGAAGCGATTCATCACTCAAGGCAATTAGCGGCGAGAGGTTTACTGAGGAAAAAGCCTTCTATTCAGGCCTATCCAATGAGTTAGCTGCGGCAGGCTGGAACGTGGCTGCTAGGTCGGCACGCTTTCACGCTACATCAAGGCTTCATGCGCTTACCCTGATCCCAAAGGCGATTCGCTCTGGCGGTGCCGTAACAACCTTATTTCGCCACGTTTTCCGATAGAAATGCCAACTGGAATAAATAAATAGAATAGGGATGTCCCATCCCGTCAGAAATCGGAGCATTTTCCTTGATTACAAGTGAAACGCCTTGGATTGTGGTTGGTCCGAAGCGGCATGTTGGGACTGCAGTTCGCGAAGTTTGGGAAGCGCGAGGTGTAGTTCGAGCTTTGGTCAGACGTGAGATCAGCTCTCGATATCGCGGAAGCGTTTTTGGATTTGCCTGGGCAGTTTTTAAGCCTTTAATGCAACTAGTCCTGTTTTCAGTTGTGATTGGAAAATTTCTGGGTGCCAGTAAATCAATTGAGGATTATTCAATTTTTATTTTTGTAAGTCTTATGGTCTGGGGATTCTTTTCGGAATGTATTTCCGGCGGTGCAACTTCGATTACTTCAAGTGCGGCATTGATCACGAAGGTTTCGTTTCCAAGAGAAATCCTTCCGTTATCGAGAGTAATTATTGGTGGCTACAATTTCTTAGTCCAGATCCCAGTTTTGATTATTGGTTTTGCGATCGCAGGAATTTGGCCGCCAATTAGTAATGTAGTACTGATTATTCCAATTGCATTTGCTGCCATACTTTTTGCCCTAAGCGCAGCATTGATTTTGAGTGCGATAAATGTTTACGCTCGAGATACACAGCATCTTGTTGAAGTTTTATTAATGCTATTTCTGTATTTGTCTCCCATTATGTATTCGTGGACTTTTGTTTGGAATGCAGTTCAAGAACGTTTTGGATCAGAGCTATTTTTTAAGATTTATATGTTGAATCCAATTTCATCAATTGTGATTGAATTCCAAGACCTGCTTTGGGGTGGCGATCGTTTCTATTCAGACGGAAGCATTGCTAGTGACTTGATTGGAACAGGAACTCTCACATACTGGGGATTGCCAATCTTTGGACTTATTGGGTTCTATTTTGCTTACCGACTATTCCTTCGATTAGAACCAAATTTTGCAAGGGAACTCTAACGTGCCAAATAAAATTTTGAGAGTAGAAGGAGTTTCGCAAAGGTTTGATTATCGGCGCGCAAGGACTATTCAAGATCGCTTTACAAGAGCAAAAGTAGAAGCTGACAGTTTTTGGGCACTTGAGCAAGTTAGTTTCGATCTCGAGGCGGGCAAGAGCCTTGCGCTACTTGGAGCAAACGGTTCTGGGAAATCGACTTTACTAAAAGTTGTCGGTGGAATTTATAGACCGACTACTGGCAATGTGTATAGAAAAGGCAGGCTAGGAGCTCTCCTGGAACTAGGTGCTGGTTTCCACCCGGAGCTAACTGGGCGCGAAAACATATATCTCAATGGCTCAATTCTGGGACTTAGCAAAAAATCAATCAATACGATTTTTGACGATATTGTTGACTTCAGCGGCATCAGTCAATTTATCGATTCGCCAGTAAAGACCTATAGCAGTGGAATGTATGTCAGATTAGGTTTTGCAGTGGCGGTTCACGTCGATCCGGATTTATTGCTGGTTGACGAAGTCCTTGCCGTCGGCGATGAAGCCTTTCAAAACCAATGCCTTAAAAAAGTTAGAGTTTTGCAGTCCGAAGGTAGAAGCATCGTATTAGTAACGCACAGTATGGATAATGCAATTGCCTTTACCCAGGAATCCGTACTTCTAAAACATGGACAAGTCGTTTATGCTGGCCCAACAGAGGTTGCTGCTGGAAAATACCATCAAATTGTAAATGAATCCGCGATAACAAATTCAAACACCGTTTCTCCAATAACAGGTAAAATCGTAAATTCCGACAGCAGCAATACGTTGCAGCATAAAGTGTCAGCCGATGTCAATATCGATTTTGCATTCAATGCAATTCAAGAATCGCTTGAATTGTCATTAAATGTTGAAATTTGGACATCTGATGGATATCGAATTGTTAACAGTGTTCAGAAATTATTGATTCATTCCATAGCCCAATCTCATTCTGGAACTATTACGTTACGTAACCTCGTCCTAGGTGAGGGTGAATATAGACTCGCACTACGGTTAATGAACACTAGTGACGATTCTTTGGTTGCCGTCAATGAATCTGTGGGATTTATAGCGATACCACGTTCAGCAAGTAATTCTGGATTGATCCCAGTTGAAGTATCAATTGGCAATTTGGAAGGATGAGAAGAACTTGATCCTATTCTGCTTCCACTTTTCCAAAGCATTGGATGAAAATCAAATCTCATGCGGGAAATCAAATCATTGAAGCTAGCGAAAATTTATGATGTTTTACAAACCTTGTTTAGCAATTGATTTTCAATTAGGTGATTCAAGCAAAAGTTCAATTTCAGAATCTGAAATCGAAAAATGATTTGCCAAAAATGCGATAAGCTCTTTCTTTTGCGTGACTTTTAGCTTCCTAACGACTTCACGCTTTATAAATGGGTGCCCTAATTCTAGTAAGTTCTTCCAGCCAGTAACACTTGGGTTTTTCCAATACTGAGAAACTATATTCCATGGATAAAGTGCACCCACTAAAAATCCATTTTCCATCGCTATTGCGGACAAGCCCAGTTCGTACGCGGCTATCACTGAATTCTTTGATGGCTGGATTCGAACATCTCTTAAGAAATCTTGAATACCGTGATTATAAAAAGATCCATTTTTGAAATGAATAAAGTAGCTTTGAAGGTGAAATCTGAACTGTAGGGAATCCGTTATTCCAGTGACATCGAATGGTGCATCCGACAACCGACTCAGCGTCTCGCCCAATTTTCCAAATGGACCTGCACATGAGTCATTTACCAAAATTACTTCTCGTACGCCGGAAAAGTTCTTTAAATATTCATTACCTAAAGCCCAAGAGCCGAAGTCATATCCGAGATTTGGTTTTCTAATAATAGTAATGCGTTCCGTAAGCTTAGGCGAAGATACCAATTTGTTCGGACTCTCACATGCTGAAATGAGAATCACTTCGTAATCATTATTTAGCAACTCTAAAATGAGTTTTTCCAAGGAGGTAGATATATTTGGTTGAATAGACCAGTGGGCTACGAGCGCAACTCTGGAGGCCTCTAACTTGGAATTTTCGCATTCAATAGTTACTCGACCTCGTGCTTCCTCGATGACGGTAGGACCTTCTTTTACAATTTCAAATTTGCTTTGGCTGTGCCGGTATTCAGCTGAGCGAAATTTCCAGTAAAGCAGGTTAATTACACGTATTGGCTTGGAAATTCTCCAAGCCGGACTGTCTAAAATTATTTCTAGTTTTTGCTCTGCTCTAATTGCTCGAAATTTCCAATCTTCTTTTTCATTTTCAATTTTGAAAATCTCTTTCGAGTAATTGTCTATTTCCCTAGCACCATTGTCACTATCCATGAGCTAACTAAGCAGCTCCCTCAGGTAAGTACCGTAACCACTCTTAATTAGTGGTGTTGCGATCTCAGCTAGTTGCCTATCATTTATGAATCCTTGCCGCCAGGCTATCTCCTCTATGCAACCAATTTTAAAGCCTTGGCGCTTTTCGATAACTTGCACAAATTCACTTGCAGCGATTAGTGAGTCAACGGTGCCAGTGTCTAACCACGCCGTTCCACGATCAAGCACAGTTACCGTGAGATTCTTGGCTTTCAAATACTCATCGTTTACGGAACTGATTTCCAGTTCACCTCTTGCACTTGGTTTAATCTTTTTCGCTATCTCTACAACGTCGTTGTCATAAAAATACAAGCCTGGCACTGCATAGTTACTTTTTGGCTGTGCCGGTTTCTCTTCAATAGAAATTACGTTGCCCTGTGAATCAAATTCAACTACGCCATATTCTGTTGGATTGCTGACATGGTAGGCAAAGATATGCCCGCCAGTTACATTTGTGTTTTCCTTTAAGGAGGTACCTAATCCGGAGCCATAAAAGATATTGTCACCAAGAACTAGGCATACTTTTTCGTCACCAATGAATTCTTCACCAATGATGAAAGCTTGAGCCAGGCCATCAGGGCTTGGCTGAATCGCGTAAGTGATTTCAATACCAATCTGAGAACCATCCCCGAGGAGCTTTTCAAAATTTTGGATATCGTCAGGTGTTGAGATAACAAGTACTTCTCTAATTCCTGACATCAACAGGATGCTTAATGGGTAGTAGATCATTGGCTTGTCGTAAATCGGAAGCAGTTGCTTGCTGACACCTTTTGTAATTGGGTGCAGTCTGGTTCCAGATCCGCCGGCCAATATGATTCCGCGCATAAATGAAAGTCTATCGGAGGCTCGGATAGACTAGGAAAACCTAGGAAGGGCAAAGCTGTTGAAGATCTTAGTCACTGGCGGTGCAGGATTCATTGGTTCGAATTACACACGGCAGTTGCTAAACGGCAACTACCCAGGTTCGACCGAGCATGATGTAATCGTGCTAGATGCACTTACATATGCCGGCAATCCAGCAAACCTAGATCCAATTCGAAGCAATCCAAAGTTTTCATTTGTCCATAGGGACATTCTTGATTCTGACCTAGTTAATGACCTTGTGGGATCCGTTGACGCAGTAGTGCACTTTGCGGCTGAATCACATGTTGATCGCTCAATTAGCGGATCGCGCGAATTCATAATGACAAATGTTGTCGGTACCCACACCTTGCTAGAAGCAGCTCGAACAACCAAACTTGGAAAATTTGTTCATGTTTCAACCGATGAAGTTTATGGCTCGATACCAACTGGTTCTTGGAATGAGGAGTGCCCACTCCTGCCTAATTCTCCTTACTCAGCATCAAAAGCAAGCAGTGATTTATTAGTGCGTTCTTATGGCCGGACACACAACATGAATGTAGTTACCACGCGCTGTTCAAATAATTATGGGTCGTATCAATATCCGGAAAAAGTAATTCCACTTTTTGTTTCGAACTTGATTGATGGCAAGAACGTCCCACTTTATGGTGAGGGCAATAACGTCCGAGATTGGTTGCATGTTGATGATCATTGCGCTGGCATCCACAAAGTATTAGAAGGAGGACGTGCCGGCGAGATTTACAACATCGGCGGCGGAACTGAATTAACCAACAAGGAATTAACCGCCATGCTCCTAGAAGCTTGTGGTGCTGATTGGGATCGCGTAGATCGAGTCGAAGATCGTAAAGGCCATGATCTTCGTTACAGCGTTGATATCACAAAGATTTCAAATGAACTTGGCTATGCGCCGCAAGTTGATTTCAAGCAAGGATTAGCCGAAACTGTTCAGTGGTATCGCGACAATCGTTCGTGGTGGGAACCACTAAAGAATCGCACCTAAGTGAGTTCAAATTTGAAGTGGGCGATTCTTGGTTCTGCAGGAATGCTGGGGCAGGACTTTATTAAGGCCCTTCCGAATGCTGAAGGTTTTGATCGAGATGAGTTTGATATCACGAACCTGAATTCTGTTCGAAAGATTCTTGTGGATTTTGATGTGGTTGTTAATTGCGCGGCGTGGACCGCAGTAGATGAAGCCGAAGAAAATGAGGAAACTGCTCACGCGATAAATGGAGTAGGTCCAAAAAATGTCGCGATTATTTGTAGTGAAATTGGAGCACGTATGGTGCAAATTTCTACTGATTACGTTTTTTCCGGGAATGCTGACCAGCCTTACCAAGTGGATGATTCGACCGGACCGAAGTCTGCATACGGCAGAACCAAACTTGCTGGCGAAATTGCGGTCAAAGCGGAACTTCCAGAGTCACATTTCATAGTTCGAACTGCCTGGCTATACGGAGAACATGGACCAAATTTTGTAAAGACAATGCAGTCTCTAGAGAAATCAAAAGCCACTGTTTCCGTTGTCGATGATCAGTTGGGACAGCCAACTTGGACAGCTGACCTAGTCGAGCAAGTTTTGAAGATGATTGAATTAAATGTTCCAGCAGGCATCTATCACGCAACAGCATCGGGCCAAACTAGTTGGTTTGAATTCGCTAAGAGAATTTTTAAGGAAATTGGTGCTGATCCAAATCGGGTGCTTCCTACAACTTCAGATGCTTTCGTGCGCCCAGCACCAAGGCCTGCCTATTCAGTTCTTTCTCACGACAAGTGGGCGTTAGTCGGGATGAAGCCGATCCGAAACTGGGATGATGCACTTTCCGATGCCTTCGAAGCAGGGGCCTTCAGTGCTTCCTGATTGGGTATTTCGAATTGGCTGGGGCATGCCTGGGGCTTATGCGTATCTTCAGCTTCGAATGGAGGCAGCACAACTTCAGACGAGTATGTCACAAGCTCGTTTAGCCCGTAAGCGACTAAATGCTGCCGTTGCAAATAGAAAACGAATTAGAGACCCAAACAATCTACGATGGGCAATCAAGACTTCGGTGCCAGCTGGAATTTCTGGCAAAGGCTGGGGAGATCTTTATTTTGCAAATGAAGTCGCAGCATCTTTGAAAAAGCTCGGTCATACCGCGCGAGTTGATTTTCGAAGCGATGTTATCCATGCTGACTCAGCAGATGACGACGTAGTTCTAGTTTTGCGCGGCATTGAGCGTATTCGGCCGCAGGCTAATGCGCTGAATATTCTTTGGGTTATTTCACATCCAGATCGAATTTCTCAAAACGAATTCAAGTCTTTTGATTTGGTGTTTGCGGCAAGTAACGCATGGGCTATAGACAAGACAAGAAGCTCGGGAGTAGAAATTAGAGCTTTGCTGCAAGCAACAAACCCCGAGAAGTTTCATCCCGACGTTAGTCAACCAGATACCGGTGATGAGATTTTGTTTGTTGGTAATACTAGAAATGTATATCGCAAGATCATAAAGGACTGCGTTGACTCTGGGGTAAATCCTTTAATCTACGGTAAAGGTTGGGATCGATTTGTTTCCAACGATTTGATCAAAGGATCTTTTGTCCAAAATGATAAATTGCCTGGCATGTATCGTTCTGCTGGAGTCGTTTTAAATGACCACTGGCCTGACATGGCTAAACATGGATTTCTGTCCAATAGATTATTTGATGCCGTATCCTCCGGAGGCCGAGTGATTAGCGATTATGCAGTTGGAATCGATGAAGTATTTGGTAACTCGGTTGCTGTTTATACGGATGCAAGTAATCTTGCAAAACTATGTTTGCCCGCAAATAGGGGTTCTTGGGGGACACAGGATGAAATCACTGCAAGAGCGCGCCAAGTTGGAATTGAACACTCATTTGACCAACGAGCCAAATTACTGGTCCAGGCTGCTCTGGCAAATCTCTAATTTCACTAATTCAAAGGAATCCAGATTGCAAAATCGCGTGAATCAAGGCTCCCGTGATTGACTTAGGACATGGGATCGCTGAGTAAAGAGTTTCGAAAAATTCAGATGGTCGTTTTCGACCGATTTATGCGGTCTTCAAGAAATCCAGATGAAGCTAGATTGCTCGCGGAAGCCTCGAATACGATTCCGAAAGATCGACGAGTTGTAATTGTTGATTCAGATTTAGCGTATGGAAATGCACGCGCAATAGCCTTGGATTTGAACAAGGTCCTTGACGAGGATGAGTTGCTATTTCTTGCACACGACAAAGAAGGTTTGGATTGGGCCAAATCGCAGGGACTGCAATCGGCAGTTTTTAACTCCAAATCAGTACCTAGTTCTGCAGAACTTTGGGACAAACTGATTCGTGCCAAAGTTAGTGTTTATGACACTCATAATTGGTGGCGCACTAACGATCAACTTCTGCAAAGGTCATTGCTCGAGGGCTCATATAAAATCCAACTTTGGCATGGCGCCACCGGGCCAGTTGGCAAAGTATTTGGGTTGGAGCGCCTAGATACAGCGAAGTCCTTCTGGCACTTCACCGCGGTCGCAACAAGCAGCGTTGGTTTCGATGCATTAGTTAACGAGCCGAACCAAGCTGAATACCGACGAACAAGAAGTATCCTCGCTAAGCAATCCCTTTATGATGTCGAATATCGCCTCGTTGATGAACTAAGCAATGGATCTTGGAGTCCACCGATACAGAAAAAGATTTTAGTCGCCCCCACTTATTCAGAATCAAAGACTGGAGAAATTGCACTTACAGCCTGGATAGCCAAATTGGTAGTTATCGCTAACCGAAATAATTGGGAAGTTGACATCGCTCTGCATCCTGGCGCTAAACCAAAACTTCACGGAAAAATTAAGCAGGCAACAGGCATAAAGCCCAACTCCAGCACAGTAAGTACTAATAGTCTTCGAAACTACAGCGCAGTTGTAACAGATTTCAGTGGGATTGCACATGACTCTTTGATGCTAGGAATACCCACTGTTTCAGTATTAATTGATTACGAAAACTATCAATTAATGTGCCCGGCAATTGAAGATGAAAAGCAGCTGGAAATTGCCTATATAGTGCGTGAAATTAATGAACTAGAAGTACAAGTCACCAATGCAGTCATATCTGATTCGATGATGGAATCTCGCGTGCACTACATAAACGAAATAGTTCAACAGATAGGCGCATTGCCTGGGGTAAATACCCGTGAAGCGATAATGGTCGCTCTCGACCATTAGTTTCTAAAGGGATTTTGGCAGGAACATAGTTGCCTTTAGCCGAATCCAGTTCGACAATACAATTCCCGCTAGCTTATTTGACTTTGAGGAATTCTCGAGAACAAGTCGCCGCCCTTTTAGCAACTTTTGCAAATCCGCGAAATTGGCAACACCAATCATGCCTACGATGCCGCGCCAGCGAATCGAAGTGTCAGGTAACATGCTTGAAATTAAGCGATCTTTACTGAATTGATGCAGCCACTCCAATGCCGGCAACCATTCAGTTTCCGACAGCTTTCCTAATCGCTTCCAAATGAATTCCCTAGCAACTTCTATTTCCCAATTTCGTATTAATAGTGGGAAGAGGTGTTCCTGATCGATACCGCTCTCGTCAAGAATTTTCATCATCACATTTAAATAGTCGTAGCAAAAGGTGGGAAGGTAAGGTCGCAACGTCAGGTTGCTTCCCGAAGGTGTGTAGCGGTATCCAACAACAGGAGGATTCGCAAGGACAGAAATCTTCTCAGCTGCAATATACGCGCGCAAAGAAAAAGGCTGATCTGAATCTTTGCGCAAACTAGTATCAAATTTAATTCCGCTAGCTTTTACAAAGGCGGTTCTAAAAACTTTCATCGGATTCATTGCCCAATAAACTCGGGACTTAAGAAAATTCACATCTGGATTTGATTTTTTATACATTCCACGAGGAACTCCTCGACCACCGATGCTTTTTAATCGTGGCAAGACTACGTCTGACTCATTGTCTATTGCGTATTGAATTGCGCAGCTCAGTCCTCCCGGAAGCAATATGTCATCAGCATCAAGAAAAAACATAAATTCTGATTCGCAAAGATCAATACCAAAATTTCTAGCAGTTGCGGGTGTACCCGTATGGTCCAACTTTTGAAGATTGATAGAAATTTTTGAGACCCAGGATTCAACGATTGCAACCGATCGATCCGATGAACCGTCATCTAACGCAATAAGCTCCCAACTAAATTGCGGAGACCTAGTGATTTCTTCAAATACCGATTGAAGCGTCTCACCAAGAGTTTCTTCAGAGTTATAAAAAGGAAGGATTATTGATACGGAATGTTTCACAACCCGACGCTATCATTGCTCAAATACACCTGCCCAAGAAATACAAAGGTAAAGTTGCAGAATGACAGTCACGCAATTAGATATACCTGGTACCTGGGTTTTCACGCCAAAGCAATTCTCCGATGATCGCGGAACATTTTTCGAGTGGTTTCAAGATTCAACATTTGTGGAAGCGGCTGGACATAGCTTCACACTTGCGCAGGCAAATTGTTCAATTTCAAGCAAGGGCACTTTGAGAGGAATTCATTTTGCCGATGATCCTCCGGGGCAGCGCAAGTACGTAAGCTGCTTTACTGGGGAAATTTTTGATGTGATTGTCGATTTAAGAAACGGTTCGCCAACTTTCGGAAAGTGGCACGGTGAAATCCTAAACGCTGAAAACCATAAGGCCATGTCAATACCTAATGGTGTTGGACACGCATTTATGGCCCTTGAAGATAACTCAACCGTTGTTTATTTGTGCGATCAGCGTTACGACCCATCCAATGAGAGAGAAATCAATCCGTTGGATCCAGAAATTGGAATTAGTTGGCCCAACGGCATCACCCCGCTGCTATCTACTAAAGATGCTGTGGCGCCGTTACTACTTGAGATTTCGGAGCAGCTATCTCAGTTTGATTTTAACCATTTATATTCAGGTTAATAGTGATAAGAATTCCCATGATGTCGGTTAGAATTAATTAATTGTTGATAAAGAAAGTGAAGTTTCAAGTCTGAAGCCTGGAATCTCATGCCGAGTTTGAAATAGACCTGCAGTAAACCGGAGAATCAAAGATGATGAGCAGTAAAGCAAGTCGTTTTGATTACTTTCGAGAAAACTATGAGACAAAATTTCGGGCATCACTATTCGCTACTATAGCTTTTGTTAATTTAATGTGGGCAAGCACTACTCCAATTGGAGGTGTTGCCGATGAACCGGCTTACGCAATTTACGCCAATGTAATCGCCAGTGGGCAAAACTTTGGAGACGCTAGCATCCCAGAGTACCTACAGTATGCGCCTGCACTTGCATGCACGGCGTTTAATCCGAAAGCAACTGCCGACTGTCAACGAAGATCGGGATGGTTTTCGACCTCTAACAAACCGACTGTGACTTCAATGGATACAATGATTAGCGGATATCCTGAGCCATATTTCTATTTCGTGGGCCAGCCTTCGCGATTCATGAGTGGCTTGCATGCAATGTATGGAATGAGACTAGTTTCTACATTTTTGACGCTAATCATGTTTGGATTGATGGTTTTACTTTGGCCGAAAAAAAATTATGCACTTCTAGCAATTGCCACAATTGTTGCGGTCACCCCCATGTTTACTACTTTCACAACTGCCGTAAATCCAAATGGATTTGAAATGGCATGTGGACTTTCACTTGCGGGTCTTTTGGCGGGCTTACACATTGATAGAGATTCTTTTGATAAACGAAACAACTTATGGAAAATTAGGCTAATCGCGATTTTCTTTATTTCACTAAGCCTAAGTGTCGCAAAGCCACTGTCTTATTTTTATGTAGTTTTGATTATTGGAATGCCATTGTTTGCACTTATTGGCTCGTCTCTAGTTGAAACGAAAATGCCCAGAGTTATAGGTAAGTTTATTTCAAAGCTTGAGAGCACTTTGCTAGTAAGTGTGATTTCGATTTCGGGTGCGATCGGATACATTTCAAATTCAAAGTATCGCGATGTTTTGGAACTTAGAGGTACAGAATCAGAGGTTCTATCTCTAGGAGCATCCGCTAGATCTATTCTTTCAAATTTCGCTTCGTATACCATAGAACATTTTGGCTGGCTTGGTTGGCGCGATCACACGCCTCCGCTATGGGTACTTATTACATGGGCTGCGATCTACTTTGGAATGATTTACTTCTTTGCGCGCATTTTAAATATATGTAGCAAGATATCAATTGTAGGTTTTATGTTTATCACCTATGCCTTAATTCCTATCTTTTCAACGCGGACTCTCGGATTGCTTGGAGGCGCAGGATTTCAGTCTAGGTACACTGGAGCGCTCTTTGTATCGCTACCTTTTTTAGCTGGAGCAATCTATTCAGTAACCTTAAAGAAGAATATTCGTGTCACAGTTCTTGACTTTAGAAATTTAGTTGGAGTTACAGTGCTGATGCACTTCAGCACACTTTTATGGAGTTACAGCAGGTATGGAATCGGATTTCCACTTTTTAAGAATAAGTTATGGTGGGACCTCAAGTGGGTCCCTGATTATTGGGAAGTAGCTATCCTGTTTTGTGTGCTTTATGCGGCCTCATCGATAGTTCTAATTGGGCAGTTTCGCAAAATCCAAGTCATCGGGAATTAATGCAATGAAGTTATCAGATTACGTAGCGGCAAGGCTTGCTTACCTTGGCATCAAGGACTGTTTCTCTGTAACGGGCGGCGGTGATGTCAGCAAAGATTGCCTTCCCCAAACCTGCTAAATGCCTACCTTCCTGTCCAGGCTCCTGTTCTGCGCTTCCCCCAGGAGCGGCTAGGCTGTAGCAACACGTCCTCGACTGCCTGAATCGCTATTTGAAGCTATCTGTCTCGTTACTTAAAGGCAACGGGCAAGGCGAATGGAACTTTTGCCCTGAAACCAGCTCGTTTGTATATGTTCGCGATGTGGCAAACCTATTGGCACTAGATGCCCGCAAAGCTGAACTAGAACTTAATTGGCACAACAAGTTGAGCTTCAAGGAATCTTTGAAGTGGACCGTTGATTGGCAAGTCGCGGTTAATCGGGGAGATAGCCCTTCGGATACCTGTGCCGAGCAATTGAAATCATTCTTATCAACAAAATAACGCATTGCATTTTGTTAGTGTGAACAGCATGACGCAAGAAACAAGATTCAAAGACCCTTCTGCCAGTTTCGTAATTTTGTTTGGTTTGTGGATGTTTGGACTACTTGGTGGAAAGATCGAGGGCATCAAGAGAAAAGCCCAAAATGCTGTAACCGTTATGGATTATCGTTCCTGGTTGAAACAGAATTTTGGAGAAAACTTACATCAAAAAGTTCAGCGAGAGAGCGTTTGGGAATCACTGGTCGATAGGTTGCAAGGCAAGTCAATCGCCGTACTTGAGTTTGGTGTTGCACATGGGTACGCAACCAATTGGTGGATTAAGTAGATAAACAAGTCAACCAAAGTCGAATGGCATGGATTTGATAGGTTCACTGGGTTACCTGCTAGTTGGCGGTCCCTGAAGGAAGGTCACTTTGATGCAGGTGGCCAAGCACCTGATTTGAATGACGAACGAGTTACCTTTTACAAATGGAACATTGAAGAAACCCTTCCAACTTTCGTATTCGAACGAAAAGCAGGTCAGCAACTTATATTATTCTTTGACTTCGATTTATTCGAGCCAACAGAATTTGCCTGGAACTATATGAAAAATCATCTTCAGGTGGGTGATTTCTTGTATTTCGATGAAGCATTTGATGAGGATGAGCGAAAAATATTAAATGAGTATGTTCTGGTAGATCCAGCACTTCGCTTGAAATATGTGGGATCTTCTGTACAGTGCTTGCTTCTTGCGATTGTAGCTAACTAACTTTAAATGTCCAGTACTTGTGTGAGAGGTAAGTAAGGACGATAAGCACTGTCGCGATTACATACTGTGTCCAGAGCGGATTTAAATTCAAGTAGTTAACAAGCAAGTAAAGCAAAATTACATTTGCCACAGATTGAGTAATGTAGACTGTGAAAAACTTACTCGCTTCCTTTTTAATCGTTGCACTGCTTTGCCACACGTATATTCTTTGGGTGAGGTAAGCATTCATTCCTGCAAAGACAGTAGCCAACATAAGGGCAAGTAGATATCTCGAAACAGGTAGCACGTAGATAAACATGGTAAACAGTCCAAATCCCACGAATGTATTCCAGAGTCCGACAATTGTGTATCTGACTTGGAGGGGAGCGGCTCTAAGAAGCTTCACTTATCTCCCTTAGTCCTGAGGATTTGATTGACTATGTAGCCATGTCAAGTATTGCATTGTATTAATTACCTGAGCCCGTAAATCCGAATATCGCAAGTCATGTAAAGCCAGAACCTGTTCGATAGAGGGTTCGATAGAGGTATAAATACTTGCGGTAGCTGCGCTATCTTTGATCCGATTTATTGCAGGCGTGCGACTGGGTGTCAAAGAGGAGACAAGATCAGCCAGCTCACCGATTTCTGTGTCAGTTCCTCCGGAATTGTACAAACCCGTTTCACCAGTGAAAAGTGCGATAAGTCCAGCAAGCAGAATCTCATTGGCGTCTGCATAGCTGCGCCAAACTTCTCCTTGACTATTAATGCTTAAGTTTTCTGAAGACATTGCCTGACTGATTAGACTTTCAATCGCAAAGAGGCCACCTGACTTGATGTATCGACCCGTAGTAGACCAAACCCGCAAACCTAGATAACGTTTGCCGTTATCCTTGCAAGCACTTGAGTAACTGGATTCTTCGAATTTCTTGAGATATCCGTATGGGTCAATATGTTTGTCAAAAGCAGTTTCACCAAGTGCTGCTCCACTGGAAGTGTGAAGAAATCCTTGCGTGCTTGGTAGCGAAATTGTCCATAGGGCGCGGTTAATGATTTCTTCGTTTAGAGAGACGTACTCGTCATTGGAGATTTCACCCACATGGTCACGTGTCTTAAACGCTAACTGAATCACATGGGTTGGTTTGAATTCCTCTATAAGTTCTTCGGTCCACCGATTGATCTCTAACTCGGAACCATTCTGCAACTGCAGAATTCCATTCTTAGAGCCGGTTAGCAAAACTTGTGAACTAAATTCCCCACCGAACATATTCCAAAGTGATTCGGAAATATTCTTACCTAACCAGCCGTTCGCACCATTAACTAAGATGCGAACGTTGCTGGGCAGAGCCTGCTTAAGAAAATTCTCTAAAAGTCTCGAGTTTTCAGCTACTGAGGACATTCCAACGAGCTTCAAGCATATCGATTCTCTTTGCATCTTCTTGGGTGATGCGACCGTAGTAATCCCGCTTGTTCAAAAGCCACAGTAATTCAAAGTGTACGGCATTAACCAGACCTTGTTCGATATTCTTGATAGTTCCGGCTTCACCACTAAAAACAACTTTGCGGGTTTCAAACCTAGTTAGGTGAATTCCGGCGATTTCTTTAATCACATGCAATGAGTCACTTGAAATCGCGCCACCCATGACGAAATCAAGCGATGCGTCCTTGGCAGCAGCAGATGCCTTGGCAACGTATTCAGTAATCTTTGCTTCATTGATTGTGTCTCGGTTTTCACCCAGTGAACCAGCGAAATCTACGCGCCCAAAGACCACACCTTGAACTCCGCCTTCTGAGCGAGCAACTGTGACTAGTTCATCCAAGTTGTTAAAGCCAGTTATTGTTTCCAAATTAAATAAAAAGTCGCTGTCTTCTAATTCGTCCTCATTGAAAACCATGTTCTTGGCAAGAATGTATTTGCTCAGCGCGTACGGAGTCTCAACCATTGGTGCTACTACATATCTAACGCCGATCTGCTTCGATTCAAGCAAATCTCGAACAGCTTCACAGCCACCAATTTTTACCGTCATAGGCAAATCAGCTGATCTTGCAATATCAACCAAACGCAATAGTTCATCTACGCGAGTACCTTCAGCCTCAAATTCTGCCTTGATGCTAACGACACCAAATTCATTTTTTCCGCGCTTAAGAATTTCTGACATCTTGCGTTCGGTTTTATTCATGTCGTACTCCGTTTTCTAGAGGTATTTAAAGACTTGCTTTGCGATTTTTTTCGACAACTCCGGATTCATTAAGTGTAATGGATTAGATTTCATAGACCCGTCAGGCTGAACCGATGAAGTGATTTTTGGATAAAATGTTTGCTCTGGATCAATTGGAACTTCTATGATTGCAGGCCCAGGCGCAGCCAATATATTGACAATGCCCTGTTCGTTAAAAATGTTTTCTGTCATGCGAAGGTAGGAAATCCCGTAGGTCTTTGCTAGCAATTCCAAATCTGGTAGTCCAAGCCCTGTTTCTGAATCGCAACCGACCCAAGCCCCGTCAAAATAGTTTCTTTGGGTCATGCGAATTGAGGCATAGCCATTATTGGCCCAAATGAAGATTTTGATCGGCAGGTTATTTGCTGCAACGGTACCGAGCTCTTGGAGGTTTTGGGCAAATCCGCCATCGCCTTCAACCAAGAAGATCTGTTTCCCAGGATTTGCGAATGCACTACCTATGGCGGTACTGAGTCCATACCCCATGCTTGCCAAACCTTTGCTGGAGATTATTCGCTGGGAGCCTGATTGGCTGAGTGTTTGCATCAACACTGTGAAAGAACTACCACTGCTACAAGGCACGATAACGGCATCAGGATTTGCAACTCCAGAGATTGCCATTCCGAAAAGATATGGATCAACGAATCCAGGTCTAGTTATGTTTTCTGGATCAGTAAGTGGCAGCGCACCTTTAACTTCGTTGCAAAATTCTTTCCAAGTTGAGAAATCAAGCTCTAAGTCATTTGCGCTTGTAAACAGAGCCTTTAGAAATTCTGTTGCATCGACGTTTATTCCATGCTCAATTGTTGGGTGACCTTTATCGAGTTCGCTTTTATCTATGTCTATCTGTATTACTTTTCCGTTTGGAACAAATTCTTCCCAGGCAAATCCAGTTTGCTGCAGACCTAGTCTGGTACCTACTGCGAGGACCAGATCTGACTGCTGAATCAGAATGTTGGCAGAGCGCTGACCCCATGTGTTTGGACGACCAAAATAAAGAGGGTTAATTGATGAAATTCGATCCGCACCATTCCAGGTCGTCATGAGTGGAATTCCCAGATTTTTAAAGTCTTCTGAGTGGTTCTGGGCAAAATCAAATCCCACGCCTCCACCGATGAGTAAAACTGGGCGCTTTGAGTTCTTTATCAAGTCCAAGGTCTTGTCATCCAAGATCTGCGCGGCCTTAGAGGTTGAGTTCTCTTCTTGATTAGGTGAGACCTCATCCAGAGGTGGATTGGCTTGGGCATCGAGACAGATTTCAATGAACACAGGACCCTTCCTGCCAGTGCTTCCCTTTTTTACCGTGGACAAGAATAGTTCCCGTGAAATTGGTTTAGTTATTCGAATTGCATCCTTAGTAATTGTGGAAACAAGTTCAACTCCGTCAATTTCTTGAATTCCTCGTTGTCGCATTTCTTTTTCCTTCAGGTCTGAACTTTTGACCTGGCCACCAATTACAAGGAGTTCCCGACTTTCTAGCCATGCTCCTGATATTCCAGTAATTGCATTAGTTAATCCAGGTCCAGCAGTGACAAGCACGAACGCTTTTTCATTCTTAGAATTTGAAGTCTCATTAAAGGACTCAACTGCGATTGCTGCACCAACTTCATTAACAAAGGGTATGCATGTCATTTCATTACGAACGGAGTTGAGCAAGTGCATAATGTTTCCACCTGCTACAAAAAAGCAGTGAGTGAAACCTTCGCTTTTAAGCCATTGAACTAATTGATCTGAATATTTCACAGCAGGACCTCACTAATTGCTTCTTTTAAGGATGAAAGTGCTATTTGAAGTTGGTAATCATTTCGCTCTAACGAGATTAGTTCCAACTCATCATTTCTGTTGAGTAAAACTAAACGTAAGTATTCTTGGGAATTTTTTTTATCTCGATCAAGAGCAGTAACGAATTTTGTGTCATCAAAATGCTTCATGCCGTCTGATATAGATTCCTTAGTTAGGTCGAGCATCTTTAATGAATAGTCAATCAACACCTTGGACCTGCCAGAACTGCTTGATTCTGGATGACGTAGTGCCGCAATCATGCCGATTCCTACGGCTGTTCCATGCGGAATTGAATAATTAGTCGCTGACTCGAGTGCATGAGCAAAAGAATGCCCAAAGTTAAGTAGTTGTCGTTCCTTTAAATCAAATTCATCAATTTCGACAAACCACTTTTTCGTGCTCAACGTGTGATTAATCAATTCGGCTGTGTTCTTATCGTTGCCTGGCTTTAGAGATGAGGGCAAGGCGATGTACTTTTCAAACGCGTTCGCACCTCGAGCAAAGCAAATCTTTACTGCCTCAGACAACCCATTAACAATATCTATGTTTGAGTTTGTTTCCAGGAATCTCGTGTTGATTTGGATTTCATTAGGTGGGTAGAAGTTTCCAATCAGATTCTTTCGATCGCCAGCATTGATTGCTGATTTGCCGCCGATGCATGAGTCAGTCATAGACATCAGTGTTGTTGGATAGTAGGTCCATGAGACACCGCGCATGTAAAGGCTGGCAGTCAGTGTTGCCAGATCTTGAGTTGTGCCACCACCGATTGCGCTGATCGAATCGCTTCGCTTCAGCCCCAAATCATTAAGTTTGATAATTACGGATTCGCACGAAGGCAGGGTTTTAACTTCCTCCGACGCTTCAATGATGATGAGCTTTGCTGAGTCTTGAGCAACTAAGTGCGATCTAGTATTCGAATCCACGATCGCGATGCCAGGTACAGTAATCGGATCGATGCTGCTATTTATATTTATTGTGTACGAACCCAACTTGCTCGATACCGGAATTTCAAACATTTCGGTATCGAGTCCAACCGTTATCAACTGTGATGAATTGTCCATTGATACCGCTTGAGTCTGTAGACGCTAACCACGTAACCGTCTTTGAGACTTCTTCGATTCGAGGCAGGATATTCAAGGGTGTCTCGTCAACCACGTGAGCAATTTGCTCTGAAGATAAGTTGCGATGGGTCATTGGCGAATCAGTGACACCAGGCAATACCGCATTGACACTTATGCCTTTATGTCCCAAGTCAAGGCAGAGACTGGTTACTAGCCCTTTGAGAGCAGACTTAGAAACCATGTAGCTAAGCTTGTTCGCTTTCGATGACTCTTGCCATATTGAACTCAAAATTACGATGCGGGCTCTGTTTGTAAAGGCATCGGCTGCAATAAGTTTGTGCACAGTGTCAAGAATGTAAGAAACATTCGCATCAAGGTGCTTATTAAAGACATCTATCGAAAACTCACTTATGTTGTCAGACTGATTAAATCCTTGAGCCCAAACGGCCGCATCGAGTTTTCCGGGCTTAGTAAGAACTTCGACCCAATTCTCATCCAAAGTAGAAACAAGATTCTCTTTTGAAGAACTACTAGTTAATCGAACGGAATCAAACCCCAAGTTTTCAAAGTCATTTGATATCGTCGATCCCAATGCGCCGGAACTACCAAAAACCGCTACCCGATTCATTAAGACAACCAACGGTCAACGACGTAGTTTGGCCTCTTCTTAACTTCCTCATAAATCAAGCCAAGATATTCAGCAATGATTCCTAACATAAAGGTCAGTAGCCCGAAAGAAAAAAGAGCAATTGTTGTGAGAGTTCCATAGCCACCGAATGGAACGCCAACTAAGAACCAGCGCGATGCCAATGCGATGAATCCAATTACCGAAAGCACACTGACCAATATTCCTGTCACAGTGATGATTCTTAACGGTTTGTATGAATGCGCAAAAATGCCCTTGAATGCTAAGTCAATAACTTGGAATGAATAGGCCTTAGATTCGCCGGCGAATCTTGGCGGACGAGCGATCTCCACGCCAACAGATGTGAATCCAACCCAAGCAACAAGTCCGCGTACAAAACGATTTCGCTCGTCCATGTCTCGAACCGCTTCATACACTTTGCGGTCAAGAAGTCGAAAGTCACTTGCGTTCTTCGGAATTCGATTATCGGTCAATTTCCCCGCGACCCAATAAAAAGCCTTCGAATTGAATGTTCTAATTGGCCCAGTGCCCTGGCGCTCAGTGACAATGCCGTATATGTTTTCAAATCCCTCTTCCCATTTCCTGATTAGGGCTGGAATTTGTTCTGGGGGATCTTGTAGGTCAGCAGTCATCAAAATACAGGCATCGCTATCGATAACACTTAGTCCAGCAGTTAGGCCGCCATCCATTCGAAAGTTTCTAGCCAGCTTTAGGATTTTGAATCTAGAATCCTTTTGGTTAATTACAAGTAGTTTCTCGTAGGTGTCATCGCTCGAGCCATTTTCCACGATCACCGCTTCAAAGTCGTAGTCAGTTTCTACATCAAAAATATTCGCAAGACGCGAATGAAGCTCTTCAATGCATTCTGTTTCGTTGTAGGCAGGAATGATCACGCTGATTAGTTTTTTTGACATTACTTTTTAACTCCATGTCTTCCAAGGAGCACTTCCGTCATTCCACATCTCATTCAACATCGTTGATTCACGATACGTATCCATTGGTTGCCAGAAACCCTCATGACGAAATGCCATAAGTTGGCCATCCTTGGCTAGTTTTGCAAGTGGTTCCTGTTCAAGCACGCATTCTGTGTCTAGGTAACTTAATACTTCAGGCTCAAAGATGAAGAAGCCAATGTTTATCCAACCGTCTAACTTTGGCTTTTCTTTGAAGCTCTTAACTTCACCCCCTGAGTTCACATCCATGATTCCAAATCGACTTGAAGGTTGAACGGTAGTTACGGTGGCTAGTTTTCCGTGGGATTTATGGAAATCGAGTAAGGCAGAAATATCTACGTCTGCTAGGCCGTCTCCATAAGTGCAGAGGAATCTTTCTCCACCAAGGTATTTTTCAATTCGCTTAACGCGTCCGCCGGTCATAGTTAACTCACCGGTAAATGCGAGAGTTACTCTCCAGTCGCCTTCATCGTGGGCATCATGGAATTCAATTGCATGCTTTTCACCGAGTGAAACCGTGAAATCGTTATTTCTTGCTTCATAGTCTAGAAAATAGTCCTTAATAACTTCACTCTTATATCCAGTAGCAACAACAAACTCTCCGATATTGTGCATAGCTATGTTCTTCATAATGTGCCAAATTATTGGTCTTCCACCAACTTCAACCATAGGTTTTGGCTTGAATTCGGTTTCTTCGCGCAAACGCGTACCAAGACCGCCTGCAAGTAAAACAGCCTTCACATTTCCTCCAATATTCGGCGTTGTTACAGGATACCCCTCTTTCGTTTATCTGATGATTAAGAACGAATTGGCAACAGTTGGGATAGAATATGAAAATTAAATATATTTAAACTTGGAGAATTTGTGGCAAAAAGCGAGTTGGAAACATTAAGAAAAGTCGCGCTGGATGCCGCAAGAGCATTTGCTGAAAAAAACCTTGAAAAATCAGAATTCAAGCCTGGAGAGTCAGTCGTTCCAGTATCTGGGAAGGTGCTCGATCCGGACGATCTAGTAGCACTGGTTGATTCATCCCTAGATGGCTGGCTTACTGCAGGTAGGTTCACTGCCGAGTTTGAAAGAAAACTTGCAAAATACGTAGGTTCACGAAGTGCCCTTTTTGTAAACAGTGGCTCAAGTGCAAATCTTGTTGCGCTTTCAGGGTTGACAAGTCCAAAACTCGGGAAAAAGGCACTAAAGCCTGGTGACGAAGTCTTGACGGTAGCCATGGGATTTCCAACCACAGTAAATCCGATAATTCAAAATGGATTAAGGCCCGTAGTTGTTGACGTTGAATTAGAAACCTATGACGCAAAATCGGATCGATTGCGAGAAGCTGTAGGTCCAAAAACTCGCGCGATCATGATGGCACACACCTTAGGCAACCCGTTTGATTTGGACACCGTGCAAGAGTTGTGTGATGAACACAATCTTTGGTTGATTGAAGACTCTTGCGACGCACTTGGATCTACATATGATGGTCAAAAAACTGGAAGCTTCGGTGACACTGCAACAGCTAGTTTTTATCCAGCACATCATATAACAACAGGTGAGGGTGGAGCGGTATTTGTTAAGTCCCCGTTAGTCAAGAAACAAGTTGAATCTTTCCGAGATTGGGGACGTGATTGCTACTGCGAAACTGGTCACGATGACACGTGTAATAAGCGTTTTGGTTGGACGCTTGGTGATCTGCCAGAAGGTTACGACCACAAGTATATTTACAGCCACATCGGCTACAACCTAAAAGCTACTGACATGCAGGCGGCACTAGGTCTTTCACAGCTCACCAAACTAGATTCCTTCAGCGATGCTCGTAAAAAGAATTTCAAGTATCTCTCCAAGAAGCTAAAGGGCGTTCAAGGCTTGATCATGCCAAAAGCCACTCCAAAATCTGATCCATCATGGTTTGGTTTTCCAATCACCCTTGATCCAAAACATCCTGTGAATAGAGAGGAATTGTTGCGATTCTTGGATTCTCGAAAAATTGGTACGAGATTAATGTTTGCTGGAAACATTATGAAGCAACCGGCATATAGAAATGTTGATTTTCGCGTTGTTGGTGACTTAACGAACACCGATATAGTTATGCGCCGAACATTCTGGGTCGGTGTTTATCCGGGTCTAACAGAACCGATGCTGGATTACATTTCTGACTCGATCACCGAGTTTGTAAATAAGCACGCATAGGCATTTGTAAATGCACTACTTGATAACCGGTCATACAGGATTTAAGGGAGCGTGGCTTTCAATTTGGCTACAATCTCAAGGCCATTCCGTCTCGGGAATATCACTTGACCCAATCACTGGCAGCCTTTATGAAGTTGCGGGTGTAAAAGATTTAATTACCAATGATATGCGTGTTGATATCCGGGACTTTTCCGCCGTTAAGGAGGCAATTACGTCGACTTCACCAGATGTAGTTATCCACATGGCTGCCCAACCACTTGTACGCGAATCATATAAAGACCCGCGCACAACGTTTGAGACCAATGCAATGGGGACTCTAAATATTCTGGAATCAGTTTCCGCTACGCCTGCTGTTAAGGCTCACCTGGTTATAACTACAGACAAGGTTTACCGAAATGTAAATCAGATTGCTGGTTACGTTGAAGACGACCCTCTAGGCGGAGATGATCCATACAGTGCCTCAAAAGCAATGGCAGACATTGCTACTCATTCATGGATAACGTCATTTCCAGGCGCACCCACGGCAATCGCGAGAGCAGGAAATGTAATCGGTGGTGGCGACGTTAGCCCAGATCGGCTGTTACCGGATCTGATCAATTCGTACGTAAATGGGATGCCTCCTGTACTGCGCTACCCGCAAGCCGTACGTCCTTGGCAACACGTACTTGATTGCCTAAATGGGTACCTAATGATTTGTGATCGTTTATTGATGTCCAAGAAAATGCCTGAATCGTTTAACATTGGGCCTGATCAAGACAGCTTCGTTTCCGTGGGAGAAGTTGCCACAATTGTGGCCGATTTATGGGGTAGTAAATCTGTATGGTCACATGACGTGCAGGAAAATCCACATGAGGCTGGCTTGTTAGCACTGGATGCAACAAGAGCAAAAAGTAATTTGCTATGGAAAAACAAGCTTGAGTTTAGAGATTCAATTGAGTGGACAGTTAGATGGCATAAGCAATTCTTATCTGGTGAGCATGCCTTAGGGATTTCTCAAAAACAATTGAGTGCCTTCTTGGAAATTAAAGGTGGTTAACATGGCAAATCAATGCCTCGCATGCGGTGCAAGCGTTACAAAAATTGCTAATGCAGTAGTGGCGCCATGGATCACCGAAATATCCGGCCAAAAGGATCCACAGTTCACAACTTTGTTGAATTGCGACAATTGTGAATTTAGTTTCTTTGAAAAAAGATTTTCAGACAATGAAATGGCAGCGATGTATTCCGGGTATCGCAGCGATAACTATTATGCAGTGCGGAATTCTTGGGAACCGTGGTATCGACGAACAGTAAATGATGCTTATTCTGGTGAGTCTGATCATGTAGATGAGCGTGTTTCATTCATGACCAATATATTGATTTCTGCAGGGCTGCAGGAATGCAAAACCGTCGTCGACTTTGGTGGAGATGAGGGACAATTTTTTCCAGAGATAGATATCCAAGAAAGAATCGTTATTGATGTATCCAATAAGACATTGCGAAAAAATGTTTCTCGCGAACCTTCCCTTGGTGTTGTGAAGGATAAAATTGATCTAATTGTGGCAGCCCACATCGCGGAACACGTAAATGATCCGATAGATTTTTTCACTAATTTGATTTCCCATTTGAATTCTGGATCCTACTTATACGTCGAAGTTCCAATGGATCGCCCATCTATAAAGAGTCATCATGGATCTGAGAAGTATGCAGAAATGCTTAGTCGAATATCAACTAGCAGCAAACGAAAATTCATTGCACATGACTTTGCTTCTGGAATTGCTCGCCAATTTGGATTCAGCATCCCGAAACGTGGGGTAGTTAAGCAGTCGGAACACCTGAATTATTACAATCTAAAGTCGATTTCAATGCTTTTAGAAAAGTTAGGAACGACTGTTCTCAAAACAGAGGCTACACCTAATGCAAAAGTCGGTGGATTGCGCTTAGGTCGCTTAGGTGTTTTAGTGGTTAAAAATTAGCCTTCAGATCTGCCATGTGCCCCATCGAATGTTGATTACGAGAATCCATTAGAGTATTCGTAGAAGCCTTTTTGGAGTAGCCGTGGCAATTGTCGTTGTTGATGTAGCACTTAAGCCTGAAATTCTTGACCCACAAGGTCGTGCCATTGTTAGTGCTCTTGGTCGCGTTGGCCTTTCTGGCGTTGCGGATGTGCGACAAGGCAAGCAGTTTGTGCTGACTATCGACGGCGAAATTGATGATGCCAAGCTCGCTCAGATAAATGAAATTGCTTCAACTCTTTTAAGTAACCCAGTTATCGAAGATTTCACTGTGCAGGTTCGCCGATGACTCCACGGGTTGGCGTGATCACCTTCCCTGGATCTCTTGATGATAAAGACGCAGCACGTGCTGTGCGAATTGCTGGCGCCGACTCAGTTGCGCTTTGGCACGCTGATGCCGATCTTCATTCCGTAGATGCTGTTGTTTTACCTGGTGGATTTTCATACGGCGACTACTTGCGTTGCGGAGCGATTGCAAAGTTCGCACCCGTTATGGAAAAGCTTGTTGATGCGGCAAACGGTGGCCTGCCAATTTTGGGAATTTGTAACGGCTTCCAAGTTTTGACGGAATCCCATCTGCTGCCTGGAGCGTTAACTCGAAATGATCATTTACATTTCATTTGTCGAGATCAAAAACTTCGAATTGAAAACAACACCTCTGCGTGGACCTCTGACTTTAATGTTGGTGACGAAATCCTGATTCCACTCAAGAATGGTGAAGGTGGATACGTTGCCGATGAAAAGACTTTGGATGAACTTGAAGGTGAAGGACGAGTAATTGCTCGTTACTTAGAGATCAACCCAAATGGTTCGCGCCGCGACATTGCTGGGATTACTAATTCTCGAGGCAATGTGGTTGGCATCATGCCGCACCCAGAACATGCTGTTGAGACATTGACCGGTCCGACTACTGATGGTCTGGGCTTTTTCTCCTCGCTACTCAAGTCATTGGTAAACGATGGAAAAGTTTCAGCATGAGCGTCGACAAAGTTTCTGATGCGATTTCCTCTCCGGATGAATCTCAGCCGTTTGCTGAACTTGGATTAAAGAAAGACGAATACGAATCAATTCGAGGGATTTTGGGCCGCCGACCAACCTCATCTGAGTTGGCCATGTATTCAGTGATGTGGTCTGAGCACTGCAGCTATAAGTCATCAAAAGTTCACCTTCGTCAGTTTGGAACCAAGGTTCCAAAGAATAATTCCATGCTGGTTGGTATTGGCGAGAATGCTGGCGTTGTTGACATTGGTCAAGGTTGGGCAGTGACTTTCAAGGTCGAGTCGCATAATCACCCTTCGTATGTTGAGCCATATCAAGGTGCCGCAACTGGAATTGGTGGCATTGTTCGCGACATTATTTCTATGGGCGCTCGTCCAGTTGCCGTAATGGATCCACTTCGATTCGGTGATCCTGAAAACCCTGACACTCGTCGAGTGCTGACAGGAATAGTTTCAGGTATTGGTGGCTACGGAAACTGTTTAGGTCTGCCAAACATTGGTGGCGAAATTGTCTTCGATCCGAGCTATCAGGGCAATCCGCTAGTTAATGCGCTTTGCGTTGGAACCATGAAGCACGAAGACATTCATTTGGCCAAAGCAACGGGCATTGGTAATGCTGTCATCCTTTATGGTGCACGAACCGGTGGCGATGGCATTGGCGGCGTTAGCGTGCTTGCATCCGAAACTTTCGATGCTGACGGACCAGCCAAGCGACCAAGCGTCCAAGTTGGCGATCCATTTATGGAGAAGTTACTTATTGAATGCACATTGGAAGTTTTGCACGGTGGCTTAGTTGAAGGCATTCAGGATTTGGGTGGCGCGGGAATATCTTGCGCTACGAGTGAGCTCGCCAGCAATGGCGAAGGTGGCATGCACGTTTGGCTAGATCGGGTCTTACTACGCGATAGCACGTTGTCACCAGAAGAAATCTTGATGAGTGAATCGCAAGAGCGCATGTGTGCGGTTGTTGAGCCAGCCAAGATCGACGCTTTCATGGCTGTTTGCAAGAAGTGGGATGTTGAAGCAGTCGTAATTGGCGAAGTGAATAATTCTGGGCGCTTGACCGTTGAATCGCACGGTGAGCAAATTGTTGATGTGCCACCTCGATCTGTTGCCCACGATGGTCCGGTTTACGAACGCCCTTATGCCCGTCCAGATTGGATGGATGTTCGTCAGGCATCTGGTCCAGAGAATTTAGTACGACCATCAAGTGCTGCTCAAGTTAAGCAAACTTGGTTAACCATGACTGGCACTCCAAACCTTGCATCGAAGTCTTGGGTGACTTCACAATACGACCGCTACGTGATGGGCAATACGATCCTGGCTCAACCAGAAGATAGCGGCATGATTCGAGTCGATGAAAAGACTGGACTGGGTGTTGCAGTTTCAACGGATTGCAATGCTCGGTTTGCTGCGCTTGATCCCTATAAGGGAGCGCAGCTTGCTCTTGCAGAGTCTTACCGCAACGTTGCCGTGACTGGTGCAAAGCCACTGGCAGTAACGAACTGCTTAAACTTTGGTTCTCCAGAAGATCCAGCTGTGATGTGGCAGTTTGAGCAGGCGGTCACTGGTCTTGCTGATGCGTGTCTAGAAATGGGAACTCCAGTTACAGGTGGCAACGTATCGTTCTATAACCAAACCGGTGAGGTTGCAATTCATCCAACACCAGTGATCGGTGTACTTGGAGTTATCCAAAATGTTGAGCGCCGCACACCGATGGCCTGGGGACTCGATGGTGAATTTGTTTATGTGCTTGGAACCACTCGCGATGAACTAGCTGGCTCGGAATGGGCCCACGCAATTCATAATCACCTCGGTGGCTTGCCACCAGTTTTGGATCTAAATGCTGAAATGACTTTGGCTGAGATTTTGGTTGCAGGTTCGCGAGAAGGGTTCTTCTCGGCAGCTCACGATGTTTCTGAAGGTGGAATTGCTCAGACAACTGCCGAGATGGCGATGCGGTCTGGAATTGGTGTTCGTTTGGATGTCCCAGCTGGGCTTGACGCATTTACATTTTTGTGGAGTGAGTCAGCAACACGTGCTGTTGTTGTAGTTCCACAGAATCAAAATGATGCTTTCTTGACACTTTGTCAGTCAAAGTCATTCCCAGTTACCAAGATTGGCTCGGTTGATTCCTCAATTAAGTCCATTGAATTGACTGGAGTATTTGGCGAAACTATTTCGCTAGCTATTGACGAACTTCGCGTAATTAGTGAAGAAACACTTCCTCGCCTATTTGGATAGACAATTTTCTTAGTTAAATCTGATCCAAAAATTTACTTAAATCACTTCGTTCGCCGCTGGCACTAATTTTCCCGGTTGAAACTGCATCATCCCAAGTTAGATTCTTGGTGAATAACTCCAGCCAGGTTTGTGGACTCATCTCAACGACTGCTGGTGGTGTGCCACGGCGATGTGTGGTGCCGCCAAGGATCTGAACGGCGAGGTACGGCGGGACTCGGACTTCAACCGCACGTCCTGGGTTTTGTTCGGCAAACCATTCCAGGGATGTGCGAACTCCGGTGGCAAGTAATTCAGGGTTTGTTGGATTGGCCAAGGCGATAGTTGCATTGCCTAACGCGAGGGCGCGGTTAACCTTGGACATGTACCCATCTTCTCGCAGGTGTTGGCAAGTAGACTAGGGGCGTGGCAGGCGATGGTCGACTCAATCACGAGTTGCTCCCAGGGGAAAAAGGTCCGCAGGATGCCTGCGGCGTATTTGGCGTATGGGCTCCCGGAGAAGAAGTAGCCAAACTTACGTTTTATGGTCTGTATGCGCTGCAACATCGCGGCCAAGAATCAGCTGGCATCGCCGTTAGCGATGGTCACAACATCACGGTATTTAAAGACATGGGACTGGTTTCTCAAGTCTTTACTGAATCGGCACTGGAATCCTTAGTTGGTTACATCGCAATTGGTCACACCCGTTACAGCACTACCGGCTCTAGTTGCTGGGATAACGCTCAACCAACATTCCGTGCCACAGCAACCGGCCACCTCGCGCTTTCTCATAACGGCAACATAACTAACACTCACGAACTTTCTTCGCGTCTTCGCGAGGCACGCGAATCTGCAGGCGAGCTGTATCCAGACTTTGGAAACTTAGCAACCACCGATACTGATATTTTGACTGCGTTACTTGCCGCGCATCCTGACATGACTATGGAAGCTGCTGCAATGCTTGAGCTCCCTAAAGTTGCTGGCGCATTCTCGCTGGTGTTCATGGATGATCAAACTTTGTATGGCGCTCGAGATCCGCAGGGAATTCGTCCGTTGGTTTTGGGTCGCCTTGAGCGCGGCTGGGTAATTGCTTCAGAGACTGCAGCACTAGATATCGTGGGCGCTACTTTTGTCCGCGAAATTGAACCAGGTGAAATTGTTGCCATCGATGAACACGGCTTGCGTTCGATGCGATTTGCTGAGGCTGATCCAAAGGGTTGCCTGTTTGAGTTTGTTTATTTGGCTCGTCCTGATACTTCGATTAATGGCAATGCGGTCCACGGCGTGCGTGTTGAAGTGGGGCGTCGCCTAGCAAAAGAATTCCCAGTTGATGCTGATGTGGTTATTCCAGTGCCAGAATCAGGAACTCCGGCTGCAGTTGGTTACGCCCAAGCCAGTGGAATTCCCTTCGCGCAGGGCTTCGTTAAGAACGCATACGTTGGACGAACTTTTATTCAGCCAAGCCAAACTATTCGCCAACTTGGTATTCGGTTGAAACTCAATCCACTTCGCGAAGTGATTGAAGGCAAGCGGTTAGTTGTTGTGGACGACTCCATCGTTCGCGGCAACACCCAGCGAGCGATTGTAAAGATGTTGCGCGAGGCTGGCGCTTTGGAAGTTCACGTTCGGATTTCTAGCCCACCAGTCCAGTGGCCATGTTTTTATGGCATTGACTTTGCTACCCGAGCGGAACTTATTGCCAATGGTTTAACGATCGATGAAATTCGGCAGTCAATTGGCGCAGATTCGCTTTCATTTATTTCCCTCGATGCTTTGGTGGAATCAACCAACGTGGCAAAGGATCGGTTATGCCGAGCTTGCTTTGATGGTGTCTATCCAGTTGAACTTCCTGATGAAGCAAAACTTGGTAAGCATGTGCTTGAAGGTTTTGGAATTGCCCACGATGGCATGACAGCAATTGATGAAGTGGTTCGCCGGCCTTGAGCGATAAGTCAAAAAGCCAAGCTGTATCTTCATATGCGGCTGCTGGTGTTGATACCGAAGCCGGAGAACGCGCCGTTGATTTAATGCGAAGCGCAATTGCAAAGTCAACTCGCAGTGAAGTTGTCGGTGACTTTGGTGGGTTTGCTGGACTTTTTGATATCAGTGCTTTCAAAACCATGACTAAGCCCTTGCTTGCAACTTCAACTGATGGCGTTGGAACCAAGATCGATGTGGCGCGGCGTATGGACATTCATAACACCATTGGTATCGATTTAGTTGCCATGGTCGTTGATGACTTAGTGGTTTGTGGAGCCCAGCCTTTGTTTATGACGGACTACATAGCTGTGGGCAAAGTAAACCCAGAACGGGTGGCTGCAATTGTTACGGGAATCGCAAATGGCTGCGTGATAGCAGGCTGCGCGTTAGTTGGTGGCGAGACTGCCGAGCACCCAGGACTTCTTGGTATTGATGACTACGACATTGCAGGCGCTGGAACCGGCGTAGTTGATGAACCTGATTTGCTTGGACCAAAACGAGTCGTTGCGGGTGATGTGGCAATAGCGATTGGCTCGAGTGGCTTACATTCAAACGGTTATTCATTGGCAAGACATGTGGCATTTAATATTGCCGGGTTAGATGTTCATGACAATGTTCCTGAGTTTGGTCGGACACTTGGGGAAGAGTTACTTGAACCAACGCAAATTTACGCCAAAGATATTTTGAATTTAATTAAGGCTGTTCCAGTTCATTCGATATCGCACATTACCGGCGGCGGCATTGCTGCAAATGTCGCCCGAGTTATGCCAAGTGATTTAGCACTTGATTTAGATCGCTCAACTTGGAGCCCGCAAGCAATCTTTGCCTGGTTGCAAGCGCGCGGAAATATCGAACGCGCGGAAGCGGAAAAAACTTTCAATATGGGCATTGGCATGTTGGCGCTTGTGCCTGAATCTGCCGCGCAACTAGCGATCACGTCGCTACAAGCAAGTGGGCTATCGGCTTGGGTATGTGGCGCAGTTCGAGTTCGAAAGAACGGTGAAATTGGCGACGCTACTGCTAAAGGCGGAAATGGTGGCGCTGTTAGGTTAGTTGGAAACTACCAAAACTAGGTAGCCAGACACTAGGCGCGTTATTCTTCCTCGTCTTCGTCCTCGTAATACTTTGCGTAGGGATCATTTTCTAGATCCGAGGATTCAACATCATCATTAGTTGGCGCATACGATGAACCGCCGAGTTCAGCTTGCAATGCACTCAAATCAGTATTGGGGCTGTTGTATTTCAGGTCGCGAGCAACTTTAGTTTGCTTGGCTTTTGCACGGCCACGTCCCATGGCTGGGCCCCCTTAACTATCCGGAGTTTCTAGTGGTGCTACTGATTCGCCTACAACATTTCGAGTCGGCCATCTGGTAACAGAATGTCAGTCTATCTGAGCCCGATTTTGGCGCATCTGACGGGCTGTTTAAAGGGTTTCTTAGCGAATTTACACATACTCGCGAGTAACAGTAAGGATTTGTACAAGATTGTTAGAAATAGGCCCTCTCGGCTCGCGGGTGTCCGATTTGGGGGATTTAATCGGAGAGTCTTAATTCACCCTGAAAAGTAGGTTTTCCAAGTGTCTGATTCCCAAGTCCTAATGACCCCCGCTGAAGTCGCAGCCCTTTTCCGAGTTGATCCAAAGACTGTGACTCGATGGGCCGAGGCTGGGAAACTAAGTGCAGTGCGCACCTTGGGTGGACATCGTCGATATCGCCATGATGAAGTTCAGAACCTACTGGTTGCCAGTTCGATTTCTGGGGCAGCATCCTATGTAGGCGAAAGCTCCTAAGCCTAAGTCTGAGCAATTGGTTTTCTGCTGATTAGTTTGGCTCGATAGTTCTACTTTGCTTGAAATAGTGGTTTTCCCGTATGCTTCAATCTCGTGCCTTTCACAAGAAGGCATTTGCCCCCATCGTCTAGTGGCCTAGGACGCTGCCCTTTCACGGCGGTAACACGGGTTCGAATCCCGTTGGGGGTACGCAAGGTTTCTTGGCCTGACCGCCAGGAAATCGGCTGAAGTACCAACCTTTAAGGTTGGTATCTAAGGCCCCGTAGCGCAGTTGGTTAGCGCGCCGCCCTGTCACGGCGGAGGTCGCGGGTTCGAGTCCCGTCGGGGTCGCTGCAAGGTCGGTTTTCGTCTTTGATGTTGATCGATTTTGCGTGGCCAGGTAGCTCAGTTGGTACGAGCGTTCGACTGAAACTCGAAAGGTCGCCGGTTCGACCCCGGCCCTGGCCACGGATAGTGAATATTTAAAGTTTCAAACTAGATCTCTTGGTTTCCTACCCTTGATCGGGAAACCCGATCATTCAGCCAGGGCTTTGGGGTCGAAATCAGTATTTATACATAACACCCTCATTTATTTAATTCAAATGCATTGGCATTTGAATTTGGCCCTGGCTTCCCCGTTTGATTCGTTCGTTGGCCCTTCGACCAACTCGTGCGTTATTCATCCCGGTCCTTCGGCTTGCACGTGTATGGCTAGTTACACCACTCAACGACGACATCTGTTAACACATCAGCAACGGTGTGAACCGAACTTTCCGTTGCCCACTCTGTTGCAGCATGAGCTCCTTCGCCATCCACACCAAAAAGCACAGTTGTGATCCCGGCATCATTCATTAAGGCAGCGTCGGTCCAGTACCACTCACCGCGGAATCCAATTGGCTTGCCGGTGTGTGCTTGGAAGCTATTTTGAATTAGGCTAACGATTTTGTGATCTTCGCTGACTTGAAGTGGTGCCCGGGTAAATCCACCACCAAGTTCGTATGAGAAATCTTTTGTACTTGCAGCAACATCGTCGAGGATTGCAACCAACTCAGCTCGCACTGCTTCAGGAGTCTCTCCTGGGACAGTTCGTCGTTCTATCGCGATAGTGCACTCAGCTGGGTAGCTGGAAAGTTCTTCGCCACCTTTGATGATCGAAGCGTGAACAGAAGGAGTTTCCAAATACTTAACGTGCGGTCGTGAGGTTAGTTCCGCAGCGTACTTATCCAGAGCTACGAGTGCGTAGCCTGCTTTAGTAATGGCATCAATTCCTAGGTCATGCCGGGAACCGTGAGCCGCCAGGCCAGTAATAGTTAACTCAAACCAAACGAATCCTTTATGCGCAACCGTGAGTCCCAACATTGTTGGCTCTGCTACTACGCCAACATCGGCCGTGAAATGTTTCAATACTTCTTCGGTGCCCACATTGCCATGTTCTTCATCTGAGACCGCCGCAACAATTACTTGCCCTGCTATTCCGCGTTGTACTGCACGATGCGCAGCAACCATCTGGGCGGCTAAGCCACCTTTCATGTCAAAAGTTCCGCGCCCGTACACATTGCCGTCTTTGCGAATTGCTTCAAGTCCATCACCCTCATAACTTGCGATTGTGACTGTGTCGATGTGACCGTTGAGCATGATTTTGGAATCAGTAGTGGCGCCCTTGCTGCAAGCAACGATTGATGGTCGACCGGGGGTTGCTTCCAATCTCGTAACTTCAAAGTTTCGGTCGCTAAACCACTGACCGATGAAGTCCGCAATTTCAGCTTCGCCGGGAGCACCTGGCACAAGTGTGCTGTTGACCGAGTTGATCTCGGTTAGTGCGCACAACAACTCAACTGGGTCATCAAGGTTGTATTTGGACATCAGATCTCCTATTGCAGTGGATTAGCCGCGCGGCCTTCCGTACTAAACAAAACGATGACGGAAACTTTCGTGATGCCGAGTTCATGGCGGCGTTGTGGTGTGCTCAGAGCTAGGCGTACTCCAGCCAAGGTTGCAGCGCCACAAGGACCCGCATCCACTCCATGGTCAGCCAGTACTTTGAGATCAGCTCGGGTTTCATCATCAGTCAGTGCAATTGCGGCATCAACGCCGGCTTGGTGTGTTGGCCAAGAATCAGAAGAAGGCGTGCCACAGTTCATGCCAGCCATGATCGTCGGCACCGTTTGCACACTCGTTAACTCACCGGTTTGTAAAGATCGCAAAACACAGGCTGCGCCAATTGCTTCCACGCTCAAGACAACTGGGTGGTTTGCACGTTGGCTGCGATAGTGCGCCAAGACTGAATGCAGGAATGCGCCAACTCCAACGGGAACTGCCACCATATTTGCGGGACCACTTCCAAGCTGGCGCAATTGTTCATCAGTCTCGACGCAAAGGGTGGTGTAACCCTCGATGATCCAATTCGGTATCTGTTCATAACCTGGCCAAGACATATCTTGAATGTGGATTGCGTTATCCAACGTCGAAGTTATCTCTTTAGCTAACTCAACCGCTTCGTCGTAGTCACCATCAATCAAGGTGATCTCTGCGCCTTCTCCGGCAATGTTGTTGATTGCCTGCTCGCTAACCCCATCAGGAATCACGATGGCGCATTCCAAGCCAAGGCGCTTGGCCATGTGAGCAACCGCTCGGCCGTGATTTCCATCAGTTGCGGCAACTAGGGTTGGTTTGTTTTCCGAATCAATCGCAGCCTTAACTTCATCGATATCTGCTGGGTTAGCACCATCGGTTAGAGCTTGGGCAACGGCCCAGGCCGCACCTAAGATTTTAAACGCCGAAAGATTCATCCGAGCTGATTCATCCTTAACAAATATGCGTCCAACACCTAGTTCGCTCGCAACTTCCGGCAGTTCAATTAGGGGAGTCACGGCATAGTTAGGCAAGCTCTGATGAAAACGCGCAACTTCTTTTGCTGGTGATGGCATTGACCAATTACGTGCAGCTGGATTTGAATACCAGGTGGTTGCAGCAACAGTCATGGGTTGAGTATTTCACTGCAGAAATATTCTGCAGTAGCAGAGGTCATTGCATGTAAACACTCGTTGTGTAATCGCATTTTGAAACTCGATTTCGCCTTGAAACACGCAAAAGGGACAAAAATTTTTTTGCGCTCAAAACCCATTGGATACGGGCTTTTAGTAAGTTTTTGGTAAAAAAACCCTTATTTATAAACGAATATGACTTGTCAAACGAATGACACCTGTGTAATTTAAGGATAAGTTCGGTTCGCCGACTACGTAACACAAGGGTTTGTCGCTTGCAGCAGGGCAGCAGCGAACTTGTTACGACTAACCAGGAGGTTCCAAGTGAGCGATCTCGCTCGACTTCCCTTCACGGAAACTGAAGACCTGGGTTGGCATGAACGCGCACTTTGCGCCCAGACCGATCCCGAAGCATTCTTCCCCGAAAAGGGCGGCTCAACTCGTGAAGCAAAACGAGTTTGCAGCTCATGCGAAGTCAAGGTCGAGTGCCTTGAATACGCGCTAGAGAACGACGAACGTTTTGGAATTTGGGGTGGCTTATCAGAACGCGAGCGCCGCAGACTAAAGCGTGCGCAAGCCGGGTAATTTCACTTAGCAACTTTTATCGGCTCCAACCTTCGGGTTGGGGCCGATTGCTTTTCTAGGTCGAAATTAGCTGCGAATTTCCGGGCCTTCATAGTTTGGATCCACGTCATCTGGACGCAGGCCCGTTGCCAGACTGACTAACTCGGCCAAGACATCGCGCAAGATACGCTCCAGCAGTTCTTTAGTTGGCGATCGCATTTCAATTGGCCTTTGATACAACACAATCGTTGTTGGATTGCCTTGATCAATGCGACCCATTGGCACATGACCGCTTGCAAAAGTTAAATCACGTTTGTTTGGAATTTCTTCGAGCGCAAATTTTATGGAGCTCAGCATTGTGCCTAGGCGAGCATCCAGATCTTCGATAGCTTCGCGCATTTCTCGAACGAAGAATTGATCGCTGGATTCATGAAACGGTGCTGAGTGCGGCAGCGCGGGGCCACGCAACCCTCGGTCATGCCTATCGCGTTTAACTGCCGGAGGTGTTCCTGAACTCATGTCGTTGTGCCTTTTGGTGTTTCGATACCCACGACCCAAGACTATGTCGACTAGTTTGGCGAATGTGGGATCACGCCGATGTTCTAAGCCTTCGTGCAGTAAGCGAGCTATTGCGACGCTGACGTATGTCTATGCCGATTCCACCGCGGTGCTTGGGCCGCTGGCAACTTTTGCCGAACCGCATTGTTATGACTTATGCGAAGATCACGCGGCTCGCATGACTGCCCCGCGCGGCTGGGATGTGGTGCGCTTAGCTCCGGATCCAGAGGCCCTCAAACCCAGCGTGGATGACATTGAAGCTTTAGCCAACGCCGTGCGCGAAATTGGCCGAGTGGAACCCGTTGAAGCCATGGTCGAAGTTAATCGCCGTGGACACCTGCGAGTACTACGAGATTCTGGACAAAACCCACCGAATTGAGCAGAAGCGGCTTAAGCCCTACGGGCTCAACAATTTGCTACTCCTAGACTTACCTAATGCGCGACTTATCAGCCCTGATTAAGGCCTATGACATCCGTGGTGTAGTCCCGGACCAGTGGGGACCTGACCTGGCTCGCGAAGTTGGAACTGCATTTGTCGAAGTCTTAGGAATCCGATCAATTGATGGTGGCGCCGGGCAAATTGTGGTTGGTCATGACATGCGACCGACGGGACCAGATTTAGTTGCCGCCTTCATAGATGGCGTTACCGCTGCTGGAGTAGATGTCGTCAATATCGGTTTGTGCTCCACTGACGGCTTGTATTTTGCATCCGGTCGATTAGATATTCCGGGCGCAATGTTTACTGCTAGTCATAATCCAGCTGAATACAACGGCATTAAGTTATGTCGCGCGGGAGCTGCGCCAGTGGGACAAGACTCTGGGTTATCGCAAATTCGCGAAATGTTAGAAACTGAAAACTTGCCGACGTATTCAGGCACAACTGGCTCGGCATCAACGCAAGATATGTTGGCGGCTTACGCGCAGTATTTACGTGAGCTAGTGCCACTTGAAAACTCACGAAATTTAAAAGTTGTAATTGATACTGGCAACGGCATGGGCGGCTTCACGGTCCCAGCTGTTTTAGGCGATGACATTTTGCCTGCGCTACCACTTGAAATTGATGCGATGTATTTTGAATTAGATGGCACGTTTCCAAATCATGAAGCTAATCCAATAGATCCGGAAAATTTACGTGATTTACAAAAGCGCGTACTTGAAGTCGGCGCTGACATCGGCCTAGCTTTTGATGGTGACGCCGATCGCTGTTTTGTCGTTGATGAAAAAGGCGGCATTGTCGATCCGTCTACTTTGACGGCTTTGATTGCAACTCGCGAACTTGCCAAAGCCCCGGGCTCCACGGTTATTCATAACTTGATTACTTCACGGGCAGTTCCAGAAATTGTGATCGAAAACGGCGGCACGCCAGTCCGTACTCGAGTGGGTCACTCATTTATCAAAGCCACTATGGCCGAGACCGGAGCGATCTTTGGTGGGGAACATTCGGGACATTTCTATTTCCGAGATTTCTGGAAAGCTGACTCGGGAATGTTGGCCGCAATGCATGCCTTGGCAGCCCTTGGCGAAACTTCGGAGGCAACTACCTTAAGTGACCTGTTAAAGCCCTACTTACGTTATGTAATGAGTGGGGAAATTAATACCGAAGTCTCTGATGCCAATGCCGTAATTGCGCGGATCAAAGAGACAGCAATCAAGCAAGGCTCAGAAATTGATGAGCTAGATGGCCTCACCGTTTCCGGTGATGGTTGGTGGTTCAATGTTCGCTCGAGCAATACTGAACCATTGTTGCGATTGAATGTGGAAGCAAAAGATTTTGCCAACATGGAAATAGTTCGGGACTCAGTTTTGTCAATGATGGTCGGGTAGTCTGTAGTTCATGATTGATGATCTGTTGCTGGACGACAGCAACGGCATGAGCAAGCTGGATGCCAGCGGGATGTTGGCTGCAGTTGCTAGTTCTGGTGCCCAGATGCGAGAAACCATTGCCACCATTAATCGCGACACCCTGCATGCTGTTTCCAAGGGCGACCAACCACGCAACCTAGTAATTGCAGGACTAGGTGGTTCCGGTGTTGGTGGGGATGTACTTAAGGCCGTTATCGGCAAGTCAACGCCGCTACCAATCATCAGTGAGCGCAGTCATAATCTGCCAGGTTGGGTTGGGCCAATGGACGTTGTGGTTGGAGTCAGCTGTTCTGGGATGACCGAAGAAACATTGAGCACTACTGCCGAGGCCGGTCGCCGCGGCGCGCGCGTAATAACTATCGGTGCTGGTGGTAGTGATCTGGAAAAACTTTCGAACTCAATTTCGGGGGCGGTACATTTCCCAATTGATGCTAAAGGCCGCAGCCCGCGCGCTTCACTTTGGACGCATGCCACACCACTGCTGATGGTTGCTAATGCACTTGGTATCGCACATATTGATGAAAAAGAATATGAAATTGCAGCCGACTTAATGGATGAATTAAGTGTTGCAAACGGCCCTTCCGTGCCAACTCTTGAAAACTTTGCCAAAGGCTTGGCGTTATCTTGTGCAGAATCATTACCAATGGTTTGGGGCACCGGGATGATTGGCGCAACTGCCGCGGCAAGATTCATGGCACAACTTGCGGAGAACTCAAAAATACCAGCGACACATGGTGAGCTACCTGAAGTTGGCCACAATCAAATTGTTGCTTTTGATGGCGTACTTGCTGGAGCATCCCCAGCACGAGATATTTTCCGGGATGACGATGGTGCAGTGGATCGCCGTACGCACCTTTACATATTGCGCGATACTAATGAGCATCCCGCAGTGGAAAAACGAATTGGCATCGTTAGTCAAATCGCACTCGATCGCAACGTACCGGTCACCTTGTTGCAGGCATCAGGAAATCATCCAATAAGTCGCTTGGCCTCCTTAATCATTACGACAGATTGGGCAAGTGTTTACGCCGGCTTAGCATTAGGTATCGATCCATCACAGATCAGCGCGATCAATCAACTTAAAGCTGGATTAGCAAACTAAGTTTCAAAATTATTACTACTTAAAGGATGAATTTATGAGTACCGAAGGTGGTACTAAAGCAGTCATTGCAGCACTGTTGGCAAACACAGGAATTGCAATCAGCAAGTTTGTGGCCTTTGGAATTACTGGGTCAGCATCAATGTTGTCGGAAGCAATCCATTCAGTTGCGGATTCACTGAATCAAGTTCTTTTACTTGTTGGAGGCAAACGCTCGAAGCGTGTAGCTGATGATCATTATCAATTTGGTTATGGTCGAGTGCGATATGTATATGGCTTTTTAGTAGCCATAGTTTTATTCATGGTGGGTGGAACATACTCACTTTATGAAGGTTGGCAAAAGTGGAGTCACCCCGAGCCAGTTCATGATTTTGGTGTTGCCATAGCAGTTTTGACTGTAGCTATTGTGCTGGAGACTTTTTCGTTCCGCACGGCAATTATCGAAACCAATAAAGTACGCGGCAATCGCTCTTTCGCTAAGTTTGTAAAGGATGCGCGCCAACCAGAACTTCCGGTTATTTTGCTCGAAGACTTTGGTGCACTTATCGGTCTGGTATTTGCTTTAACTGGCGTGAGCTTGGCGGTAGTAACCGGAGATGGTCGCTGGGATGGCATGGGTGCGATGGCCATTGGATCATTGCTGATTGTGATTGCACTGATTTTGGTACGCGAAATGTCAGGAATGTTAGTTGGCGAAGGTGCACTGCCGGAGGAGTATGACGCAGTTAAGGCTGCGCTTGAGTCTGCGCCGCTAGTCGAGCGAGTAATTCACCTTCGCACTTTGCATGTTGGACCAGATGCCTTATTGGTTGGCGCCAAGATTGCAATTAGGCATCATGAAAGTGCCGCAGATATTGCGCGTGGAATTGACGAAGCCGAGCGGTTGCTGCGAATTGCAGTACCGAGTGCGCAGTATGTGTTCCTAGAGCCGGATCTGGATCGTAGCAAAACCCTTTAATTTGTAAATTCACAACAGCCCGATCGTTCTGCAGTAAAGTGAACACATGGTTAACGCACTCCAATTAGTAGCAATTGCAGCCGCCTCGGGTCTAGTAATGAGACTTGCCTTAGGCGCCGTCGGTCAACGCTGGGCAACGACGTACCACAGCACCATGACCTATTTACTTTTGCCGGTTATTGGCATGGCGATCACCAGAACCATCTCAGGAAATATCGCTCTGTCTTTGGGCATGATTGGCGCACTTTCTATTGTGCGTTTTCGTCACCCTGTAAAAAGCCCGCTAGAGCTTGTAGTTTTCTTTTTGCTCCTAACCGTCGGAGTGACTTTAACTGTTGATGTTCGTCTAGGAGTTCTTCTAACTGCTTACGCTGTGGTTGCAATTTTTGCGGTGGACGTTTTTCAAAAGTTCGCAGCAAAGCGTGGATTTAAGACATTCGCGGTTTCATTTTCTGAGGGAGAGCCCCTAAATATCCTAGAAGTTACATCCCGAGTTGAAATTCCTGAGTTATCTGCGCATCCTGACTTGGTGATGTCATCGTGGTTAGAGACATCACAGGAGCATGATTACCGAATTGCATCTCGCTCGCGTCAAGAGCTAGAAGAGATAGCTTCGCGCATTCGTGCCTCAAGTGATGCTCAACGTATCGAGCTTCGTCTAGCACAGTGAAATCCAGACAGGCAGTCGTTGCGGTAGTCGCACTCGCGTTACTCGTTGGCGCTGGCACTCTAGCCACGGGTTCACAGGTTGAAGCAGAACAAGAATACGAAGTTGCTTCAGTGCCTGGAAGTATTGAACCATTGTGCACGGATTCAAATGGCCCAATTTCCACAATTGCGCAATTGCGACAAAGCAAAATTGAAATTGAGATTCCAAAAAGCAGGAAATGGTCTTCCAATATCGTGGCTGCTAAGACATCATCAGGAACAACGATCCCAGATGAGTTTAAGAAGAAATTTAAAGCACGATTTTACGTAACACCACCAAATGGGTCACCATGCATATTCAAAGGCACTATTCGAATAAGTGGAGACTGGCGGGATCACTTATCAATCAAAAATGGCACACCGATTGCCAGCATTGATGTTCAGTTGGATGAAGGAAACTTTTCAGGGATAGTGAACTTCAAACTTTTATTGCCAAAAACTCGTGGTGGCGACAATGAGATTGTCCAAGCGGCGCTAATGCGCGAAATGGATTTACTGTCGCCTAGAACAGCGCAATTAAGTGTGACAGTGAATGGCGTACCTGTTGAGTATATGTTCCAAGAGAATCTTGAAAAGGAATTGCTCGAGTCTCAATTTCGCAGAGAAGCGCCAGTGTTCGAATCAGATGAATCTATGTTCTGGGATGATCGCAGAGACAAGAAGCTACCAGAGGGTAACGATCAAAGAATAATTGTGCCCAAGATGACAAATTCATCCTGGATGGGTGAAAGCCAAAACCGTATTGCCATTGCAAAGCGTGGATTGGATGTGCTGTATTCCGCCTACGCCTCGTATTGGGAAACCAGAAATCTAACTCCTGAACTAATTGCAAATAACAACCCTGACTACCTACAAAAGAATTATGAATTTTTAGCCTTGATGAATGCGACGAACGCTCAGCACGGTTTAATCACACATAATAGAAGATTTTTCTTCGACCCAATGAAAAATGCTCTAGAACCTGTCTATTACGATGGCGATTCAAAAATCCTTGACCCAAGCCGAGAGGTTATTCCAGCTGGTTACGGATCACAGCAAGGTGCCTTTGGGGTCATCACCAGACTGAACAATTTAGATAGAGCCGAGTTTGCCAAACTTCTTAACTCTTATGGCGTTTCAATTTCTGAGGAAGATTTAAATGTAATTCTTGACGACCTGGCGAAGCGGTTGGCAGATTACGCATTAACTGAAGTGGCTGCCCCAACTGAATTTGCCTGGAAAGCAAACAATTTTGCGGATCTAAATTCAAAAGACCGTGCTCTGATGTTTGCAAAAAATCAAGATGAAGTTACGCAATGTGACTTTGAGTTAAAGATTTGCGCGGAGACAGTTCTGAGCATGGGTGATTACCAGGATTTGATTGCCGGCAAATTAGAAAAAAATGGAACAAGAATTGTTTACGGTGGCGGGTCTTTAGAAAACTATAGAGGTGGACTTGAGCCGTATCAGGATGAAATGTCTCCAGCCACAACTCACTACTTAGCTTCAGGAGACTCATTCATAGTTACTGGCGAATCAGCTGTGGTTATTGATGAGGCTCAAAAGTCAATTGACGTAACGGCGCTTAGTGCTGGTAGTCGACTATATCTTGCCAATGCAGATTTAACTGGCTGGACATTTTCTTACACAGGCTCTCCAGGACTCGTGGCCCCGATCGCCGAAGATCGCTTTGATGACCGTCTCTTAACTGGTTGCGTGAACATTGTTGATTCCAAAGTTGTGGATGTTAGTTTCAAGGTTGATTCTGCCCTTTGCGAAGACGGGCTTAACTTAATTCGAGTGACTGGAAACGTCCCAAGACTGGAAATCTCAAATACCTTAGAAGATGGCCTAGATTTGGATTTTTCAAAAGTATCTATCGCTGAGTTGATTGTTTCGGATACTGGAAACGATTGCTTGGATCTATCAGCAGGCGATTATCGCGCAGAGAAGGTAAGGCTTACAAACTGTGGTGATAAAGGTGTATCGATTGGTGAAACCGCAGTTGTTAACTTTAGAGAAGTAGTTGTTGACAAAGCAGTATTAGGCGTGGCCGTAAAAGACTGGTCAGACTTTACTGCTGAAACAGTTTCAATTACGCAGGCGCAAACTTGTATTTCTGCTTATCGTAAAAAACAAGAGTTTGGCCGCGCTGTGATTAACATCGGTCAACTAGATTGCTTGGGTAGACCAATAGATACTCAGGATTATTCAAAACTAAGTGTGGGTAAATGAGTTTTCGAATCGAACAGAAATTACAGGTAGTTCAGAGTCAGATGCCAGTAATTCTGGACTGGATATTCAGTAACGGTGCGGTGCCACTTTATCCACGCCGGCGTATCAACTCTATTTACTTCGATACCTCGAGTCTGCATATGTACCACGATTCAAATGAGGGTAGCTTGCCTCGAAAAAAGGTAAGAATCCGATGCTATGGCGAATGCAACCATGATTCTGGTGACCACTTTTTGGAGACAAAGATTTCTTCTGTAGAGGGACGATACAAGACGGTTGAAAAGTGTAGAGACGCGAATCGCACACGAAGACTCGGTGCAATTGATTTGCAGTATGGCGACATCAGACCAGTGCTTGAAGTTTCATACCTACGGGAATATTTCCAAGTCAAAGATGTGCGATTAACTATTGATACAAACATCACCTATCGTTCAAGCGAGCCGCTGCGTGTGGGTAGATTCGTAGTTCCAGATGAGAACATAGCCGTTGAAGTTAAAGCTCCAAATGAAACGTCATTGGATTATTTAGGTAATGAATTTCCGTTTCCTAGAATTAGATTCTCTAAATATGCCCGAGCAATTGAGGCACTTTCAATCCAAATTCTTGCCAGAAATGGCTAGTGCAAAAAAAGCCAGAACTCAGCCTTTTTGAGCTGGCACTACCAATCCCAATGCGGCCCTTTAAAGGCATCTATGACACAATAGTTCTACCGCTAGCCATCGAAGCCTCGTGACGTTGCGGACTCACAGTCACAGATTCCACCACACACTTTTCACGAGGAGTACCACCATGGCCCTTGGCCCTAATGACTACAAGGTTGCCGATCTTTCACTTGCTGAATACGGTCGCAACGAAATTCGCTTAGCCGAAAATGAAATGCCTGGTCTGATGGCAATGCGCACTGAATTCGGTGCCTCCAAGCCACTCAAGGGCGCACGCATCATGGGTTCACTTCACATGACAATCCAAACCGCCGTCTTGATCGAAACTTTGGTGGAACTTGGCGCGGATGTGCGCTGGGTATCTTGCAACATTTTCTCAACTCAGGATCACGCAGCTGCAGCAGTAGCTGTTGGCCCTAACGGCACCGTCGATGCACCTAGTGGTGTTCCGGTTTATGCCTGGAAGGGTGAAACCCTCGAAGAATACTGGTGGTGCACTGAGCAAGCACTTCGTTGGCCAGGGCAATCTGGTCCAAACATGATCCTTGATGACGGCGGCGATGCCACCATGTTGATCCACAAGGGAACTGAATTTGAAAAAGCGGGCTTCGTGCCAGACCCTGCTGGCGCGGACTCCGAGGAATACGGTGTTGTGCTTTCGCTACTGCAACGCTCTCTTGGTGAAGATGCAAAGCGTTGGACCACAGTTGGATCCGAGATCATTGGCGTAACTGAAGAAACCACAACTGGCGTACTTCGTCTCTATGACATGTTCCGCGACGGAACTCTGATGTTCCCTGCGATCAACGTCAATGATTCCGTTACCAAGTCCAAATTCGACAACAAGTACGGCACTCGCCACAGTTTGATCGATGGCATCAATCGCGCAACTGACACTTTAATGGGTGGCAAAGTTGCGGTGGTTTGTGGTTACGGCGATGTCGGCAAAGGTTCAGCTGAATCACTTCGCGGCCAAGGCGCTCGCGTGATCGTTACTGAAATTGATCCAATCTGTGCTTTGCAGGCAGCGATGGATGGTTACCAAGTCTTGCCAATCGAAGATGTAATCGAAACTGCTGACATTTTCATCACCGCAACTGGCAACAAAGATGTCATCAGCGTTGAACACATGTCCCAGATGAAGCACCAAGCAATTGTTGGCAACATCGGTCACTTCGATAATGAAATAGACATTGCTGGTTTGCAACAGTACCCAGGTATCAAACGTCGCAACATCAAGCCACAGGTTGACGAATGGATCTTCCCAGACGGTCACAGCGTGATCATGTTGTCTGAAGGTCGCTTACTAAACCTTGGTAATGCAACTGGTCATCCATCGTTTGTTATGAGTAACTCCTTCACGAACCAGGTTTTGGCCCAGATCGAATTATTCACCAAGATTGATGAATACGAATTGGGCGTGCACGTGTTGCCTAAGCATCTGGATGAAAAGGTGGCCCGATTGCACCTTTCGGCCCTTGGCGTGAAGCTAACTGAGCTTTCTAAGACCCAGGCTGATTATCTCGGCGTGGATGTCGACGGTCCTTACAAGTCAGATCACTATCGTTACTAGGAATGAATCCTTTAATTCCATCCGACGGCGCTTCCGGTTTTCCGGGGGCGCCGTGGGCATTCCGGCGTGCGCTCGCACGAGGTGAAAATTTAAGAATCCCGACATGGGGAATGGGCGATGCGTTAATCGCGCTGCTTGGCGCCGGCGCCTTAAGTCTGGTACTCGGACTTGCGCTAATGAATAGAGGTATCGATCCGCAGAATGGTTGGGGATTGATAATTGCATTTAGTGCACCGTGGTTAGTGATGGCTGGTTGGCCAATCTTGGCAACAATTCGCAAAGGCAATGGACCCAAATTAGATTTTGGATTACAGGCTCCGCCCACACACTTGCGACTTGGTTTCGTCGCTGGCATTGCCTCACTAATCCTTGCCAGCCTCGTTGCATTAATAGTTATACGTTTCACCGGACCACTTAGTTCAACTGCTGGCGATGCGGGCTTAAATCAAACGGGAATCGTTCTTGTGCTGTTTGTCTTAATGGCAATGTTTGGGGCGCCAATAGTTGAAGAGATTGCTTTTCGCGGCATGCTTTATGGCGCATTGACTAAAGCACACATTAATGAGCATTTGGTAGTCGTAATTACTGCGCTGGTATTTTCGCTGTTTCACTTTGAACCAAAGAGATTTGTGATCCTGTTTGCAATCGGATTGATATTTGGTGAAGTTCGCCGACGAACTGGTAGCACCAGCGCCGCCATAGTGGCACACATGGTGAATAACACCCCGGCGGCTCTAACAATTTTGATCACCGTACTTAATAAGTAACTATCTCAACTAGGCTTAGTTCAGTGAGTACTCCTCGAGTTGGCGTTATTGGCGGTGGTCAATTGGCCCGCATGATGCAACCAGCAGCAATCAACCTGGGAATACATCTGCGCGCGCTTTCCGCAACTGCAACTGACAGCGCGGCCCAAGTAATACCTGACACCATAGTTGGCTCGCATGAAGATTGGGAAGCGTTAAAAGCGTTTGCATTGGAATGCGATGTGGTTACATTCGATCACGAACATGTACCGACGCAATTTCTTGAAGAGCTGCAAAATCTTGGAGTTGCTGTTCGTCCGGGTCCACATGCCCTGCGTTTTGCCCAGGACAAAATCGAAATGCGAACCGCACTAACGGCAGCTGGAATTCCGTGCCCGATGTGGAAAGAGATATCAACGGAATCGGATTTAACAGAATTTGGCGAGCAAGTCGGTTGGCCATTAATTCTAAAAACGGCGCGCGGTGGTTATGACGGCAAAGGCGTTTGGGTTGCGAAATCACTTGCTGAAGCGCTTGGCATAACAAATGAAATTCTTGTCGCTGGCAATCGAGTCTTGGCTGAGGAGCTAGTGCCATTTACACGGGAACTTGCTGCTCAAGTTGCTCGCAGTCCACATGGTCAATGTGTGGCATACCCAGTCGTAAAGTCAACGCAAACAGATGGCATTTGTCACGAAGTAATTGCGCCGTGTCCAGATCTGAATCCTGAGCGAGCTGCCAACGCGCAAGCTATGGCCATCAGAATTGCAGATTTGTTAGATGTACAAGGCATGCTGGCAGTGGAACTATTCGATACTGGTAGTGAGATTTTGGTAAATGAACTGGCGATGCGTCCGCATAACTCAGGCCATTGGTCCATGGATGGGGCAGTAACTAGTCAGTTTGAAAATCACTTGCGGGCCATTTTGGATTGGCCACTTGGTTCGCCAGCACCAACTGGACCTCAGACCGTAATGGTCAATTTGCTAGGTAAAGATCTAGGTGATTTACACAGTGCTTTCCGGCACGTGATGGCGAGAGATCCTGGAATAAAGGTGCATTTGTATGGCAAAGAAGTTCGACCAGGTCGCAAGATTGGCCATGTGAATGCCACAGGTGGCAACATTGAAGACTTACTGCAACGCGCTTGGCATGCAGCCGACTACCTCACGGGAGTAATTGATGAGTAATGCATTAGTTGGCATCATCATGGGTAGTGATTCGGATTGGGACACCATGGCACCTGCTGCCCAGATTCTGGATGAACTTGGCATCAGTTTTAAAACAGAAGTTGTTTCGGCACATCGCATGCCCGAAGATATGGTTTCGTATGCCAAGCAAGCTGCCGCTAGCGGATTACGAGTTATTATTGCAGGCGCAGGTGGTGCAGCTCACTTACCAGGCATGGTTGCTTCAATTACGACATTGCCAGTAATCGGGGTGCCCGTGCCATTAAATCAGTTAGCCGGATTGGACTCATTACTATCCATTGTGCAAATGCCAGCTGGAGTTCCCGTTGCCACCGTTGGAATTGGAAATGCTAAAAATGCTGGCTTGTTAGCCGCTCGGATTATTGCAAGTTCCGGAGATAACTTTGGAATTGAGTTGGCAAAGAAGCTAGAGAAGTTTCAGGTAGATATGCGCCAGGTTGCAATCGACAAAGGCGATACATTAAAAGCGCAGCTAAAAAATCTTGCTACTGACAGTTAGTTAAGTAGAGTTTTCATCCAACTGGCAGTTTCTTGCAAGCCTTCAGTAAGTTGCACTGTTGGCTCCCAATTAAGTGCTGACTTAGCGTAGGAAATATCTGGTTGACGTTGTTTTGGGTCATCCACTGGTAACTCTTTGAACTCTAAGTCTGGATCAATTTCCAGAACTTTCCCGATTTGCGCTGCAAGTTCGAGCAAAGTGAATTCATTTGGGTTACCCAGATTTACCGGCCCAGTAATTTTGCTGTCCATTGCGGCACGAATCCCGCGAATCAAGTCTGAGACATAGCAAAAACTGCGAGTTTGTTTACCATCTCCGAATACTTGGAACGGCCTACCCTTAATGCCGTCTCGAATAAAGCTGGAAACAACGCGACCATCATCTGGATCCATACGTGGACCGTAAGTATTAAATATACGAATGATTACGGCATCGGCTAATTTGTTGCGTTGATAATGCGACACAAGAGTTTCGCCAAAGCGCTTGGCTTCGTCATAAACGCTTCGTGGGCCAATTGGATTTACATTGCCCCAATAACTTTCCGACTGTGGATGCTCATGTGGGTCGCCATAAACTTCCGAAGTCGAGGCAAACAACAATCGAGCGCCATTTTTACTGGCATACTGCAACAACATTTCAGTCGCCGCAGTATTTACATGCATGGTTTCAAGCGGCATCGCGAGGTATTGCGGTGGGGAAGCCGGACTCGCTAAATGAAATATCTGTTCAAATTTAAGGTTTGCTAGCCTGTCGAGCCCGTCACAGATATCTTGTTCAACGAAGTCAAAGCCATCAGATCCATCTAGGTGCACAAGATTTCGGTTGTTTCCAGTGGCGAAATTGTCGACGCCAACCACTTGGTGCCCATCCGCCAAGAGCGAATCAACCAAATGCGAACCCAGGAACCCGGCCGCTCCGGTAACTAATACTTTTGCCATCAGTTAAACAGCTTTCGTAGCTGAGGTATTTGGAAAGGTAGCGCCAGCATCTTGCCAAATCTTTTGATTCAATACATTTCGAGTATCAACTACTACTGTGCCTGACATTGCATCAATAATCTGCTTGGCATCAATCGCCTTAAACTCAGCCCACTCTGTCAAAACAACGAGTGCGTGTGCTCCAGTTGCCGCGACAACAGGCGAGGTAACAACACTTAACCCGGAAAGTTCATATTGGTTGATCATTGGGTCAAAGGCAACGACTTTACCGCCACGACCAATGAGTCTTTCGATTACTGCAATTGCCGGGGATTCACGAGTGTCATCGGTGTCAGCCTTGAAAGTTAAACCTAGAACGGCGATGGTCTTTCCAACTAGGGATCCGCCAAGCGCATTCATCACGCGATCAGCCACGCGCTTATGTGCCATTTCATTGCTGGCAATCGCAGCATTGATAAGTGGAATTTGTAAGCCAAACGAATCCGCAATCGAAGCCAGTGCGCGAGTGTCCTTTGGAAAACACGAGCCACCCCAACCAGGTCCTGGTTCCAAGAATCGATTACCAATTCGGGTATCTAGACCCATGCCATTCATTACTTCGCCTGGATCAGCGCCCGCTGCATCGCATAGTGCCGCGACGTCATTTACAAAAGAAAGCTTGATTGCAAGAAATGAATTGGAAGCATACTTGATTAATTCTGCAGCTGGTTGACTGGTCAGTACTTTTGGGCAGTCAATCTTTGAGTACAAGTCCATAACGCTTTGAGCAACTTCGGTTGAGCGGGCTCCAACAACAATGCGATCAGGATGTTCGAAATCTTGAACTGCGGCGCCTTCGCGTAAGAACTCAGGATTTGATGCCACATTTATGTCGCTACGACCAATTGCAGCTTCAACGCGTTGAGCAGATCCGACTGGAACTGTTGACTTTGTAACAACAACTGCTCCAGGCTTGAGCAAGTCTTTCATTGCTTTGCTGGCAGCAATCACATAACTTAAGTCAGCTGAACCATCTTCGTCTTGTGGAGTTGGTACACATGTAAATATGAAGTCGGCATTAGAAACCGCAAGAGCCAAATCTGAAGTTGCTTGCAGATTTTTAGACTTTAGAACAGCGGCCAAAATAACGTCGAGGCCAGGTTCGTGGATCGGTAGTTTGCCGGCCTTTAGCATTTCTACCTTGGCCGAATCAATGTCGTAGCCAATAACTTCATGCCCAAGACTTGCTAGCCCAATTGAAGTCGTAAGACCAACGTAGCCGGTGCCGATTACCGCGATCTTGCTCAAAAGGTGCTCCTTAGGGAGTGTTCAAGGTTCAAGTTTATCGAACCGATAGCGTTGGTATGTGACGCAAATGCCCGCAGTAGCCGTAGTTATGCCAGTTCTCAATGAAGAGAACTACTTAGAGGCAGCAGTATTGGCGATTTTGTCACAGGATTACGCAGGCCCGATTCAGGTGGTTTTAGCCCTCGGCCCATCAACGGATCGCACCAATGAAGTCGCTTCTCGAATTATTGCCGGTGATTCTCGCGTTAGCTCAGTGCCAAACTCAACAGGTCGTACGCCCGAAGGCCTAAATGCCGCTCTTGCGACTACTACTCAGGAGATTGTGGTTCGAGTTGATGCGCATAGCGAACTTTCTGATGGTTACATTCGCCTAGCGGTTGAAACTTTGCAGCGCACTGGCGCCGACAACGTTGGTGGCATCATGGGTGCGCGCGGAATTACTAAGTTCGAAAAGGCAGTTGCCGCTGCAATGACATCACCACTTGGAGTTGGCTCAGCCTCATTTCATACTGGCGGCGCCGAAGGACCAGCGGAAACCGTTTACCTTGGAGTCTTTAAGCGCAGCGCACTAGAACGTGTTGGTGGTTACGACCCAGCGTTTACTCGCGCCCAAGACTGGGAAATGAATTATCGAATTCGTAGCACTGGTGGCAAAGTTTGGTTCAATCCAGACTTGTTTGTGACGTATCGACCACGACCAAATGTGACAAAGCTAGCGAAGCAATATTTTGAATACGGATCCTGGCGTCATGAAGTTATGCGTCGCCATCCAGAAACGCGGCGAACTAAATCTGCGCTGCGTTACTTTGCGCCACCACTTGCGGTACTGGGAGTGTTAGGTGGAACTATCGCTGGCTATCTTGGTAGTGCGCTTGAAGTATTTCCTTTAGCATTTTGGGGTTTCTTGCTGCCTATTGGTTATCTGGCTTTAACTTTGCTTTCATCTTTGACATTAGTTAAGCGCGCTCGTAGTGGCGCGCTTTGGGTTCCAATCGTTTTAATGACTATGCAAATGTCGTGGGGTATTGGATTCTTAACAAGTCGCAGCAAGCGCTAAGAAGTTTTGGTTACTTACCTTCGTCTTTAGCTTCTTTGGCAGCTTTCTTTGCGGCCACATCTGCTTCATACGCGTCAAGTACGGCATTTGTTTCGCCATCCATTTGGATAATGCCTTTATCCATCCAAATCGCGCGATTGCATACCTCGCGAATCATGGCATGACCGTGAGCCACTACAAAAACCGTTCCTGCGGCGCCGCTGAGTTCGCGAATCTTGGCCTGGCTGCGTGCTCGAAATTCGGTATCACCCGTACTTAGAGTTTCATCAACTAGCAGAATTTCATGTTTGCGAGCGGCTGCGATTGAAAAACGAAGTCGAGCCTGCATGCCAGAGCTATAAGTGCCCATCGGCATGTCAATAAATTCCTCGATGTCAGCAAAATCGATTACTTGCTGACGCATCGCTTCAACTTCTTCACGACTCATTCCCATAGCCAGACCACCAAGAGTGATGTTGCGATTTCCCGAGATAGATTTATTTAGTGCTCCACTAACACCCAACAAAGTCGCTTGACTTGCTGTGTAGACATCGCCTGAACTTGGTTGCAGTAGTCCAGCTACTGCGCGTAACAGACTGGATTTACCGGAACCATTGCGGCCAACTAACCCAATGGTGTCGCCTTCATAGGCAGTCAGGGACACACCTTTAACAGCATGAACCGACTTCACAACTTGACTCGGAGCTTTACCGCTAACCAGACTGCGAAGTGCGCCAGCTGCCGAACCAGTGTTTGCTCCCAGAATCACTCGATACTTAATGTTGAGATCATCCACAACTACCGTTGGGATTTTGTTAGTTGACATACTTTTTCTCCCCTCGGTAGAAGTAGACCAAGCCAACAACAAAGAACAAGACGGCCCAGACCGCGCCCATGATCCAAATGATTGGATCGCTAGACTGTGTCACCATTAATGAATCGCGAACTAAGTCAATGTATACAGCGCCAGGATTTAACAACAGAGCAGTTCCTACTGCCGCAGGCATCGATGCAGTGAAAATTGTAATACTAAAAAATACGCCAGAAACGTAACGCCAGGTTCGAGTAAAGAATGGCAGCAGCTGATTGATATCTCTTGATCTAGCCCCCCATCGGGCCAAGATCAAAGCAAAACCAGTTGTGAACAGTGTTTGCATTACTAGTACTACTGGCAAGGTCAACCACATCAAGGTCAGCGGTTCACCGGTTGCTAAAACGATTACCAATAGCACCACAAGAGATACTGCGTACTGCTGAATTTGTTGCACCACTGTTGCTAGCGGCAAAACAAGTTTTGGGAATTGAATCGCCTTGATCAAGCGACTATTTTTTGGAATACTGCCCGATGCAGCGGTTACTGTTACTTGCATAAAATTGAAAACAAATACACCAGAAACTAAAAACGCTGTGAAATTGTCAATACCTTTATTGGTACCTAATAACACTCCAAATATTAGGAAATAGATCCCGGCATTAAGTAGCGGAGTGATTAGCTGCCAAATTCGACCAAGGAGGCTATCTGAATATTGCTGAGTGCTGCGGGCATCTGCTAACTCAGCGATGAAATCTTTACGCCGCCAAGTGGATTTTAGATATACCCGCAGACTTGGAATTTTGCTGGCACTAACCAAACTGAATTCTTCAGCTAATGCACGGGCAGCGCTATTCGTTGGGTCATGGATAGTCATTACATTTTGCGCTGATTTGCGCGCTCCAAGTCAGCTTCGAAATCAACTTCAACGGCAAACAAGTCACTAATGTCAATCGGCAAAACTTTAAGACCATCTTTTTCAATCGATAGTTCGATGCCACGTTCAAAATAGTCTTGGTCGCCACATTCGCTAAGTCGATTGATGAGGGCCGATTTATCCTTGGCTGAAATAACGTTGATACCTACGGATTCACCCAAACCATCAACAACTGACTTGCTCAACTCTTTAACTAGGCCTTGGGCATCGACTGTGTATTTAACTTCTTCATCTGATACTGCAGCAGTATTAACTGCAATTGCTGTTTGCCCAGCGTCGATAATTGGTTGCAGGCGTTTTAGGATTGCTGGCTCAAACACCACATCGCCATTCATCCAAACAACGGGACCTTCAGAACTAGCACGCAGCGCCTTGAGCAGGCTCTTGCAAGTATTGGTTTGGTCATACCGTTCGTTGTAAACAAAGACTGCTTCAGGAGCTGCTTCCAAAATCAGGTCTAGTTTGAAGCCCACCACGATCTGAACATGGGTATCGGCCCCGAATGCCTCAACTATGTTGTCGAGTTGCTGCTGCATTATGGTGCGGCCGTCACTCAATGGTGTCAATGGCTTTGGAAATGGGCGACCCAATCGAGTTCCCATTCCGGCGGCGAGAATTGTTACTTGTGGCTGAGTCATAGTGATCTAAGTCTTTCGGGTTTAGGGGCGATGTTCAAAACGAGGCCCAGTGCCTGATTCTGCAAGTGATTTTGCGCGAGCAGCATCGACGGAGTGTGCTGTTATTGCCTCACGCATTGCCGAATAGAAACGTGGTGCACTTTCTCCTGCTTGCACATTGTCAAAGTAGAACTCGCGTAAAACTTTGCGGTCTTGGACAAACTGATCCTGATTCAAAACTTCGGCGATGATCTGGGCGGCATTCGCGATGTTGTCTTTTGTAAATACTTGGGTTGCGGCACTTAACGGGGAATCAATTCTCAACTTCGCAATGTCATTTCGACGGTCCGTCAAAATAATTGGCGCTTCGGTGCGTAGGTATAAAAAGTCCAGTGCGATGGACGAGACATCTGAAACCAACAAATCAACTCTTGGGAAAATCGCCAAGATATCACCAGCTTCACGGACTTGATGTCCAGCAGAAGGATCTTTGGCATTAGCTTGCTTTATCGCGCGAAGCACGTATTTATGATTCTTGCGAATCTGTTCGTCGGAAGCGTCCGCAATCCGTGGGTGTGGTTTATAGATGACGCGTGCAGCAGGCTGTGCCAAAATTGCATCAATTATTGCTGGCGCCATGTGCTCCATCGAAGTGTAATTGTTTGCTTCATCTTCTCCAGCCCAGGTTGGAGCGTAAAGAACAGTACGACGAGTTGATGTTGGAATACTTGGAGCCGGATTGTCGTCGAGTTGTGGTCGACCAACGCGAACTAGTACTTGCTCGTTAAATTCGGAAAGCGCTGCACGATGACGTAATACGGCGGCTTCACCCGCAACGAAAACTCGATCATATGCTTTCACCTGATTGCTAACCATGCAGATCTTGTCACTCTCGCCATGGTTGACATGGATGTGAGCTAACTCCGCAACCGTTAAAGATTGGAAGTTACCAACACCGTTATTCACGTACATAACAGCTTTGAATGGGCTCACTCGGTAAAGCTCCATGACATCGGCAAATGTCGGTACGTAGGCAATTGGCAACTTGGTGAGTTCCTTGAGCTCTTGATAGACCGGAATCTTGCGAACGACTATTCCGAAAGTCAGATCTGTTGGATGACTTTCTAAGACGGGTAGCCATTGCGTCAACTGGTAGGCCTTGGCCATGTTGTCCGGGAAGTAGACCGCAACATCAACTGGCAAGCCTTGTGTTGGGTCAAATCCCATCGGACCATCTACAAATCGCTTACGAATGCGCAGCACATCAAGCGCAATAGCCACGCCATCACGAATCGGCGCAGGTATTGCAGCCTTCAGCGATTGTTTAGCCACAGCGCAAAACTCCAAGGATTAACGGCAAGTAAGTATTCGGTGGGATAATTCTATCGAGGCAGGGATTTCTGCCCTGAATTATCGGGTTTATGGCGGGAGTCGTGCGTTGAATCAAACACCGATTCGCGTGGTGGTAAATCTCACCGACCCAAAATTTGCCGATCAGGTCGAAGTTTTGCGGCTACAGGTTCTATCAGCTGGCATTGAACTTGAAGTATTAAAGTCACAAACCCCAACGCAATTTCTGGATTTAATGACTAAGTATTTACAAACTGGACCAGTATCTGTAATTGATCAATGCTTAGTTACTGGGCAAGCGATGATCGATGCGCTAATTAAAGGACAGTGGAGCACAAGTGCTTGCTTAGTAAAGCCAAGTTCGAAACCTAATCTCATGCATGATGCGCGGGTAATGCATAAACGAGTTGTGAGCGCTGCCACAATCGAACACCGCGTTACTGGTGCTACGCACACTATGTTGGGTTTTGTCCGGGTTGGTAATGATGAAAAATCTCAACTGGCCATCGCTCAGGCACGAGATTATTTCTCTGATTTAAAACACAAAGCAGATTTCGTTGACCTAATAACAGTTGCGTTAGTTCGGGCGGCCTGTCCAGTAATAGCAATTAGCACCACGGGGTTATGCGATCGAGCCGATTCACTTTTGGAACTAACGGAATTACGAGCTGCAGTTGATGGGCAAGATGAGCAGGAGATCCGAACCCAACGTGCGCTTCGCGCCGAAGATGGATTCTACTCAACATTTGTATTGCGAAAGTTATCTCGCAAGGTTTCGATGTATGCCGTAACACGTAATTGGACGCCGAATCAAATAACTTTGACCTCACTCGTACTGGCACTGATAGTGGCTGGATTCTTTGCCACGGGCTGGTGGCCTTTAATGATTGTTGGTGCTTTAGGTGTGCAAGCTGCAATCATTATTGATTGCGCAGATGGAGAAGTTGCCCGATACACCGGTGTCTCTTCGCAGCGCGGGGCCTGGTTGGACGCGGCAACTGATCGCGTTAAAGAGTACGCGATTTATGCGGGGCTAGCTTTAGGCGCTAGTCATCACGGACATGACCTTTGGCCCTTGGCTATGGGTGTGATGGTGCTGCAAACTGTTCGACACATGGGTGACTATAACTTCCAAGCGGTTCAAGTTGTGCGTGAAACTGCAATGCTGCCACTGTCTCTAAATGTAAGTATGGATTCCGGTGTTGCAAGTAATGGCACGATTTTGGACACTTCGGCTGCACTAAATGCCAATTCCAAAATTCGCTGGGTAAAGAAAGTAATTCATTTTCCAATCGGTGAGCGTTGGTTAGTAATTTCAATTTGTGCAGCGTTTAATTCACCGACTTTGGCATTGTCTGCGTTGCTAATCTTTGGCGTCATTGGGTTGGCTTACACAACGATTGGTCGAATTCTACGAAGCAGGAATTGGAAGCACGCACAAATTATTTCGGGCTGCGAAATTTTGGAGCGACAAATTACTCCAGGACTTGGAGCTGAATGGTTCTGGGCGGATGGATCCCACCCCATGAAAGGCAAATTTGCTTGGCTGGCTCCAGCAGTACTTAGATTGCTTGAATTGGGATTGGTGTTGGCAGTTTCGCAACGTCATCCAATTGCCTTCTTGTGGATCTTTGCAGTCTCGTTTCATCACTACGATGCGTTGTATCGCTCATTGGCTGGCTTTGAAATTCCAGCCAACATCAAGACCTACGGACTGGGATTCCTAGGACGAAGCTTGATAATCGTGATCACGTCGCTCGGTTTTGTGATTTCACTTGATGCAACTTTGTTATTGGGCGGGATTGCCTTTACTGCGCTGTTTGTGGGCTATGCATCTAAGCAATGGATGCAACAGATCAACTAAATCTCTGCAAATTCGGGCTCTGTTACAGATCTACGCCACAATAAGAGGGTGAATACTCTGCGCCCCACCAATCCTTCGGTTGCCCAAATTAAGGAAGTTGTTTGGCCAACTGAAATTCGAGGACGGCAATCTTCCGAACATTGGTTAAACGAGGTTTACCTGCGCAAAGTTTCGCCTTATCAAACTCGAATTTTGTTGAAGGCTGGATTCACTGCCAACGGCGTGACTTACTTGATGATCGCATCTGGTTTTGCCGCCGGCTTAGCATTGTTGATCCCTGGGCTTACCGGCGGATTATTAGCTGCACTATTAGGACAGTTCCAGATGCTGCTTGATTGCAGCGATGGCGAAGTTGCTCGTTGGCGCCAGACCTCATCTCCAACTGGAGTGTTTCTCGACAAAATTGGCCACTACTTAGCTGAAGGCTTTATTCCAATCGCACTAGGAATTCGTGCCGCCGGCGGACTCGGTCAATTAAGTGACGAGAATATGAGTTTCTTAGTTGCTGGTTTAGTTTTGTCGGTTCTAGTCCTATTTAATAAAGCGCTAAATGACATGGTTCACGTTGCCCGCGCCTTTAATGGCTTGCCAAAACTATCGGAAAGCCCAAGTGTGGCTGCGCCGCAAATTTCTGCCTTAGCAAAATTACGCAGCCTAGTTCGGATACTTCCGTTCAATCGAATTTTTCATTCCATTGAAATGACATTACTGATCGCAGTTGCTGCAATCATCGATCTTTTTTTAGGTGACTTAGCAGCAACCCAGCAGTTGTTACAGTTCATGGTTATTGCGGCTGCAGTAACTGTTGTTGGTCATATAGTTGCAATTTTGAATTCGAGTCGTCTGAAATGATTCCTACTGTTGGCTGCGTAGTCCTGACAATGGGTACTAGGCCTGCTGAACTTGAGCGAAGCGTGCAATCGCTATTGGCCCAAACTGGAGTGCAAATCAACGTAGTTGTAGTTGGCAATGGCTGGAACCCAGTGAACGTGCCCGTGGGTGTTGCCTCACATTATTTGGAAACCAACATCGGAGCCACTGCTGGTCGAAATGCTGGAGCCGCAGTTGCTCAAGGTGATTATTTATTTTTTCTTGATGATGATGCACAGCTTCCGACGCCAACAACATTGTCGGAGTTAATTGCAACGATTAGTGCTGAGAAAGACGCAGCACTAGTTCAACCCCGAGTTATCAACTACGACGGAGTCAGCGAGTTAAAGCGTCGCGTACCTCGACTGCGAACTGGCGACGTCAACCAAAGTGGCCCAGCAACTTCTTTGTGGGAAGGTGGCGTTGCGATTCGACGCAACGTATTTGATTCCTTTGGTGGCTGGGGAGCAGAGTATTACTATCTGCATGAAGGTATCGAGTTATGTTGGCGAACTTGGAACACCGGACACAGCGTTTGGTATGCGGGCGATATTGCGGTAGCGCACCCACCAACCACACCTGAACGATTCGCTGAGTTTGCCTACATTAATGGCCGCAATCGCGTTTGGTTAGCGAAACGTAATTTGCCTTGGGTATTAGTCCCGATCTATTCATTGACGTGGTTAGTAATTACTGTGCTGCGCACTCGTTCATTAGGCGCACTTAAATCTTGGTTAAGTGGCTTTGCCGCTGGTTGGTTAAACAATGGAGGACCGCGCCAGGCTATGAAATGGTCGACAGTTTGGGCTTTAACTAAAGCCGGTAGACCACCGATTATTTGACTGGAGTTTTAACGCGGTCATTGCCTTCCGTGCAATTGACGACAGCCGCAGACCCTTCAGTCGTAGATGTAGATGTCGGTGTTGGATCCACAGCTAGTTCAGTCGCGGAACTGCTAGGAGCTGGCTCAACAGGTGGCCACGCTTCATCCATTCGTACCGCTCCCCAGAGTTCATCTGTTTCTGACGTCCAATGAACGTTGCCGTCGCCGCGAAGTTCATAGGGAATCGTTATGAATTTAATCCGAGACGGACTTAGTCCACCTAAAGATAGAGCAAAATCTTGCAGAGTTTGAATATTTGCAAACTCAGGATTGGTTTGAATTGAAGATGTTACAGCTCCAAGTACCCGATAAATCATTTGCGGATTAGTTAATAAACCCTTGCTTGTCATGCCACGGATCATCGAGGCCACAAATTCTTGCTGACGTTCGATTCGACTTAAATCGCTTCCGTCACCTAAAGTTTCTCGGGCACGCACAAAAGCTAACGCTTGTTCTCCACTAATGGTGCTGTAGCCGGCAGGTAAATTGAGTCCTGACCCACCCCGTCCCGGAACCACTGGATCGTACGCGGGAGTGGTCAAGCAAACCTCGACGCCACCAATTGCATCAACAACAGTTTTAAAGGCCTTGAAATCAACTACGACGAAGTTGTCAATTCGAATGTCAGTAAGTTTTTCAATTGTCTTAATGGTGCAGACTGGTCCGCCAAATGCAAAGGCCGCATTAAATTTAGTTGTGTAAGGACGCGTTGTTGAACCATTTGGCCGAGTACAACCAGCAATTTCAACCCACGAGTCACGCGGAATTGAAATCACAATGGCATCCTTGCGATCGTTGTAAAGGTGCACAAGCAAAGTAGTGTCAGACCGGGCGCCACCAGCATCCCCGTAAGAATCGTTTCCGTCACCTTGACGTGAATCCGAACCCATGATGAGTAAATTTGTTGGACTCGTGTCTGTTTGGCGGAAAGTTTCTGGACGATGAACTGTATTCAAATCACTGGTATTAACTGCACCAATATTTGCGCCCAGTCCGTTGATTGCATAAACCGCACCGCCACCTAAGGCAGTAACGGTGAGAATAAGAATAGAAAAGAAAGCAGTCGCTTTTCTTAACCACGGGTGAGCCGTTGAAGGAGTGTTCGGAGCTTTGTGCTTTCCCACAATCACACCCTCTTTTCTAGATCCGAAACCTAATTTAGGTGCCCCAAATAGGCACCATACGATCGTACGACATCTTGGAAGTACCAGATTTTGGACATTTCACGGCAAATTGAGCCACAAATGTGCCGAACATTACCCAAGACTTGCGTGACAGATGAGGCTATTGAGACATGGTGTCAGGCAGAATAAATACATGCTTCCCCGCAAAAAATGCTTTCGTACGCTGTGCCTTTCACTGGCAATTGCATTCGGGTCAAGCTCGCTAGCGACAGTGCCGTCGCAGGCAATAACTGGGTATACCCCTGAAGTTACCGTTCAAAGCCTTGCCCCCAAATTAGTTTTGAAGTCAAGTTCGGCTTCTCTAAAGACTGTGCAAGTTATAGCCCCCACAATTACTAAACCGTTTTCAGTTGTTGGTTTAACTTGGTTGGGTAGATTGCCTTCAGACACAGTATTCACAGTTCGTGTTCGAGAAGCTGGCAAGTGGTCAAGTTGGAATGAACTGCACTTTGATGACGATCATGGAGTGGACCCCGAGAGCCTTGAATCTAATGGAACGCGATTTGGAACGGATCCATTGATGACGGCCGTTGCCGATGGAATCCAAATAAATATGAAGAGTAAATCCGGGATTGCTCCAACTGACTTAAAAGTGGACTTAGTTGGTTCACAAGAAACGCAACAGGATAGATCGCTTGTAGCAAGTACGCGGACATTTGGTACTGCAGGAAATCTAAGAAATGCAGCAGTCACACCAGCTGGCGGCGTGGTATTGCGCCCTAATATTGTTACGCGAGCCCAGTGGGGTGCAAACGAAACTTGGCGCGATCCAGTTCCGCGAATGGGAACAACGATTCTTGCAGGATTTGTGCACCATACTGCTACGACAAATAAGTACTCACCAAGTCAAGCGCCAGCTCAAATGCGATCACTATATGCGTATTTCACAAAAAGCCTAAATTATGCAGACATGGGCTATAACTTCCTAGTTGATCAGTATGGAACTGTTTATGAAGGGCGCAACGCCTGTAATTTTGGTGACGCTAATCCATGTGATGGTCCTTCGTTGCCGGTCATTGGGGCTCATACCGCAGGTCTAAATTTGAATACCTTCGCGATTTCTGCAATTGGAAACTACGACACTAAGCGCCCAAGTCGTCCAGCAGCAATGGTGGAAGCAATTGCTTCGTTAATGGCCTGGAAGTTAGCGCCATATGGGCTAGCTCCAAACTCAAATGCCGAAATAATCTCAACCGACACTTCTGGCAGATCTAAGTACGGCGATGGAATGAAAGCAATCACTCCAGTAATTTCAGGACACCGTGATGTTGGGAAAACGGCCTGCCCTGGTCGCTACCTCTATCCGTATCTACCAAAGATTCGAGCTAGAGCGACTGAACTGTTAGCTCCAGTGATTCATGAAGTTCGCGTAACCCCGCGCTTGATTGATGTTAACGACCCTAAACCAGTTAACATTTCGGCCATAATTCCTGCAGGTGGTAATTGGACGCTTACTGTGTCGGATTCAATTACACATGAGGTGCTAAAGACTGCAAGTGGAACGCAAATCGAAACGGGGTTGTTGGATTACACGTGGGATGGTACTACCGCGCTTGACTTGCCGGTACTAGCTGGAAGATATCTGATAACAATAAATGCAGCTGTTGGTGATGCAGTTCTGCCCGCAACTACCACTGAAGTGGTAATCGCAACCAAACCTTCTATTGTTTCTGATATCGAATATCAAAAATTGGGACGCACCAAGGCCCAAATTACCTGGAGTAATCCGGCGGATGTATTACCAGCCACATCTCAGTACATCAGGGTCTCTTCGAATGGCGGAAAAACTTATGGCAAGTGGACCAAGACTTCTAAAGGGCTATCCAAGGCTACATTTAAGAATTGGAAAAAGGGTCGTGAATATTATCTTCAAGTTAGATCGGCAAACTCACTTGGCAGATCAGAGATTTTAACTAAGAAATTCATAATGCGCTGATGTCGTTCTGGACCGAGCTGCAACGCAGCACTGCCACACGAGGCGCAACACCCTTGATCACGTGGCTCAGCGACCTGGGCCGCATTGAGTTATCGACTGTTACCTATGCGAATGCAGTTAGTAAAGCCAGCAACTTTCTAATAGCCGGCCTTGAACTAGATGAAGAAAGTTCCATTTCAGTTAATCTCGGTAATCATTGGCAATCGCCTGTTTGGCTTGGAACGGGACTGGCTACCGGAATTAGTATCACCGATACTTCGGCTGCGATTACATTTGGAACTTTGACAGCTTTGAAAACTTGGACTGGATCAGCGGAAGAATTTGTAGTTGTAAGTCAAGATCCATTTGGCATGCCGGACAAAGATATTCCAGATAGTTTTGTTAACGGCTCAGCCGAAGTTAGAAATTTTGGAGATTATTTCGCTCCGACCTGGCCATTTGATCCCGTGGCAATTTCGGCTTCAACAACTGGCTCGGAGTTAACTTGGGAACAGTTGGTAGAGCGGGCCAACCAGATTGCCAGCCACTATGAAATTGCAAATGGACAGAATTACGGCCTGCATGGCGCCAGTGACTTAATCACCATGCTGGCATTGCAAGTAGTTCTGCCTATAACAAACAACAGCTCAGTAGTTTTAATAGACCAGGCAAACCCTGCCTTCGATGCAATTATGAAACAAGAAAAACTTGAACAGATAGTGCCACTGGGTTAGTTACCCTGGATCTATTGAGCAGGGTCGATAGTTAGGCTTAGACCGTGTTGGAAGCAATTTTGTTAGTTGGTGGGCAAGGCACTCGCCTGCGTCCATTGACGATTTCCACGCCAAAGCCGATGCTCCCGGTTGCTGGGCATGCCTGCACGGAACACCAAATTGCACTTGCCCGCCAAGCTGGAGTTAGTCGAATAGTTTTAGGCACTTCCTATCGCGCTGACGTTTTTGAGGAACATTTCGGCCATGGCGAAAATGTTGGCGTCGAATTGGTTTATGCCGTCGAAGGTGAACCACTTGGCACCGGGGGCGCAATTCGAAATGCTGCTGCTCATTTAACTTGCGGTCCAGATGAGCCAGTTGTGGTTTTCAATGGCGATGTTTTAACGGGATTAGACATTGCAGGCTTGGTGCAAAAGTGGCGCGATGCAAATGCGGACGTGGCACTTTATTTAACACGAGTGGTCGATCCACGGGCTTATGGCTTAGTCCCAACTGACGCTAATGGCAGAGTTTTGGAATTCCTGGAAAAGCCAACAACTCCAGAAGAAATTGTTACGGATCAAATTAATGCGGGTTGCTATATTTTCAAGCGCTCGGTAATTGATTCGATACCAAGTGATCGCCCAGTTTCCGTAGAGCGCGAAACTTTCCCAGAATTACTTGCTGCTGACCGGATGGTAATTGGCGTAGTTGATGATGGCTACTGGTTAGACCTAGGTACGCCATTGGCGTTTGCCAAAGGTTCAGCAGATCTAGTGCGTGGCATTGCGCCATCGCCGTTGCTGGTTGGGCGAACTGGCGAATCCTTGATTGAACGAACCGCAAAAGTTGATGCGAGCGCAACTGTCAATGGTGGAACTTATGTCGGACAAAACGCGATTATCGGCGCAGGCGCCGTGGTAGCTGGAAGTGTGATTTTTGCTGATGTTGAAGTTGGCTCAGGATCACAAGTTACAAATTCAATTGTCAGCACAGCAGCAAGCGTTGGAAATGATTGTCAGATTGTTGACACGGTGATTGCTGAACGCGCGGTAATCAGCGATAGTAAAAACCTAGAACCTGGGACTCTAGTATTTCCAGACGAGAGAGTTACCTAACTTTCCGTTTCGTCCTTCTTGTCCATCTCGGCCAAGTATTGCTCAAAACTTGCAGCCAATTCATCGCCACTGACCATGCTGCCATCCGAGCCTGCAGTTAGTTCGCGACGAGTTTCCATCATCGAATCATGCTGCTGTTCAAGTGATGCAACTACTTCACGATTTTCGTCGATAGACAGAATCTGCTTATCTATGTCTGCGTCCATTTCAGCTGCAGCAGTTCGCAGTGTGTCGCGAGGCAAAACTAAACCTGTGCTAAGTGCAATCTGATCCAGCAGAGCAAGCGCTGCCTTTGGATATTCCCCACCTGCCAAGTAATGCGGAACGTGCGCGGCATATCCCATGGCAGGAAGTTTTGCTTTTGTTGCTTCAAGTTCGATCAGTGCCGGCAAGCTGCCAGGAATTTCAACTTGGCCAACCCAAGGTTGATGAATACCAATAAGCGTTGGATCGGATGAGTGAGCAGTGATCTCAACTGGTCGAGTGTGCGGTGCTGGCCAAGGAATGGCATGCATCCCAACAGTTATCCGAACACCGTATTCACGAATCAATTCGATGACACTGCGAACAACACTTTGCCAACCTAAATCAGGTTCGACGCCATGAAGTAATAAAAAGGTCTGGCCTTCGCCATCAGTAACTTCCGAAAGCGTGATGTGTGGAAGGTCCATAGATTCGTAATGATCTGAATCAAAGATTGTTTTTGGACGACGCCCGCGGTAATCGTAAAGCGAATCAATGTGGAAGTAAGCAACCGGACGATTCTGCATAGTCTCGAGAATGTGAGCCACAGCGAGGCGGCCACCACCACCAGCGTCCATGAATCCAGTTAGGCCGTGAACTAGGACAATTCCTGATTCCACGCCACCATCGATTTGGTCAGCAGGGGGCACGACAACTGTGTAGAGGTCGCGAGCTGGATACATTTTCACTCCTGTTGTTCCTTACCTTGCTGTTCTATTGTCGCTCATATCGGAGGCAATTTCATTCCCAGATCACTCAGGGCGTAACCCTAACGCCACGATAAACCCAAGTAATTGGCTCAATTTAAGGGTTTGTCGGCCGTTTGGATGTCAGCGTGTGTGCAGCGAGTAAATATTGGGATCACTCAAAAAAGTCACACTGCCCGTGTCGAACGCATGCCGTCGCAAGCAAGAAATTTTAGAAATGAAAAATTTTGACTCTTCTTCGAACCAAAGCTCACGACAAAATTGTTTTCGCGAATATTTGTACTGCAATTCTTAAGCAGACCTTTCAAATTCAATGTCACAGTCGGAAAATTAACAAGGGGTAAACTTTTCGTTTCAAATTGTCCGATTTGTAATCTTAAGGCTATTTGTCTAATGAATAATAGTAAAGATAAAGTAAGCATTCATTTGGCTGAAGATAAACAACACAACTATAGGGCTAGGTTGAGAAAGGATATTTCCGAAATGTCGCGTTAGCTGTGTGCAGAAAGAAATTTGATATGTCTCGTAAGTCATCTCGTTTTGTTACAGCCGTTTCGGCAAGCATGGTCTTCGCATTGGGTTTAATTGGAGTTGCCAACAGTGCCAACCTGTCACTAAAAGTCAAAACTAAGACCGTGACATTTTTTTGCTTACCAGCCAAGCCGCACGTACAGCACGCGATGGTTCGCACTTCTTGCCTTCCCGGCGAAACCAAAATCTTGTTTCCAGCGAGTGGTAGTACTCGTGGTTCAGCAGGTGAAAAAGGCGCTGACGGAGCAACTGGTGCCAACGGACCAACTGGACCATCAGGACCTATCGGCTTAACTGGCGCAACTGGCGAGACCGGAGCAACTGGCGAGACCGGAGCCACTGGCGCAACTGGACCATCAGGACCTATCGGCTTAACTGGCGCAACTGGCGAGACCGGAGCAACTGGCGAGACCGGAGCTACTGGCGCAACTGGACCATCAGGACCTATCGGCTTAACTGGCACCGGAGCAACTGGCGAGACCGGAGCAACTGGCGAGACCGGAGCTACTGGCGCAACTGGACCATCAGGACCTATCGGCTTAACTGGCGCAACTGGCGAGACCGGAGCAACTGGCGAGACCGGAGCCACTGGCGCAACTGGACCATCAGGACCTATCGGCTTAACTGGCGCAACTGGCGAG
>CAFAAO010000004.1_pt1 | contig 94100 bp, 100 predicted proteins | sample 7267621 | NCBI WGS metagenome assembly CAFAAO01 (sample SAMEA6813989, study PRJEB35770) | freshwater metagenome | biome: Freshwater; feature: Freshwater reservoir; material: water | place: Czech Republic | collected 2017-08-18 | depth 30m m
GCTGATGGCGCCCGCGAGGGCGGCCTCGATTTCTAAGTCACGAAGGAAGTAGGAAAAGTTATTATGGCTGCTAACCAACGTGGTGGTGAAACTCGCGAAGGCGGTACCGATCGTCGCGAACGTCGTGATCGTAATGATCGCTCTCAGGCTCCTGCCGAGAAGAGCGCATTCGTAGAACGCGTAGTTGCGATCAATCGTGTGTCAAAGGTTGTAAAGGGTGGTCGTCGCTTTAGCTTCACTGCTCTAGTCGTTGTCGGTGACGGCGATGGACGTGTAGGCGTGGGCTACGGCAAGGCAAAAGAAGTGCCTGCTGCTATCGCTAAAGGTGTTGAAGAAGCAAAGAAGAATTTCTTCACCGTGCCTCGTATCCAGAGCACAATCCCGCATCCAGTAAAGGGTGAAGCAGCTGCCGGCGTAGTTATGCTTCGTCCAGCTGCTCCAGGTACTGGTGTTATTGCTGGTGGACCAGTTCGCGCTGTACTTGAGTGCGCTGGAATTCACGATGTTCTTTCCAAGTCTCTTGGATCTGACAATGCAATTAACATCGTGCACGCAACTGTTGCTGCGCTAAAGATGCTAGAACGCCCAGAACAGGTTGCTGCCCGTCGTGGTCTGCCACTTGATCAGGTCGCTCCAGCTGCTCTTCTTCGTGCAAACGCGGAAAAGGTCGGTGCATAATGGCACAGCTCAAAGTAACTCAGTTGAAGTCAGACATTGGCGGCAAGCAAAACCAGCGCGACACATTGCGCTCACTTGGCTTAAAGCGAATTGGTGACACTGTTGTTAAAGAAGATCGTCCAGAAATTCGTGGCATGGTAAACACCGTTCGTCACTTGGTCAGTGTTGAGGAGGTTAAGTAACCATGACACTTAAGATTCATCATCTTCGCCCGGCTCCGGGTAGCAAGACTGCCAAGACACGTGTAGGCCGTGGTGAAGGTAGCAAGGGTAAGACAGCAGGTCGTGGTACCAAGGGTACAAAGGCTCGCTATCAGGTTCCTGCTCGCTTCGAAGGTGGCCAGATGCCACTTCACATGCGTACTCCAAAGCTCAAGGGCTTCAAGAACCCATTTGGTACCGAGTACCAGGTGGTTAACGTTGCTCAGATCAATGCACTGTTTCCAAAGGGTGGCGACGTAACAATCGCTGACTTGGTCAAGGCTGGCGCAGTTCGCAAGGGCGAACCTGTAAAGGTGCTTGGACAGGGCGATATCACAGTTTCCGTTAAGGTAACTGCAAATGCTTTCTCAGAATCAGCTAAGGCAAAGATTGCTGCAGCTGGTGGTTCCGTAACCCAGATCTGATTCGATTGATTTCGGCGGTTGTATGAGGCCGCCGAAATCAAAGGATTTCATAATGAGTAAAGCCAAAGGAGGCAATGGTGCTTAGCGCATTCGCAGCCGCATTCCGGACCCCGGACTTGCGTCGCAAACTGTTGTTCACCTTGGGCATCATTAGCGTTTTCCGACTTGGCTCGGTAGTTCCAGCTCCAGGTGTTAGTTATACCGCAGTACAAACTTGTGTGGACACAGTCCAAGACAATTCCATTTACGGACTAATCAACCTATTTAGCGGTGGCGCGCTATTGCAGCTATCCATTTTTGCTCTAGGAATCATGCCTTACATCACGTCCAGCATCATCATTCAGTTGTTGACTGTGGTAATTCCACGCTTGGAATCTTTGAAGAAGGAGGGACAAGCAGGGCAGGCACGCATTACTCAGTTCACTCGTTACTTGACGATTGGCCTAGCAATTTTGCAGTCCACAACGATCATCACTTTAGCTCGTACGCCTGGTCGCTTATTCTCTGGATGTAATGAACAACTGATTCCAAACCAATCAATTCAAATGCTGCTCACAATCGTGGTTGTTATGACAGCCGGTACCGCATTGATTATGTGGCTCGGTGAATTGATCACTGATCGTGGCGTTGGCAACGGTATGTCTATCTTGATTTTCACTTCGATCATTTCCTCCTTCCCAGGCCAACTTGCATCTATCTGGAAAATCGACGGCACACTAAAATTCATCATCACTTTAGTAATTGGGTTTGCAACAATTGCTGCAGTTGTTTTCGTTGAGCAAGCGCAGCGCCGAATTCCAGTGCAGTATGCCAAACGTCAGGTGGGACGAAAGTCATACGGCGGAACCTCCACTTACTTGCCGATAAAAGTAAACCAAGCAGGCGTTATTCCGGTTATTTTTGCTTCGTCGCTGCTTTACTTGCCAAACTTGATCGTCCAGTTAACAGGCTCGCAAGCTGGTTGGGCGCAATGGGTTTCAGTGCATATGGCAGCGGGTCAATCTGGATATTTAGTTGCTAACTTCCTATTAATTATGTTCTTTGCATATTTTTACGTCTCGATCACTTTTAATCCAGAAGAAACTGCTGACAACATGAAGCAGTACGGCGGATTTATTCCGGGCATTCGTGCCGGTAAACCGACTGCAGAGTATTTGGCTTACGTACTAAATCGCATCACATTGCCTGGTGCTCTGTACTTATCATTAATCGCAACTATTCCTTACATTGCCTTTGATTTGCTTGGAGTGGGCTCTCGATTTATTTTCGGAGGCACCACACTATTGATTATGGTTGGCGTAGGTTTGGATACTGTGAAGCAAATCGAAAGCCAATTGCAACAGCGCAATTACGAAGGTTTCTTGAAATAATGCGCCTGCTCATCATGGGGCCACCAGGAGCTGGCAAGGGTACTCAAGCAGCCATGATCTGCAATGAGTTTGGAGTTCAGCACGTATCAACAGGTGATCTGTTCAGATTGAATCTTTCGCAAGGTACCGCCCTTGGCCAAGAAGCAAAAAAGTATATGGATGCTGGCGAATATGTTCCTGACTCAGTTACAAATGGGATGGTCCGGGAACGTTTAAAAGATTCAGATACCGCTAACGGTTTCTTACTCGATGGTTATCCACGTACAGTTGCACAAGTTGCCGAACTTGATGGCATGTTGTCAACTAAACCACTTGACCGAGTAATCGAGTTAACGGCAGACATTGATGTAGTTGTTAAGCGCTTGTTAGGGCGAGCACAGGAGCAAGGTCGCGCAGATGACACCGAAGAAGTTATTCGTCGTCGTCTCGAAATTTATACTGAGCAAACTGCGCCACTTATCGCACTTTACAAATCACGCGGGCTACTGGTCCAGGTTGATGGACTAGGTTCCGTCGAAGACGTTGCTAAGCGAATCTCAGCCGCACTTAATAGCTAGATTTCACCAGAGCCCACGCTAAATTCCGGGGGAATGCGACAAGGTCAAAAATTCCAAGATCGGCTGCCAAATGTTTGAATTAATCAAGGATTTAGCGCTCAATTGGCTACCAAAGCAAGATGAAAATTGGAAAACCCTTATTTCAATGGGGGGTCATTCCCAGGATTTCATGTTTTGCAGGGTATTGCCGTAACATCGGACGTCGGTCCTCTTGCAATTCCGTAAGAGAGCCGCTTCTAAGGGAGTACAAGACCTTTATGGCCAAAAAAGACGGCGCCATCGAAATCGAGGGCACTATCACCGAGGCTCTGCCGAACGCTATGTTCCGCGTAGAACTCGAAAATGGTCACAAAGTACTTGCACACATTTCCGGCAAGATGCGGATGCACTACATACGTATCTTGCCTGATGACAAGGTTGTTGTGGAGCTATCTCCATACGATCTAACCCGCGGACGAATTGTCTACCGCTACAAGTGATCAGGATCTAAAAAGTGAAGGTTAATCCCTCAGTTAAGCCAATGTGCGACAAGTGCAAAGTCATTCGTCGTCATGGTGTAGTAATGGTCATTTGCGAAAACCCACGCCACAAACAGCGTCAGGGATAAGACAACGACAAAAGACGATCACCCGATCCCGAATGAACGCGTGCGTGAGTTCGGAACGACACCCTCAGGTGTGTAAAGGCTGAGGACCTTGTCAGGCGGCAAGGAATGGTGAACGTGCGAGACCTTTACCACGAAAAGAAATGAGTAACGCCTGATGGCACGCCTTGTTGGTGTCGATCTCCCGCGCGAAAAGCGTCTAGAGATTGCCCTTACATATATCTTCGGCATTGGCCGTACCCGCGCGGATGAAATCCTTGCGGCTACCGGTATTAGCCCAGATCTTCGCGTTAAGGACTTAACGGATGAGCAATTGATTCCGTTACGCGAATACATCGAAGCCAACTTCAAAATTGAAGGTGACCTTCGTCGCGAGGTACAAGCTGATATTCGTCGCAAGATCGAAATCGGTTCGTACCAAGGAATCCGTCATCGTCGTGGAATGCCTGTCCGTGGACAGCGCACCCACACCAACGCCCGTACCCGTAAAGGTCCGAAGAAGACCGTGGCTGGAAAGAAGAAAGTAGCTAAGTAGCTACTGACCTCTTCCCAATCGAGAAAAAGGAATCCAATGCCTCCAAAGAAAGCTACTGCGGCCGGTGCTAAGAAGATCCGTCGCAAGGAAAAGAAGAATGTTGCTGTAGGTCAGGCCTACATCAAGTCAACATTCAACAACACAATCGTTTCAATCACCGACCCATCTGGTGCTGTTATCTCTTGGTCATCTGCTGGCCAGGTTGGTTTCAAGGGAAGCCGCAAGAGCACACCGTTCGCTGCTCAGATGGCTGCCGAAGCTGCTGCAAAGCGTGCGATGGAACACGGCATGAAGAAAGTTGATGTTTTTGTTAAAGGCCCAGGTTCAGGTCGCGAAACTGCGATTCGTTCCCTACAGGCCTCTGGTCTTGAGGTCGGAACGATCCAAGACATGACCCCTGTCCCTCATAACGGATGCCGCCCGCCAAAGCGTCGCCGCGTCTGATACGAAGAATTTAGGAGACAAAAATGGCTCGTTATACCGGTCCCGATTGCAAGCGTTGCCGTCGCGAAAAAACAAAATTATTCCTCAAGGGTTCAAAGTGTGATTCACCAAAGTGCCCAATGGAATCTCGTCCTTACCCTCCAGGCCAGCATGGTCGTGGACGTGCGAAGGAATCTGAGTACTTATTGCAGATGCGTGAAAAGCAGAAAACTGCTCGTATTTACGGAGTGCTAGAAAAGCAGTTCCGTGGTTACTACGAAGAAGCTAGCCGTAAGCACGGCAAGACTGGTGAAAACCTGCTTCGTATTCTGGAATCACGTCTGGACAATGTTGTGTACCGCGCTGGCTTTGCAAAGAGCCGCGACATGGCACGTCAGATTGTTCGTCACGGACACATCGTTGTTAACGGCCAGAAGGTAGACATCCCGTCTTTCCGCGTCAGCCCTAACGACGTAATTGAAGTACGTAAGTCATCACTTGAAATGACACCATTCCAAGTTGCTTACGCTGAAATTGGCGAACGTACCGTTCCTGCTTGGTTGGAAGTTATTCCAGCTGGCATGCGCATCCTGGTCCACTCCCTTCCTGCTCGTGAGGTCATTGACACTCAGGTTCAGGAACAGTTGATCGTTGAACTTTACTCCAAGTAATTAACATCCCCATCAAACAGCGACTTCAAATAGTGGTCGTCGCCGGAAGGAAATAACTGTGCTGATCTCAGTCCGCCCAGAACTAAAAGAAGAAGTACTATCCGAAACTCGTTCCCGCTTCGTGCTTGCACCGCTAGAACCAGGTTTTGGTTACACACTAGGTAACTCGCTTCGCCGTACTTTGCTTTCATCTATTCCAGGTGCAGCAATCACAAGCATCAAGCTTGATGGCGTTCTGCATGAATTCACCACCATCGAAGGCGTTAAGGAAGACATCACTGAAGTCATCCTTAACCTCAAGAACTTGGTTGTGTCTTCACAGTTTGACGAGCCAGTAACTATGTACTTGAAGAAGCAGGGCCCAGGCCCAGTTACAGCTGCAGACATTGCGCCGCCAGCTGGCGTAGAAATCTTCAACCCAGAATTGTTCTTAGCCACCCTTAATGACAAGGGCAAGCTAGACATGGAAATCGTTGTTGAACAGGGTCGTGGTTACATCTCCGCTGCCAACAACAAAGCAAGTGGTGGCGAAATTGGGCGAATTCCAATCGACTCAATCTACTCACCAGTGCTAAAGGTTACTTACAAAGTTGAAGCAACTCGTGTGGAACAGCGCACTGACTTCGACTCATTAGTTCTTGATGTTGAAACTAAGGGTTCAATTGCTCCTCGCGATGCAATCGCATCTGCTGGTGCAACTCTTGTTGAATTGTTCGGTCTTGCTCGTGAACTAAACGTTGATGCTGAAGGTATCGAAATTGGTCCATCAGTAACTGACCAGTTCGCAGCTGAGCAGCTAAGCATGCCAGTTGAAGCACTTGACCTAACAGTTCGTTCATACAACTGCCTAAAGCGTGAAGGAATCCACACTGTTGGAGAACTAATCACACGCTCCGAAGCAGACTTGATGGACATTCGTAACTTTGGCGCCAAGTCAATTGACGAAGTCAAGGACAAGTTAGCTTCCATGGGTATTGCGCTTAAGGATTCACCTCCGGGATTTGATCCAAGCCAGTATGCATCTGCATTCGACGATGATTACAACGAAGATGATGAAGAAGTATTTGCACCAGCTGGTTCATATGCAACTTTCCAGTCTGAAGCAGCACCAGTTGAAGTAACAGCTGATGATGCAACATCCGATGATGACCAAAGTTTCGCTGAGGACGAGCAGCTCTAACGAGCTCTCGTTTCCAGTAACGAATTGACAGGAGAGAAACATGCCACAGCCATCCAAGGGCAAGCGAATGGGCGGAAGTCCAGCGCACGAACGCCTAATCCTGGCTAACCTCGCAACTTCGTTGTTCGAGCATGGTCGCATCACAACGACCGAAGCGCGCGCACGTCGTCTGCGTCCAGTTGCAGAGCGATTGATCACTATCTCGAAGAAGGGCGATCTACATGCCCGTCGTCGAGTTTTGACAGTTATCCGCAACAAGGATGTAGTGCACACGCTTTTTGCTGAGATTGGTCCACGCTACGAAAACCGCGAAGGTGGTTACACCCGCATCATCAAGATTGGTCCACGTAAGGGCGACAACGCTCCTATGGCCGTGATTGAACTTGTTGAAGAACTAGATGCAGCCCGTGCTGCTGAAGGTGTAGCTCGTCGCGCAGTTAAAGAAGCTGAAATGGCTGCTGCAGCCAAGGCTGCTGATGAAGCAAAGGCCGCCAAGGCTGCTGCTTCAGCTCCGGTGGTTGAAGATATTGCATCTGAAGACGAAACTGAAATCACTTCAGCTGAAGAAGCCGATTCCGGCGCCGATTCCAGCGAAGCTGTTGAATCGGAAGCAGTAGAAATTAAATCGGAATCAGTAAATACTGATGAAGATATCGCAGCCGTTGCTGAGGTTGAGGCGATTGAAGCTGAAGTAAAAGACGAAGCGTAAATAAATGGTTCTATCGAATGAGCCCCTCGTTGCTAACGCAGCGCAGGGGCTCATTCGCATTCGCGGCAAGATTTCCTACGACGGTAAAGATTTCTCCGGTTGGGGGATGCAACCTGACCGTCGTACTGTTCAAGGTGTTCTAGAAGATGCCATATCAACCTTGCTTCGCATTGATCGTGTGATTATTCAGTGCGCCGGCCGAACTGATGCGGGAGTTCATGCAACTGCCCAAGTTATTCATTTCGACATTTCTGAAACAGATGCAATGGAAATGAAAGATCTGACTTACAAAGCAAATGCGATTCTTCCGGAAGATATTTCAATTCAAGAACTCGAAGTCACAACCTCAGACTTTGACGCCAGGTTCGCCGCTTTGTCACGTAGTTATGAGTATTTGATTTATCAAGGCCAGCGCAATCCATTCCTTCGTGATCGAGCACACCGGAGCTACCTGCCCCTAGATGTTCCAGCAATGAATGATGCCAGCCAATCCTTAATTGGATTGCATGACTTTTCAGCATTCTGCAAAAAGCGCGAAGGTGCCACAACCATTCGAACTTTGATGAAGTTTGACTGGACTGAATCTGACGATGGATTAATCAAAGTTGAGCTTCAAGCTGATGCTTTTTGCTATTCAATGGTGCGCGGACTGATTGGCGCAGTTCTGGCAATTGGTGAAGGTAAGTTCGACAAAGCCTGGTTAGAGAATTATTTAGCTGGCAGGGAACGCGAAGCGCATGTTTATGCAGCTCCAGCATTAGGTCTTACTTTGGTCGACGTTAAATATCCAGAACCTGGTGAATACGCGAAGCGCATCGCAGAGACCTTACAAGTCAGGGACTCTGATGGGCCATCTTGATGTTCAGCACGTAACGTACTCACTTCCTGATGGTCGAATCCTGCTGCTTGATGTTTCGTTTCGAGTAGGCGAAGGTGCAGTGACTGCACTCATTGGCGCAAACGGTGCCGGCAAATCAACGTTGATGCGCATGATTGCTGGTGACGAACAGTTGCAGGAAGGCAGCATTGCCCGCACTGGTGGACTGGGCGTGATGCGTCAGTTTGTTGGCCACATGACTGATGGCACCGTGAAGGATCTACTTTTAACTGTTGCTCCAGTTGCAATTGCCGATACTGCAGCGCGAATAACTGCAACCGAAGTTGCGATGCAGCAAGATCCCAATGAAAAGAATCAAATGGCATACGCCCAAGCAATTGCGGACTGGGCAGATGTTGGCGGATACGACATTGAAGTGCTGTGGGATGTGTGCACCATGGCCGCAGTCCAGTTGTCATTCGATCAAGCGCAACATAGATCTGCAGGCAGTCTTTCAGGTGGCGAGCAAAAGCGACTAGTGCTGGAAGCGTTACTTCGTGGTCCCGAAGAAGTATTACTACTTGATGAGCCAGATAACTATCTAGATGTTCCAGGCAAGAAGTGGCTCGAGGATCAGTTAAACGAAACAAAAAAGACCGTGTTGTTCGTTAGTCATGATCGAGAACTGCTGGCAAACACCGCAAAACAAATTGTGACTTTAGAACTTGGTCATGCAGGCAACTCTGTTTGGATCCACGGCGGCGGTTTTGCAAGTCATGGACAAGCACGGAAAGATCGATTTGCGCGTCTAGAAGAACTGCGCCGGCGCTGGGATGAAGAGCATCAAAAGATTAAAGACTTAGTGCAGATGCTAAAAGTAAAAGCTAAATTCAATGATGGCTTGGCTTCGCGTTACCAAGCTGCTCAAACCCGATTGAAGAAGTTCGAAGAAATTGGACCGCCACAGGAAATTCCAATTGAGCAAAATGTAAAGATGCGCCTCAAGGGTGGTCGCACCGGCAAACGAGCTGTGGTTTGCGAAAAGCTTTCACTGACCGGACTTGTTGAGCCTTTTGATCTTGAGATTTGGTTTGGTGAACGCATCGGAATTCTGGGCGCGAACGGTTCTGGCAAAAGCCACTTTCTGCGATTACTTGCCGCAGGCGGAACTGATCCAGAACTTGAACACTTACCAATTAGTGATGTCACAATCGATCCAGTTGCGCATACTGGAAAAGCAAAACTGGGAGCCAGAATTCGTCCAGGCTGGTTTGCTCAAACGCACCATCATCCGGAATTACTTGGTCGCACCCTAATTGAAATTTTGCATCGCGGTGATGAGCATCGAAACGGGATGCAACAGGAGCAATCTGCGCGCGCGCTGGATCGATATGGGCTAGCTGGTGCGAGTGAGCAAAAGTTTGAATCACTCTCTGGAGGCCAACAAGCAAGATTTCAGATCCTGTTACTTGAACTTTCTGGTGCCACACTTCTGTTGCTGGATGAACCAACGGATAACTTGGATCTGGAATCAGCCGAAGCACTTGAACGAGCATTGGATGCATTCGAAGGTACAGTTTTGGCAGTCACGCACGATCGCTGGTTCTCCCGGACTATGGATAGATTCGTCGTTTTCGGGGGAGATTCAACAGTTCGAGAATTTGATGAGCCAGTGTGGGATGAGAAGCGAGCCAAAAGGTAATCTGGCAACCATGATTATGGAAACCGCCTTCATGGAAATTGTGCCAGGTAAAGAACTTGAGTTTGAAGCAGCTATGGAACAAGCAAAAGCTGTTGTGTCACAGGCCAAGGGTTTTCAAGTTATCCACGTGCATCGTGGTGTTGAAAAACCATCAACTTACTTAATCGCAATCGGTTGGGACACCGTTGACGACCACATGGTTGGTTTCCGGGAATCAGAATTGTTCACGCAATGGCGCGGCCTAATCGGACCATTCTTTGCGAATCCGCCAGAGGTAACGCACTGGGAATTACAGGCGTAATTACCTGCGGTAGGTACTGGGAATTACAGGCGTAATTTCCTGCGGTAAGTACTAGGAATTACAGGCGTAATTTCCTGCGGTTAGCCAAGTGCGTGTGCAATAGCCCGACAGGCATAGAACGCATCTAGGTGCATTTCCTCAGAATCTGGATTTGGCCAAGATGATTGTTTAGCAACAACTACTCCACGCGGACGATCCACGTAAAGCATTTGGCCATGAATTCCGATTCCCATAATTACATCTGGATCTTCGCCGGGCTTGTAACAAAATGAACGATAGACACCTTTTGCAAAGAAATCCTGAAAGTCGCCGGTAGCCCATTGTTCAGCGCTGCCATTTTCAAATACATCGCGCATGAATTCTGGATCAATCGCACCCATGCCACCATCGCGAATCATCATGCCAAAACGAGCCAAGTCTCGCGGTATCGCCGATAGTCCGCCTGCTGCGCGAGGTGCACCAGTGCGATCAACGGTGATGTGGGCTGGAGCCTCTGTGCCAATTTTGGACCAGATGTATTTAGAAAGCGCTTCGGCATACGGCATTCCCGATGCGGCTTCAATTACCCAACCAACTAGGTCAGTAGTAGGCGACATGTAACGGAACTTTTGTCCATGCTCACCTTCCTTCTTTCGGGAGGCGATGAAGTCATGCAAATTTGCAGCTCCAAGTGGTGCTGGATACCAACCCACCGAATGGCGGTAGGCAATGATGTCTGGCCCAGGGGTGTAGTCCTCTTCAAACTGATAGCTCGCAGCCATGTCCAATAAGTTTCGAACTGTGGCATCCCCAAATCCACTGTCTTTAACTTCTGGAACATACTTCGTCACCAAGGCATCGACATCAATCTTGCCTTCGGCTACCAGGGCGCCAACTAACATTCCAGTGATCGACTTGGTGACACTAAAAATCAAATGTGGTTCGGTTGCGCTGACTCCTGGGGCAAGCCATTCAAAAACCAGATCCTCACCTAAGACTGCAGTAAAAGAATCAGTATTAGTAGCGGTCAAGTAGTCAGAAATCTTAATGGCACCATCATGGGCATCGATAACTATGTCGCCAAGTTCAGGGCGGTTTGCACTAGTTAGTGGCCGTGCAGTCGCTGCGCAATCGATCTGTGCTGTTGGGATTAATTCCCTCACATGCCGAAATGACCAAAAGGTATGTTCGGGAAGTAGCCAGTTATCAAGAGTTGGACGAGTCATGTATTTAGTATGACGGGTCGCGATCCAAATCGTGCAGAGATGGCAAAGTCATAATGACCACCTGAATCAGGATCAAAATTACTACCGCAGCGGTGTAAACCGGGCGAACGCCAAAGGTATCTACGCATACCCCAGTAACAAACATTCCAATTGGACCACTGGCATAAAACAGTGAAGTTTGGATACCAAAGACTCGACCTTGAATATGCGGTGCTACTCGCTGCTGCACTAATGAGTTCATTAGTGGATTCATTGGACCCCAGCCAAGTCCCAGTAAAAATCCTGACAATACAAATAAGCCAATAGGTGGAAAAAATGTCATCGGAATCATCGCTAGCGCAGTTGCCGCAAGGGCACCGATAACAATGCTTCGCTTCTTAAATCTCTTAACAAGTTGCGGGTAAGCCAGCATGGAGCCGATGCCGCCAATTGCCATCGATGACAATACATAACCCAGGCCACGTGGGTCGTTAATGTCCGAGAAATATTTAGGCAAAACAATAGATTCCGTCGGCAAGTACACCATGGCTAAGAAAACAATCGAAAGAGTTAAATACAACATTGCTTTGTCAGATTTGAGAACCTGCAGACCCCGCATAGTGCTTGGCCAGAATTTTTCTTTGTCATTTATTTCCTCGCGATGCTCAAGTCCTAGGTCACCAACGTGCAGCACTGAAATCAAAACTATCGCAAGCATAAATGCCGCAAAAATAATCCACATTGAATTAGCTGCGCCAACTAGAGATATCGCTATCGCACCGATAGCAGGGCCAATTGCCCAGCCAGCAGAAAATACCGCTTCATGCCACGAATTCAGTTTGTCCATAGAGATGTTGCTGGCTTTGGCAACATCTGGAATTAAGGATTTACGCGCGGTGTATCCAGCAGGATCAAATGCCGCGCCAAGAATTGCAAACGTTGCAATCGAAGCAAACGTTAACCCAAACAATGAATCCCAAATAGGGAACAGCATGACTGACAGTGCAGACAATAAGTCTGAGCCAATTGAAACTCGTTTGCGGCCATAGTGATCGATCAAGGCGCCAACAAATGGCGAAATAAAGATGCCAGGTATGGCAGATAATGCAACAACTACTCCAGCTTGGGTCGCAGATCCAGTGCGTTCAAAAATCAGCCAAGGGACTGTGACGATAGCTATTGCGTTACTCAGGCCAGACAGGGCATTTGCACCTTCGAGCAGGTAAAGCGGGCGCCGGGTGACTTTCATACGGCTCTAGCACATCCCTTTTTCGGCGCCAATGGGCAAAAACTTGAGATTTTGCCTAGTTTTATAGGTTTTCTACATCTTGAGCCTACCTCAGGCCGGAGAACTCGTTTTGACCCACGCCCAGAACTACGGGTAATCTAAGGAGTCGTTGTGCCTTTAGGCATAAGGAAAACTAGCAATTTCAACCCCACTTATTTAGACAAAGAAGGCTCACTGTGCGCACGTACTCTCCAAAGCCAGGCGATGTGAATCGCGAATGGCATGTTATCGATGCAACTGACGTTGTTTTAGGACGTCTAGCGTCACAAGTTGCTGTGCTGTTGCGCGGCAAGCACAAGCCAATCTTTGCACCGCATGTTGATACTGGTGACTTCGTCATTGTTATCAATGCAGAAAAAGTTGCCCTTACCGGCCAGAAGCGCGAGCAAAAAATGGATTACCGTCACTCCGGTTTCCCAGGCGGCTTGCGCGCTACTAACTACGTTGAATTGCTAGCAACAAACCCACGTCGCGCTGTTGAAAAGGCCGTTAAGGGAATGCTTCCGCATAACAAGCTCAGCGATGCTCAAATTACAAAGCTAAAGGTTTACGCAGGCGATGTTCATCCGCATGCTGCCCAGAACCCAAAGGCATTCGAGATCACTCAGGTTGCGCAGTAAGCGCTCGCGGATTCATAGATTTTTACGAAGGGAAATAACATGTCAGAGAACGAAGTAGACGTAGTAGAAGACATCCTTACCGATGTAGTTGAAGCAGAGTTGACGGAATACACATCCGAAACTCCAGCTGCAGCTGTTCGTGAACCACGCAAAGCACCAGATACACCAGGTGCTGCAACAGGACGTCGCAAGGAAGCTATCGCACGCGTTCGCATCGTTCCAGGTACTGGTCGTTGGGTTATCAACGGTCGCACACTTGAAGATTATTTCCCAAACAAGGTGCACCAGCAGCTTGTTAATGATCCATTCAAGACTCTTAATTTCGAAGGTGCTTACGACGTAATCGCACGCATCGATGGTGGCGGAATCTCCGGTCAGGCTGGCGCATTACGTCTTGGCGTTGCTCGTTGCTTGAACGCAATCGATGTTGAGGGCAACCGTGGCGACCTAAAGAAGGCTGGCTTCCTCACTCGCGATGCCCGCATCAAGGAGCGCAAGAAGTACGGTCTGAAGAAGGCTCGTAAGGCTCCGCAATACTCCAAGCGTTAATTCATGTCGGGCCGACTGTTTGGCACCGATGGCGTTCGCGGTTTGGCGAACGGTCTACTAACTGCTGAGCTAGCAACCAATCTCGGGGTTGCAGCCGCGCAAGTATTAGGCGAGCGTGGCGAATTTTCTTCACACAAATCTGATCGTCCCTTTGCAATTGTCGGTCGTGACCCACGCGCAAGTGGTGAATTTCTCCAGGCTGCAATCAGCGCAGGTCTCGCTAGTGCTGGCGTCGATGTTATTGATGTCGGCGTTCTTCCAACCCCAGCTGTCGCTTTTTTGACGGAAACCATGGGCGCGGATCTTGGGGTAATGATTTCTGCCTCGCACAATGCCATGCCGGATAACGGAATTAAATTCTTTGCTCGAGGTGGAGTAAAGCTAGATGACGCAATTGAAGATGCCATTGAAGCCCACTTAAAGATTGTTAGCGAGCTACCAACTGGAGCTGAAGTTGGCAGAATTCGCACGGACCACGATTTAGTTGAAAAGTATCTGCATCACCTTAATTCCAGCATTTCAAATTCGCTGGAAGGTCTAACGGTAGTTATCGATGGCGCGAATGGATCCGCTTCACTTGTTAGCCCAGAGGCTTTGCGTCGCGCAGGTGCTCACGTGATCACTATCCATTGCGAACCAGATGGTTTAAACATAAATGAAAATTGTGGCTCAACGCATATGTCAGATCTTTTCGCTGCGGTAGTAAAGCATGGCGCTGATGTCGGCATCGCCCATGATGGCGATGCGGATCGATGCCTAGCAGTCGATGCAGCTGGCGAGTTTGTTGACGGCGATCAGATTTTGGCAATCCTTACTTCGGGCCGTAAAGATCGTGGGGAATTAGTTGGCAATACTGTCGTAGCGACAGTGATGTCTAACTTAGGTTTCAACATTGCCATGCGCGAACTTGACATTAAAGTTATTGCGGCCGCAGTGGGCGATAGGTACGTCTTAGAAGAAATGCGTACTGGTGGGTTCACTATTGGCGGGGAGCAAAGCGGTCATGTAGTTCTAAGCGAATTTGCTACTACTGGCGATGGCGTTCTAACTGCGTTACATCTACTTTCCGAAATGAAGCGGACTAACAAGTCAATGGCCGAACTTGCCTCGCTAGTAAACCGATTGCCTCAAGTTTTAATTAATGTTCCAAATGTTGACAAAAACTCAGTTACAAAGAGCGCTGTTGTCGACACAGTTACAAAACTAGAACGGGATCTGGGCGCGACTGGAAGAATCCTGTTACGACCGAGTGGAACTGAGCCACTGATTCGAGTGATGGTGGAAGCAGCAACTGCAGCGCAAGCCCAATCCGTTGCCCAAGAACTTGCAGATGTAGTGGCTACCCACTGCGCCCTGACCTAATCGGTAGACTCAAGTTATGTGCGGAATCGTAGGATATGTCGGCCCGCAACAAGCCCAAAATGTAGTCATTGAAGGTTTACGCCGCCTGGAATACCGAGGCTATGACTCAGCCGGTATCGCTATTGTTTCCGAGCAAAAAATCCAGACTCGAAAAAAGGCCGGTAAATTAGCAAACCTTGAATCTGAGTTAGTTGATAGTCCAATTTCACCCTCACACACTGGAATCGGGCACACTCGTTGGGCTACTCATGGCGCGCCAAATGACGTGAATGCTCATCCACATGTGAGCGAAGACGGCAAAATCGCTGTGATTCACAATGGCATCATTGAAAATTTTGCAATGCTGCGCGACAAGTTAATTGCTGAAGGTGTTAAACTTCGTAGTCAGACTGATACCGAAGTAGTTGCTCACTTACTTTCAAAACAAATGAAGACAACACCTGGACTTGCAGATGCGCTTCGGGAAGTTTGCCAAATTTTGACTGGTGCTTTCACCCTGGTTGTGGTGCACGCTGAAACTCCTGATGTTGTAGTTGCCGCACGACGCAACTCACCGCTAGTTGTTGGTCGCGGTATTGGCGAAAATTTTCTGGCCTCGGATGTTGCTGCTTTTATCGCGCACACTCGCAACGCAATTGAATTGGGTCAAGATCAAATCGTAGAAATTACCCCTAATTCAATCCAGGTCACGGATTTTTACGGCAAACCAGCAGCATTCACAGAATACGAAGTTACTTGGGATTCGGCCGCTGCCGAAAAAGGTGGCTTTGACTTATTCATGCTTAAGGAAATTGCCGAGCAACCAAAAGCCGTGGCGGATACTCTGCTTGGTCGTATTGATAAGTCCGGCAAAGTAACGCTTGCTGACCTGGGTCTAGATGACGCTTTCTTAAAGACCATCGACAAGATCATCATTACAGCTTGTGGCACCGCTTACCATTCCGGATTAATTGCAAAATACGCAATTGAGCACTGGACTCGAATTCCCTGCGAAGTCGAGTTAGCTAGCGAATTTCGTTATCGCGATCCGATTCTGACGCCGACGACGTTAGTAGTTGCAATTAGTCAGTCCGGCGAAACGATGGACACTCTAATGGCAATGCGTTATGCCCGTGAACAAGGCGCAAAAGTTTTAGCCGTTTGTAATAGCAATGGATCAACAATTCCACGCGAGAGCGATGCTGTTATTTATACGCATGCCGGGCCAGAGATTGCAGTTGCATCAACCAAAGCTTTCTTGACACAAATTGTGGCTTGCTATTTATTCGCTATGTATTTAGCGCAAACTCGAGACACGGGCTACGGCGATGATGCTGCCACGATTGCACTAGAACTAAGCGACATGCCTAATTTGATTGACTTAGTACTTGACACCAGCGAAGGTGTAAAGGCAATCGCCAAGGAACTTATCAATAAGCAATCAGTTTTGTTTTTAGGGAGAAGCGTAGGTTTCCCAGTTGCACTTGAAGGCGCATTGAAACTTAAGGAACTTGCCTATATGCACGCCGAAGGTTTTGCAGCCGGTGAGTTAAAGCATGGGCCGATTGCGCTAATTGAAGAAGGTATTCCGGTCTTTGTTGTAGTTCCACCGCAAGATGATGAACTACACGACAAGATCGTTTCTAATATTCAGGAAGTTAGAGCACGTGGTGCGCTAACTATCGTGCTTGCTGAAGAAGGCGACGAGTCCATTAATGAATTCTCTGACCACATCATTCGATTGCCTAAGTGCCCGGCCTTAATGCAGCCACTAGTTGCCACGGTGCCACTTCAAATCTTCTCTTGCGAGATGGCAACCGTTAAAGGTTATGACGTAGATCAGCCAAGAAACTTGGCCAAGAGCGTGACCGTTGAATAACGCCGTAGGCAGTTATTCAACTAGTAAGCGCTGAATCGTAATTGCCAATTTCTGCCATTCAGGGCAAAGTTAAGACATGGCCATTGTGGGAATCGGAGTCGATGTCGTTGACTTGGCTAGGTTCTCCGGAGTTGTCGAACGAACACCAGAGATAGTTGATCGACTGTTCACAAAAGCTGAGCAAACTAGCGCTGAAGGTAATCAGTTACCATTGATTTCGCTAGCTGGCAGATTCGCAGTCAAAGAAGCAGTAGCCAAAGCTTTGGGAGCTCCGGTCGGTATGAATTGGCACGATTGCGAAGTAAGTAACGCTGGCGCGCCAACAATTTCAACAACAGGCACGGTTGCCCAAGTAGCCCAGTCCCAAGGCGTAACCAATTGGCATGTCTCAATCAGTCATGACGGGCCAGTTGCAATTGCCTATGTCATTGCAGAAAAGGTATAGGAATCATGACAGCACATGTCACGGCCAAGATTGATTTAGGCGCACTTGCCCATAACGTTCAAGTTTTGAAAGAGCGCACGGGCGGCCGCAAGTTAATGATTGTCGTCAAGGCTGATGCTTACGGCCATGGCTTGGTTAAGTGTGGTCAAGCTGCAGTTAATGCTGGCGCCGACTACCTGGGTGTTGCACTTCTCGAAGAAGCAGTTGCATTACGTGAAGGAAATGTTCCCGGACCAATTTTGGCTTGGCTAAACACTCCAAACGATCGTTTTTCTGAATGTATTGCGCGAGATATTGATTTGGGCGTTAATTCCATAGCAACTTTAAAGGCCATAAGTAATGCTGCATATTCAGTTGATCGTGTTGCTCGCGTGCACGTCAAAGTCGATACCGGATTACATCGTAATGGCGTGACATTAAATGACTTGCCAGAGCTGATTGCTGCGCTAACAAAAGCACAGGAAGAGGGAACAGTAAAGGTAATTGGTGTCATGTCTCACTTTGCCTATGCTGATGAGCCAAGTAATCCAACTATTGCAATTCAGATTGCAGAGTTTAAACAAGCTGTGGATCAGCTCGAAGCTGCTGGAATAGAACTTGAGTTTAAGCACCTTGCAAATTCGGCTGCGACTCTGGGATTGCCAGAGACTTACTTCAATATGGTCCGCCCTGGTGTTGCTGCGTATGGCGTTTCTCCGGGTGAAGAAGTGGGTCAAGCAGTTGATTTTGATTTAAAGCCCGTGATGACTCTTACCGCGCCAATCGTACTTTTGAAAAATGTTCCGGCTGGGTCTGGAGTTTCATATGCGCATCAGTATCACACGAGCGCAGATACCACTTTGGCGCTGATTCCAGCTGGGTATGCCGATGGAATTCCGCGCAGCGCTACGAATAAGGGCCCAGTTTTAGTTGGCGGCGAGATTCGCAAAGTTGCTGGCCGAGTTTGTATGGATCAGTTTGTACTTGACGTTGGCAACTTAGATGTCTCCTTAGGCGAAGAAGTTATCTTGTTTGGTGACCCTAGCCGCGGTGAGCCAAGTGTTGAAGATTGGGCAACTGCTGCTGACACAATTTCTTATGAAATCATCACGCGCATTGGCCCTCGGGTACATCGCGAATACCTAAACAATTCTTGGTAGTAGCAGTGCCAATAGAAGTTACAACTGCGATTCAGATGCAAGCACTTGGTGCGGGCATTGCAAAGCTGTTGGTAGCCGGTGACGTCGTGATACTTGATGGCCCACTCGGCGCAGGTAAAACAACATTTGTACAAGGTTTAGCCCAAGAACTAGGCGTACAAGGTGCAGTCACAAGCCCAACTTTTGTAATGGCTCGAATCCATAAACCAGTGGACGCTGGCATCGCATTGGTCCATGTAGATGCGTATCGCCTAGATGAAAAAAGCGAACTTAGCGACTTGGACTTAGATGCAACTACCAATGCAGTTTTTCTCATTGAATGGGGCTTGCCGTATGCAAAGAACTTCACAGATAGTTGGCTCGAGGTTCGCATAGCGCGTTCCGCGTTAGCAGCTGATGCCAGCGACGCAGCTAGTGGATTGCGCACGGTTGAAATCATTGCAGTCGGAGATGGATGGGCAAATCTAGATTTATCAGGAATAACGCTGTGAAAATTCTCGCGATTGATGCCTCAGTTGGAGTGAGCGTTGCAGTGCTTAGTGGCGAAACCCTCACCGCCAGTGAATCTGTCAGCCATGGCATGCAAGGCGAATTAACTGCAGATTTTATTTCGCAAACAATCAAGTCTGCAGGACTTGAAGTATCGGATATCACTGACGTCGTTGTTGGGGTTGGCCCAGGCCCATTTACTGGATTGCGCGTTGGCATTGTTACGGCAGTAGTTTTTGCGCACGCGCGTGGCATTCCAGTTCACGGAATTTGCTCGCTAGATGCTGTGGCCTATAAGTATGGAAAGCCCTGCGTCGTTGTAACCGATGCCAGACGCAAAGAACTCTATTGGGCGCAGTATGACCAAGGTCGAATTTCCCAGCCACAGGTTGCAAAACCAGAAGCGTTGGCAGAGATGTTCAATGGCGTTGATTTCGTCGGTCCCGGTGTCGAGCTTTATCCAGATTTGGTCTCAGGAATCAACCTGGAGCTGCATGCAAGTGCACTGGCCGAGATTTTTGCAAGTGGAACGGCACAGCTTGTTGATGTGGCACCAATGTATTTGCGCAAGCCAGATGCAGTCGAGCCAACTATTCGTAAGTCGGTGCTCTAATGATTGCCATTCGTCCAATGACTCGTAATGATGTTGCAGCCGTAAAAGTGATTGAAGATGAGCTATTTCCAATCGACGCTTGGAGTAAGGATCTATTTCTAGAGGAATTGGCGCAAAATTCAAGTTCACGCGAAGTAGCAGTTGCAGTGCAAAACGATGAAATTGTCGGGTATGCCTCATTTAGGTATGTGGGCAAGCAAGGGGACGTAAACACTGTTGCGGTAGCTAAGCAATTTCAAGGCCAAGGAATCGGAACCATACTGATGGATTGGCTAGAAGCTCAAGCGGTTCTGCATCGAGTGACTGAAATTTTTCTAGAAGTCCGAAGTGACAATGACGCAGCGATCAAGATGTATCAAGCACGTGACTATGTCCGCATTGACATACGTCGGAATTACTATGGCAACAGTATTGATGCAAACATCATGCGCAAGAAGGTAACCAATGTCTGAGCCATTGATTTTGGGAATTGAAACTTCTTGTGACGAAACGGGAATCGGAATCGTCCGAGGCACAACACTTCTAGCTGATGAAGTTGCCTCGAGCGTTGCTGAACATGCAAGATTCGGTGGCGTTGTGCCCGAAGTTGCAAGTAGAGCCCACCTTGAAGCCATGGTTCCCACAATTGAGCGAGCTTGTAAGACTGCGAATGTAAAACTCTCCGATGTCGATGCAATCGCGGTAACTTCAGGTCCGGGCTTAGCTGGGGCATTACTCGTCGGGGTAGCAGCAGCTAAGTCGTTAGCCGTTGCCCTTGGTAAACCAATTTATGGAGTCAATCATTTAGCTGCGCACGTCTGCGTAGATCAACTTGAGCACGGACCGCTTGATGAACCAAGTATTGCGATGCTGGTGTCTGGTGGACATTCCTCGTTGTTACTAGTGCCCGACATTACGCAAGATGTGATTCAACTTGGCCAGACCATCGACGATGCAGCCGGCGAAGCATTCGACAAAATTGCTCGAGTCCTTGGCCTACCTTTTCCTGGCGGTCCATATATAGACCAAGCAGCCCAACAAGGTAACGCGCGGGCTATTGATTTTCCACGTGGCTTAACTACGCCAAAAGATATGTTGAAGCACCGTTTTGATGTTTCATTCTCAGGGCTTAAGACTGCCGTTGCCAGATGGGTGGAAAACGAACAACGCTTGGGCAACGCTGTGATGGTTAATGATGTGGCCGCATCATTCCAAGAAGCAGTCGTTGATGTTTTGATGAGCAAAGCAATTGATGCTTGTTTAGAAAATGAGGTCGGCACCTTAGTAATTGGCGGGGGTGTTGCGGCAAATACCAGATTGCGAGCAGTTGCTAAGCAGCGATGTGCTGAGCATAAAATATCACTTCGGATTCCTCGCCCTGGACTTTGCACTGATAACGGTGCGATGGTGGCTGCGCTAGGTGCGGAATTAGTTAAACGTGGGCGAGATGCTTCACAATTGAACTTCGGAACTGATTCGGCAATGAACGTAACAACAGTGGTGGCGCAGTGACTCAAAGTTTTGCAAGCTGGTTAGCGGAAGGTCCATGGCCAATAGATGGCGGACTATCGGGTGAATTAGAAAAGCGCGGACATGACTTAGCGGATAAATTGTGGTCGGCCAGATTATTGCGCGATGCCCCAGATGCAATTGCCCAGGTCCATCAGGATTATGTTGATGCGGGCGGCCGAGTAATCATTACTGCGTCATATCAAGCAAGTCGACAAGGTTTCATGGCAACTGGCATGTCACAGGATCAAGCAGATGACTTGATGCGACTTTCCATCACACTCGCTAACGAAGTTGCAAAAATCGCATCCGAAAAAGTTTGGGTAGCAGCAAGTGTTGGGCCTTATGGCGCAGTACTTGGTGGGGGACAAGAGTATGTAGGCAACTATGGTGTGGCCCATGCAGACCTGGTGGCGTTTCACCGGGAACGGATAGCAGTTTTAGCAAGTGCTAACCCGGATTTGTTTGCGTGTGAAACAATTCCTGACCTTGATGAAGTTCGAGCGCTCCTTGAAGTGTTAGCCGATTATCCAGAAATTCCAGCGTGGATAACCATGAGTGCCCAGGATGGCGCATCCACTTGTGCCGGACAAGGCATCGGTCACTTGGCCGAGTTAGTTGCAATGTGCGCTTCTGTTGTAGCAATCGGAATCAATTGCACAAAGCCCGAGTTTGTTACGCCACTGCTGAAAAAACTCTCGAGCAAAACGGCCCTGCCCCTTGTTGTATATCCAAATGCCGGACGAGTTTGGGATGGCGAAAACATGTGCTGGATCGGCCAGGGTCATGACACCTTGCCAACACCAATCATTACTGAATGGGTTAAGGCGGGTGCGGCACTTATCGGTGGGTGTTGCGGACTAGGGCCAGATGCGATCCGGCAATTAGATCAGGATTTAGCTGCGCTTAGATAACGACGACAAATTAGTGCCTGCGGCCCTGCTTCGTCACGATAAATTGCCACCACCAGTTCAGAATTTCCAGGCGACTTAACTTTGATTAGCGATTTACGTATTGCTTCAACATCAAGTTGCATTCCACGAGTCATGATTGTGATTCCGGCAGCTGGTATCCCTTTGACAGATTCAACTAAAACTTTGTCCGAATACTTAATTTGCTTTTCAATCTCCAGCACCATTCCCAGAGCTGGTTCCAACTCGGAAAATTCACTAACTGCCAAATCGTTGCTAGATGTTAACCAAGCGATATGTTCATTTACTAAGCCACCTGAAATCTCATCTGCAATTTGTGTCAAGGCACTGGCTCGAATTAAAGCCGCATCAGGTATTACTAAGTATTTTCCAAGTGGTTCAGTACGAGTTTGACCACTACCTGGAATGGTCCGTGATTGTTTTTTCACAGAGTCTAATATCAGTGCGCTTCGCTGCCCGCTGCCACTAGATGTGATCAGGCACTCAACTAAGTCACCATCACAACTAATCCAAGTTGCATCCCAGGTTCCAATAAATTCCTTGTCCACGCCAGGGGCAACTTTTGCAAACACTGGGAGGTGGGATGAAATTTCAGCAATCACATCCCAGGATGGTGACCATAGTTGTGGGTTAAAGATTCGCTTTGTTTGACCTTGGGCATTCTTAGGAGCTTTTGGATTACGCCTGGCGGGATCAACAAAAATCACATCAACATCTGGTGGAATTTGAAAACTAGTTGCATCTGCAACTTCAACTTTTATTCCACACGCCGCTAAGTTATGAGTTGCCATGGCTGCGACTTCAGGGTCAATTTCGATTGCACTAACTCGCAAGCCGGCTTCAGCAAAAGCTCGTGAGTCGAAACCAAGCCCACAAGTCATATCTAATACGTGCGCATTAGGTCCGAACTGGTTTGAAATTAGCGAAGCTCGGAACTTTGCAACTTCCGGGCGCGTAGCTTGGCTAATGCCGCCATCAGTTAGTAGTAAGTGAGATGCTGATTGACCCCAGCGAGATTCCAGACGCAGCTGGAGTTGGGCCTGGGACAACGCTTGCGAGATCAAGTTTGGATCTAATTGCCCAAATTGCTTGCGCAATGAAGTGACGGCTGCCAACGGATCGGCATATCCCCGTGCCAACAGGGTAACTTCCTGCCCTTGGGGGCTACTTAGCCAAGAAATGCTCACACCCCAATCTACGGTAGGCCTTGAATTGGTAGGGTTATCAAGTGTTCACGTGCCAAGTGTGAGCCCAGGAGGCTTTGCAAAGTGTCGATAACGTCGCGCGGTTCGCGTCGGCTTGAAGATGCCCGTGATGACCTGGTCACGCGAGTCGGAGCAGCTATTCCTAAAGCGCTTTCTCATGTCGTTCCCCGTTATTTTGATCTGGTTGCCCCCGAAGATTTAGTCGGCACCGAAGTTCGTGACTTGCAGGCGATGATCGAGGCCCATGTCGCACTAGGACAAAAGCGAGTCCCTGGCAGCGCAAACGTTAAAGCAATTTCGCCCACACTAGATTCAGCTGGGTGGCACTCACTGCACACCGTAGTTCAAGTGGTTACTGATGACATGCCCTTTTTGGTGGATTCGGTATCGGCAGAATTATCGCGGCAAGATCGCTCAATCCGAGTAATTATTCATCCACGGTTTTGGGTTAAGCGCGATGCTGATGGTGGGCTAATCGAAATTTTGGATCGAGATGTGCTTCCTGGTGAAGCTCCACCTGATGGCGCATTACAAGAATCTTGGATGAGTGTTGAAGTAGATCGAGAATCTGAGGCATCGGAACTGGCTGCCATTGAATCTAACATTCAACAGGTTCTATCTGATGTGCGTGCAACTGTTCAAGACTGGCCTGCGATGCAAACAAAACTCGAACAAGTTATTTCCGAAATCGAATCAGCGTCCGGAGTCAGCGAACGAGAGCGACGCGAAGCGATTGAACTTCTTAGCTGGTTAACTGAAAACCACTTTACGTTTGTTGGCTATTCCCAATACGCCTTGACCAAAAATACTTTGGCTAGTGTGCCAGGAGCTGGACTTGGTACTTTGCGTGACGCAACTACTGGTAGTTACTTAAGCGAAGACGATCAAGACCATTCAGCAATGTCGTCACTAATGATCATTACTAAAGCAAAAATGCGCTCAACGGTGCATCGTCCAGTGTATTTGGACTACGTCGGTATTAAACAAGTTGACGCAAACGGCAAGCAAATTGGCGAACATCGATTCTTAGGGCTTTTCTCATCCGCTGCTTACAATCAATCTGTTTTAAATATTCCCGTGATCGCAAGCAAAGTTGCTGATGTAGCTGAATCAATGGCGTTAGGTCGTGATTCACATAGCGGCAAAGACTTGATGCAATTCATGGAAACTTATCCACGCGATGAAATGTTCCAAATTTCGGCTACTGAACTTGAAGATGTAGCGCGACGGGTATTGCAGCTGCAAGAGCGTCGTCAGGTACGAGTTTTCACCAGGACAGAAGTTTTTGGTCGTTATGTTTCAGCCTTGGTCTACTTCCCAAGAGATCGCTACACAACAGAAGTCCGGCTGCGGATGGAAGCAATTTTGCTTGCTGCCTACGGCGCGACATTTATAGATCACACCGCTCGAATTTCCGAGTCTGTCTTAGCTCGCCTGCATTTTGTGATTCGCAAGCCACTTGGCAGAGAAATTCCCGAGATTGATTTAGAACTCCTAGAGACCCAACTGGCAGAAGCCACTAGGTTCTGGGAAGACGATTTCTCAGAGTCACTTGTGGATCAGGTGGGCGAAGAGGAATCTGTCAGGCTACTCCGGGAATGGGGCAAGTCCTTCCCAGAGTCATTTAAGGAAGACATTCCGGCAGTAAATGCAGTTTCCCACTTGAACGTTTTAGAGTCCCTTGCAGATCAATCCGCAGGTGCTATCAAAGTTGCAATGTACACGCCAGAGTCCGATGAAGAAGGCACTCGTCGTTTCACTATCTATCGACTCGGAAACTCAATCACGCTATCTGCAGTCTTGCCGATTCTGCATGACCTGGGCGTAGAGGTAATTGATGAAAGGGCTTATGACCTGCGACGTGAAGGACAGCCAGTTGCTTGGGTCTATGACTTTGGCCTGCGCTTTGATGTTTCAAAGGCGCCAGCAATCACTTCACTTTCCGAACGGTTCTGTGAAACATTTATGGCCACATGGCAAGGTGAAGTAGATAGTGATCCATTTAATGCATTGGTTATTCATGGTGGCCTAACCGCACGTAATGTTGGAATCATCCGCGCGTACGCTGCCTACCTAAGACAAGCAGGAACGCCGTTTAGTCGGGCTTACTTGCAGCAAGTACTTCTTGCAAATGTAGGAATTGTTCAACTGCTTGTTCAATTGTTTGCAGTTCGGTTTGATCCAGAACTTGAAGGTGATCGTAAGAGTAAGCAACAAGAACTTGTTACCAAAATTGATGCCGCACTTGATGCGGTCGCAAGTCTTGATCACGATCGAATCATGCGGGCAAGCGTGGCACTAGTCTCGGCCACAATCCGAACCAATGTTTATCAACTTGATGCTGCGGGCAGTTACCCGCAGGTGATGGCCTTTAAATTAGACCCGCATGCAGTTCCAGACTTGCCACTGCCGCTACCAAAATTTGAAATTTGGGTTTTCTCGCCGCGAGTAGAAGGCGTTCACTTGCGCTTTGCCTCCGTGGCACGCGGTGGCTTGCGTTGGTCAGATCGACAAGAAGATTTCCGCACTGAAATTCTGGGCCTAGTAAAAGCACAAATGGTTAAGAACAGCGTCATTGTGCCGAGTGGAGCCAAAGGTGGCTTTGTACTCAAGCGCGGCCCAGAGCCAAGTGATCGAGATGCTTGGCTTGCTGAAGGTATTGCTTGCTATCAAATGTTTATTGGCGCGTTACTTGATGTGACGGACAACCTGGTTAATGGTGAAGTAGTACCTCCAGTTCGAGTCATTCGCCATGATGTTGATGACCCATACTTGGTGGTCGCCGCCGACAAGGGAACAGCCACTTTCTCAGACATCGCTAACAAGATTTCGGTTGACCGTGGATTCTGGATGGGTGATGCTTTTGCATCCGGTGGATCCGTTGGCTATGACCACAAAGTCATGGGTATAACAGCAAAAGGTGCTTGGGAATCTGTTAAACGTCACTTCCTAGAACTTGGGGTAAATACCCAAACTCAAGACTTCACTGCTGTTGGCGTTGGCGACATGAGTGGTGACGTTTTTGGTAACGGCATGCTACTTTCTGAGCACATTCGCTTAGTTGCAGCTTTTGATCATCGCCACATTTTCCTAGATCCAAATCCAGATGCCGCGAAGTCATTTGTCGAACGTCACCGCATGTTTATGTTGCCGCTCTCATCTTGGGAAGATTACAACGTCAAGTTAATAAGTAAGGGTGGTGGCATTTATCCACGCTCAGTAAAGTCCATTGATTTAACGCCTGAGGTTAAGTTGGCTCTCGGGGTGGCACCTGATGTGAATAGCGTGACTCCGAATGAATTGTTGACCTTGATTTTGCAGGCTCCAGTAGACCTGCTTTGGAATGGCGGTATTGGAACTTACATTAAGTCCAGCACAGAAACCCACGCTCAAGTAGGCGACAAAGCCAACGATGCGATTCGCATCAATGGAAATGAAATTCGAGCACGCGTAATTGGTGAAGGTGGCAACCTTGGAGCAACCCAACTTGGTCGCATCGAAGCTGCTCGCGCTGGAATCAAGTTAAATACCGATGCCATCGATAACTCGGCTGGCGTTGATACTTCGGATCATGAAGTAAACATCAAAATTTTGTTAGACCAAGCTGTTACTGCTGGCACTTTGAGTGTCGAGGACCGCAACAAGCAGCTTGCAGTTATGACCGATGAAGTTGGCGAGTTAGTGCTTCGCGATAACTACGAACAGAATTTGATTTTGGAACAAGCTCGCTATCAGGCGCCGGAAATGTTGCGAGTGCACAAGCGCCTAATCGACGCGATGGAGACTGAGGGTCTACTAAACCGAGCAATCGAGTATTTGCCAACAGATGCACAATTGGATGCATTGCACGCGCAAGGGCAGGGCTTAACCTCTCCGGAACTATCAGTATTGATGGCTTACGTGAAGATTGATTTAAGTCGCGATCGTGCAAATGATGAAATTGTAGATGAGCCATGGTGCCGAGAAGTTCTACAAAAGTATTTCCCATCAGATTTACGAGTTAAGTATGCGAGCTTGATGGATACTCATCCATTGCGCAAAGAAATAATTTCAACCGTACTTACCAATGACATGGTAAATCGAGGTGGAATTACTTTTGCTTGGCGCGCTGCCGAAGAAAGTGGGGCAGGTAATTCCGAGATTATTCGAGCATTTACTGTCTCGCGCGAAATATTTGGACTAACTAAACTTTGGGAAGATTTAGAGACGTTAGACGGATTAGTTTCTACCGACTGCCAAACTCAAGTTATTTTGGAGTCCCGTCGACTTTTGGATCGGGCGACACGTTGGTTCTTACAATCTCGTGGTGGCCGACTCAATGTAGAAGAAGAGATCGCAAAGTTTGGCACAACCGTTGCAAAACTCACTCCACTCATTCCAGAAATGCTACGGGGCGTTGAGAAAGATAGATCAGCAGCTATTGCGAAGAAATACCAAGCCCAAGGAGTTCCAGCTGAGTTAGCGCGACGGACCGGCTCATTCCTTGATGAGTTCTCCTTACTCGACATTATTGAAATTGCAGATCGAGAAAAGGCTGACCCTATGGTCGTTGCCGAACTCTACTTTGCTATTAGTGAGCGCTATGACATCGATCGAATGCTGTTCCACATCACAGCACTGGCTCGGGATGATCGCTGGACTGCATACGCCAGATCTGCATTGCGCAGTGATCTTTATGTTGCGTTAGCTGCATTAACTTCTCGGGTCGCGCAGGCAACCAATGATTCTGAAGCTATTGATGCACGGATCAGCAAATGGGAAACCAGATTTGCTGAAGGTGTTGCTAGAACCAGAGCTACGTTAAATGAGATTGCTCACAGTGAGCAAAATGACCTTGCAACACTGTCCGTTGCATTGCGCGCGATTCGCACACTTGCCGGTCAAGGCGCAAGTTAGTTCTCTAATACCCGTGAGTGACGTCAATACCCACAAGGTAGTCTTAAAAGTATGGATTCAGTGCTTCTGGCAGCTGCCTTAACTGGGCAAGTTACCGAGTGGCTCAATAATTACGGACCATTCCTCTTTTATTTAATTGTCTGGGGATTAGTTTTTGCAGGGACTGGGTTTTTTATCGGAGCCTTCATCCCATTTATTACCGGTGACTCGTTAATTTTTGCCGCTGGAGTGTTAGCCGCAACTAATCCTTCAATAAATATTTGGGTGTTAACTATCGGGGTTGGGCTAGCAGCATTTGTTGGCGACCAGACCGGATTTGTTCTTGGTCGCCATTTCGGGCGCCCGTATTTAGACAAACGTGAAGGTCCAAAGCTCAAATCTGCTATAGCTAAATCTGAAAAGTTTTATGCTGATCTCGGTTGGTGGGCAGTCGTAGTAGCTCGCTTTATGCCATGGGCCCGAGTTTTAGTTCCAGCCATCGCAGGTATTGCCCGCATGAACTATTACAAATTCTTGAGTGCAAATCTCATTGGCGCTCTTGCCTGGGGCGTTGGGCTAACACTTGCTGGCTACTACGCAGCCACAATTCCAGCAGTAAAAACTGGATCCTATGCCATCGCAACATTCTTTATAGTCGGCTCAATAGTTGCCGGCATTCGTAGTTGGTTACACAACAAAAAAGTTGCATAGTCAACTCCTGAAAGAAAAGTTAATAATTCCAAAAATATGTGGATAACTCTTGCCATTTTGCCCGAATTGAAAGATCTAAATAGATTCCTAGTTGACTTATCCACAAATTATTTCAGGCACATGGATTAATCCAAAATTCCTGCTTATTGTTCTTTAACTCGGCTTGGCCCGAGTCTTAGCAACAGGGGGGAACTCATGTCAGGTGCAATGAGTGATGTGGTGCATGAGGTACGCGAGCGGGTTCGGACTGGGGGGATCAGCCCACAAGCGGAAGCAGTGAAACTACTTCACATCGTTGAAGATGTTCTGGCGCAAAGTAATCCAGTGCTGGAGTATTCGCCTGACATCGAGTCCCTGTTGCCTACAGCTGATCAAATTGCAAAGCAGGTTTCAGGTTACGGGCTATTACAGCCCCTATTAGATGATCGAGATATTGAAGAGATTTGGATCAATGAACCAGATCGGATTTTTGTTGCCCGAAATGGAAAAAGCGAGCTTACGAATGTAATTCTGGATGAAAGTCAAGTGCGAAGTCTGGTTGAGCGCATGCTGGCTACGTCTGGCAGGCGCGTGGATTTGTCTAATCCATTCGTTGATGCAACGTTGCCTGATGGCTCCCGATTGCATGTTGCAATTCCAGATGTGACTAGAAAGCACTGGTCAGTAAACATTCGCAAGTTCATTATGGGATCCAAATCCCTGGATAGCCTCGTGGAAGTTGGAACTTTAACGGATCAGGCAGCAGCATTCCTGAAAGCGTGTGTTGTATCAGGACTAAACATAATTGTCGCTGGAGCCACGCAAGCTGGAAAAACTACCTTAATGAATGCTCTGCTAAATAGTGCACCTTCAAGTGATCGCATCGTAACTTGCGAAGAAGTATTCGAATTACAACTAACCAGCCCAGATTGGATTGCATTACAGACTCGACAATCCAATCTTGAAGGCACCGGCGAGATTCCCTTACGCCGGTTAATTAAAGAGGCACTTCGAATGCGTCCAACTCGATTGGTAGTTGGTGAAGTTAGGCAAGAGGAAGCACTTGATTTGCTGGTTGCCATGAATGCCGGAATGCCAAGTATGTGCTCATTGCATGCCAATGGTGCGCGCGAAGCAATGTCAAAACTGTGTTTACTTCCAATGCTTGCGGGGAGCAATGTTTCGGCTGAGTTTGTAATACCAACCGTGGCTTCAGTTGTTGACATTGTTGTGCATACAGCTTTGCAATCAGATGGTAATCGAAAGGTGCAGCAAATTTCCTCAATTACTGGTCGAGTCGAGGGAAGCAACATTGAAATCGGCGACATTTTTGCTCGCAAAGATTCTCAGCTGATGCCACAGGGTATTTACCCAGGTAAGCAAGAACTGTTTCAAGCTCGAGGAATTGACCTTTCGGAGTTAGTTGGCGCTTCGCAATGGGTCTAATTATTGGTTTAGGAATTGGAATTGGCATCCTGCTGATTCTTAATGCGGTAGATCAACCTATGAAGTTAGAGGCAAGGGCAATTACTCGTTTCTTTGGGTCCAGAAGGCGCAGAAAGTACTACCCACCAGAGATTTGGCCCGAAGTAGTTGATGATTTGGTTTCGGCAATTAGAGCGGGATTATCGCTACCGCAAGCTGTTTCTGAATTGTGTCAATCGGGGCCTGAGGTGTTACGACCAGCCCTTGCTTTATGTCGAGATAAATACCAAGCAACTGGTGACTTTGTTTCAGGGTTGGATTCGATGGCAATTGAACTTGCAGATCCGCAGGCAGATAAGTTTGTAACATCGCTGGAAGTTGCATATGAAGTTGGCGGAGCAGACCTCGGAGTTTTACTACGCACCCTATCTGAGGTCATGCGCGAAGATCTTGTTGTTCGTGGAGAGATATTGGCTCGCCAAAGCTGGACCGTTAATGGAGCGAAATTAGCGGTAGCAGCCCCATGGGTAACTGCATTAGTGCTGTCATCTCGAGATTCGGCAGCAAGTGTTTATACATCCAATGGTGGGATTCGAATGTTGATAGCCTGCGCGGTGGTTTCGGTGTTTGCGTATTTTGCAATGATGAAAATTGCAAAGCTGCCACAAGTTGGCAGGCTGTTGGCATGACTGGGTTAGCTTTGGGAGCATTGCTAGGTGCTGGTTTAGTGCTCATTATGCGAACTGTACTTAAACCTAACCGAGTTTTGGCTGATGCGATTTCACCTTACGTTGGCTCCGGCGTCAGTGTTACTCGTAACTTAACGCAGGAGATTTGGCAAAAAGCTCACGTGATTCTGACTGATGGAGAATGGGCACCCTGGGGCAGCAATCTAGAGAATTTCCGAAAACTTCGTCAGTCAGCAAGCCCAACGTCGTTGGCAAATTTTCGTCGAAGTCAGATATCCACAGCTGGACTTTTTCTAATTGTTGCCTTGATTTGGATAGGACTTCGCTTGGCATCGGAAGGATCCTTGTCGCTCTTTCTAACTATTTTGATAACGATAGGTGCCTTCGTTGTCGGGGGCTGGTATGCAAAGTGGCAGTTGGCAAGTAAGGCAGCCAAACGAATATCAATAATTGAGGCACAACTGCCAGCTGTTCTAGATTTGTTGGCATTTGCCGTCTCAGCTGGAGAGCCGGTATTTCTAGCCACACACAGAATCGCGAATACTTGCAGCGGACCCTTGGTCGATGAGTTACAAACTCTTGTTAATGCTGTCAACTCGGGAGAGAACCTATCTCAAGCACTTACAAAACTAGATCTAGAAATTGCATCACAGTCATTACGTCGTGCAATACGCGCACTCAATTTGGCACTTGAACGAGGGACACCTCTGGCACAAGTGCTTAGGGCTCAAGCAGCCGATGCCCGAGCGCATGAGGCTCGTATTCTCTTGATTCTTGCAGGACGCAAAGAAACCGCAATGATGTTGCCGGTGGTCTTCTTGATTCTGCCAATGATTGTTGCAGTTGCTCTATATCCAGGGATGGTTGCATTGCAGGTTTTATAAATATTTGTGAATCGACAGATTTGCAAGGACAAGAATCTGGCGCTTCAAATAGAGCGTCACACAAAGAGATAGGCAATGGGGGAGAGATGAATACAACAATAAATAGATTAGTAATTAGAGCCGCCGCTTGGGTGCACATGTCAGCACCTAGATGGGGGGTTAAAGTTCGCGAAGAACGTGGGGATGTTCCGGGCTGGGTTTTGGTTACAGTTATGACGGCCGGACTGGTAGTTGCAGTCTGGTCAGTTGCAGATGGCCAACTTAAATCAGTTCTAACAAGCGCACTTCGAAGTGTTTCACAACCATAAATTTCAGGACTCAGATCGGGGGTCTGGAGTTGTTGGATTTGTTTTAATTGCACCGCTATTAGTTTTGTTATTTGTTTCTGTTGGTCAAATTACGATGCTGGTTGCAGATAAAAGTGTTTTAAATTCTGCTGCGGTTATCGGCGCCCGAACCGCCAGTGCGGCAGACTCCACCAATTCATTTGGTCGATCAGCTGCATTGGCGATACTCAGTAGTCGCGGTGCGAAATTCAATGGGAATATTTCGATGTCCCAGGAGCAGGTAAAAGGCATTAGTTATGTTCAAGTCACTATTTCACGCAAAGTAATGATTAATATACTGAATCGGTCAATTACTATATCTGCCACAGCTCGCGCAGTTGACGAGAAACTTTTATGAGAAAAACTCTTACCGATGAAGGCAATGTCGTAGTTGAGTTTATTGGAGTTACTGTGGCTCTACTAATACCAATATCGATTATTGCTGGATCTTGTATGTCGGTCGCGCAGGCATATCTAGCAACCGATGTGGCTGCTCGGGCTGCTTCGCGAGCGTTTGTAATTTCTAGTAGTGAGGCCCAAGCTAAAACTAATTCCAGATCTGCTGCCTTGTTAACCTACAAAGATTTAGATCCTTCGAAATCGGGCACATCGATAGCATTCAGCTGCTCTTTTAACCCATGTTTAACGCCGGGAGGTTATGTGACGGTTAAGGTATCGCAAACGGTAAACCTTCATCTGCCAATGAGATTGAGTGCTAGATCGATTCTCGTTTCCGCTCGCCACACTGCGGTGGTTGATGAGTTAAGGGTGCCGCAATGAAGCCGGCCAACCTAAAGTCTGACGACGGATCGATCCTGCTATTTGGAGTGGGCCTTTCGATAGCGGCTCTGATGATTGCAACCGTTGCAATAAATGTGGCTTCGATATGGACGACCCGTAATGTTCTCGATGGCATTGCCGACGGGGCCGCACTTGCTGCTGCCCAGGCGATTGACGCAGACACGGTATATCGAGATGGTATTACCTCGCAATTAACTATTAGCGAAAAGGCGGCTCGGATTCGAGTGCAAGCTTATATTCGAGAGGCAGGAGCGAGCGCCCAAGTTAAGCAATTTTTTGTAAAAAGTGTTTCGGTCACGGGCAAGTCTGTAACCGTGACAGTTCAGGCGAAACCAAAATTACCTTTCGGTTACTTGATGCCATTGTCAAGTCCAGTGATAGTTAGTTCTGCCAAGGCAATTAATAAAGTTCGCTAAATTCACGGTAGCCTTATGAACTATGGCAACCGGAGACTTTAGCGCTGACTTAGCAGCAATCAACTCCACGCTTTCCAGTATCGAAAAAGTATTGAATCTGGATGACATGCTGGCCCAAGTTGCCGAGTTAGAAGTCTTGGCTTCAGCACCTGATCTCTGGGATGACCAAGCCAATGCGCAGCGAGTTACTGGAAAACTTTCTGTACTACAAGCTGACATCGGCCGAATTAAGAATTTGCGGTCTCGTGTTGATGATGTGCATGTTTTGCATGAAATGGGTGAGACTGAGAGCGATTCGGCAATTTTAGATGAAGCCAACTTAGAGCTAATTGCATTAGAAAAGTCCATCGGAGAACTTGAAGTTCGAACTTTGCTTTCTGGAGAATACGATCATCGCGAAGCCCTTGTTTCGATTCGTTCGGGAGCCGGTGGAGTTGACGCAGCAGACTGGGCGGAAATGTTGCAGCGTATGTATTTGCGTTACTGCGAGCGCCACGGCTGGCCAACTGAGGTCTATGAAACTTCATATGCTGAAGAAGCTGGCATTAAGTCCACCACATTTGCAGTTAAAGCTCCATTTGCATATGGCACATTGTCAGTCGAGCAAGGCACACATCGTCTAGTGAGAATTTCCCCATTTGATAACCAAAGTCGTCGGCAAACATCATTTGCCGAAGTTGAAGTAATTCCCGTTGTCGAGCAAACAGACTCGGTTGAAATTCCTGACGATGACATTCGAGTTGATGTTTATCGTTCATCTGGCCCAGGTGGCCAGGGAGTTAACACCACAGACTCGGCAGTTCGACTTACTCACATTCCAACTGGGATCGTAGTTTCTTGCCAAAATGAAAGGTCGCAGTTGCAGAACAAAGCAACTGCAATGGCAGTTCTGCAAGCCAGGATCCTGGAACGCACTCGTCAAGAAGAACAGGCCAAGATCAATTCGCTAAAGGGAGATACCGCCGGCTCTTGGGGTAATCAAATGCGTTCATATGTTTTACATCCGTATCAAATGGTTAAAGATATTCGCACCGAAGAAGAAACGGGCAATACCTCTGCGGTACTCGACGGTGACATTGACCTATTTGTCGAATCTGGAATTCGCTGGCGTCGTGAGCAAGCGAATTAGCTCTTACTAATTGTTTGGATTGCATGAATTCGGCGCGCCCTGCTAGGACTAAGGCAAAACAGTATTTAGGCTGAAGTTAATCAGTATTTATGGCGCAATCTTGCGCGCCCAAGCGAGGAGAGTGCATTGTGATTAATTTCGACAATGTCTCTAAGCATTATAAAAATACAATTACACCAGCTCTCGATGACATCAATTTGACTATTGAGCAAGGTGATTTCGTATTCCTGGTAGGTGCGTCTGGTTCAGGCAAGTCATCCTTACTGCGATTATTGCTGAAGGAAGAAATACCGACATCTGGCACGGTAACGGTAGATGGAATCAATGTGGCAAAGCTGTCGAACCGTAAAGTTCCGGCATTTCGTCGCACCATGGGAATTGTGTTCCAAGATTTTAGGTTGCTTCCGGGTAAAACCGTTTTTGACAATGTGGCCTTTGGCATGGAAGTTATAGGAAAGTCTAAAAATGAAATTCAAGAGCGTGTTCCTGCGATTCTTGAACTCGTTGGCCTAGAAGAGAAGGCTCACCGCTTGCCTTCAGAGTTGTCCGGTGGGGAACAACAGCGAGTGGCGCTTGCTCGAGCATTTGTTAATCGCCCAAAGCTTCTCCTGGCAGATGAACCAACAGGAAACTTGGATCCATCAACGAGTGTCGGCATTATGAAACTGCTTGATCGCATCAATAGAACCGGAACCACAATCGTAATGGCAACACATGATGTGGCAATTGTGGATCAGATGCGTAAGCGCATTGTGCAAATGGAAAATGGTAAAATCGTGCGCGATCAAGAGCGCGGTATGTATGGAAATACGGGGCAATAGCTATGAGAATGTCCTTTATAACCAAAGAAGTAGGCAATGGCCTGCGCCGTAACTTTACTATGACAGTTGCGCTAATCGTCTCCGTGGCCGTATCGCTATCGCTAGTGGGCGCAGCGCTACTCATGAGTGCTCAAGTGGATCGCATGAAAGGCTATTGGTACGACAAAATTGAAGTATCAATTTTCTTGTGTGGAAAGAGCTCGGTAGCCTTCACTTGCACCGGAACCGTTACACCGAGCCAACGCACCAACATCGAATCAATCTTGGGTTCGTTATCACCGACTGTGCAAGATGTTTTCTATGAATCCTCAGCAGATGCATACAAGCAATTCAAGGAACAATTCGCGGGCTCAGCTATTTTGGCAAACATTAGTCCAGATGCATTACCTGAATCTTTCCGAGTCAAACTTGACGATCCAGCGAACTTTGAGAAAGTTGCAAGTGCACTTCAATCTGTTCAGGGCGTTGAATCTATTCAAGATCAGCGAAAACTCTTGGATAGATTTTTCCAAATTTTGCGAGGCTTACAAACATTCGCACTCGCGGTTGCACTCGCAATGTTATTTGTAACGATTTTGTTAGTGATGAATACCGTGCGGGTAGCCGCATTTGCGCGCCGTCGCGAAACTTCAATCATGAGATCTGTGGGCGCTAGCAATATGGCCATTCGGTTACCTTTCATTCTGGAAGCTGCAGTTGCTGCAATCCTGGGATCTACTCTTGCTACCGCTGGAATTTTGGCAGCTAAATACTGGGTCATTGATGCCAGACTGGCTCCGAATCTGACTTTCATCCCATTTGTAACTTGGCCAGAGGTACTGGTGATAATTCCTTGGCTTTACCTGATTGGCGTAGGAACCACCGTTTTGGCATCCTCAATCACCCTGCGCCGGTACTTAAAGGGCTAATTTCTTCAAAATTTGGCTAAAAATCAGCTCGACACGATCCCAGTCCCACCAGCAACACAGGACACTTCCGTTACGATTAAAGAACTTCCCCATTGAACGGAGCAATATGCGCGCCTTCCTCACGCGTATGAGTACCTCGCGGTTAACCCGAGGTGTAATCTCCGTGCCCTTGTTGCTCTCCCTATTGGTTACGCCTGCCATCGCAGGAAATAAGGACATCAACAAAGAAGTTGCAGAAGCATCAGAGGCTCTGACCGCAGCGTCAAAAGCTGTAGTTAAGGCGGCTGCCTCCCTTAAGGAAGCCCAGGCTAAATTACCGGCTGCCAGAAAAGCTATGGCTGCTGCGAGCACTAAGGAAGCAGAAGCCACCGGTGTTTACAATATTGCTGCGGCAGATTTGGCTGCAGCCAAGTCCGTTTATGCGGCAGCGTTAGCAAAAGTCACCAGCAAAGAAGCGGAAATCAATCAGCTTCAAAAGAAGGTAGACCAGTTTGCCCGTTCGGTATATCAACAAGGACCCACTTCGCAATGGGAAGTAATTTTAGAGTCTGAGTCCCCATCTGACTTAACTGCAAGACTTCAAAATATTAAAGCAGTCTCGTTATCAACCGCAGATAGCCTTGATCAGTTAATCGTCGGTAAAGAGCAGTTGGCAAAGGATGCAGCTGCAGCCGAAGAAATTCGACTCGATATGCAACGAGTGGCTGATGTCGCATCTCAAGCTTTGATTGATGCTCAAAATGCTGCAGACATTGCAGCCGCAGCAAAGACTGAAGTAGACAAGCTTGTTGCGCAGGAAGCAGCTGCATTAAAAGTTGCCAAGGACGATAAAGCCGAAGTACAGAAGCAATACAACGAGCTTCGCGCCGAACAGATTCGAATTGCTGCAGCAGCAAAAGCTGCGGGTAATCAAGGACCAGTTGATCCACAAGCAACGGGACCATTGTCGTGGCCGCTCCCTGGACGTGCTGCTGGTGGCGGCGTTGGATGGAGAGTACACCCGGTTTACAAGTACAGGTCTTGTCATACTGGCGTGGATACTGGAGCACCTAAGGGAACGGCAATTCACGCAGCCGCCGACGGTGTCGTGTTGTCCACAACCGTAAGTCGGGCGTATGGAAACATGACTTTGATCGATCATGGCGACGGCATGGTAACGATGTATGCGCACCAATCTTCTTTTGGTGTTTCCCCTGGGGACAAGGTCAAGAACCAAGAAGTAATTGGCTACGTGGGCTCGACGGGATTTTCAACGGGACCGCATTTGCATTTTGAAGTACACCTCAACGGAGTGCCGTACAATCCATTGGGTTGGTTCGGTGCATCTCGTACCGTTGTTCCATGTTGGGGATGAGTTGAGTTAAGTGGCTAAAGAGCGCGGTCGAAAGGTTATCGCCCAGAACCGGAAAGCTCGCCACGACTTCTCCATCGAAGATGTATTCGAAGCTGGCATGGTTTTAGTTGGCACTGAAGTTAAATCTTTACGTGCCGGTCGCGCGAGTTTAGTTGATGGATATGCCTTGCTTGAAAATGGCGAAATTTGGCTGCGCGGGGTAAATATCCCGGAGTATCACGAGGGTTCTTGGACAAATCATGCTCCAACTCGAGCACGCAAGTTGCTTTTAAATCGCCAAGAAATCGACAAGATTGAAAACAAGCTGAAAGAAAGTGGCTTAACCCTAATTCCATTGAGCATGTATTTCAATGATGGCAATGTCAAGGTTGAAATTGCCATTGCTCGTGGTCGCAAGAATTACGATAAGCGACAAGCAATTGCTGAAAAGGATGCCAAGCGCGAAGCTCAAAGAGCTACCGGTCGTCGCGACAAGGGTATGGATTAACCCCCAGTTATTGGGTTTTATTTAGGTATTTAAGGGCATACTAAAAACTATGAGCGCCTACAACGAATCCAGTAATCCGGATTTGGCGATCTACTTTGGTGATTTCCTTGCAACTATTGCCTGCTGGACAATGCCAGCAATGGTTGACTCGGTTCAAGTCGCGCGGCAACAAGTTTCAGATTTCCTAGGTAGCGAGGGTGGTGTTGACTTAGATCACGCAATTGCGGTTACCAGCGAACTAGTTGCAAACTCAATAGTGCATGCAACCACGGAGCTCCAAGTGATCCTGGAGCGTTGGCAATACATGATTAAAGTCGTCGTTTCAGATTTAAATGATCAGCCGCCAGTCATGCGTTCGCTTGATGTAGCCGTAGATTCTGGCCGCGGCATGCATATTGTCGAAGAGTACTCAGACCTTTGGGGCTATGAACTAACCGATAGCGGCAAGCGAATCTGGGCCGGCTTTCAGTGCAGCTAGTTAGTAGCGCTCAAAGCCTCGGATAAGTTCAAAGTCAGTAATTGCTTTATTGAACTGCGACAAATCGGTATCAACCATGTGTGTGTAGTGCTTATGCACACGCTCGCCAAAAGCCTCTTTAGCCCAGGTGCTATTTACCCAGAGGTCACGCGCCATTTGTAACGTATTTGGGACACGGTCAGTTTCTAATGCGTATGCATTTCCATCAAATCGTGGCTCTAAGGTCATCTTCTTTTCGATGCCATCAATTCCAGCAGCAATCATTCCAGCCACAGCTAAGTAAGGATTCACATCGCCACCTGGTACCCGGTTTTCAACGCGCAAACTCGGTCCATGTCCAACCAATCGGTAAGAGCAGGTGCGATTGTCGCGTCCCCACTTAATGGCAGTTGGCGCAAAACTTCCTGGGGCATAGCGCTTATAACTATTTACCGTTGGCGCATACATAATGCTTAGTTCGCGCATGTGTGCAAGTTGACCAGCTATGTATTGCTTGCCAATGTCACTCAAGCCATCTGGATCTTTGTCGTCAACTAGAACCATAGAACCATCTTTGCCACGGAAGGACAAATGGATGTGGCAGGAGTTACCTTCACGCTCGTTGAACTTAGCCATGAAAGTTAAGGCATACCCATCTTGCGCAGCGATTTCTTTGGCACCGGTTTTGTAAACCACGTGGTGGTCGCAAGTTGCTAAGGCATCGGTGTACTTGAAGGCAATTTCATGTTGACCCAAATTACATTCGCCCTTTACGGACTCAACAGTCATACCTGCGTTTACCATCGACAACCGAATCCGGCGCAGAATTGGCTCTACTCGAGAGGTTCCAATAATGCTGTAGTCAACGTTGTACTGATTAACCGGCGTCAGTCCGTGGTAACGCTTATTCCAAGCTTCTTCGTAGGTGTCTTCAAACATGATAAATTCAAGTTCAGTTCCGACCATGGCAACCATGCCCATGTCATCCAAACGCTTAAGTTGCTTTTGCAAAATTTGACGTGGTGATTCTGGAATTGGATTGTCATCATGATCTACAAGGTCTGCAAGCACTAATGCCGTGCCTTCGTGCCAATCGATGTAACGCATTGTGCGCGGATCAATCTTCATAACCATGTCGCCGTAGCCGGTATCCCAAGATGATATGTCGTAACCCTGAACGGTGTTCATATCGATGTCGACTGCCACAAGGTAGTTACAACCTTCGGTGCCATGATTTAGGACATCGGTTAGGAAGTAGTCTCCGTGTAAACGCTTGCCTTGGAGACGACCTTGCATGTCGGTAATTGCCACAATCACTGTGTCGATGCGGCCTTCCTTGATGTCTTTAGTTAAGGCGTCAATGGATAGCGGGAAACTCACCGAGGTCATTATCAGGCTCCTTTTACAGGCTAAAATCTACGTTTTGCCAGTTTAGTAATGCCTATGAACTTACCTGTAATTGGACTTTGACTCTTGCAGTTTGGCCAATTGTTTACCTAGGCCACGGGCAGTCAGGGATAGTTATGTCCAAATTTTCAATGACCAAGTTAGATGCCGAATCCCATGTCCACTACGCTCATTTCATAGACCTAATGACTTAACTTAGAGGAACCATGATCGACACATTTGATGTTTTGAACCCTGCCACAGAGGACGTTGTAAAAACCGTTCATATGGCGTCAGCAGCCGAGATTGACGAAGTTGTAGCTAAGGCAAAGGCGGCTTGGCCGGCTTGGCGAGATACCGCACCTGCTCACAAAGCAAATGTGTTGCGTAAGTTCGCGCTATTAGTTGAGCAAAACGGCGAAGAGTTAGCTCAACTTGAAGTTCTTGAAGCTGGCCACACAATTGGCACCGCACGTTGGGAAGTTGAAAACGTTCGCAACGTTCTCAACTATTTTGCAGGTGGCGCCGAAAGATTAATTGGCCAACAAATTCCAGTACCGGGCGGAATCGACATCACATTCCATGAACCATTTGGTGTTGTTGGAATCATCGTCCCGTGGAATTACCCAATGCCGATTGCTGCTTGGGGTTTTGCGCCAGCACTTGCTGCGGGAAACACAGTGGTTTTAAAGCCAGCTGAAGTTACGCCACTTACAGCGATGCGGTTAGCTGAAATTGCGCTTGAAGCGGGTCTGCCAGAAAACGTATTGAATGTTGTGCCAGGTTTTGGAAAAGTTGCTGGACAGCAGCTAGTTGAACACCCGGATGTGCAAAAAATTGTATTTACTGGCTCTACACCCGTCGGTAAAGGAATTATGCGCGCAGGTGCCGACCGCTTAAAGCGCGTGACACTTGAACTTGGTGGAAAAAGTCCAACAATTATTTTTGCTGATGCTGACGTTGAGGCTGCAGCAAAGTCCGCACCTCTTGCCGTATTCGATAACTCTGGTCAAGACTGCTGTGCTCGCTCACGAATTCTGGTCCAAGAAAGTATTTATGACGAAGTGTTGGCGCACATTGAAACAACAGTTAAAGGCGTGCGCGTCGGTGACCCAAGTTCAGAAAACACCGACATGGGTCCGCTCATCAGTGCAGTTCAACGTGATCGCGTTAAGTCATTCGTGCCAGATGGGGCACCAATTTTGTTCCAAGGTGAAGCACCAACTGGCAAGGGCTTTTGGTTCCCACCAACTGTGTTGGCTCCAATTAAGCCAGGTGACTTGCAATACGAACAAGAAATCTTTGGCCCAGTTTGTGTCGTAGTTCCATTTAAGGATGAGGCACACGCAATCTCATTAGCAAATGGCACTGATTATGGCCTAGCTGGCTCAATTTGGACCAGAGACGTTGGCCGAGCTCTCCGGATGGCTAGGGGAGTGGACTCTGGCGCCCTTTCCATCAACTCACATTCTGCAGTTCGTTACTGGACACCATTTGGTGGATTCAAAATGTCTGGGGTCGGCCGCGAACTTGGTCCAAATGCAATTGAAGCATTTACCGAAACTAAGAACGTATTTATCAGCACTGAAAGCTAAGTAACCCAATTCTGTTAATCACAGAGAAAATTAGAAAGCAGGAAAAGTGAAGCGCTTACAAGATCGAGTTGCCGTAATTACCGGTGGCTCCAGCGGTATCGGTAAAGCAACCGCAATTCGTTTGGCAGAAGAAGGCGCCAAGGTTGTTATTGCTGACCTAGATCCAGTATCAGGTGAAAAAGTTGCTGCCCAAATCGGCGGCATTTTCGTCAAGGCTGACGTAACTAATGCTGATGATGTTGCAAACATGTACAAAGTTGCATTCGATACCTATGGCTCAGTAGACATTGCATTTAACAATGCTGGAATTTCACCTCCTGATGACGACTCAATCCTGACAACTGGAATTGATGCTTGGCGTCGAGTTCAAGAAGTTAACTTAACTTCGGTTTACTTGTGCTGCAAAGAGGTCATTCCTTACATGCAACGTCAAGGCAAGGGCGCAATCGTTAACACGGCATCTTTCGTTGCAACCATGGCTGCTGCGACTTCACAGATTTCTTACACCGCATCCAAGGGTGGCGTGTTGGCAATGACTCGTGAACTTGGTGTGCAATTTGCGCGTGAAGGTATTCGCATAAATGCACTATCGCCTGGCCCAGTTAATACTCCGCTACTTCAGGAGTTATTCGCAAAGGATGCTGAGCGCGCAGCTCGACGCCTAGTCCATATCCCAATGGGTCGCTTTGGTGAACCAGAAGAAATGGCTGCTGCTGTTGCATTCTTGGTCAGCGATGACTCATCGTTCATGACCGCATCTAACTTCTTGGTTGATGGCGGCATTAGCGGTGCGTACGTAACTCCGCTATAACTAGAAGAACCGAAAAAAGGATTACACATGGTCGAGGGTGTTTGGCGAGGCTTTGCTAGCGATAACTATGCGGGCATTCACCCAGACATTCTCGATGCCATGTCCAATATCAATGCCGGACACCAAGTTGCTTATGGCGACGATGTCTATACCCAGCAACTAACTGCGGTAATCAAGAAGCAGTTTGGCGAGCAAGCTGAAGTATTCCCAGTGTTTAACGGAACTGGCGCTAACGTTCTAACTTTGCAAGCAATGTGCAAGCCGTGGGAATCAGTGGTTTGTGCAACTAGTGCTCACATCAATGTTGACGAAGGTGGCGCCCCAGAAAAAGTTGCTGGGTTAAAGCTGATGCAGGTCGAAACCCCTGATGGAAAATTAACTCCTGAGTTAGTTGATAAGCAAGCTTGGGGTTTTGGAAACGAACATCGCGCGCAACCAAAAGTGGTGTCCATTACAAATTCCACTGAGTATGGAACTATCTATTCCGTCGCTGAAGTAAAGGCCTTGGCCGATCATGCTCACAAACTGGGTATGTACTTACACCTTGACGGAGCTCGGATTTCTAATGCTGCCGCTGCACTTGGTGTACCACTTCGAGCATTCACCACAGATGCTGGAGTAGATGCCGTATCACTTGGTGGCACCAAGAATGGCGCAATGGGCGCCGAAGCAATCGTGATTCTAAATCCTGAACTGGCTCCAGCGATTAAATATGTTCGTAAGTCTGGGATGCAACTAGCGAGCAAAATGCGCTTCATATCAATTCAGCTAGTTGCGATGTTTGAAGGGGAGCTGTGGCTCAAGAATGCCCAGCACTCAAATGCCATGGCACAAGCACTCTTTCAGGGCATCAAAGACATTGCAGGTGTTGAGGTAAATCAACCTCAGGCAAATGCGTTGTTCCCAATTTTACCGGCTTCGGCAATTGAGCCATTACAAGAAGTGGCCAAGTTCTACGTCTGGGACCACACCATCAATCAAGTGCGTTGGATGTGTTCTTGGGATACCACGCAAGCTGACGTTGATAATTTTGTGGCAGCTGTTAAGGCCCAGTTAGCAAAATAGCCTTACGAGCAAGCGGCAATAAAGCCACGGAATATGTTTTCCGAAGTTGCTTCATCGTCACTAAATTCTGGATGCCACTGCACACCCAAAACAAACTTTGTTGAAGTCACTTCACAAACTTCAATCGTGCCATCGGATGCTAGGCCGGTAACAGTTAAATCACCAGGGGAGTTAACGGCCTGATGATGACTTGAATTAACTTTGATCTCAGTTGCGCCGACTAAGTTTGCGATCAAACTATTCGGCGTAAATGTTGCTCCGTGGTAGTTGAAAGTGCCTGGCGCATCGCGATGTAGCGTATTTCCAACCACATCTGGCAAATGTTGATGCAGTGAACCACCGTGGGCAATAGCCATGATTTGCAGCCCGCGACAAATTCCCAATACTGGAATTCCTTTTTCAAGTGCGGCCAAGTACAACCCAAGCTCGCTGGCATCGCGAGATTCTCGGGGAGCATCAGTGCCAGACTCTGGCTGGGCTCCGTATCGAGCTGGATCAACATCTGCGCCGCCAACCATAACCAGGCCATCTATTCGGGCAATCGCATCGTGACAATCAGGATCTGGTGGTAGTAGCACTACGCTGGCACCGCACTGTTGCAACTTGTTTACGTAATTCCACGGAATTAATGCGGCAGGTAATTCCCAAGCCCCCCATTTTGCTGGCTCAAGGTATGTTGTGATCCCAATTATTGGCTTAGTCATAATTTAAGTTTAGGGCTAGGCCTGGCGGGCAATGAGACCAAGGACATTGCAGATTATTCGCGCGTTATTGAGCGCTCCAATGTCATCGACGTCGCTCTCTGGCATAAATTCCACCAAGTTAAAGCCGGAGAGCTTTGCCTTACCTGCAATGCCATGAAGTAAGTCAACGACATTCCAGTAAGTTAATCCGCCCGGTGCTCGACCGATTACGCCCGGCACGATTGAAGGGTCCAAAGCATCACAGTCCAAGTCCACGATTACGTTTACGCCAGCTGGGACCAAGTCGATTACTTGCTGAATTCCACCAGAGGCAACCTGGCGAGCCGAAACGAACTTAACACCATGTGACTTGGCATCTTCGTAATCCTGAGGTCGAGCTGAACCAATGCCACGTTGACCAACTTGCACCAAACCTTTGATGTGTGGCATTTCAAATGCTCGACGCATGGTTGATGAAAGGCCTAACTTTTCCCCGCCTACTTCGTCGCGGTAATCAATGTGGGCGTCGATTTGAACCACAAAGTATTCACCGTGTTCTGCAAAGCCTTCAATCATTGGAATTGGAATTGAATCATCACCACCAATTACCACTGGCACGCCTCCGCGTTTCACAATCTCGGCAGTTGTTGCCCTAATTCGTTCGCGATTACCTGGTCCATCTGATTCATCGAACTCCAAGTCACCTAAGTCAACGGCTGTTATGCCATTTGGAAAGATTGGCCCGCCGAGATCAAAATCCATGTGCGAGATATTTGCTTGGTACATGCTGATTGCATTTCGAATGGCTGCGGGGGCGTTCTTGCAATATGCACCTACCGATGGATATGGGGTAGCGGCTGGGGCGCCGAAAACTACTGAACCGCCCGAAACATCCGCAAGTTGGGCCGCAGGAATTCCCATAAACGTGCCAGTGGGCTGGGATCCCATCATGGTGCCAATTGAACTGCGGCTCATTAGTTTCTCCTTTTTAGTGGTGGATCTAGTTTGTCAGTTTAGGTGGGGGTCTGGCTGACGAATTCGCCTGGATGCGAAAGAATTACCTGCATGAGTGATTTGAAATACGCAGTCGTAACCGGAGCAAGCAGTGGCATTGGTGCGGCTACTGCCAAAGCATTAGCTGGCGAGGGCTATCAAGTAATCGCAGCTGCTCGCAGAACTGACATGTTGGCTGACCTAGCAAAATCCAATGATCGCATACACGCCTGGGAACTTGATGTAACTGACCAATCCAGTGTGGACGCATTAGCAGAACATCTTGCCGATAAGTCAGTAAACGTACTTGTCGCAAATGCCGGTGGCGCATTTGATGGCACCACGGTCGCTGATGCTGATGTCGAAAGCTGGATCAAGGCATATGACGTAAACGTAATTGGAGCGCTTCGATCAATCAAAGCGATCATTCCGGCACTGATCAAATCTGGCGAAGGCACCATAGTTTTGATGGGATCTACTGCTGGTCGAATCGTTTATGAAAATGGCGGCAGCTATACCGCGGCAAAGCACGCAGTTGCTGCTCTGGCTGAGACCCTAAGACTTGAACTAGCAGGTGAGCCTGTGCGCGTAGTCGAACTAGCTCCAGGCATGGTCAAGACTGATGAATTTGCAGTTAAGCGATTCGGTGGTGACAAAGCGCGGGCCGCAAAAATTTATGAAGGTGTCGCAGAGCCGCTAACTGCTGATGACGTTGCTGAGGCAGTGCGTTGGAGTGTGATGTTGCCACATCATTTCAATATCGATCTGATGGTGATTCGCCCATTGGCTCAGGCGGCTCAGCATAAAGTGGTGCGGAAGCTTTAGTTAGCTGCGGATTCGTGGAGGTGTTCCCTCGCTTTGCTCGAGGCACTACCGGTGCCTTTTCGTAAACAGTGCAGGATTATCCCGCCACGGCGCCGGGATCCGTCGAAGTGGAGGTGTTCCCTCGCTTTGCTCGAGGCACTACCGGTGCCTTTTCGTAAACAGTGCAGGATTATGCCGCCACGGCGCCGGGATCCGTCGCAGCGATGCTGCTCCTCCCGATTCCCGTTGCACATCCACGAAAAAAAACGCCTTGCCCGTTCAAGGGCAAAGCGTTTTTTAGTGGAGGTGCCGGGAATCGAACCCGGGTCCTTAGGTGAAGATTTGGTTATTCTCCGAGCGCAGTTTGCATTAGTTTTTCTCTGCCCCGACGTTCACGCAAACAAGATGTCGACAGGCACAGTCACTGTTAAATTTCCCTTCAGAACCCGCGACCGGTTCCGTTGGTAAGTTCCCTAAATGACGCGAGGATCCAGAGCGGGAACGCCCCTGGTCTCGCGGATTTCGGGGCTAGCTTATGCAGCTAGGGCGAAATCAGTGCGGTTTGATTTGGCACTTATTGTTTTTGCTGGACGTTTACGAGATGACCAACATTCTCGGCTCGCTTCTCCCATTTCGACTACCAAAGTCGAAACCGTTCACCCCCAAGATTTTCATCAGGGGATTACTGGATAGGTAACCACCACTATTTAGTTATGTTCTTATTGTACCCGAGGGACTGACAAGCAAACTTCCATAGTTAATGGCACTATCTAGGTATGGCAAAACAATTTGATAGACGACAAGTACTTTCAGCCGGCGTTGCTGGAGTAGCAATTGTAGGGCTCGCAGCCTGCTCAGATTCGGATTCCGATGAAACAACGGAACAAGGGTTAACAAATACAACTCCAACTTCTATGCCAACTAACAAAGTGGTTGCCAAGACAACAGACGTACCAGTCGGATCTGTTTTTAAGTTCAACGATCCAAATACAGGCATCCCGGCCTACATTTTGCAGCCAGCTGCTGGAACTTTTATCGCCTACAGTTCTAAATGCACTCATCAAGGATGCATTGTTGAGGCATACCCAGATGCCTCTGGATTTTCTTGCGCTTGTCACGGTGCCAAATATGACTCAGTCACTGGCGCACCAGATGAGGTAACTTCCAAGACACTTACAGCGACGCCACTTGCGAAGATTTCGCTAACTATTGCAGGCGATCAAATTTCAGTTGCCTAAATGGCTACTTTAATTTGATTGTGGCTTCAGCAAGTCCTTCAAGCAGGCGATCGATTTCTTCAACCGTGTTGTAAGGCGCAAGTCCAGCGCGGATTGCACCGTCGTCACCAAGTCCGAGATGTCGTGAGCACTCGATCGCATAAAAGTTTCCAGCCGGGGCATTAATTTTGCGCTCTGCAAGGAATTCATAAACTCGCTCGGAATTGATTCCAGCCAAGCTAAACAATTCAGTAGGAGTCTTTAATCGGGCATTGCTATAAAGCGTCACATTCTCCATGGCTTGCAACCCTTCTCGCAAGCGATGGTTAAGTGCATGTTCATGATCATCTGCAGCACTCTGGGAAGCAATGATCCGCTCTCGTCTTGAACCTGACCCAGGCACCATGTCAGCAATGAAATCAACAGCCGCTGTCACGCCAGCCAACATTTCGTAGGGCAAAGTTCCCAATTCAAATCTTTCTGGGATGTCCTCAGTTGAAGGCAACAACTTGTCTGGGTGCAGTGTTTCTAGCAGTGCAGGGCATGCCGTCATCACGCCAAGGTGTGGTCCAAAGAATTTGTAAGGTGAGCAACCATAGAAATCAGCGCCCATTGCTTTAAAGTCCACGACAGCGTGCGGAGTGTTGTGAACGCCATCCACATAAAGCAGGCCGCCAACTGCATGAACTGCTTTAGCGATCGCTGGAATGTCAGGCCGGGCGCCAATTAGATTCGATGCAGCGGTGATTGCCACGAGCTTGGTGCGATCAGTAATAACTGCTTCGACATCTGAAACATCCAGGTAACCAGTTGCAGGATCAAAATCAATCCATCGCAAAGTTGCGCCAGATTTTTGGGCATAACGAACCCAAGGTCGAACGTTGGCATCATGATCTAGGCGCGAGGCAACAATTTCATCTCCAGGTCCCCAGTCCTGGGCCAAGGTGCGCGCGATATCAAAAGTTATTTGAGTCATGCTGCGCCCGAAGAAAATTCCTCCAGGAGTGGAACCGAGTAAATCTGCCATAGCTTGGCGGGCGTTATCAACGGCTGCCTCGGCATTGCGTTCTGCTTCTGTGACAGTTCCTTGATTAGCTAACGGTCCAGTCATAGTGTCGCAAATTGCCCGCCCAACTGAGAGTGGGGTCTGTGTTCCACCAGGACCATCAAAGTGAGCAACACCAGAATTTAAAGACGGAAAAGCTGATCGAACGCGCGCAACATCAAAAGTCATGCATTCATCTTACGGGAAATCAATTACCGGGATTTAGACCTTTGGCAATTCATCAGGATCAATGCGCCCGATGTCGCCTTTACTTTCCAGTAGCGCGATGTGCCTAGCCAGCAAAGTCATTCGACGGTCCATGTCACCAAACTTCAAATAAGTGCTTACTGAGAAAAATAGTAATCCAATGGCAACAAGGTAAATAACTAAGTCAGCACCGCGACCGATTCCAAAAGTATTTGCAATATCGGTAAGCGCCCCGGGAAATAGGACAGCCAAAATAATCAGAACTGTTAAGCCAAGGAATGCAATTCGGCGAAATGCCCGAGCCTCGGTTGAGGATCGGTGATGCAGGGCAAACCAAAGCAAGCCAAATATGATGGCCATCAGAAAAAGTTGAGCAATGCGCATGGTTACCTCAATATCAAGTCAAATAAAATGTTAACGGAATTCCACAGACTTTGTCCCTTTGCCTTGGAATAGTCTGTGTAAACAATATGAACCGGGCGCTCGCAGTATTGAAAGCCACCTTTACTGATTTGATTAACAATTTCGGTCGCGTGTGCCATGCCGTTTTGTTGCAAGTTCACATACTCAGCAACTTTACGATTAAAAGCTCTAAGGCCGTTATGAGCATCAGTTAGCTTCAAGCCCGTCAATGCATTTGTATATGAAATTGCAGTTTTAAGCACAATACGCTTGGCTGCCGTCAGCTCAGTACGCTCGTCAAGAAATCTTGAACCAAAAACCACATCAACTTCACCAGTACGCAGGGTTCGAATCATTTCGAGGGCATCAATCGGTGAGTGCTGCCCATCTCCATCAAATGTCACGAAGTACTTGATTTCTGGATTTTCCAGACCTGCTTCGATTCCAGTTTGTATGGCTGCGCCTTGGCCAAAATTCATGGGATGCCAAACTACGTGCGCACCCGCCTTTTTCGCAATTTCTCCGGACCCATCAGGGCTGCCATCGTCTACGCAATAGATGTTGGGAAAGTACTGGGACAAATCGGAAATGACTGAGGCAATTACTTGTGACTCCGAAAAGACCGGAACCACTATGACAGTGTCGTTGTTTTCGCGCAGTATCGAGGAATCCTCAGTATTAGTCACTACCCCAGTCTAGGAACACCAGTCACACCAATCACAAGGTCACAGTTTTGGCGTGTGTGTTTGCTCACAACGCCTGAATTTACAGGGATTTTCGAGGTTATAGGTTAGTTTTTTTGAGGCTGGGGGTGCATCCTAAGTTAATCCCGTAAAGCCTAAACTGAAGTTCAGCCAAGGAGTTCAAGTGAGTAGTTCCACCATCCCAGGATTTTCTGATGCACCAACCAAGAACAAGCGTCTGCTTGCTTGGGTGCAAGAAGTCGCTGAGCTCACTACACCTGATCGCATTGAGTGGTGTGACGGTTCTGAAGAGGAGTGGCATCGCCTAACTGCCCAACTTGTTACTACTGGAACCCTGATTCCGCTTAACTCTGAAAAGCGTCCGAATTCATTCCTGGCTCGCTCACATCCAAGTGACGTAGCTCGCGTTGAAGATCGCACTTACATTTGCTCAGTTAAAGAAGAAGACGCCGGCCCAACCAACAACTGGATGGAACCTAGCGAAATGAAGACCATTCTTCGTTCAACTTTCAAGGGCTGTATGCGCGGACGCACTATGTATATCGTGCCGTTCTCGATGGGACCTTTGGGTTCTGACATCAGCGCACTAGGTGTAGAAATTACGGACTCGCCTTATGTTGTCATCAGCATGAAGATGATGACTCGCATGGGCAAGCGCGCTTTAGATTTAATTGGTGAACATGGTGACTTTGTTCCTGCGCTGCATTCAGTTGGTGCACCTCTTGAAGCAGGGCAAAAAGATTCAACTTGGCCATGCAGCGATACCAAGTACATCGTGCAGTTTCCTGAAGAGCGTGAGATCTGGTCCTACGGATCTGGCTATGGCGGCAATGCCTTACTAGGTAAGAAGTGCTTTGCGCTTCGCATTGCATCTGTAATGGCGCGAGACGAAATGTGGCTAGCTGAGCACATGTTGATTTTGAAATTAACATCACCTAAAAATAAGACGCACTACATCGCAGCAGCATTTCCATCTGGTTGTGGCAAGACAAACTTGGCCATGTTGGAACCAACTATTCCAGGCTGGAAAGTTGAAACCATCGGTGATGATATTTGCTGGATGCGCCCAGGTGAAGATGGCCGCTTATATGCCATCAACCCAGAGGCTGGTTTCTTTGGGGTAGCCCCTGGAACGGGCATGAAGACTAACGCCAATGCGATTCGCTCACTATATGCAAATTCCCTATTTACAAATGTTGCACTTACTGACGATGGTGACATCTGGTGGGAAGGCTTAACTGACGAACCACCTGCACACTTGATCGACTGGAAGGGTAACGACTGGACCCCAGATTCTGAAGAAGTATCTAGTCATGCCAACTCTCGATTCACTGCTCCAGCGGAACAGTGCCCATCAATTTCCGACGAATGGGAAAACCCTGCAGGTGTTCCGATCTCTGCAATTCTCTTTGGTGGACGTCGCGCCACAAATGTGCCATTAGTTGCGCAAGCGCGTAGCTGGAACCATGGCGTATTCATGGGGGCAACGATTTCTTCGGAGATGACGGCCGCCGCTGTTGGTGGCCTTGGCCAGCTACGTCGCGATCCATTCGCGATGTTGCCGTTCTGTGGCTACAACATGGCCGATTACTGGGGCCACTGGGTCAACATGGGTCGCACTTTCGCAAATGTGCCAAAACTCTTCCAAGTCAACTGGTTCCGCAAAAACGAAGAAGGACAATTCATCTGGCCCGGCTTTGGCGAAAACTCCCGAGTCCTTGCCTGGGTCGTAGATCGTCTAGAAAACGAAGCCGAAGGTATTGATTCACCGGTTGGCATCTTGCCAAAGCGCGAAGATCTGCCACTTGACGGCCTAGAAATTTCCGAAGCCGATCTTGAAGCACTCTTTGACGTTGATAAGGGTAGTTGGCTTGCCGAGTGCGATTTAACTGATGAGTACTTCAGCCAGTTTGACGATCGCGTTCCAGCCGAAATTCAAGCCGAGTTAGCTGAGCTAAAGCAAAGACTCAACGCCTTACCTGCTTAGTTTGTTAAGGTAGTTCTCATGGCTGATGAAGATTTCCGCACCGAGGGTGGCTTGATTGTCGACGAGCGCGTCGAAGAGCAAGTAGAACCTGGCGATCACGAACGCTTTGCACATTATGTGCAGAAAGAAAAAATTGTCGAGAGCGCAGTTATGGGTGCTCCGGTCGTTGCGTTATGTGGCAAGGTGTGGATTCCAAATCGCGATCCAGGCAAATTCCCTGTGTGTCCGCAATGCAAAGCTATCTTTGAGGGTTTGCCAACAGGTGGAGACAACAGCGACAACTCCGAATGACTCGTTCGCCATGGAGCCCGCAGTTTCGGCGACTTAGCGCAGGAATTGTTTCACTAGTTGCAGTCTTTGGGTTTGAAGGAATTGCTGTCAGCGCGGTTATGCCAGTAGCTGCAGCAGATTTAAATGCAATCAGCAACTACGCGGTGGCGTTTACCAGTTTCACAATGGCATCTTTGCTGGGTATGACGTTTGCTGGCTTATGGGCAGACCACATTGGCGTTAAAAAAATTGTGACTCTAGCGATATTTACACTTGGCATAGGGTCCTTAATCGCAGGCTTTGCACCAAATTTATTAGTACTAACAATTGGTCGCAGCGTGCAAGGCTTTGCACTTGGCATCGACCTAGTATCTATGTATGTGGTAATCGGGCGAATGTATCCAGAGGCACTTAGACCCAAAGCGCTAGGAATGTTGGCTGCTGCTTGGGTTGTTCCCGGATTGATTGGGCCGGGATTAGCTGGACTAATGGTTGAGCTGTATTCATGGCGCATGACTTTTTGGATCGTGCCATTTTTATTGATCTTGCCAAGTCTTATTTTGTTGTCACAGCTAGAAAAACTGCAATCGATTGCTTCCCTACCTCGCGCCGATAGCAAGAAGCAGGTTATTGCCGTTTTAGTTGCAGTAGCTTCGCTAGCAGCATTTCAATTCAGTACATCAAAGGTCGGTAATTGGTCACCAGTGATTGTGGCAGCGCTAATCGCTGCGAGCCTGATTGCAACTGGTTGGACAACTCGATTCTTGATGCCTGCGGGTTACCTTCGAATCGCAGTTGGCATTCCTGCCATTATTGGAATGCGTGGCGTGATCTCAGCAGGTTATTTTGCGGCTGAAGTTTATGTTCCACTAGCTCTGCAAGAAATCCGAAGTGTGTCAGTTGCCATCTCCGGTGCAGTACTTACAGTCTCAGCAGTTACCTGGTTTGGTGGATCGTGGCTACAGGGCAGCCACCGACTCAATTTGTCGCGCGAACGAATTTTGTTGTTTGGGTCGTTACTAATTTCGGTCGGAATCTTCCTCACTCCAATTGCGGTATTTGCACCCAGCGACACCACATTTGCTTCATTAGCAGCAAGTTTGACTTGCGGCGCGGCAGCTTTTGGAATGGGAATATGTTTCCCAACTCTTGGCGGCATGATGCTAGATAAGTCACCTGAAGCCGATCACGCTCGGCATAGTGCGTCATTGCAAATGTCAGATTCTTTTGGCACTATTCTCATTACTTCAATTACCGGAGCAGTCCTAGGTTTGGCTACCTTAAAACACACGCTAAGTAGCCAAACTTTTGTGGAAATGTGGCTAATTTGTGGAGTTTCCTCACTTTTTGCCCTGCTTTTCATCCCACAAATCCAAGGTAAACGGACTTATCGCGTCTAAAATCTTGTCTACGACCTATTTAACGGGAGAAAAAAATGACAAGTAACACAACAGCCCCTGAAGATGCCTTAATGGCTTTTGGTAAAAAGTGGTGGCTACTACTCGTGCTCGGCGCCCTATCCATCGTGATTGGTTTCATGGCACTTAACAACCCAGTATCTGCAACTGCAACTTTGATTTTGTTCTTTGGCATATGGCTATTCGTTAGCGGTATTGGAACAATCATTCGGGCACTAAGTAGTGGCTCTGATGGCTCTGGTAAAACTCTAATGCTTATCAGCGGTGTACTGTCCGTGATTTTGGCAGTCATCTTCTTTAACGGTGGAATCATCGACAAAGTTGAACTAGCTGCAATCTTCATGGGTATCACCTTTATTTTCCGTGGCATGGCGGAACTTGTAGCTGGTCTTGCTTCCAAGGGAGCTCCTGGCCGTGGCTGGGCAATCTTCATGGGAATAGTTACCTTGCTAGCGGGCATAATTGCAATCAACAACCCAGTTGCATCTTTGGTTACGGTCACTCAGGTAATTGCGATCTTCTTGATCATTTTGGGTGTCATGGAAATTGTTGGCTCATTCCAACTTCGTAGTTTGGCCAAAAAGTAACGTACTTCTAAAAACTAGGGCTAGCTCATCTGAGTTAGCCCTAGTTTTATGCCTATTTTTCTCAAGTCCTTCGTGAGACACTTAAATCATGAGCGCAATGCCAATCGAAGATGTGGAACTTGATGTTCTAACCGATCGGCCCTGGATTACCTTAGTTTGGAATGACCCAATTAATTTGATGACTTATGTAACTTACGTTTTTCAAACCCATTTCGGGTATGACAAACCAAAAGCTGAAAAATTGATGTTGGATGTTCACGAAAAAGGTAGAGCGGTAGTTAGTTCTGGCACTAGGGAAGAAATGGAACGCGATGTAGCCGCCATGCATTCCTATGGCCTCTGGGCAACCTTGCAGAAGGACGATTAGTTGTTTAAGTCCGGAATTGGTGGGCGGATCAGCCTCAAACTTGATGATGCCGAAAAGCAGGTTTTGTCTCAGATCTTTGAACAAATGGATGACTTACTTCAAGTGCCAAATTTTGATAAGAATGCAGACCCGCTAGCACGGATGCTAAACATGGACGGATCAACTCAGATTTCCGAAGACCCGGCATTGGCACGCTTATTTCCAGATGGCTATTCCGAAGATGAGCATGCCAGTGCTGACTTTCGTAGGTTTACCGAGCAAGACTTGCGCCAGGCCAAAATGGATGCACTAAATGATGTGCGCCTGATGTTGATGGACATATCTGGAAAGTCTGCAGTCACGCCAGTCCAAGCGCAATCCTGGCTGAAAGCGATTAATGACGTTCGCCTAGTACTAGGAACTCGACTTGAAATAGCCGATGAACGTGAAATCGATTTTGATGTGGACGAACCGGGAATCAACCTTTATAACTACTTGACGTACTTGCAAGGCACATTGCTCGATGCCCTTTCCTAGGGCAAACAAAAACCCCCTAGAAAAACTAGGGGGTTTTTGTTTAATTAATGTTTAGTGCATACCTTCTGCAGATGCGTATGAAGCATCATCAGCGGCACTCTTTAGGCGAGCGATCTTGTAGATCGTTAGACCAAAGAGACACTTAGCTAGTACGTCAGCAACGGTGTAACCGATCTGACGACCAACGAATGCGTTAGCTCCATCAACACCAAGTACTGGCATCAAGTAGGAGATTGGGTAGACACCCCAAGTTGCGATAAGCAACAGACGTAGACGCTTAACAGTTGCTGATACTTCAGCAGGCTGCTTGTCTAGCGACTTTGTTAGCTCAACGAACAATACGTACAGGATGTACAAGAATGGGATTGTTGAAAGTGCACCCCACACCATCTTTGGACCCATGTCTGCAGCGACTTCACCTGGGTAACCAAGGATGATCATTGCTGCTGATGCAGGAACTAGACGTGCGATAAGAGACTTACGATTTGCAGCTGGCAGTGCCAATACAGCAATCGTTTCTAGTAGCAACAATGGAACAGTTAGTAACCAGTCCACGTAGCGGTAAGCCTCGTTGAATACTGCTTCACCAGCATGTGAGGCTGCGAATGAATCGTAGATTCTCCAGTAGTGGTAAAGCGCAATTAGAGTTACAGTTCCTGAAATTACGATTGCCTGACGGTACTTAGGAAGTACGCGCGCTTGGCTAAGGTAAAGGTAAATTGTCGTGGCTAGCATTGATGCAAAGCCAAAAGACAAGATATTGCTAACTGCTGAGTATTGCCCAGCGGTTAGAGTTGTTACGTCATAGATTCCATCCATGAAGTACTTGCTCCTTTTGTAGGGAGCCGCCGAGTCAGCTCTATTAACTTGTTGCCGAGTCAACATTTTCTTGCTTACCCCAGCGTGCTCTTGTCTGAGGAGACTTGCAACCCAAACACCCAGATTTTCAGGCTAATATTGGTAAATCCAATGCTTTTTAGGAGATTTGCCCGATCATGCTTACGATTTCGCAAGATCTCGTTGACCTGATGGTGGCGCACGCCCGCAGGGACCATCCAGACGAAGCCTGCGGCGTGATTGCTGGGCTAACTGGGAGCGATCAGCCAACCCGGTTCATCCCAATGATTAACGCAGCCCGGTCACCAACATTTTATGAGTTTGATTCATCGGACTTACTTAAGCTCTATCGCGAACTGGATGCCAATGACGAAGACCCGGTAGTTATTTACCATTCACACACTGCGACCGAGGCCTACCCATCCCGTACCGATGTGGCGTATGCCGCAGAACCGTTCGCACATTATGTTTTGGTCTCTACGAGGGAAACTGGTAACGGCGAAGGCCCTTACGAGTTGCGGTCATACCGAATTGTCGATGAAGAAATCACCGAAGAAGAAATTGTAATTAACTAAAGTCCTCAGGCCCAAAGTTGGCCATCGAGCGCTTCGGAAGCAGACTCTAAGGTACCTTCGTATGCGCCGGTTGATAGATACTTCCAACCACCGTCGCAAACTATGAAAACAATGTCAGCTTTTTCTCCAGCTTTTACTGCTTTAGTTGCCATACCTAGCGCAGCGTGCAAAATTGCTCCCGTAGAAATGCCAGCAAAGATACCTTCACGATTCAGTAGCTCGCGAGTTCTAGAAACTGCTTCAAGTGGACCAACAGAAAATCTAGTTGTCAGAACTGACTCGTCATAAAGTTCCGGAACAAAACCTTCATCAAGGTTGCGCAAGCCATAAACCAGCTCACCGTATCTCGGCTCAGCAGCGACAATTGCAATATCTGGCTTGTGTTCGCGCAAGTATCTACCGGCACCCATTAAAGTTCCCGTCGTACCAAGTCCGGCAACAAAGTGCGTAATTGTCGGACAGTCTGCCAAGATCTCTGGTCCAGTGCCGCGGTAGTGCGCGTCGGCATTTGCTTGGTTTCCGTATTGGTAGAGCATCACCCAATCGGGATTTTCGCTAGCCAAATTCTTTGCTACACGCACTGCTTCATTCGAACCACCAGCAGCTGGGGAGTATCGAACTTCAGCGCCCCACATATTTAAAAGTTGCGTGCGCTCAGGAGAGGTGTTTTCTGGCATGACACAGATAAGTTTGTAGCCCTTAAGGCGTGATGCCATTGCAAGTGAGATCCCGGTGTTGCCACTTGTTGGCTCCAAGATTGTGCAACCAGGAGTCAAACTGCCGTCTGCTTCGGCAGCTTCGATCATGGCAAGCGCAGCCCGGTCTTTGATTGAGCCAGTCGGGTTTCGATCTTCTAGCTTTGCCCAAAGTCGAACATCTGCCGAAGGTGACAAGTTAGGCAATCCAACCAGGGGAGTATTTCCTACCGAATCCAGCAGTGAGTTAAAGCGCATTTGCGAAATCAGCCACCAGCAACGGCAGGCAATACGGTAACCGAATCTCCTGCGGCAACGGCAGCATCCAGATTGCCCGTGAATCGCACATCTTCATCATTGATGTAGATGTTTACAAATCTGCGTAATTTACCATCTTCGACTAGGCGTCCTGAAATTCCTGGGAACTGCGATTCAAGGTCTGTAATTATTTCTTCCAAAGTCTGGCCTTGGGCGGTGACTGACTTTGCGTTATTTGTATAGGAACGCAAAATCGTGGGAATACTTACAGCTACAGACATTTTTATACTTTCGCGGGGTTGGATAGTTTAATTCTAAATCAATTACCAGAGTTCTTCTCGCCATGTTCAGTTTGCTGCAATTACCCAGAAATTTCCTGACACCATTACTTAGTTGCGAAGGCCTTGCAATAACTATTCGCCGGAAAGCCAGGTTTTCGAAGATTTTGTGCGGAGGAAATACAGAACTGCCAAATTCATCGTGAGGGTAATTAGACCCAGTGGCAATCTAAAGAGAGAAAACAAAATATTTATGATTACTATCGTTTGGATTAGCACGTAAGCAATTTGGGATTTCGCGAGCAGTTCCCGAATGATCCAGATGTAGACAAACCCCATTGTGATGCAACAAATTCCAGCAATGAGCTCAAACGGACTAGGAGTTGACAGTGCAGCAGCTGAATTCCCGCCAATGGCATCAAACTTAGGATTTAGCACTAAAACCACGCCAATTACAAAGTAAAAAGTTGAGGCAACTGCTGACAACACAGCGATTCCAGTAATTGGAAGTGGTCTGGTGCGAGAACTGGTCACTGTGTCAGATTACTCTTAACTTGTGAATGATCGTCCAATTGGTGTGATGGATTCTGGCGTCGGCGGATTAACCGTAGTGCGCGCTATTTTGGATCAATTGCCACATGAGCCCCTGATTTATGTTGGCGATACGGCACATGGACCCTACGGCCCCCGTCCAATTGCTCAAGTGCGCGAGCTCGCCCTTGATGTATTGGACTCTCTCGTTGAGCGCGATGTGAAGATGTTGGTTATCGCCTGCAACTCAGCAAGTGCTGCTGTGCTTCGAGATGCCCGGGAACGATACTCCGTTCCGGTTGTAGAGGTTATTCAGCCAGCAGTTCGCCGAGCAGTTGCTGCCACTAGTACTGGTCGAGTTGGAGTAATCGGAACTTCAGCCACAATAACTAGCGGCGCTTATGCGGATGCATTTGCGGCAGCACCGCAAATCACATTAGAAAGCCAAGCTTGCCCAAGATTCGTAGAATTCGTTGAGGCCGGAATTACTAATGGCACCGAACTTACGTCAGTTGCACGCGAGTATTTAACTCCAATCTTGAATGCTGACATTGATACTTTGGTTTTAGGTTGCACGCACTACCCACTTTTAACTGGCGTGATTTCGATGATCGCAGGGGACAAGATCACACTTGTTTCCAGCGCCGAAGAAACTGCCAAAGATGTTTATCGAACTTTGGTAGAACTTGATTTATTGCGCGATGAATCCTTGCCTGATCCAAAGCATCAATTCTTTGCTACTGGCAAACCATTTACGCAATTAGCTAGGCGATTCTTGGGTCCTGAGGTAGTCGAGGTTGCTTCGCTTTAGCAAGCGGCAAGTGCAATAGAGTCGGATACGTGAATAATCGCTCAGATGGCCGTTCAGCGGACCAACTTCGTAATGTAACTTTCAATCGCCAGTGGCTAGACCATGCCGAAGGCAGCGTCCTAGTTGAATTTGGTGCCACCCGAGTACTTTGCGCTGTTTCATTTAGTGAAGGTGTGCCGCGTTGGAAAAAAGGAAGTGGCGAGGGTTGGTTAACGGCTGAGTATTCAATGTTGCCGCGAGCTACTCACACTAGAAGTGATCGGGAAAGCGTCAAAGGCAAACTTGGCGGCCGTACTCATGAAATCTCAAGATTGATCGGGCGCAGCCTGCGATCAGTATTGGACATGTCCTCACTTGGCGAAAACACCATCATGATCGACTGTGATGTTCTGCAAGCTGACGGTGGCACCAGGACGGCTGCGATCACAGGTGCATATGTTGCGGTTGTCGACGCAATCGAATGGGCGCGTAGTTCAGGTTTAATTGCCAAAGATGCTGTGGTGCTGCGAGATTCAATCGCAGCTGTTTCAGTTGGAATTGTTGACGGTAAGCCATGTTTGGATTTGCACTACGACGATGATGTTCGCGCAGACACCGACATGAATGTAGTCATGACTGGCTCTGGCGCATTTGTTGAGGTGCAAGGCACTGCAGAGCGCGAGCCATTTGACCGTGGGTTGCTAAACGAACTTCTTGACTTAGCCACTATTGGCTGTGTCGAATTGACTGCCAAACAAAAAGCTGCTCTTGCCACACCATTGAGTACTAAAAAGTAATCATGCAAATTGTGCTAGCAACAAGAAATCAACATAAAGCTGTTGAACTTGAAAGAATCTTGCTAGAACTAGATCTGCAATTTGAGCTACTGACGGTTGATAAGTTTCCAGATGCACCAGAAGTTGAAGAAACCGAAAATACTTTTGAAGGCAATGCCCTGTTGAAGGCTCGTGCACTTTGCAATTTCACCGGTTTGCCTGCGATTGCGGATGACTCAGGTATTTGCATAGATGCGCTCGAGGGAAGCCCTGGCGTGCTGTCTGCTCGTTGGTCCGGAGCTACCGAAAACATAGATCGGGCCAATGTTGATTTAGTTTTAGCGCAAACAGTTTCGGTTCCAGAAGGGCAACGCGGGGCTCAATTTCAATGCGCTGCAGTTGCAGTATTTCCTGATGGTCGAGAGTTTGTCAGCCTCGGTTCCATGCCGGGTGCCTTACTTACCGCACCAAGAGGCTCAAATGGCTTTGGTTATGATCCAATTTTCGTGCCGGACGGATTTACTAAAACAACTGCAGAAATGTCTGCTTCAGACAAAGATGAAATAAGTCACCGTGGCATTGCACTGCGAAAGTTAGCGCAACTTTTGAAGGAAGGATAGTGATGAGCTCGAGTCAGGGACGTCGATCACTATCAACGGGACGAGTAGTTTTTATAGTTATTGCCGCCGCCGCACCAATGGCTGCGATGGTTGGAAATGTTCCGATTGGCTTGATGTATGGCAATGGTGCGGCGCTTCCGGTTGCCTTTGTAATTGCCTTAGGCGTACTACTGTGTTTCTCTATCGGTTACGCGCAGATGAGTAGGCGAGTGGTTAATTCAGGAGCCTTTTATACCTATGTAGCTCGCGCGCTTGGGAAACCCACAGGAGTTGGCGCAGCTTATGTTGCACTAACTGCTTACACCGCAATGGCGATCGGCTTGGCTGGTGGCTTCGGTTACTTCATGGAGCAATTAGTAATTGGTGCTGGCGGCCCGGAAATCCCTTGGTTTGTATTTTCTGGCATTGGAGTAGTCATTGTTGGGCTACTGGGTTACCGAAGCGTTGATCTTTCCTCAAAAGTGTTAGGCGTATTAATGATTGCGGAATTTGCAATCCTTACGCTGTTTGCCTTTTTAGTAATTGGATCAAAGCAACTAGCGACCTTTCCAATCGAATCATTTAGTCGAAGTGAAATTACTTCCGGCCCAATTGGCATTGCTCTAATAATTGCGTTTACTAGCTTTATCGGATTTGAATCTGCTGCGCTTTATGGCGAAGAGACTAAAGATCCAGAACGTAGCATTCCTCGCGCAACTTACATCGCCGTCACTTCAGTTGGACTTTTCTATGTATTAATCAGTTGGATGATTGTTGGCGCCGCGGGCGTAGAAAACATAAAGGCTAACGCCCAGGCAAGTGGTGGCGAATTCGTACTAGACCTGATAAATCAATATGGCGGGGAACTGGTTTACAGCGTTGCTGCTGTACTGCTGTGTACCAGCGTGCTGGCAAGTTATTCAGCCCTGCACAACGCAGCAAGTAGGTACTTATTTGCATTAGGCCGAGAATCGATTATGCCTCAGGTTTTTGCAAAGTATCATCCAAAATTTTTTAGCCCACATATCGCTAGCCTGACCGTCACCGCTTTTTCTACCTTGATAGTTATTATCTTTGCGATAAGCGGCCTTGACCCATATAAAGCCTTTGCCGCAAGTTTTATCGGCATGGGAACTCTAGGCATCATTGCCCTGCAAGCTGCAGCATCACTTTCAGTAGTTGCGTTTTTTAGAAACCGCAATGACCGGCAATTATGGCAAAGCACAATCGCGCCATTAATTGGGTTCATTGGCTTGACCAGTGCATTCTTTCTTGCCGCAACTAATTATGAAATTTTGACGGGTACAAATAATCCAGCAGTAAATTTTGCGCCGTATTCACTGTTGCTAGTTGGATTTGTCGGAGTATTAAAGGGCCTGCACTTAAAAGCCAATAATCCGGCCATTTATGCCCGGCTTGCTGCCTCGCAATTACGCGGATTACGTCGAACGCAAGAAACGCATCCACCAATTGATTACGCGAAGCAATATTGTCTAGTTGGGGCTGGACCAGCTGGCCTGGTTATGGCGAGAGCTTTGACTAATGAAGGTGTGAATTTTCATTGGTATGAAAGGCACCAAGATGTTGGTGGTATTTGGGATATCGATAACCCAGGTTCACCCATGTATGAAAGCGCGCATTTCATTAGCTCTAAATACACCAGTGGCTTTGTCGGATATCCAATGCCAGCAGACTACCCGGACTACCCAACTTGGAAACAAATTCGTGATTACATCCGAAGCTTTGCCAACGCTTTTGGCCTATCGGAAAAAGTTCAACTTAATACCTCGGTAAAGTCCGCAACGTCGATTCAAAATGATCGCTGGGAAGTCGAACTTTCAACTGGAGAAACCAAGATTTTCGACGGCCTTATTGTCGCAACTGGAACTAACTGGTTTCCAAATATTCCAGAAATCCCAGGTGCCCAAGATTTCCAAGGCAAGATTTCGCATTCGGTTGAATTTCGTGATGGCAGCGATCTAAAGGGAAAGCGGGTCCTTGTTATTGGCGCAGGTAACTCGGGTGTCGACATTGCTTGTGATGCTGCTCGCAATGCGGACGCGGCATTCCTTTCGGTTCGCCGTGGATATCGCTACGTACCGAAACATATCTTTGGCATTCCAACAGATGCACTTTTGTCTGGAATTGTGGATCCACCAAAGGGTGTTTCAATTGGTGGCGATGCGAATAAGTTAATTGACACCCTCGTTGGCGATCTAACTCGACTAGGCCTTCCCGCACCAGATCATGACGTTTTAACCAGTCATCCGATCATGAATACCCAGGTCATTCATCACCTTGCTCACGGCGATCTGATGGCAAAATCTGATGTCGCCAAGTTCACCGCAACTGGAGTTGAGTTCGTGGATGGCTCACACGAAGATCTCGATCAAGTAATCATGGCGACGGGCTATAACTACTCGGTGCCATTTCTAGATGACTCTGCTACTTCCTGGACAAATGGAAGACCTGATCTTTACTTACGCCTATTTGCTAGAAGTAAGCCGAGTTTGTATTTCATTGGTTTCGCTGAATTTGCCGATGCTGGTTATAAGCGATTCGAAGATATGGCTCAACTGGTTTTGATGGATATTCGAATGCGGGAAACCGGTGAGAATCTGCAAGCGTGGAATGAAATGAAGGCCACCGATGAACCTGATCTATCAGGTGGGCATGAATACATCGAGAGCAATCGTCACACCAACTACATTGATGTCACAACATATCGGGAATATCTGTCTTACCTGACTGACAAATTTGGTTTCACCACTGTGGACGATGCAACCTACGCCCCGGTCAAAGCAAAGATTTAATCGTCTGAAACTAAAGCCCAAGTATCGCCATCGCGCCTTGCAATACCTCGACTTTCCAATTCCTTTAAGAACTTGATATGTCCTCGTTCACCACGACCGCGGAATAGTGGCATCAGCTTTGGCAATGAGTTTGGTGACAACATTGCAACTCGAACCAACCACGATTCGCTAGGTTTTGGATAACGCTCAAACTTTGGCTTATCCAGCATTTTTAAGAAACATTTCAATACCGCGTCAGTTGACTGTGGCGGATCCATGAATTGAAGCGAGTTGCCACCTTCGATAGCTTCGCGATGCAACATTGGAGTATCAGTTGCAGATGGCAGTACGGCACCTACTTTGATACCCTTTGCTGCCATGTCCATACCAATTGAAAGTACGGCGCCACGCAATCCAAACTTTGAAGCGGTATACATCGGAGTTTCACCCAGTGGGAAAATTCCGCCTAGCGAAACAGTAACGATTACTCGAGGGTCTTTGGATTTTTTAAGAAGTGGAATTGCTTTTCGCAGCAGGACAAGTGGGCTGACAAGATTTATGTCGAGCTCAGTCTCAATGCTTTCCACTGTTCTAACGTCAAAGCGATCGGTGGTCGTTATTGCCGCATTTGGAATCAAAACATCAATGTGGCCATACTTATCTGAAATCTGATTCAAGATTGAATCAATTGAACTTCGATTAGTTAAGTCGGCTGCGATGGCTAAGTGGTTTGATCCTGGAAGCGAAGCAACCAACAGATCAGCTTTTTGAGAATTTAAATCAACTACGACTACTTGGGCACCTTTACTTGCAAAATCTTGGGCCAATTTTGAGCCGATGCCGCCAGCTCCGCCAGTGATAACAAAAACCTGATTACTAAAGTTGTAAGCCATCTACTTATTATGGTGCGGGAGGGGGGACTTGAACCCCCACACCCGAAGGCGCCAGATCCTAAATCTGGTGCGTCTGCCAATTCCGCCACTCCCGCACGTGGGCTCTATTCTGTCAGGAATTGGCCCGAAATTCATAATCGGGTCCAGAAGCCAAACTGGTAAACACTAGTGCGCGCCACCCGGCTTCAATGGCGAGATGTCTTATTTTGAGTCGTCCTCGTTATCGATTACAAAGGCATTTCCAATCGGGCCTAATTCGATGCCCGCGGCCACGTGGTCAACTTTCTCGCCACGTTCTAGTTGAGCTGCATGTGCTTTTTCGTGCCAGCGATCCTCGATGCGACCGTACTTCCAAATAAGAAGCGCAGCGATCCAGACGACTGCGAAGACAGCAACGATTATGTATCCAGCAGCATTTAAGTTAAATGAATTTGCATAGTCCCAAAATGGCCCAGTTAGCGATAATTGCTCGGCGATAACTTGGCAGATTTCTAGTCCACCAACAAAGAAAGCTACGGCAACAGATAATCCAGTAATAACAATGTTGTAGTAGACCTTGCGCACTGGCTTTGAGAATGCCCAGCCGTAAGCAAAGTTCATGAACGATCCATCAATTGTGTCCAACAGGCTCATGCCACCAGCGAAGAAACAAGGCAAACTAATAATTGCCCACCAAGGCAATCCTGCAATGACTGAAGTTCCAGCCAGAACTAATAAACCGATTTCGGTTGCAGTATCAAATCCAAGGCCGAATAAAATTCCCAGCGGGTACATTTTCCAGGACTTATCTATGCGCCGGGCAATTGGACCAAAAAATCTCATCAATAGACCGCGGGAATCTAGGTGCTTTTCTAATTCGGCTTCGTCATACATGCCTTTGCGCATGTCAATAAATATTTTTACAACCGACGAAAGCACGATGAAATTCAAAATCGCAATCAACATCAGGAAAATTCCTGAAATAGTAGTGCCGATCAAGCTGGTGTAGTGGTGCAACTGAGAATTATCGTCTTTTAGCTGTGACCCAAGTGATTGGATTCCGAAGTTAAGCAATAAAGCAAGTGCAGCTACAACCGAGGAGTGCCCAAGCGAGAAGAAGAAGCCAACAGCAAGTGGGCGCTGGCCTTCACTCATTAACTTTCGAGTCGTGTTATCGATCGCAGAAATGTGATCGGCATCAAAAGCGTGCCGCATGCCCAGAACATAAGCTAAAAGCGCCGTGCCCCAGCCAAAGAGTGATCCATCAGAAAGTACATAGTTGCCCTTGGTTGCAAAATACATTAGAGAAATACCAGCAACGTGAAGCAGCAGGATGAAACCAAACATCGCATACATCCGGCGCCACTCCGCCTTGGTTAAGCGGTCACGAAGCTTAACTTTGGTCTTTGGGCTGATATCGGCTGCGATTGCCATAGATCTCCTTATTGCGAACTCTTTGCAATAAGAATAACCCATGACTTAGGTGCTCGCATGTGCAGGGCGAAGCGCAGTCAATTCTGAGAATTAGCGCCTAACTCGTAGGCTGGAGGACATGTCAGGAACACATCGAGTGGGTAAAAAGCGGACCGCGGATGCAATCGCATCCGAAATCAATGCCACGTGCGAAAACCTGACGAAAACCGTTTCTGACTTAGAGAACTATGTGAAGCCAGGTAACGTAGCTGCCCGCGGTCTGGATGCCACAAGCGCATTTTTCATAGCTGAAGATGGATCGGTGCGAGTTGAGCGAGTTGTCGCAGCAGCAGCTGCCGGAATTGGCCTAATTGGACTGCTTTCGCGGTCAAAGAAAGATTAGTCCGCCGAATGATTTAGTGGCATAGCCGCCATGTGATGTCGTCGACAAAGCACTTCATAACTAACAACACCGGATTCGCTGGCAGTATCGCCGACCGCTACCTGTTCACCTTCGGTGACCATTACGCCATCCAAAGTTCGTGCATTGTGAGTGCCGCGACGACCACACCAGCACAAGGCCTCTACTTGCAGAATCTGGATCCGATCAGCTAATTCAAATAGCCGAGCTGAACCAGGGAATAATTCAGTTCTAAAATCACTCGCAATTCCAAAGGCAAAAACATCAATGTCAAGGTCGTCCACAACGTGCGCTAGTTGATCAATTTGGTTGCGGGTATAGAACTGTGCTTCATCACAAATGAAAAAGTCCAACGGATCTGATTTTGAGTTTTGAGAAATTGCCAGCTCAAAGAAATCTGTGTCATCAGTTACTTCAGTTGCGGAAACTTCTAGGCCTAACCGACTAGAAAGCACGCCTGCTCCGGCGCGATCATTCCGAGTAAAAACTATGCCGCGCCGACCACGACTGGCATGAGTGTAATTAACTTGGGCAGCAAGGGTTGATTTACCACAATCCATAGTGCCTGTGAAAAAGACCAATTCAGCCATGTCGTTTCCTCCTGCGAGAAAGTCTATTCCAGATCATCCTGGTGAATTGCATGGTAAACGGCAGCCTCAATTACTTCAACTTCCGCTTCACCAGCTTCGCGATTCCTACGACTTTGTAAGGCACTAAGCACAAAGGCAACCAGAACCCCAATTGTTACGGCTTCAACGAGATCCAGAAACAAGGTGGCAAAAGCGGTGGCCGGAACAATTACTAAATGGTGCGGAGTTTCGGAAATCAAAGTCTGTAGTTTTCTGGCATCCACCATGCGAATTGCTGTGGCGACCAAAACTCCGGCCAGTACCGCCAATGGAATTTGGGAAACCAAATTACTGGCAATCGCAACACAAAGAAAAAGAATCAGCGAATGACTTAATGCCGCCAGTCGACTTTGCGCTCCACTTCTCACATTGACAGCGGTCCGTGCGATAGCAGCAGTAGCAGGGACACCTCCAAAAAGCGGCGCAATAAGGTTGGCAGCACTTTGACCTAGCAGCTCCTGATGGGGATTATGTGGAGTTAAATCTGCCATTGAATCTGCTACAGATGCGCAAAGCAACCCTTCGATGGCTGCTAATCCCGCAACAGATAACGCAGGAATTAGTAGTGGAACCAAATCCAGATCTGCAAAATTTGGTAGCCCATTCCAATTCAAACTTGATGGAATACTTCCAACCGTTGCAACATCTAGTTTGAAGTAGGCAACTACAGCCGTGGCAGCAGCGACCGAGATGATGCCGGCAGGCAGGGCCGGTCTAAGTTTGGCGATAATCAATATGAATACTGCACTTCCCAACGCAATCGTGATGTTCGCATAAGTCGGTGCCGCCAACCAGTGCCTCACTGCGTGCAGCGCGGATAACACAACCGACGAAGAGTCACCTTTAATACCAAGTGCCATTGGGATCTGTTGTAATCCAATTAGGAAGGCAATGCCCAGAGTAAATCCTTCGATCACGCTTGCCGGTATGTAGCGCATTGCATGCGCCGCTCCGCTAAAAGTTAGAACGAGCAAAATGATTCCGGCCATGAACCCAACAGCAAAGACTGCTTCCGGGCCAAATTTTGCAGCAATCGGAATTAGCACCACAGTCATTGCGCCAGTTGGTCCACTGACTTGAACTCGACTGCCACCTAACAGGGCTGCAGTAATTCCGGCAACAATGGCAGTGGAAATCCCAGCCGCAGCGCCAACTCCGGAACTGACTCCAAATGCCAGCGCCAGCGGAAGTGCCACAACGGCAACACTCAGACCAGCTATGAGGTCTGCACGTGGGGTGCGCACCATTTCGCGGAAGTCCTCGATAGATGGAAGCGCTCGTCGAATTGCGTTAGCCAACTCGACTCCTCAAGTAGTTGATATTCGAATTGTTGCAGTCACGACCTGGTTATGGCGGCGTTTGTTGGAAGTTAGGCTTAAAGCGAGAGGTGGGCAGGATGGTTAACTCATTCGTTAAACGAATTCTTCTTCCAGTTGTGGTCGTAATCACAGTTGCTGGCTGTGCTACGCAACCAAACATAGATACTTCCGCATCACCAACTTCTGCTACGAGTACTGAGAGTTCATCACCAGATGTTCTGGAAGATTATGTGTTCTATTTCGTTGGCGAGACTTTGAGTGGATTTCGCCTGTTTCAAGAAGTGCACCAAGTTAGTGCGAGTGAAAACGAGTTAGGCGACGACAAAGGGTTAAATGCGCTGGTGATGTTAGTTGATGGGCAGTTGCCACCATTTGATGGCGACCACAAAACTCTTTGGAACAACGGAACCAAAATAAATGGGGTAACCAGACTTGGAGATACGGCAACGGTGGATCTCCAACTTGGCCGTATTTCTTTTGGTTCAGAAACCGAACAACGAGCAATTGATCAAATCGTTTGGACGTTGACCGCCAACGACCCAACGATCACTTCAGTCAACATAATCGTTGATGGCAAACCTATTGAAAGTATTGCTGGACATGTAGATGCAACCAAAGCTTTTACTCGAGGGTTGGACTACGAAGTTCTGGCAAGTGTCTGGATTGACTTATTGGATAAAAGTGACTTGGTTAGCCCAGTAACAATTTCTGGATCTGCCTGCACCTTTGAAGCAAATGTGGCTTGGGAACTTTCCCAAGGCGATGCGATCGTGCAATCTGGGGCGACAACAGCAAAGACTGCTTGCCCAGATAGATCTGAATGGACCATCGATCTAGGAACACTAGCGGTAGGAGATTACACCTTGCGGGTATTTGATACTTCAGCCCAAGATGGCACGGTAATTTCTGAAGACACTAAGGACTTTGTAGTTCTTAATTAGCGCATTATGAATGGATCGCTGATTGGCGCTTCGCTGGTGTTAATCCATACTGACTTCGTGCGGGTGTAATCCAAGATTGATTCAGCACCGGCTTCGCGGCCAGTTCCGCTTTGACCGTAACCACCAAAGGGAACCATCGGCGAAATCATGCGGTAGGTATTTACCCACACAATTCCCGCTCGCAAGGATTTCACGAACCGGTGGGCGCGCCCGATGTCTTTGGTAAATACCCCAGATGCCAGGCCATACTCACTGTCATTGGCTAGTGAAAGTGCTTGGGCGTCGTCTTTGAATTTCAAGACGCTCAGAACTGGTCCGAAGATCTCCTCTTGTACACAGGCGATAACCGGCTTGTCACAATCTAAAATTGTCGGCTCGTAATAGAAGCCATTAGTAAAATCGGCAGGAATATTTCCGCCTGTAACAAGTTTTGCGCCGGCTGCCACGCTACGATCCACGACATCTTGCACATGCATTAGCTGGCGCTGAGTAGCAAGTGGCCCCATCTCGGTTTCCAAATCCTGCGGATCACCAATTTTGATTCGCTGGGCTTTAGCAATCAAGATTTCCATAAGTTTTGCGTGCACATTTTCATGCACCAATAATCGCGAACCGGCAACACAGCTCTGGCCGGTTGCTGCAAAAATTCCAGAGACAATTGCATTTGCAGCACTTTCTAAGTCCGCATCTTCAAACACCAGCACTGGTGACTTGCCACCAAGTTCAAGTGAAACTGCAGCCAAGTTATTTGCTGAGTTTTCCACGATGCGTCGGGCTGTACTCGGACCACCTGTAAAAGCAATGCGATCTATCAGCGGATGACTTGTCAGTGCTTTGCCACACGAGTCACCCATGCCAGTGATGATGTTTACGACTCCTGGTGGAAAACCTGCTTCATCTACTAACTTGGCAAATTGCAATAGGGGAGCAGGACCATCTTCGGATGCTTTCAGCACAACTGTGCAACCAGCAGCTAGTGCCGGAGCAAGCTTTACTGCCGATAAAAACATTTGCGAGTTCCACGGCACAATTGCAGCCACAACACCGATTGGTTCGCGTCGGGTGTAAGCCTCCATGTCGGGTTTATCAACATCAAAATGCGCGCCTTGCAGTTTGTCAGCAAGTCCTGCAAAGTATCGGTAGTACTCCGAGATGTAAAGAATTACGGCGCGGGTTTCCCGACGAATCTTGCCAGTGTCTCGTGTTTCAAGTTCGGCTAGCACATCAGCGTTAGCTGCCATTAAATCAGCAAGTTTATAAAGCAATTTTCCGCGAGCACTAGCGTTCAGTGTTGGCCAGACTCCGGAAGTGAAAGCAACGTGAGCGGCCTGGACTGCTCTATCAACATCAGCTTCGGTAGCTTTAGGCATTTTTGCCCAAACGTTTCCATTTGCTGGATCAATGCTGTCGAAAGTTTCGTTAGCATCACTAAACGATCCACCAATATATTGTTGGAAAGTTTCCAGTGCCATACGGACTCCTTAAGGTTTGCCTTATGCGAACGCAGGCATTACTTCGTCAATAAACAACTTTAGGCTGTCTCGTTTTTGTTCGTAACTCATGGCACTATCTAGCCAGATACTGAATTGGGTATATCCCATGTCTTCATAGGATTTGATTCGAGCAATTACCTCGGCAGGGGTTCCAACTAGGCAGTTTTTGCGCATATTCTCTGGTGAATAATTTGGTTGGGCATCAGTCTCAGCCTGAGTGATTGGCTCAATAAATCCATCTTTGATGGGAGCTTCAGCCTTAAACCACTTACCGAAGTAAAGAAAGAATTTTTGTAGCGCTGCAGATCCCTTCATTAATTCCTCTTCTGTCTTTGCCACGTAGGTGTGCATCAGAAGCATAAGTTTTGGCCGAGGGACTTCTGGATGGGCAGCGCAGGCCGTATTGAACTTTTCAATTAGGTTCTGCACCTCATCGTCACCACTAGCTAACGGCGTCACTTGCACATTGCAACCAGCCGCAACAGCAAAATCATGAGTATGTGGATCACGAGCGGCTATCCAAATTGGAATTGGTTTTTGAATCGCGCGCGGTACGGCAGTGGTTTCTGCAAATTTCCAATACTCACCATCGTGGGTGTAGTTGCCAATCAAAAGCTGTTGAACTGCTGGGACAAGTTCGCGCATACGAAGTCCTGCTTCCATGGCATCCAAACCAGGCATCAGTCGTTCGTATTCAAACATGTAGGCGCCGCGCGCAATACCTAGATCAAGTCGACCGTTACTCACTAGATCACAAAGCGCAGCTTCGCCAGCCAACCGAATCGGATGCCAGAACGGCGCAATTACATTTCCGGTTCCCAGACGAATCGTTGTGGTCTTGGCAGCCAAGTATGCAAGATTTATAAATGGATTTGGGGCCACGGTGTATTCCATTGCATGGTGCTCGCCAATCCAGATAGTTTCCATGCCACCGGCTTCAGCCATCAAAGTAAATTCGGTTAGCTCGTCTAGGAGCTGCTTGTGCGATACCGAATCGTCATAGCGTTCGATGTGAGCAAATAATGAAAACTTCATAACTCAATCCTTATTGGAAATCTGACACTGTGGAGCTGGAATTGAAGAATGTGGCTAAAGACTCACAAATGTCCTCAGGAGCAGTAAGGGTAACCATGTGGCGATGACCAGAAATGACTTCAAGATGACCGTTAGGAGCAAGTTCTGACATTTTTTGGGACATCTCGGGAGTTGAGTTTGGGTCACCATCAGCAGTTAAAAACAGGCTCGGGACCAAAAGCTCAGAAAGCGATTCTGAATCGATACCACTTACATTTGCAAAAACGGAATATGCTCGCGCGTAACCCATTGGATCTACATCGGCTAACGCCTGTTTGGCAACTATCGCTGCCTCGGAATAAGGATTTGTTTCTAATGAGTCAAACCAACGCTCTAACGTTTCGGCATCATTGCGGGCATTGCCATCATCAAGAATCTCAGCTGCTCGCTGCTTTACTGCATTACTTTTTTCGGCCGGTCGATCAAACACAGCGGTAATTGCAGTAACGCTGCTGCAGTTTTCGGAATACCTGCAGGCAAATGTTAATGCGATTAACGCTCCGATTGAATGTCCGACAATATGGGCCTTGGAAATCTGCAACTCACTCATTAGGTCGCTAAGTTGCTGCACATAATCTCTCAGCGCTAATTCACCATCGGGTAAATCGCTTTCGCCATGACCCCACATGTCATAAACCAGCACGTCAAAAGATTCGCTCAAGATATTTACTTGCGGCGCCCAAACATTTTTGTTCATGCCTACGCCATGTAGAAGTACGACTGTTTCACCAGAGCCACAACGACTCCAAGCAGTACCGGCTTTTGTTATTCCCGAAATGCTTGATGCGGGAAGCGTAAAACTAGCTGTCATTACTTCCGAGATCTTTTAGATCTTGGTAGCGATCACCAATGCGATGATGCGGTCGGCCACCGATAGATGCACCTAGGGCAACAACTATTTCATCTGGACCTGGTGCATCGACAATTGAGAACTGAATTGTTAAGTAATGCGAGCGCATACCTTCATCAGCCTTATGCATTAGTGGAATTGAAATTGGGCAGTTTGGTCCACCGCGCACGTTAGTAAATGAAAGGTAGCTAGTGGCTCCAACCGCAGTGCGGTAGTGATTTCCAAAGCGCAAAGTGTGAATCAGCGCCGAGGCATGCTCAACTTCACCTGACGTGCCAACAACCGCAGCCTTTCCGTAACCTTCAACCGCTTCGCCAGATCCGGTCATTTCCAAAATTGATGCAGTTAGGATTTCGCCAAGCTGTGGTGCTAGATCATGAATCTCAGGCTTAAGGTCTTCGACAAATCCGCGACCAGCCCATGGGTTTGTCAGTACTGCGGCAGCTGCATACATTCGAAGTGGATTGGCAGCAGCCTTGCCGCCTTCAATTCGAGTTTCTTCTGCGTAAGTTACAAGTTTGCGAATCTGAACCGGTGCCATTTCCAGGTCCTTTCAAAGGAGTCCAAGTTATGGCACTTATCTTATGGCCAGAGCGTGGCGATCAAACCATCGACGGCAGATTCAAGGAGTTCCCGAACATGTTCGTAGGCTGCATCCTCTTGTGAGTAAGGATCGGGCACCGAAGCACCAGATGGAATCGAGTTATCGAAATCTCGCATTAGGAAGATCTTTTGCAAATCTGCATCACTGGTAGCAAGTGCAGTCACATTGGCGAAGTTTTCCGAATCCATCGTCAGAACTAAATCCAGTCGCTCCAAATCAAGAATTGAGAACTGGCTAGCACGATGACTGTAGTTATAGCCAGCTGATTCCCAAGTTTTGCGGGATTGGGGGTGGGCGTCCTGGCCGATGTGCCATGACGAAGTTCCACCACTTTCCACAATTGCCCGCGGGCCAGATAAGTCTTTAGTTCGATTGCTAAAGATTGCCGCAGCCATAGGGGAGCGGCAAATGTTTCCTAGGCACACAAATGAAATGAATATTTCGTCGCGAGCACTTAGCTCTTGCAAGTAAGGATTTTGATTCAATGTGCTATTTCTTAAGTGCTGAAATCCGCGCTGCCGCCAAGTCCTGCAACAACTTCACATCAACTTTCCAGTCCACTGGAACTCGCACAGTCTTTTTTAATACTTCATACGGCTCAAGTCGCTTGGCAAATTTTAAAAGTATTGCTTCGCCATCGTGTGGAGCAATCAAGATGTGATTCTTCAAAACATTTACACCAAAAATGTAGTCTTCGCCTAGCTTAAGCATCGGCTGATTCCAAGCTATGACAATTTCCATCTTTGGGTACTTTGTCTTGATGGCCTTAAAAATCGCCTTGACTGTTTTCTGCTTTGTGGCGTCGTGTGGCTTCAGATAGTCATCGATAGTGTTAAAGCGCTTAGAAGTGGTGTTTCCTTTTGAGTAAAGCACTAACGCATTTGCGTGTGCCTGACTAAAGCCATGGTTTTCCCGCAGGAAAGCAATTTGTTCGGGATACTTCAAATCCTTTATTAACTTCATTTGATCGTGCCAATAAGACATCGGCAAGCCATGCTTTTTCTCAATTGCCGGGAAAAATGAGGCGCGATCTGGGTTAGTAGCCATTTGAATATTCTAAGTCCCATCTCAGCTGACTAGTTAATTTGCAAGCAACACAAAGTGCACACGAGCGGAATTACTTTTGACTTTGACGAATTTCTAGCGTTACGCCAGCACCGGGAGTTTTGAAGTAAGTAAACCCAGAGCCGTCGGTGCGACGTCCTCTCATCCAAATATCAACTCCGTCATCAACTGCCTGAGCTTCAGCAACGTTGGCATCATCCACTTCAAAACCCAAATGGAAAACACCTTCCCCGTGAGCGGCCAGGAAATCAGCTTGCGGAGTTCCTGGGCTCGGCTGGCATAGTTGAAGTTGAATGTTCTCGGTGTTGCAGTACCGATACTTCATGCTGGTAAAGCCCGCTTTTGAAGGAACCTCTAACTCGGTGTAATCAGCAAGTGGTGGGTAGTCAAGCCATGGACCAACTCCGACGGAATCGTAGTAGGCCTCAGTGGCCTTGATGTCAAGAACAACTATGCAGACGTGGTGTAGCCGATTGAAAATTTTAGACATTAAATATCTTTCGGAGTAGGTAGCAACAAGACCACTGTAGCCCTAGATTTGAAACAGTAAAGTCGTAATTGTTCTTTAAGTAGCAGATGGTTTTTGCAAGTCTTTCCAAGTTGGACAAGCTCAGAGCATCAGGAGGCGTCGTGACAAAACCAGATCGAGTTATTGTCATCGGTGCAGGAATTATTGGAGCCAGCTGCGCATATCACTTGGCCGCCCGCGGGCAGCAGGTAACTGTTCTTGAAAAATTTGATGCTCCTGCAGAAGGAAGTACGGGCAGATCTTTTGCTTCGGTACGAGGACAGTGGAGTGATGAACTTAATGTCACGATTTCATGGGAAAGCATTCAGACATATCGCGACTTTGAGAAGTTACACAATATTGATGTTGGTTATCGACCAACCGGATATATGTATTTGGTGCCCGAAAAGGATTGGGGTACCCAACTTGGTTATGTCGCATTGCAACAAGAACACGGCGTACCTGTTGAATCCATAAGTTTTCAAGCTGCTCAGCAAAAGACTCCGTTTGTGCAAGAAGGCTTAGGTGGTGTCACTTGGGGCTCAGCTGACGGGGTAGTAGATCCTTACCTTGCCACGACGGCATACATTGCAATGGCCAAGACTTCAGGTGCGACTTTTCACATGAAGACTGAAGTTGATGAAATCACCCGAACAGAAAACGGTTGGCGCGTGCGGGCAGGTGATGCTATTTACGAAGCAGATTACATTGTGAACTGTGCAGGTGGTTGGTCGAATCTAACGGGCCAGCTCGCTGGTTTTGATGTCCCAGTGCAACATGTGCGCCGCAATATCTATTCAACCGCCCCTAACAGCACCCCAATTCATCCGATGACAATTGACTTGGAATCCGGAATTTTTCTACGCAGCGAAGGTGAGCGCTTATTGTTTGGACTAGCCCGAGCAGATGAACCAGCCGGGTATAACACTGCTGTTGATTGGGACTGGATGGAAACAGTATTAGAAACGGCAGGAAATCGTTTCCCGTGGCTGCTTGACGCTCCACTAGACCCATCTGGAGCATGGGCCGGAACCTATGAAGTCACGCCTGACCATTTCCCGATTTTAGGAGCCCTACCAGAAGAACCCAATTGGATTAACGCTTGTGGATTCTCAGGTCATGGCGTAATGCAGGCACCATATGTCGGGAAGTTAATTGCCGAAGAATTATGTGATGGCAAGTCCCACACAATCGACATTGAACCGTTACGCATCAATCGCTTGCGGGATGGCCGGCTACGCAACGAAACTATGGTGCTGTGAATCGCGAGGTGTGATACGCGAGGTGTGATACGCGAGCCTTATTGGATCACTAATGTCTTAACTGTCTTTTTTGCCTTTGGCTTCTTGCCACCCTTAGGTTTGGGTTCCTGAACCGTAAATGTCACAACGCAATTGCCAGTTTTTTTGGTCTTTAGTTTGGAACCCGATTTGGCACATATTCTCGCTGAGGATCTAGCTACCTTGAATGTCACCTTAGCTTTTGGCGAAACGATCGGGACACCAACTTGTTGAGCGAGTGCCTTCACGGCAAACTTATTATTGACCGTAACAGTTCTCGAGGCAAGATCTGCAGCAGCAGCGGCTTCAGCGGCAGCTTGGGCAGCGGCAGCTTGGGCAACGGCAAATTCCGGCTCAATTAGCCACTGAGCATAAAGAATTACCGCGGTTGCGCCCATGGTTAATGACTCTGAACCTGATGCAGTGAAAGAGGTGCCAGAGCCATTAAGTTCTGTATTCCAACCAGCAAAGGTATAGCCAGTCCGGCCAAGATTTCCGGTATTGCTTAGCACGGTCACTGCAGAGTTGTATTGGTGAGGCGAAGCAACATCAAGTGGAACTGAACCTTCCGTACCTCCGTTTGCACCGTATGTAACTGTAAACGACCTAATTGTCCACTGCGCATAAAGCGTGACGGCACTCGCGCCAATTGTAAATGTGTTTATTCCAGTCGCTGCATAGGAAGTTCCTGAGCCATTAGGTTCTGTATTCCAACCAGCAAAGTTATATCCAGTTCTTTGGAGATTTCCGGAATTACCAAGTAGGGTCACAACGGTGCTGGGTTCGTACGGTGAAGCTAAATCTATTGGCACAGATCCACTAGAGCTTCCGTTTACGTTGTAAGTGACTCCATACTTCACCGGAATCGCATTGGTTGTAATCCAATTTGAATAGTTTGCGACATTTGTATAGACACCTGGTGTTAGCCAAGAGCAACCAAATCCCCAACTAACGATTCCAGACAGATACCACTTTCCACCAACTGACGTTGCAAGCGGACCGCCACTATCTCCTTGACAGGCATCTACTATGAAATCTAAATTTATATCTACAAGGCCTGCGCAGAGCATGGAAATTGGCTTGTAATTACTGCTACCCAGAAGACTCGTACAGAGAGAGTCGTTACCCACATTAACTGTTGCACCTTGGAGATTTTTTGGATATTTTTTGCCAGTGTTATTCCAGTCGTATGAGAAACTGGAGGATGAATCTGCAAACCAAGTTGACCCCCAACCTGAAATTTTGGCTTGAGTTGCTCCCGCCGGTTTGGAGCTAGGTATGTTTATTTTCTCAATTTGCCCGGTTGATAATGTCAATGGTGACGTCAGTTGAATAAGGGCAACGTCACCTTCAATAGTTGTTGAATTCCACGTGGGATGAACCATAATTCTTTTTACGGTATTGCCTGAAAGTCCAGACTCGTTTAGCACTGCCGTTCCCGCCAAAACAATAAAATCGGCAGGTGTCTTGCCGGAGACACAATGAGCGGCGGTAACGATCCACTCGCGAGAAACTACTGAGCCTCCGCAAAATTGACCCTGATAGTTATTACTGGAATAAGCACTTATCAATGCCACTTGCCATGGGGCTTGAGAGATTCCTATGTTGCTTCCGCCAACAATTTTTGCAGTTGGCACCTCAATATTGTTGCCAGAAGGATCAACTTGCAGGGCTTGGGCACTTGGGATCAGACCAAGGGTAAAAGCCATGGCTAAAGTAATGATCTTGCTGCCCGCCCGTTGCACTTAATCAGCCTAGTTAGCGAGCAGAATGCGGTCAACAGTTTTAGGCAAAATCTAGGTATTGAAACACAATCCTTGATCCACTAGGGACCGATTTCGTAAAACCGAGCAACAAGTGCTTTAAGTACACCGCGAGGGACTTGAACCCCCAACCCGCTGATTAAGAGTCAGCTGCTCTGCCAGTTGAGCTAGCGGTGCTTGGTCGTGATTGATTTAGTACAAGTGAACATTAGCAGTAGGTCAGGACTTGGGAAAAGCTGGGGAGGTTAAGGCGGATTCAGTCTCTTTGTCGTGTCCAGATTCGAGTGCAAGCAAGCTAGCAAGCACCAAAAGGATTCCTAAGTACTGCGTCCCAACAGGAAGTCCACGTCCTAGAACAGCCCCAAACAAAATTGCTACTACTGGAATGATATTGAGAGAAAGAGCGGTTTGTTTGGTTGTTAAATTTGGCGCTGCAAAGTTAAATAGCAAGAACGGCAAGGTAGTTCCTATGACGCCGGCAAGCACGGCCATATAAAAGTAGTTCCCAACCGATTGCGGTGTTGGAATGTCCGTTCGGGTAAGAATCAAAACCAAAATAGATAACGTGCTTGCAGCGGTCATTTGCCCGAGAGTTAGCGCAATCGTGTTAACGTCAGATTTCAATCTACGCATAAATAATCCATAGATCGCACCTGACAAACCAACGCCAAGGAATGCAAGCGCACCAATGAGTCCAGCTGATACCGACATACCAAGAACGGTCACATATTGACCAGAAGTTTCTGGATTGGTTGATTGTCCGGCTATTCCAACAATTATTGCTCCCGTGACTCCAACGAGCAGCGCCACAACTGACCAGAGGTTAAGTTTCTCTCGCAAGAAAAGTGCGCCACCAATTGCTAAGAAAATAACTTCACTGGACATCAAGATTGCCCCGGTTGTGACCGTCCCATATTGCCAGCCAATGTTGCCAAGAAAATATGCCAAGCCGGGTTGCAGTAGTCCAATTGGAATGGCAATTCGCCACGGTACGTGCTTAATCGCATTTCGAAGTGATGGGAGCACAATTGCCACGATAAAGAAAACGATTAACCCACAACACAGCTCAATTACGGTTACGGAAACAGGATCAAGATGCTCAATAGCGATGTCAGCGATTGGATTTCCAACACCCCAACCGACCATAGCCAGCATCATTGCTACGAGGTATTTGTTGGCATGCATAATGACTGAAGTATATCGGATGTTTAACAGGCTATTAGCAACGAAAATTAGTCAGCAAAGATTTGCTTGGCAATAACCATTCGCATAATGTCATTGGTTCCCTCACCAATACTCATTAACGGTGCATCACGATAAAGGCGCTCAATTTCATACTCTGTTGAATAACCGTAGCCACCGTGCACTTGCATCGCGCGAAGTGAATTTTGAATTGCAACTTCAGAGGCAAAAACCTTGGCTTGCGCAGTCTGCAGATCAACGCGTTTTCCTTGATCAGCTTCTGAGGCTGCCCAATAAGTAAGTAGGCGAGCGGCTTGAAGATCGGTAGCCATGTCTGCAATCTTTAGCTGAATAGCTTGGAACTCCGAAATGCTCTTTCCAAAAGCCATGCGCGACTTGGCGTACTTTACGGCTTCTTCGTATGCCCGAGCTGCAATACCAACAGAACGTGCAGCAATGTTCAAACGCCCAGTTTCAAGAGCCGAGAGCACTTGCTGCATGCCGCGGCCTTCAACGCCACCGAGCAGGTTTTCAACCGGTACGCGAACTTCATCCAGAATTACTTCGCAAGATTCAGGTCCTTTGTAACCCATCTTTGGAATGTCTTTGCCGATTGTGAAGCCAGGTGTGCCTGAATCAATTAGAAGAACTGACATACCTTTATGTCGAGGTTCTGCTTTTGGATCAGTCTTTACTAGCACTGGTAATGGATCAGCATGCCGCGCATTAGTAATCCAAGTCTTGGAACCACGGACTATGTAATGATCTCCATCGAGCGTCGCTGTGGTTGCGATACCTTGCAAGTCAGTGCCAGCGCCTGGCTCAGTAAGCCCTAATCCACTACGTCGCACGCCGGTTGCTAGTTCTGGCAAGTACTTTGCTTTTTGTTCCGGGGTGCCGTGCTTGGCAATTATGAAACAAGCCATGGAATGGGAACCAAGAACGCCGGCTACACCCATCCAACCGCGCGACAGTTCTTCGAAAACAATTGAGAACGTCGTCATGTCAACACCTAGGCCACCGAACTCTTCTGGAATTGTCATTCCAAAAAGTCCCATTTCCTTCATGTGTTCAACGATGGCTGTTGGGTATTCACCTGCATGTTCCATGTCGCGAGCAACTGGAATAATTTCTTTGTCAACGAATGCGCGAATTGCTTCTTGAAAATCTTTCTGATCTTGCGTCAGTTGAATTGACATTAGTTAGCCTCAAGGAATTCTTTTAGAAGCGCGTCAAATCGGATGCGCTGCTCTTTTCCAGCAATAACATGTGAGGCATCTGGCCAAGTGACGCCGATGCAGTTTGGAATCAAGTCTTCGATGACTTGAGTGTGGCGGGCAGTAGTAATTGAATCCTGCAGAGCGTGCAAAACCAGTGATGGTGTTTTGATGTGTGGCAAGCGTTCCCGTGCATCGTGATTATTACAAGCATGAACGAAACGTTCGTGAGCGGCAAGATTGCCATTTAAGTCAGCCCAAGTTCCGTTGTCACCTAATAAGCGGTCACGGTTCTCATTGTAGAAATCTCCGGGGAAGGAAAATGATGCAACGAATTTTTGGAAGGCATAGAAGCCAGATTCTTGGTGCATAGTTGTCATGCTGTCCAACTGATCAACCATGATTGGATCGGCGAAAGCCCAAGTTCCTGTCATAACTAGTGAGCGCGCTAGGTCTGGGCGAGCATAAGCAAGTTCTTGGCCGATGCAGGCACCCATGCCGACCATGCCAACGATGTGAACATTGGTCCAGCCAAGATGGTCAAGAAGTTTCGCTAAGTCATCGGCGAACAATTGCATGGTTGCTTCGCGAGAGTAGTCATCAGTGCTATCGCGCATGCCGCGGTAGTCAAACGTCAAAACTTCATACGTTTCAAATAAGTAACGCGGCGCATCTTTATTCTTGCCGTGACAAAAAGTGCCCCAACCGCCCATTACGACCGCTTTATCTGCCCCCGGAATACCGGAAACTTCGTAATACATTGAGTGGCCATTTACTTCTAAGGACGGCATGAAAGCTCCAGGTTCTTGGGGTTAGTTACCTCAAATGTATACAAAGTTGGGATTTTTGGCAGAAAAACCCAGTAACTGCGTTGCCAAATGTTCCTTTTGGACACAAAATGCACATTTCTCAGGACAAAGTTTGGTTTTCGCACTATGTTTCAGAGAAACGCTTTGTATGGATTTGTGTCCATACAGTCTTTATCGCGATTTGAAACCGGAAGGAGTTCCCCTGTGGATCTCGGAGTATTTATTCCAATTGGCAACAATGGTTGGCTCATTTCAACTACGTCGCCGCAATACAAGCCGTCCTACGAGCTAAACCTTGAATGCGTGCAGCGCGCTGAAAAATATGGCTTTGAGTTCGCACTTTCAATGATCAAGCTTCGCGGCTTTGGTGGTCAGAGTGAATTCTGGGATTACAACCTAGAGTCATTCACTTTGATGGCTGCACTTGCTGCAAAGACCGAAAAGATCAAACTTTTCGCTTCAACTGCAATCCTTACCTTGCCACCAGCGATTGTTGCTCGCATGGCAGCAACCATTGATTCAATCGCGCCTGGCCGTTTTGGTGTAAACATCGTGTCCGGTTGGGCAAAGGGTGAATACGATCAAATGGGTCTGTGGCCAGGGGATGAATACTTCGGCTACCGCTATGAATACTCTGAAGAGTATGTCCGCGTAATGCAGGAACTTTGGACCAAGGGCTCATCCGACTTCAAGGGTCAATTCTTCAAGATGGATGACTGCGTGATGTTGCCAAAGCCTTCGGCAAAGATTCCATTAGTTTGTGCCGGTCAGTCCGAACGCGGTATGCGCTTCTGTGCTGAGTATGGTGACTACCAGTTCATTCTGGGCACCGGGGTAAACACTCCAACTGCATTCAAGCCAGGAGCCGACCAACTTCTTCGTGCTGCTAAGGAAACTGGCCGTGACATCGGCGCATACGTGCTGTTCATGGTTATCACCGATGAAACCGACGAAAAGGCTATGGCCAAGTGGAAGCATTACAACGCTGGCGCAGACGCCGGTGCATTGTCATGGATGGCTGGTCAAGCTGCTGCAGACACTAATGCAGATGGTTCAGGTACCGCGGCCACAATCGCACTTCCAGAAGGCGCAATCAACTTCAACATGGGAACTCTTGTTGGCTCATACGCCTCAGTGGCTCGTATGCTGGACGAAATTGACACAGTAAATGGAGTCAAGGGTGTCATGTTGACATTCGATGACTTCATAGCTGGCATGGACATCTTCGGGACAAAGGTTCAGCCTTTGATGAAGACTCGTGCTGGTAAGTAATACCTCTCATTACTAACGGGCGCCTGCTGCTGCAGGCGCCCGTTAGTTTTTTCAAACCAAACTAAATTATTCAGTTTGGCCTTGTCCGAGAATTTCTTCGCGGGCCGCTAATACGTGAGCTCGCATAACGCTAGATGCCCACACTTCATCGCCGGCCTTCATGGCATTCACAATTTCGCGATGGTGACGCAGGCTACGAGCTAGCGCATCGGGGGAGTAAACCTTGTATGTCTGCATCACAATCGGCACATGAATAAGTGTTTCAATCAACAAGCCCAACCTTGTGGAGTTGGACATTTCAATTATCTTGCTGTGAAAGATTCGATTTTTTGCCGCAAGTGCCGGCAGCCGAGTTTCTGAAGACAAATCAGTGCGCGCCAACTCTTCCATTTCGGTGCATATGTTTTCCAGGAACTCAATCTCGGCAGCAGATGCCCGCGGGGTTGCTAACTCACAGGCATGGGACTCAAGGATTGAGCGCAGGTCAAAAATTTCGCGCAGATCGTGCACATCCCATTCGGCAACTCGAGCCCCGCGATTAGGCGAGACATCTACGAGTCCCTCAGCCGCCAAGCGACGAAGCGCTTCGCGAACGGGTGTCCGGGAAATTCCAAGGCTGACAGCAAGATCTTCTTCAACAAGTCGTTCGGAGTTTGAAAGCTCACCATTGAGAATGGCCGTTCGGATCTGCTCATAGACCGTAGTTGCGATTTTTGCCATGCTTGCTCCCGAAAGCTAAGTATTATTTTCGCGACCAGGTTGCGAATTGCTCAACCTGGCGTCCAACTGTTTCTAGATTATTGCGCACACTCTCGTCATCAGTGGTGCCTTCTGCTGAAAATTTGGTAATCGAAGCATTTACCGTGGCGCCAAGTGGTGTTGGCCAAGCTCGAAGTGCATGTGCGACAACTCGAATTTGTAGCAATGTGGTCGCAGTTGCCTGCCAGCCATAAGCAACTGCAATACAACCAACAGCCATGCCATCTAGGTACACCCGAGGACCTTCGCGCAGGTCTTCGATGTAGTCCAAAGCATTTTTAATCATGCCGGACATGCCGCCGTGGTAGCCAGGAGTGCTAATAATTAAGCCATCAGCGGCTGCAACTGCTTCCAAAAATTTCTTGGCATTGTCAGAGCGATCTGGAGTTTCCGTGTCATAAATCGGGAACATCAAGTCACGGCCAGTTATGTAAGTGACTTTGGCGCCAGCTCCCTCAGCTCCGCGGCCAGCAATGCGTAGCGCCTGTTCACTTGAAGATCCAGGACGCGTACTGCCACCAATTGCAAGAATATTAATTGTCATTTTTAGTTTCCTGACTTTCCGGCAGCTACCCAGCCAGCAACTTCAGCAAGTTGGCGACCTTGGACAAAACAAGCCTTTAGAACGTCTTCATCTGGCAGCGAACCCTTGCGAGAAACGTGGGATGCACCGTAAGGATTACCCGTTACCTTGCTGACATGCTCATCGCCGTAACCAAGCGGCATTATCAAAGAACCCCAGTGGTAAAAGTGATTATTTATCGCAAGCGTTGTGGATTCAAGGCCACCATGCGCCGTTGATGCAGTAGTAAATGCGGTACCGACAGTGTTCACAAGTGCACCCTTAAACCAAAGTCCACCTGTGGTATCCAGGAATGACTTCAACTGTGAGGCAGGTCCACCAAAGCGAGTTGGACTGCCAAGCGCGATGCCATCGGCCCATTCCAAATCATCCAAGGAAGCAAGTGGTTCGCTAGCCATCGCATCGTAGTGCGCTTGCCACTTTGGATTGCTGGCAATCGCCTCAGCAGGAGCGGTTTCGGCAACTTGCCGGACTCTGACTTCTGCGCCCACGCTTGCAGCACCTTCACCAATGGCATTTGCCATAGCAGCAATGTTGCCTGTGGCTGAGTAATAAACAACGGCTATGTTTGTCATGCTTTGTCCTTAGCTGGGAATTGTCCGGCGCGACCTACTAATGCAGGCGCATCTTTTTCAAGGGCTTTAGATAACCATGATGCCGTATTAACTAGCGCTTCATGATTTAGACCCGTGACAACTCCAGAGCGCTCAAACATATAGTTCAAATCCTCGGTGGCAATGTTTCCAGTTGCATTTGGCGCAAACGGACATCCGCCAAAACCACCAACGCTGCTATCAAAGCCAACAACTCCAGCTTCCAAACCAGCCAAAGCGTTGGCATAACCGTTGTTACGAGTGTTGTGAAGGTGTAAGCGCATTGGCGCATCTGGGAAGCGATCGCGAACTGCTGCAGACAGTGCCCGCACTTGCCATGGAACTCCAACGCCGATGGTGTCAGCTAAACCAACTTCGGCTAAGTGAAGACCGACCATGCCATCAAGTACTCGAGCTACTTGCTCAGTGGAAACCTCGCCAGCAAATGGGCAACCAAATGCGACTGCCACTGTCATAGTGAGCGGAATGTTTTCGTCTTTACAAACATCAGAAACTTCTTTTGCTAGGACTAGCATTTCAGCAACTGTCACGTTCTGGTTTGCCAAACTCATTTCATCAGTGCCGGGAATAACTAAGTGGACTTCGTCCACTTTGCTATCTAGGGCACGATCTAGTCCTTTGCGATTCAAAATCAAGCCAGAATAGGAAACGCCGTTCCCTCGAGGCACACCCGCCATGACTTCTTCGGCATTTGCCATCTGCGGGACGCGCGTTGGGTGCACAAAAGCTACTGCTTCAATTCGTTTGGCACCTGCCTGCCCAAGCTGGGTGATTAAGTCGACGCGTTGCTCGACCGATAACGGAATCTTTTCGTTCTGCAGGCCATCTCGAGGCGAGACTTCAATGATTGAAATATCGTTGCGAGAGGTGGGCATCGTGGCTGTCATATGGCTATTCTCGTACGAGATGGTATACAAGTCCACCTGAATCAAAATCCTTGTTTGCTTGATTTATCGGGTTTTTTTGGAATTGTGGTAGCGGATATGCCAATCTTTGTATACAAATAGAGAAACTGACTGAAAAGGACTAACCGTGACTGGACCACTAAGTGACCTAAGACTTGTAGAGCTGGGTCAACTACTAGCTGGTCCGTATTGTGGCCAGCTCCTAGGTGACTACGGCGCGGAAGTTATCAAGATCGAAGATCCAAAGCGTGGCGACCCGTTGCGCGACTGGGGCCAAGAGAAGTCGCATGGCAAATCTCTATGGTGGCCGATTGCCGCTCGCAACAAGAAATGTGTAACCGCAGATTTGCGCACTCCTGAAGGTCAACAGATCGTAAAGGAACTTGTCGCGCAATCTGACATGCTGTTAGAGAATTTCCGTCCTGGCACACTCGAGCGTTGGGGACTGGGCTACGACGTACTTTCAAAAATCAATCCGGGTTTGATTTTGATTCGCGTAAGTGGTTACGGACAAACCGGACCATACGCACCGCGCCCAGGTTATGCATCCGTTGGCGAGGCTATGGGTGGCCTGCGCTATGTAATTGGTGAACCTGATCGGATGCCGGCTCGCGCGGGCATTTCATTAGGTGATTCGCTAGCAGCGACTTTTGCAACCCTTGGCGCATTAGCTGCGCTGCACTCCAAAGAAAAGACTGGCAAGGGTCAGGTTATCGACGCTTCGATTTATGAATCAGTTATGGCTTACATGGAATCGCTAATTCCGGAGTGGGCAATTGGTGGCTACCAACGTGAGCGCACCGGATCAGTTCTGCCAAAAATTACGCCAAGCAATGTTTATCCAACTAAGTCTGGCGAGATGCTCTTGATTGCAGCGAACATGGACACGGTATTTAAGCGTCTGGCTCACGCGATGGGTAAGCCAGAACTTGCAGACGATCCGAAATACGCAACTCACATTGCACGTGGTGACAATACCGCCGAACTCGATGCCATGATTGCTGACTGGAGTCGGACCTGGGAAATGAAAGATTTGATTAATCACTTAATCGAAGAAGAAGTTCCGCACGGTTTGGTCTACACCGCAAAAGACATGATTGCGGATCCACACATTCAGGCACGTGAATCCATTATTAATGTTGATGTTCCAGGCGTGGGCGAATTCCCAATGCAAAACATCTTCCCGTTTTTCTCAGACACCAAGCCATCAATACGTTGGAGTGGACCAGCTCATGGCGAACACACTGACGAAGTTTATGGCGACTTGCTCGGCTACGACGCAGCTAAATTAGCTGACTTGCGTAGCAAAGGAATCATTAAGTAAATAACGGTTACGTGTAATTACTTTCGACCAAGGTTTATTTGTACATCCAGGAATAAATATCTGGGCGACGATCGATCCACACTGGCCAGTCTTTGCGAGCTTGTGCAAGTAATGACATGTCCAGTTCTGCGTGAATAATTTCTGGGTAGTTATGGCCACCAGCTTGGGCGAGCACTTCGCCAGTCGGAGCGATGATGCAGGAGCGACCAAAGAAGTCGTGAGTTTTGCCGCCACAGGTTTCTTCGCCAGAACGGTTTGATGCAATTACGAATACTCCCATTTCCATCGCTCGCAACCGAAGGTCATCAATGAATAATGACTCGCGCCATCCCAACGATGAAACTGGAAGCAAAACAACATCTGCACCAAGTGCCCGGTTTGCCATCCATGGTTCGGAAAAGGCGCGGTCGTAGCAGATCAATGCGCCACAAGAAACACCATCTACATCAAAATTCATTGGACCAGGTCCGGCAGTGCAGTACTCATCTTCGTGCACATCAAGAGTTGGCATGTGAACTGAAGGTGCAGTCAGCTTACGAAATGCTGGGAAGGTTTTACCATCGTGGGTTTTACCGTGCACCACTTCGCCGTTGCGATTAAGGAGTACCAATGAGTTGTAGCGAACGTCATCATCAACTTCATACATGCCAAACCCAAGTGCGGTGTTGTGATCTTTGGCGAACTTAGCAAAGGCTGCAGTTGACGCACCACCAATTACTGGTTCGGCCCAATCGCGATATTTAGGGCTCTTGTCACCTGCAGCGAAATAAGGAGTGGTCGCCAGCTCTGGCAACAGAATCAAGTCTGGGTTAGTTGTCGCGGCCTGCTCAGCGAGCTCGAGCAACATGGCTACGTTCTCAGCTACGTCCTGAGTGCAATTGCCGCTTTGAACTACCGAAACTTTCACAGGTCCTCCTGATTTGGAATATATGGCCAAACTAATGGAGTTTGGCCCACTTCGTATACAAAATTAAAACAAAGGCTATTTTGAGCCAGTCTAGATGAGGGGCAAAAAGTTTCGCTGAATGGGTAAAAATCGATTAAAACATGGCTTTTCGGCTTAAAACACGATAATTTAGCCGTTCTTGTTACCTGAATGTTGTATACAAAGTTTCCTAAAAATCCTGCACTAGCGGGGGATTTACTCCAGACTTAAACTCATCGGTAGGCCTTTTCACACAAATGCCTGATCGAGGAATTGGGAGATTACGTGTCACAGTCCGTTTCGCTGCGTCGACTTAACGTTCGTCGTGGAAAATCCAAGGATCGCACCAGCGTTGACGTGTCGACTACTTACCGAATTCAGGCTTATGCGATTTTGGTCGCTTGGGTCGTATTGTTTTTAATTTTCAGCTTATTGCTGCCAGAAGTATTCCCAACTTGGCAAAACGTAACTTCGATTGCGAATCAAAAAGCTGCAACCGTGTTGCTGACCCTTGGTTTAGTTTTTGCGTTATCTGCCGGTGAATTCGATCTGTCAATCGGAGGCGCAGTTTCACTTGGCGCAGCGATTCCTGCATGGCTTGCAACAAAGCACGGCATTTCATTACCAGTGGCAATTTTGATTGCGCTTGTTGTAGCCGCCGCGTTTGGTTTTATTAATGGGCTACTCAGCGTTAAGGGCAAGATTCCATCACTGGTGGTAACTCTTGGTACCGGTACCGCACTTGGTGGCATAGTTAGTGGCATCGCAGGTAACACCACGCTCAGCGTGCAGACCTTCTCGTTTGTCGCATTGGTTAAAACCAGAATCTTTGGTTTCTATGCTGCGTTCTGGTTCATGCTAATTCTGGCTTTTATTGCTTGGTACGTTTTAGAACACACTCCAATTGGACGTCAACTTTATTTCGTTGGGCAGGGGCGCGAAGTTGCTCGATTAGCTGGTATCAGAACCAATGCATACCGCTACTACTCATTAATGATGTGCTCAACCCTTGCTGCCCTTGCTGGCGCAATGGTTCTCACTACTGCCGGTGCGGCCCAATCCAGCATCGGTAAGTCATATGTGTTGCCGGCATTCGCGGCAGCATTCCTTGGTTCAACTGCAATCAGGCCCGGACGTTTCAACGTCTGGGGAACGGTTGTAGCTGTATATTTCCTCGAAACTGGAATCACGGGCCTACAGCTCAAGGGTTTCGAGGTTTGGATTACAGATGTGTTCTACGGACTCGCGCTTGTTATTGGCGTGCTCGTAGCCACGGTGGCATCCAACCTTCGGTCGCGGTCGAGTGACTGAATCAAAACAACGGGAAAGGTACGTCTAATGCAAGCACAAAAGAAAATGCGTTACGGCTTTGTGGCCGCCGCACTTGCTGCTGGACTAGTTTTGAGCGGTTGCTCGAGCTCGTCTGAAGAAGCAGCACCTACCGAGGCTGCTAGCGCACCTGCGGCAGCAGACGGTTTGGCAACAGCAAAGGCAGCATATGATGCCGCGCTTGCTGCTTCGCTAACATTTGCTTACCCAGGCGATGCGTTTGACGCAACGGCTGCATCTGGCAAGAAGGTTGCGATGATTTCGATCAACGACCAGATTCCAGTATTGAAGCAGTGGACCGACACAATCAAGGCTGGCCTTGAGTCACAGGGCGTTACTGTCACACAGACAAGTGATGCTCAAGGCGTAATTGATCCACTACCTAAGTTCTTTGCTCAGGCTGTTACTGACAAAGTTGACTTGATCATCACAAACGCAGTTCCAGCTGCACTTATTCCGATAACTGACTTGGGTGACATTCCTGTAATGACAACCAACCAGACTGCTGCTCCAGGTGTTGCAGTTGCTGACGGTATTGCTGCTGACCCATCATTCGATTACACACTTGCTGCCAGCCTTATGGCTGACTGGTTCTGTGTAACTGGTGCTGGTGCTGGTAACGCTGTTGTTTGGGGTTCTGAAGGCCAAGCCTCCAGCCCAATCATGATCGACACCATCAAGGCACGTGTTGCTGAAAATTGCGCAGATGCCAAGGTTACTTACCTGGATGCACCACTTGCATCTTGGTTCGATGGCGTCCTAGATGGCGTTGCAAAGAATACTGTAACAGCAGATGCAACTATCACTCACTTGATGCCAATCTACGACGGCATGTCCTTCGCTACTGGCGCTGGTCTTGACGCTGCAGGTTCTGCCGCAATTCAGTCGTCATTCAACATGACTCCTGCCGTTGCAGCTGGTATCGGTACCGGTTCAGTCAAGATGGATGTTGGTTGTCCAAATGACTGGTTCTCATACGCCGCAGTTGATGCAGGCCTTCGCCTGTTGACAGGTAACGCAGTTCCTGACAACTACGGCATTGGTTGCAAGGTATTCGATGAATCCAACATTGCATCCATCGACACAACAGTAGAAAATTCCGTCAACTGGTACGGAATTGACTTTGCAGCTGAGTTCGCAAAGTACTGGACTGCTAGCTAGTAACTAAGTAGTTGTGACTGGTTGAAGTTAGAAATAACTTCAACCAGTCACACTCTTTATAGATAGACCAATTTTCAATATGACAATTTCGCAGGAGATTAACGTGACCGAAGACAGTGGCATTAGCCCAGTCCTTGAGTTCACTAATCTGTCCAAGACTTTTGGACCTACCAAAGCGCTATCTGGGGTAGATTTCGATGTTCGCCCAGGTGAGATCCATGGCTTAGTTGGCCGTAACGGATCTGGTAAATCCACACTTATTAAAGTTTTAAGTGGTTTTCATGAGCCAGACCGCGGCACAAAGTTAAAGCTACGCGGGGAAGATGTTGAACTTCCACTTCGCGGCAGCGATGCTGCCCAACTTGGAATGGTGTTCGTTCACCAAGACTTGGGTCTAGTCCCGGCATTTAGTATTTTGGAAAACTTGCGTCTGGGCACTTGGCGTCGCCGAGGCCTTTCCAAGATTCCATGGGCTGATGAAAAAAGTTCCGTTGCCTATCAGCTTTCGCAATTTGGTTTGAAGTGGGATCCACTAACACCAGTTGGTGCGTTACCACCAGTGGACCGTGCGATCGTTGCGATTGCTCGCGCAATTCGTGAAATTGCTACTAATCCAGAAGGTCACGTATTAGTTCTGGACGAACCTACTGCCTACCTACCAAGTGAATCTGTAGACAAACTATTTGACGCTGTAAAGAAAGTGACTCGACAGGGAACTGGTGTGGTTTTCATCAGTCACCGTACCGATGAAATTCTTAACTTAACCGACCGAATTTCAGTACTGCGCGATGGTCGAAAAGTTGCCACCGTAAATACTCGGGAAACCAAAGAATCAGATTTAGTAGCCATGATTCTGGGCCAATCAATGAATGCGTTCTACCCCGATCACATTCCATCACCTTCTAAAGAGATTGTGCTGCAAACCAAGAACATGGCAGCTGGCTCGATTCCAAAGCTAAACATCAAACTTCGACGCGGTGAAGTGCTCGGTATGACAGGGCTCATGGGCGCAGGGCATGACCAAGTTCCATATGCGCTATTTGGCGCCCTGGAACATAGTGATGGAACTATAACGATCAAGAACAAGAAGTTTGAAAAAGAAGAATTGACCCCGCGTAAGGCCGTCAATGAAGGTGTTGCCCTGCTGCCAGGCGACAGAACTGGAGCCAGCGGTGTTTTACTTGCCACCCTTACTGACAACGTGGGTATGCCAGTTCTTGGTAAGTACTTCACAGCCGGCCGTCTGCGTCGCAACAAGCTGAAGAAAGACGTTGGCGAGTTACTTCGTCGCTTTGATGTTAAGCCACCAGTCCCAGGAATTGAGCTTCGCAAACTTTCGGGTGGAAATCAGCAAAAAGCGTTGCTGGCAAAGTGGATTCAAATTAAGCCAGATGTTTTGCTTTTACATGAACCAACCCAAGGTGTGGACGTGGGAAGTAAGGCAGCGATTTTCGGCAAGATTGCTGATGCTGCTCGAGCTGGTTCTGGCGTGATTGTTGCTTCAGCCGAACATGAAGACTTGGCAAACATTTGTAATCGCGTTTTGATTTTTGCCGATGGCAAAGTGGTTGCCGAATTAACTGGTCGCGAATTGACTCCAGAAAAAATTGTTGAACTTAGTTACTTGGGTACTCGCAAGGGCGGTGGCATCAAGCGAGGATTCGTTTGGAGTCCTCACATGAACGGCCTAAAGGGTCCTTACCTGCATGTCACGCGTAACTACACCTGGTCACCACACAAGATTGGTTACAAGACTGAAGTTGAATGGCCAGCACCAGCGCCACCTCCGGTTCAGTATGAAAAGCAAAACGCCACATTTGTGTGGAGTCCTCACACCGTTGGATTTGTTAAGCGCGAATACCGTTGGAATCCACATCGTGCTGGAATCCAAAACACACCAATGCCATATCCTGGTCCGCGCCGAGTAAAGGTCGAACGCGAATTCACCTTGGTACCGACTGGTGAATTAACTTCGTTCTTTGTATGGCGCCCGCACTACGTTGGCTACAACGAACCGGTTTACTTGGGACCAAAGGATGCAGACAAGTGGAAGACCGAATTGTCTGCAAGCTTGGCTGCCATGGTTGCCCGCGGTGAAATCACCTCGATCGTCGCAGAAAAGATGGCGAAGGCTGCCGGAGTTCCATTAGGCCAGTCCCAAGATTTACGAGTCACAGTCGAGCTTGATGTGCGAACTCGCAATAAAGGAAACGTTGCTGACATCGATCGCCTAAAGTATGCACTTCTTAATTTAGATCAGACTTTGGTTGATGTTAACGGCGTACGAATTACTGACGTCAGCTTGCAGGCCGAAGGGTCTTAGAGCTAAACCTTTTCCAAAATCTTGAAGTTTGTAGTAACAGATTGTGCCCAATAGCTAGCATCAAATTCCTGAATCTGATTCTTTAGTCCCATTGACATGTTCTTACGTGTTTCGTTATCTAATTTCGCGGCTGCTACAAGGGCTTTGGTAACTCCAGATTCCATAGCATCAACAGCGACGACACAAAAATTCCCCAGTTCAGCCATGGCACCAACTTCGGATGTGCTTACGATCACACCATTTCTGTTGTTTAAAATCGCACCTTCCTTTACAACCAGATTTAGACCATCGGCCACAGAGCAAACAATTAAATAGTCATAGCGAGTAAGCGCCAGACTTGCTTGGCTGTAGTCATTGCCAATGTGTAGTCGAATCGGTGTGTAACCAAGTGAACTAAGTTGTGAGTTGCCCGACGCCACACCCTTGATAATGTCTGCAAGCAAGTCTTGGTACTCGGGCCATTGTTGCCGAGATGGCACTATAAATAAGTCCAAGAACTTTCGGGGCTGAGAATGTTTGAAATTATGTGCCAATGCGGTGAATGACTTGATTGCGACCAAAGTGTTTTTTATTGGGTCACTGCGCGCAATATGCACGTAGCTAATGTCACTTTCGGCAAGATCTAGTGGACGCGAGAAATTCCGTGATTGCCCCTGCAAATTCTGGACATTAACTGATACTGGATTGACTCTGAGTTTTGCATCAATTTCTGCAGTCGGTAGGTGCTCACGTACAAAACTTTCAAATGCCTGCAAATCTTTTTGAGTTTGAAATTCAATGAAATCTGCAGCCGTCATGCCAGTTGCTAAGAACTTCAGAATCTTTAGGGCAAAGTTGCTACTTGGCTTTGTTTTTGGCCACGGGGTATGTAAAAAGAACGAAACTGGCTTTTGTGGTTCCAGATCCTTGAGAGCAATTGGAACCTGTGAAAGTTGAAAGTCATTTACTAAATAGCCATCGTTGGTTACATCAACACATTTGTTTGCTATCGCCTGGCAAATACTTTTAATCGATTCAAAGTTTAGATCTAATTCAATGGCGTCAAACTCGGGGATAGATAAATCGTGTAGCAGTGGCCATATGAAATGCGTGCAAAACCAATCACTTTGATTTAAATCACGGCTATCTACTTCAGTCAAGAAGATGTTTATGTTGTTCTGGAAAGCTTGGCTAGAAATTTTTGAATACGAGTAGTGCTTTGGTAAACCCAATTGGCTTTGAGTAGTGAATGTAGTCCAGTCAATGTGAGCGAACTCAGCGAGTTCCGGTAAAACCCTAGTTAAGCCACCAACATGCTCAATTGCTGGCTCTGAGGCAGGATTTGGGCCAATTGGTGCCCGTCTAGACAAAACACTTATCCGCAACTCACTTTCGATCACTTATGTCACTTAAGCCTTGCTGGCCCGTACTTCAAGGCGTACGTAATCAAGAGTGTTGTCTGTTAGTAGATCTGACATTTTAGAAATCTGATCGTCATTCCAGTCACGGAAAACCAAGGTTTTTAAATAAGTTGCCAGCGTTTCTTTATCCGGAAGTGGCGTTGGATGGGGGCGCAGGCTTACTTCTATGTCAACAAATCCAGCTTTTTTGAGTAAGCCTTCAGTGTCTGCAACATTTGCGTAGTACCAATCTGGAAATCTAATTGCTTCATCTATTTGTGGCACTAGAGCCAAAGTCTTTGCTAGATTTCCAAAGCCGCCACAATCAGTTGCAATTCGGCCACCAGGCTTTAAAGCATTGTAGAAATGTTGCCAAACATTGTTGTGATCAGTTAGCCAGTGAAGAGCGGCCACCGACATGATCGCATCGATACTTGCTGGCTCAACTGGAAGCACGTGATCTAAATCGCCTTCCAGGATTTGCACGCGGGAATCATCACCAAATCTGGTTCGGCATTGATCAAGCATGGTGGTGCTTTGATCAACGCAAACCAAGTTGCCATTTGGAAGTTGCGCTAGTGCTAATTGCGCATCACGCCCAGTGCCACAACCTGCATCAAGTAACGTTTCAGTTGGTTGGAGTTTTAGTGCTTCAATCGTGCGCTTACCCCATTGTTCGTGGGGAAGTGGCAAAGCGTCATAAGCGACGCCATCCCAAGCTTTCACTTGGCTTCGCCAAATGCACCGGTGGCCTCAAGGGCACTGATTTGTTCATCGCTTAGATTTAGAAGTTCCTTGAGTACAGAGATGGTGTGCTCGCCTCGTTTTGGAGCTCGCTGGTAAGTCTGACGCTTTGGTCCAACGTTTACTGGCGATGCGGGGGTGCGCAGCTTGCCAAAATACTCATGCTCGCTATGCGCAATCATCTCGCGAGCGATGGTGTGCTCTTCCTTAAAGGCCTGTTCGATTGTGTTCACTGGGGCACTAGGTACGCCAGCTGGAATCAAAACCGATAGCCAAGCTTCAGTGGTTCGAGTCTTAAAGATTTCCTCGAGTTGTGAAACTAAGGCATCGCGATTTTCGTAACGAACAGCGAAGTTAGCAAAATCTGGATTAGTAGCAAGGTCTGGGCGATCAATAACTTCACACAGGCGCTCGTAGAACTTTTCTTTCGCGCAGCCAATAACAATCCAGTAATCCTTAGTCTGGAATACCTGGAACGGCACTAATGACGGGTGTGCCGAATGCGAGTGCCGAATCGGCTCGTGACCACCCGATAAGTGCCAGGCTCC